>SESD01000304.1_pt1 | contig 30361 bp, 30 predicted proteins | sample 3171411 | NCBI WGS metagenome assembly SESD01 (sample SAMN06051880, study PRJNA518727) | freshwater metagenome | biome: subpolar coniferous forest; feature: holomictic lake; material: water; isolation source: holomictic Lake 442, 16.5 m depth | place: Canada: near Kenora, Ontario | collected...
AAAGGGGTTGGCGGCAATGGCCGGGTGCAACTGGGCGCTGAAAACCTCGGCGCCGTTGTAGCTGCAGGTGAAATCGGTGATGATGTTGCGCGGAATGGGCACGCCGGTCTGGGTGTGGCGAAAACCGGTTTCCATGTCGTGGGCGGCAAGCGCCTTGACCTCGATGATCTCACCCTTGCGTATCTGCGGGGGCAGGCTGATCAGTGCGCGGGACACTATATCTCCTCCAGACAGGCGGCGAGCGTGACCACCGCATCGGCGCTGCCCGACCAGAAGGTGCCGTCGGACATTTCGCAAATGGCCAGCACTGTCTGCGTATCGGCGAGGCGCATGCGCGTCGAAACAAGGGCGCGGCCGCAGCGCGGGCTGAGGCGGAATGTCACCACATCGGGCTGCGGGTTTTTTTCGGTGATGACGTGAATCGCCTTGACGTAATCGGAGGCGCTCATGGGACTGTCGACACGCACCGACAGCGACACCGAGTTGCCGTTGTCCACCAGTTCGGGCAACTCCAGCTTCACCCTGCCCTTGCTGACAGCGGCACCGCCGGTAACGCGGCGGATGGCCGCGACCCTTGCCGCCAGCACTGACTGCGGTGGCGGGGCGGAGCGCGCGGGCGAAGGCGCCGACTGGGCCAGCGCGGCGGGTACACCGGCCGCAGCGAGCAACACCCCGGCGGCGGTGAGGAAGGTACGGCGCGATGCCGTGCGGTATTTTTTCCGGTTCAGGTTCATTCTTTGCGCAAAGTCTGCAGATACGCCACGACATCCTCCACCTGTTCGGCACTCAACACCGTCTTGCCGGCAAACGCCGGGGCGACGCGGGTGAGCCCCTCGGTCCTGAAATACGCCGGCATGATGCTCGCCGGATTGATCCTGCCCGAATCGACCATACGCAGGCGCAACTGCCCTTCTGACAACCGGCTGCCCGCTCCGTTCAATGGCGGCGCCAGGTTGCCCTGAAACCGCTCTTCGGGAAACGGGCCGCTATGGCATAGCAGGCACAGGCCGACATTGCGGTTGGCGACGATGGCGCGGCCGCGCTGCGCATCGCCGGTCGTGCCGGTAAGCGAAACCGCAATGGCGTCGCCAACGATCACCTGCGCCATTACCGTGCCACTGGCGGTGGCAGACAACAAAACGCACAACAGGACAAGTCGCTTCAAACGCCACCTTTGCCATAAATAACAACGCCCTCTTCCCCGTACGGAAAGAGGGCGTCGGTGCTGCGCCCGCCTAGACCATGTGCAGGCCGTGGTTTTTCAGCGGGAAAGTACGGTAGCGCTTGCCGGTTGCCGCAAATATGGCATTGAGCACCGCCGGCGCGGCGACGCAAATGGTCGGCTCGCCCACCCCGCCCCAGAATCCACCCGAGGGCATGACAATGGACTCGACCTTGGGCATTTGCTTGATGCGCATGGAATCGTAGCTGTGGAAATTCTCCTGCTCCATGCGGCCGCCCTTGACCGTGCACTCCTGCATGAACAGCGCCGACAGGCCGTACACAAACGAACCGGCGATCTGCCGCTCGATCTGCGCCGGGTTGACGGCGTAGCCGCAGTCGGTCGCGGCGACGATACGCCGCACCTTGACCTTGTTACCACCCGTGACCGACACCTCGGCCATGGCCGCGACGTAACTGCCATAACCCCTGAAGTGCGCAAGACCGCGGAACACGCCCTTGGGCGCCGGCTTGCCCCAGCCGCCTTTTTCCGCCACGGCATTGAGGACCGCCAGCGATTTCGGGTTGTTGGACATCAGTTTGCGGCGGAACTCCAGCGCATCCTGCCCGGCCGCGTGCGCCAGTTCATCCATGAAGCTTTCCATGAAAATGGCATTCTGGTTGATGTTCACGCCGCGCCAGAATCCAGGCGGCACATGCGGGTTGCGCATGGCGTGATCGATCGTCAGGTTACCTATGGTGTACTCAAAGGAGTGCTCGCCACCGGGCCAGAAACCCTGGAACACGTTGGGATCCTTGCCGTCTTTTTCCAGCGCCTCCGGACGCACCGCCGTCAGGATCGATTGGCCGGACAGGCGGATTTCCAGGCCGGTCAGGTTGCCGCTCGCATCCAGGCCGCCGGTCAGCTTGGCTTGCATGACGGGGTGGTACCTGCCGTGCAGCATGTCCTCTTCACGCGACCACAACAGCTTCACCGGCGTGCCCGGCATCTCCTTGGCAATCAGCACCGCCTGGGTAACGTAGTCGCTCATGCCGCGCCGGCCGAAACCACCGCCAAGATGCAGTTTGTACACATCGCACTTGGACACCGGCAGGCCCGAGGCTTCGGCGGTCGCGGCCAGTGCGGCCTCGCCGTTTTGCGTCGGGCACCACACCTCGCAACGATCCGCCGTGTACAGTGCAGTGGCGTTATTGGGCTCCATCGGCGCGTGATTCTGGTAGGGATAGGCGTAGACGGCCTCGATTTTTTTCGCCGCCCCGGCAATGGCGGCCTTGGCATCACCCTTCTTGTTGTGCACAAAAGCCTGCTCCGCGGTCAGTCCTTCTTTCAGCGTTTCGGCGATACTTGCACTCGAGACATGGCTGTTGGCGCCGCCGTCCCACTCGACGGTGATGGCATGCAGCGCGGTCTTGGCATGCCACCAGGTGTCGGCTACCACCGCGACGGCAGTGTCCCTGACGCGGACTATTTTCTTCACGCCCGGCATTTTCTCCGCCTTGCTGGCGTCAAAACTCTTCAGCTTGCCGCCAAAAATCGGGCAGTCCCTGATCGCCGCATTGAGCATACCGGGCAACTTGAGGTCGGCACTGTAGACCTGCTTGCCAGTGAGCTTGTCGGCTGTGTCCAACCGCGCGACGCCCTTGCCGATGATTTTCCAGTCCTTGGGATCCTTCAGCGGAACGTCCTTGGGCGCCTCCAGTTTTGCCGCGGCCTCGGCGACCTTGCCGTAGCTGGTCTTGCGGCCCGAGGGCGTGTGCGTAATGATGCTGTTGGCCGCCGTGCACTCGGCGACGGGCACTTTCCATTCTTCGGCTGCGGCCTGCACGAGCATCATGCGTGCCGCCGCGCCGCCCTTGCGCACATACTCGTGCGAGGTGCGAATGCCGCGACTGCCGCCCGTGCCAAAATCGCCCCAGACGCGCTTGCGCGCGACGTTGGTACCGGGCGTCGGGTATTCGGTGGTGACCTTCGACCAGTCACATTCGAGTTCCTCGGCGACCATTTGCGCGAGTCCCGTAAGCGTGCCCTGGCCCATTTCCGAGCGGGCGATGCGCACCACCACGGTATCGTCCGGGCGGATCACCACCCAGGCGTTGACCTCCGGCGTTCCATCCGCAGCATGCACAACACCGGGGCCGAAGGGAATATTCAGGCCGAGCACCAGGCCGCCGCCGACGGCGGCGCTGCTGATCATGAAGGCGCGACGGGATACGTTCGGGCCGGTAGTCTTGAGAGCGTTTGTCATGTTCTTCTCCTCAGGCCTTGGCGGCAGCGTGGATGGCCTCGCGCACCTGCTGGAAGGTGCCGCAACGGCAAATGTTGGTGATGGCTGCATCAATCTGCGCATCGGTCGGTTTGGGCGTCTTTTTCAGCAGTGCCGAAACAGCCATGAGCATGCCCGACTGGCAGTAGCCGCATTGCGGCACCTCGTTGGCGAGCCAGGCTTCCTGCACCTTGGTGAGCTTGCCGTTAACGGCGAGGCCCTCAATGGTGGTGATTTTTTTCGCACCAACGTGACCCACCCGAACGGCACAGGAGAGCACCGCCTTGCCGTCGATATGCACGGTGCAGGCGCCGCATTGTGCTACGCCGCAACCGTATTTGGTGCCGGTCAGGCCGACCTGCTCGCGAATTACCCACAACAGCGGCGTGGCCGGGTCGACCTCGACATCGATATTCTTTCCGTTGATATTCAGGCGTGCCATCAATGATCCTCCTAGGTAAATCCAGTGTCCGGGGTACCGGTCCGTGATTGTCGCATGCAAGCGGCCGCAATATGCGCCCAGCGGGAGCCAATATACGGTGTCGAGCCCGCGCCGACAAGAGTCAAACGCGATCTCTTGCAGACGTATTTCACATTCCGGAAATATTCCCGGCGCGGCTTTACCGCACCAACGGAATCGCGCATGATTTGTCCTGTACAACAGCCCAAACAGGTGTTCATCGTGCGCAAAACCGCCGCAATCCTGGTATTCGCCGCCTCCGCCGGCCTTACCACCCTGCCATCCTTTGCCACCGGCCTTGCCACCTGCGACTCCGGCCCGAAAAGCAGCTGGCAGGCGGTAGAGACGCTGGAAAAGCAACTCAAGGAAAAAGGCTGGACCATACGCCGCATCAAGGAAGACGGCGGCTGTTATGAAGTCTATGCCCTCACCGAAAAAGGCGAACGCGTAGAGGCCTATTTCCACCCGGTCACGCTGGCCCCGGTACCGACCAAGCCGCGCTGAGTTTCCAGGATGAGCGCCGCCGCGCCCGCCGTCCTCGTCTGGCCCTGGTGGCAGCGCTCGCTGCACTGGCTGCTTGCGGCCTGCGTCATCACTGCGACCGTGACTTACGAAGGCGGGCGCATCCATGAAACGGCCGGCTATGCCGCGCTTGCCGCCGCCCTCGCCCGCATCGCCCTGGGCTTGTTCGGCCCGAAGCATGCGCGCTTTAGCGCCTTTGTCCGGGGTTGGAGCGCTACCCGGCAATACGCCAAGGCGCTACGGCACCGGCAGGAGCCGCGCCATCTCAACCATAACCCGCTCGGTGCCTGGATGACACTGACACTGCTGGCGCTGGCCGCGCTTGGCGCGCTGTCAGGCTGGCTCTACACCACCGACCGCTACTGGGGTGAAGTCTGGGTCATTAACCTGCACGCCGCGCTATGCTGGTCGTTCGTAGTATTGGTGCCGCTGCATCTGGCGGGGATCATCCACGCCAGCCGCCGCCATGGCGAGAGTCTCGTTGCTGCAATGCTCAACGGGCGCAAGCGGCCGACTGATTAGCGCCCTTGCGCCGAACATACCTGCAAGCCTAAATTGCGCCGGGATACCAGCCGCGCAGCCATTCGCATGCAAGATCGCCCGCCTGCACCCCGGACTGCGCATCGTGCTGCGCGCACTCACCTAATCGCTGCGCCCCAAGGGCGGAAAAAATATCGTCGAATTTCTTGCCGCCGAAGTTGAACGTGTTGACATAGGTCGAATCACCAAGCCCGAAGATGGCGTAGCGCAACCCGCTCAAGTCTGGGCGATGCGTACAAAGCGCATCATACAAATGGCGGGCATTCTCAGGGACGTCGCCCTCGCCGTAGGTCGAGGTGCAGATGATATAGACGCCATTACGGCCGAGACTTTCCGGCCCCAGCCCGTCCATCAACAACAACTTCACTTCACAACCGCAGCGCTCTTTCAACACCAGCTGCAAGTCTTCGGCGGCAAACTCGGCGTTGCCGGTCATCGACCCGACCAGGATGGTAATTGGAGTCATATTGTGATTATCGTGCGGTCCCTTCACGAGGAAATTCCCTTGCTTTTTAGAGGGGCGTATTCTAGTCTTTCAGGAGCGAGAAGGTGCGCTTTCCCTTCTTCCCGCCAACCCCGCCAAGGAAATTGGATGCAAACCACCGCGATGTTCGACCCGCGAACCTACGATGGAATTCGCAAGCCCGCCGTCGACGCATCAACACTGCCCCCGCACTGCTACACCTCGCCGGAGTTTTACCGTGCCGAGGTAGAGCACTTGTTCATGAAGGTGTGGAATTTCCTCGGCCGTGCCGACCGCATTCCCAAGGTCGGCGACTACTTCAGCGTCGATTACGCCGGCGTGCCGCTGATCGTGCTGCGCGACCGTGACGGCACCGTCAAGGCCTATGCCAACAGCTGCCGCCACCGCGGCGCCCGCCTCATCGACGGCGAGATGCTGCAATCGATAGCCAGCACGCGCGGACTCAAATGCCCCTACCACGGCTGGGTGTATGGCCTGGGCGGCGAATTGAAGGGCTGCCCCGGAATGGAGCAGACCACCGGCTTCGACAAGTCGCAATACGGCCTGGTGCCGGTACGCCTGGAAATGTGGGGCGGCTTCATGTTCGTCAACTTCGACGACAAGGCCGAGCCGCTGCTCAAGTACCTTGGGAACCTGCCGCAGGACCTCGCCGCCTACGACTGCGAAAACCTCGTCACCACCCGCGTCGTCGTCCACGAGGTCGAGTGCAACTGGAAAATCCACATCGAAAACGCCATGGAGGAATACCACCTGCCCTCGGTGCACGGCTCGACCCTGAACCTGCTCGACTTCGTCCACACCGATGTGCCCACCGAAGGCGCCTGGTTCGCAATTCGCGAGGAGCACCAGGGCACGCGCGCACTGCTCGAAGAGGACCGCAAGCACGCCTTTCCGCTGATTCCCGGGGTACACGGCCATGCCGCCAAGGGCACCAACTACGTCTGCCTCAACCCCTCGACCATGCTGGGCATGACCATAGACTGCGTCTGGTACATCGAATTGCACCCGCTGGGGCCCACGCGCACCCGTGTCATCGTCGGCTCGTGTTTTCCCAAGGCGACCACCCTGCTCCCCGATTTTGCCGAACGCGCGAAGTATTACTACAAACGCTGGGACAAGTCGGTCGGCGAGGACAACGAAATTGCCCGCATCCAGCAGTCCGGCATGAATTCGCCGCTGGCGCGCCAAGGGCGCATGTCACACCATGAATACCTGATTCCAAAACTGGGCAACTGGTGGATAGGCCACACGGTCGATCGCGGAGCAGCCCTGCGCCGCTGAACTAAACCTGCCCGATACGAACACAAGAGAATCACACCAATCCGATGGCGACCAAGAAACCGCGCGCAGCGCCGGCGCGCTCCGCGCAGCGCATACACCTTCATTTCGACAACGACAGCTCCCTCGGCGAAGTCTTCGAAGTGACGCCGGCACGCATCAAGGCCTCGCTGGCGAAATTTCCGGGACTGGCCAAACGCCTGCGCATCACCCTCGAGGACGACGGTCGCCGCCTCGATGAAAACCTGCGCACCGCCGACGTGCTTTTTGGCTGGAATTTCGACCGGCACAACCTCGCCGCGCGCGCACCCCGCCTGCGCTGGATTTTCGCCCCCGGCGCGGGCATTAACCACTTCCTGCCCTTTGACTGGTTGCCCGCACAGACGGTGTTCACCAACAACAGCGGTGTGCACGGCGAACGCGCCCACGAGTACGGCATCATGGCCATCCTGATGCTCAACAACCGCATCCCCGAAATGGTCACGCACCAACGGCGCGGCAAGTGGCAGCAAGAGTTCAACAGCGGCATCGCCGGAAAAACCCTGCTGGTGATAGGCGTGGGCAGTGTCGGCGCGGGCATTGCCAAGTGGGCCAAGCGCTTTGGCATGCACGTTATCGGCATCCGTCGCACCGGAGCACCACGGCGTTACGTCGATGAAATGCACAAGCCTGCGGCGCTGCGCAAGCTGCTGCCGCGCGCCGACTTTGTCGTCATGGCCACGCCGGCCACCTCAAATACGAAGCAAATGCTCGGGCGCAGCGAAATAGCCCTGCTCAAAAAAGGCGCCGGCCTGCTCAACTATAGCCGTGCGGCGCTGGTCGACTACGACGCCCTGCGCCGGCGCCTGGAACGCGGCGAAGTGTCGGCCATTCTCGATGTCTTTGACCCGGAACCGCTGCCGGCCGGCTCGCCGTTGTGGAAAACGCCCAACCTCATCATCACGCCGCACTGCTCCTCCGACGACACCCTGAGCTACACACCCAAGACACTGGACATGCTGTTCACCCAGATGGAACGCTTTATCGCCGGGCGCAAGCTCGCCAACATCGTCAGCCGCACGCTGGAGTATTAGCTACGCCAGTTTCTCGCACGTCTCACTCAGCCGTATAAACCGGCCCCGTGCAATTATCTCGCATCACCTGCAAGAACCGAAAAGGAAAACACGATGGCGAAAATTGCCTTGATAACGGGCGGCGGACGTGGCATCGGTGCTGCAACCGCCCTGCTGCTCGCTCAAACCGGATATGCCGTATGCGTCAATTACCGGTCAAACCAGAGCGCCGCCGATGGTGTCGTAGCGGCCATCAAGGCTGCCGGTGGAAATGCCATCGCCGTTCCCGGCGATGTGTCAGTCGAGGCCGATGTCATGCAACTATTCCAAACGGTCGACCGAGAACTTGGGACGCTTGACGCGCTTGTGAATAACGCCGGGATAATTGCACCGCAATCGCGGCTTGAAAACATCGACGGCCAGCGCATGGCGTGGATTTTCGCAACCAATGCCCTTGGCAGCATGATGTGCGCACGCGAGGCGGTCAAGCGCATGTCCACGCGCAACGGCGGCGCCGGCGGGGCGATAGTCAACACGACAACCGCCCTGACAAAGTCCGGGGCACCCAATCTGTATATTGACTATGCTGCGGCTAAAGCAGCGGTGGAGGTCATGACCATGTGTTTGGCGCGGGAAGTGGCCGCAGAAGGCATCCGCGTCAATGCCGTGCGCCCGGGGCTGATCGACACCGACATCCATGCTGCGGGCGGGGACGCGAAACGCGCCGAGAAGGCCAAGGATTTCGTTCCGATGAAGCGCGCCGGCGAGGCCGGGGAAGTCGCCCGTGCGATCGCCTGGCTACTGTCAGACCAGGCCTCTTATTCGACCGGTGCGATCATCGACGTGTCTGGCGGCATCTGATTTTTCGCGTCGCTAACACGGCTGTGACGCGGCATCGCAGTCTGAATACAAGCGGCCGATGATCGGCCAGTTTTTCCACGGTTTCGATCTTCAGATGCCCCGATAACGCTCCTTCATCGCCGGCAAAGCCCGGCTCTCAGGCATGAAGAACCCGCTGCAGAAACACCCGGGTGCGTTCATTCTTCGGATCCGACAACACCGACGCGGGAGTACCGTCTTCGATGATCTGGCCCCCGTCGACCATCATCACCCTGTCGGCCACGTCGCGCGCGAACCCCATCTCGTGGGTAACGACAATCATCGTCATTCCAGCCTTGGCCAGGTCGCGCATCACATCAAGAACCTCTCCCACAAGCTCCGGATCGAGCGACGAGGTGGGCTCATCGAACAACATGGCCTTTGGCCTCATTGCCAGCGCCCTGGATATGGCCGCCCGCTGTTGCTGCCCCCCGGAAAGTGTGCCCGGATAGGCATGCTCCTTGTCCGCAAGGCCGACCTGCCGCAAAAGCGCACGGGCGCGATCAATTGCGTCTGCGCGAGACTCACGATGTACCAGAATCGGGGCTTCTATGAGATTTTCGAGGACCGTCTTGTGGGGAAAAAGATTGAAATTCTGAAACACCATGCCAAGATCGGCACGCACCCTGTCGATGTTTTCCTCCGAATCGCGCCGGCGGCGGCCGTCAATCGTCCTCACAAAGCCGACCGGGCGTCCCATGAAGGTGACCTCACCCGCTTCAAATTCCTCGAGAAAATTCAGGCAACGCAGCAAAGTGCTCTTGCCCGACCCGCTCGGGCCGATTATCGCGACAGTCTCACCCGCCCCGATATCCAGGGAAATGTCATTCAGCACACGCGTTGCGCCATAAGACTTGCACAAGTTTCGCACCTCAAATGCCGGGGCGGATGAACCTGCCGCAACGTCCGATGCCTTCAATTTTTCCTCCTTGCCCATCGCCTCTCCAGGTGCTGTGAAATTACCGTCACCGGAAACAGGATCAGGAAAAACAGAATCGCCAGAACCGTATAGATTTCCAACGGGCGCGACACTGTAAGTATGAGATTGTTTGATTCGTGCATTAATTCATTTACGGCGAGCATTGATGCAAGCGTCGTTAGCTTTGCCACCGTCACAAACTCGTTGATCAACGGTGGCACCATCCGCTGCAATGCCTGGGGGAGGATGATCCTGCGCATGGACTGCCAGTGGCTCATGCCGAGCGAGCGCGCTGCGTGGGTCTGCCCGCGCTCTATCGACTGGATGCCGGCACGAAAAATCTCGGCAAAATAGGCTGCGGAATGCAAACCAAGGCCGATAGCAACCGATGAAAAGCTGGGCAACTGAATGCCTGTGAGTATGGGAAGCGAATAGTAGATCCAGACCAGCTGCACCAGAGCCGGTGTGGTGCGAAAAAACTCAATGTACGCAATCGCGATATAGCGAACAACCGCGAACCGGGCGCTGCGCAAGAAGGCCAGCCCCAGTCCCAGCAGGACACCGATCGCAGTCGCCAGAAGGGTCAGATATGCGGTCAGCAACACACCACGCAGAAATACCGCCTGATACTTCCACAGCACCGCAAAGTCCCAGTTGTAGTCCATGGTCAATCGCCCGGGGCGCTCATTTATCCGAGAATCTCGAAGTGAGCATCCCGCGGCGTGCACGCGGCACCATTTATCGGGATCAAGTCCTGCGGACAGGCCGAAAACACGACTAGGCAATCCATTTGTGCCAGGAGCGTGATGTAGTCACCGGGCTTTGTCGTTGGCGTTGCGAAGGTCAGATCCCCCTCAGCCGTCCAGGGTATGTTCATAAAAAGATTCAGCGGGCAGGGCGTTTCAGGCAGGGCATGACCGGCGCCAGTCATAGCCTCCGCAAGATTGGCCGTGCAATTGTCGTGATGCCCCTTATGCCCGAGCCCCTCATAGCGGTAGACGTCGCAAGCGGCAATCAGCGTGTCATGCGCCCCGCCCCATGTATCCTCGACAACCTCGAAAATCGGCCGCCGTTTGTTGGTCCGCAATTTGTCACCGATGCGTGGACTCAGCCTGCTCATCCCCGCACGACTATGCTCCATTGACATGAATTCCTGCGGGTCCGCGCTGGAGAAAGCCCACGTGTCAACCACCTGCGCCCCATGCGTATTGATGACACGGATCGACTGCCCCTTGCGCAAGTCCGCCGCCGCACCCTTGCGCGCCGGAATGAGACCCCTCTTGATAAGCTTCATTTGGCGCCCTTCCCATGACCGGACCGAATTGCCCGGCTAAGCAGATACCGCAACGTCCCGGCCATTTTGATGCTCAGAACGTGCCGAATGGAACGAGTTGCGGTGCGTCCTTGTACCGTCCGGTCGGCCCGTACTTCGCGGCAATCTCGTCCCAGCGCCCGGAGGTCATCATGTACGTGATGGACGTGTTAAGGAAACCGAGCAGCGCTTGATCTCCGCGCCGGACAGCCCACGCCAGAGGCAGGGTGTTGAAAGCCGTCCCCCCGAAAAGCGGCACGACCTCCTTGTGCGTGGGTACATATCGGCGCACTTGCGATTCGTCCTGGATTGCGACATCGGCCCGCCCGGCGCTTACCTCAAGGAACGGTTGCTGAAGGTTGCTGGTTCCCAACGCGATGATGTTGGCCAGCTTCAGATTTTGACGCGCAAACTCATGACCGGCGCTCCCCTGCACCACCGCCACCTTCACCTCCGCCTTGTTGAGGTCGGCCATCTTCTTGAATCGCTGGTCGCCCCGTCGCGCCACTCCGCTGAAACTCTGGTAATTGATGGGATTCGTAAACGACACCGCCATCGCCCGCGGTATAGTTGCAAATGTCGCCGCTATTGAAATGTCGAATTGGCCCGCCTGCAGCGCCGAGGCAAAATTGGCCCAACTGGTTTCGACAAATTCCGCTTCAACCTGCATCAACTCGGCCAGTGCCCGCGCAGCATCGATGTAAAAGCCGGAGACCGCACCGCTGGCCGGGTCGCGGATGGCGCTGGGCGGCGAAACGATATAGCCAAATTTTATTTTCTTGTCGCGAAGAATCCTCTCGAATGTATCACCAGACTGTGAGAATGCCGCGCCCGGCGCGACGAACAGGGCAAGCGCGACCACGAGCGCCTTTACCAGGGATTTTGCATTTTTCATGATCATCATTCTCCGTAGTTGTTTTCCGGGTAGGTTGGAATCAGTTCAAATATTCCTGCAGGTCCATTGCTCGAAATCCGCATTGCATCAACGCTGTTGTCGCGCACGTCACCGGGCGGTCCGGAACGGCCAAGTGGCAATCCCCGCAAGCCGTGCCGGGCAAGGCAGATCAACCATCTTGCGCAAAGACCTTGTCGAGAACCCAGTTGTCGATACGATGCACCAGAATTTCCGGGTCCGAATAACGGCCGGGCTTTGCCAAGGGAGACATCAGCCCGACCTGCTGACGCTCCATTGCCACATTATCCTCGGTCACGACCTTGCGGAACCGGCGGAAATAATTGGGAGAGACCTGATCGAAATCCGGGCGCGCAATGGTCTCCTTGTGGAAGCAATAGGTTGCGATGTTTCGAACAAGCCCCGGCCCCTCCGGTATCATTTGCTTGTACCAAATAGAATCGACGTCGCACCCGAGCATCGCGAACGGGAGGATGAGAACGTAGTGTGAGCCGTCGCGGGTTGCCCCGGTCAGCGAGGAAACAGGGGGGAAACCGCTTTCGTTGTCGAGCGTCGCCCGAGACACCCCCTTGGCCTGCGACTGGATCATCACGTATTCGCCCGGATTTCCATAAACCACCTTGCGCTGGATGGTTGCCACCTTGCCGGCAATCGACTGCTTGTGCACCGTCGGATGATGCAGCCACTCCATCGAGTTCTCGACAAGGGTCTTCCAGTTTGTCTTGACTTCGTACTCGTCACGCCCAACAGTCACCACGTTGTCAAAATCGTAGGGTTTCAGGTAGTCGCCCAGATCGCCGAGCTGGTTCGACAGCGGTGCGCAGTCAGGGTTGAAGTTTACAAACACAAAACCAAGCCAGGTTTCGAGCCTGATCTCCGCAAGCCCGTACTCGGATGAGTCGAACCCAGCATTGCCCTCCATCCCCGGCGCCCGGCGCAAGCTTCCGTCGAGCCCATAAACCCAGCTGTGATACGGACAGACAAAAGTCTGTAATTTTCCACAGCCGCTGACTATCTGCGAACCACGATGCCTGCAACTATTGGCAAATGCGCGCAGCCGTCCGGACTGGTCCCTGACGATAAAGAACGGAATGCCAAACCGCTCATATGCGATGAACGCGCCCTGCTCCTTCCACTCTTCCGAACGCCCCATGAGGATCCACTGCTTGCGGAAAATATTGCGCACCTCGAGGTCATAAAACTCCTCCGAGTGATAGCACGACGGCGGCAATGTCTCGGCCTCATCCAGAGGCTTCCTTACGGGATCAAATTGCGCTGCGGTAAGCATCTCACACCCCCTTGGCAAAGAATTGGCGCCGCCGGATGCCCTGAAGGCCGTTCGTGCTGGTTGCGGCATGCGGATCGGGTCTGTTATCCATCAAACTGCGTCAAGCACCTCGACCGATATCGGCGTCAGCTTGTAACCGTTCGCGGGATTGTTCATTTGCGGGCAATTGGACAGCACCGACAGGACGTCCATTTCCGCACGCAATTCAACATAGTCACCGGCCCTGGAATGTCCGTCGACGATCGCCATTTCACCCGCGTCCCCAACGGGAACGTACATGAAGAAATTCAGATTCGAGACGATATCGCGTTTGCCAAGCCCGAACGGCTTGAGTGCACGCAGGAAATTGTCCCGGCAATTGGGCCCGTCGTCCAGGCCGTAGCGGACTTTGTTGCTCTCGCGGCTGCAGCAACCGCCGATGGAATCGTGTTTGCCGCAGGTGTCATCAAGCACCGTAAACAGTACCCGCCCCATGTCCGAATACAGCAAAGATCCTTTGCCTATGAATATCTGTCCCGCAATCTTGATGGTATCGGCGGCGCAATAGCGTTCCAGCGTGTCATTTGCGTTATAGCAAAGAAAATCGACCGCCTGCGTTCCCTCAAGGTCTGTCAGCCTGAGGATCTGCCCGCGTTTCACCACGCCGGCCCATGTCCCGCCCGGGGCGATGATTTCCTTTAGCAAACTCGCCCGCTTGCCCTCAAGTTCCATATCGTTTCCTGTAAGCCTGTGCCGCCGCCTCGAAGCACGGCTTCGGCGCCTGCACGATCCCGGCGCCAATCTGCCCGCCATCGCGCCCGGCGACGCCGATGTTCATCACCGGCAATATGCCGGTATCGAGAACCTTGAAAATGTCTATCCCCGTCGGCGCGCCCCGATAACGCAGGAATGGAATCTGGAAATCCGGACTCTCGCCTATCGTAATCGAGTAAAGCGCGAGGTTGCGCTCCACCATCATTTCCGGGGAGCCGCCCTGGTACTTCTGCAGCGCGAACGCGGCAGCCTGTGAAAACCCGCCAAAGCCAACCGTTTCAGCAATGATGCTTTCGCCCCCCATCCAGGTGATTTCGTCCTGGGTGTGTCCGGCGAATAAGGTTGCCTGCACCGTCGCATGCGGACCGGAAAACCACTCGTCGCCCAGGCCGCTCACCCGGATGGAGAAGCCGCGGCAATTGAATGCCATCGCGGTAACCATGCTTGATGCCTCGATTCCTGCCGCCGCGTCCGCCATAGACTTTGCCGCCGCCATGGAAAGGCGCAGGAAAAAATAGTGATCCTCGGTCATCGCGCGAACGGCTTTGTCGACGCTATCGCAATCAGTCACCGCGAGCGCCAGCATCGCCGGAAAGATCTCCCTTGAAAACAGCAGCGAAGCCGCGGTATTCCTGCTGTGCAGGTCATCCCCCATGTGCAGGGCGCGGCTCATGATGGATTTGAGCGGTATGCCACCCTCGGAACGAACCGCCCTGCCAAGAACGGGAGCAATGATGTCGCTGATGTAACGCAGCCGGTCTCGCACCCCATCGTCATATACGCCGTAGTTGAGCCTGCGCGGATTGGTGCCCTCGTAGATGTTGCAGTAGGCGAGATTGCCGAAAGCCTTGTTGCTGACGACAAAGACCGGCATCGATGCGGTGTAGATCCCGGCAAGAGAGCCTACGCACTTCAGTTCCTGGCAGCCACGCAGCCGGATGCTTCCCGCCGCCAGCTTTTTCTCGGCATCCAGGGCATCGCTTGCCAGCCCCTCGAACAATGCCCCGCCGATGATTGCCGAACGCTGCCCCCCCGTGTACTCATCCCATGCCAGCAGTGGTCCGGAGGTGAGAATTGTTTCGCGGGTAAATCCCGGTACAACCTCAATGGCCGGCCTGACATCCAGGAGTACCGGATCAGAGGTGCACAGCCGCCGGAAAGCCTCTGCGTTCGCCTCAAGCCGGCGCTGCTCTGCGCCACCCGGCGCGGTACTGCCACTTGTGCCTTGCCCCTTGTCCATATCCTAGCTTCCTCCTGCCAATTGCCATCAGGCACGCGGATGCGCACCCCGGCTACTTCGCCTACTTAGATTCGCCTTCGCCGCGGCCGATCACCCGGTCGACAATCCAGTTATCGATGCGGTGGACCAGCGGCTCCAGACTGGAAAAGCGTCCCGGGCGGGCCAGGGGATTTTCCACCCCGGCCAGATGCTTGCCCGAGATATCGTTGTCCTCACCCATCACCAGATCGAACCGTTTGTGATAACTCTGCACCACCTGTTCGAAATCCGGCCTTGCCACCGCCTCCTGGGTGAAGCAAAACGCCGCGACAACCCGGACCGTATCGGGCCCTTCCGGCAGCAGTTGCTTGAACCACATGCAATCCAGATCAGCCCCGATGACGGTGCAGGGATAAATCAATATGTACTGCGCCCCTTCAGCAGCCGGTCCGCGCAGGCTGGCGATCCTGTCAAATGCCACATCCTTCCCAAGGGTCGCACGCGAATTGGCGGTTTTCGAGCGCAGGATCACATAGTTTCCCGGCGTTCCATCAACCGGCTCCCATATCGCCTGCACGCCGCCGATGGTCTTTTGATGCACCGTGGGCAGGTGCAGGTGCTCAAGGGAATTCTCCACGTAACCTTTCCAGTTTCCGCGGATCACGAACTCCTTGCGCTTGACCGTGACCATGCGCCCAAACTCGTAGGACTCCGTCCACGCATCCAGGTCGCCAAGATAGTCCCGCAGCTTGCCGCACCCGGGGTCAAAATTCACGAACAGGAAACCCGACCACTCCTCAAGCCTGATTTCAACGAGCCCATTTTCCCCCATGGAGAATCCCGGAACGTCCTGCATATAGGGCGCGCTTTTGAGCGCCCCGTCCCGGTCAAACATCCAGCTGTGATAGGGGCAGCGGATAGTGCGGCAATTGCCCTCACCTTCGAGCAACTTTGTCCCGCGATGCGTGCAGGAGTTGACCAGGGCCCGGATGCGGCCGTCGTCGCCGCGAATTACGATGAAGGACACGCCCGTCACCGTGTGCGTGAAATAGTCACCGGCTTTCTTCACATAGTCGGTTCGACCGACGAGGTTCCAGCTCTTCAGGAATATCTCGGCAACCTCGCGGCGATGAAACTCCACCGAGGTGTAGCACTCCGGCGGCAGGGTCTCGGCATCAAGCAGCGGTTTGCGAAGCGCGCGATAGGTTTTGGACTCGAAAAGCTCGGTCATTCGGCTATCCTTTCATCTGCGTTTTAGCAAAACTTTCCGGGCAGGACTGTAGCCAAGATAGTTCCAAAAAACCTCTTCAAAATCACGAATCGCCGAGGCAACGTCAAAATCAGGATGCATCAGCGAACCGACCATGATTCCATCGAGATGGGTCGACGCGAGTTGCGCCGCCCTTTTTACATTGACGGCACGGAAGATTCCTTTTTTGACACCAAGCTGGATGCGACTGGAGAGTATCTTCAACTCGTGCTGGTAGAACACATGAATCGCCGCGTCCGCCACTTTTGACTGGCCTCCGGAGATACTGTAATCGAGCATGATCTTGACCAACTGGCGGATCTCGCCGGCGAGGCGCGCCTGGGTGGAAAACCATGCCGAAAGCATTTTCACCGGATCCTCGTTGGCACGCTCAAGGTCGCGAAAGGTTTCCAGGGCTTTCTGGATGAAATACTCGAGGGTGGCCCGGAACAGGTCTTCCTTGCTGTCAAAGTAATAGTAGATAAGCGCGGTATTCACACCCAGGCTGCGCGCAATGTCCTTGATCGTCACGGATGAATAGTCATGCCGCGCAAAAAGCTCCAGCGCCGCCGCCATCAGGTCCTTCGCCCTTTCGGGCGGAAGGCCGTCGGGCCAGTTTGGGCGAAGCTCCTGCGCTGCTGCCGTCACGGCGCGGAAATTCAGGCTGCGCCTTCAGCCATCGCCGCGGGCATTTTGACACCCAGCTTGTCGGCCCATTTTGACAACTCGGGCGGAATGGCCGGATAGAGTTCCACGCCGGCGGCAAGCTGGCGCCGGCGCGATGCCAGGGCCGAATCCCCCGGCATTCTCACCGTGGATCCGGGACGGATCGGTTTGGAATTGCGGCAGGCATTGGCCAGCCAACCCGCCTCGCGTTTCAATGCGGTCTTTCCCGCAAACGCATCCGGGTCGATGATCTGCAGGAAAACCGGTGTACCGGTGTTAGGCGCGACATTGTCGGCTCGACCGAGGCCCGATAGCCCCGCCGTCAGCACCTCGACGATCAACCCCCAGGCAAAGCCCTTGTGCCCAAGTTCCAGGCCGCCAAGCGGAAGCATCGCGCCACTCGGCGTACCAAACAAGGCACCCGGCTCGTCTGTCGGATTTCCTGATGCGTCGAGCAGCCATTTACCCGGCAGTTTTTTCTTTTCGGCGCCCCAGCGCCGAACCCAGCCATTGGCAACGGGGGAAGTGCTGACGTCGATGAGTACCGGGTCCGTATCGGTCGGATAGCCAAACGCGATGGGGTTTGCCGCCAACTGCGCTTCCATCCCGCCGGCCGGCGCGACGGTGCGCATGGAAGGGTCGGAATTCATGATCGAGATCACCAGCCCCTTGTCGGTCGCTTGGCGAAGATAGGCGCCAAGAGCCGCGATATGGGACATGCGCTTGAGCACAACCGTCATCACCGGATGTTTGTCTATCCTGCGGCAGGCCTCGGAGATGGCCTCTGTCAACATCCAGGTACCAGGCAGGCGGTCGGCATCCCATACGATGGTCGATCCGTGATCCGATACCTTGATCTGGTCGCCGGAAGCGCGGACCGCTCCGGACTCCAGCCCGGAGAGCATGCCCGGCAACAGCGCCAGGCCGTGCGTCGTGTGTCCCATCAGGTCCCCTTCGAGCAGGATCTCCGCCTGCGTTCTGGCACGATCGGCCGGCAAGCCGACTTTTGTGCCAAGGGCCGCCACCAAATCCATCAGGGCGTTGTACTTGTAACGTGGGTTGCTCATGGAAAAATCCTTTTTTATGTGAAGTCATTGCCGCGGTATGGCGACCGCGTTGCGCTATCAATTAATCAGCCCCGGCGCTCTTTACCTGACACCGGATCCTTTAGATGCCCAGTTGGGGTTCAGTACCCCAGCTTCCGATCGACCAGCGTTTTAAGCTCTCGGCCGGCCAGGTATTCATCGACATTCTTGAAAAATACTTCGAGTACATGTTCTCGAAATGTTGCCGGATCATTGGTCAGGCAATGCGGGATAATGAGCAAATTGGGCGTTGTCCAGAGTCGCTTGTCGCAAGGGACGGCGGCCGGATCCTCCAGATCGTGTACCGCACCCGAGAGTTTGCCGCTCTCCAGGGCCTCCATCATTGCCGCCTCATTCACGACGCCGTGGCGACCGATATTCACCAGTCCCGCGCCCTGCTTCATGCAGGCGAATTCCTCGCGGCCGATGGTGCCGCGGTTGCGCTCGGTCAGCGGCACCGTGACGACGACGAAATCGGCGCGCGGCAGGACAGATTTCAACTCGTCGCTGCCAAACATCTCATCGACCGCCGGGTGCGGCCTGCGGCTCGGCCGCACGCCCAATACCTGCATGCCCAGCGCCTTGCAGCGTTCGGCGCAAGCGCCCCCGGTTCCGCCGACGCCGACCAGAAGGACGGTTTTCCCGGTCACCGGGCCGGAGTACTGCGTTGCCCACTTTGCCGATCGTTGTTCCGTGGCAAATGCCGGAATCCAGTTGTTCAGCATTAATACGGCGGTGGACAGGAACTCACCCGCCTTGTCATGATGAGCCCCGGCGGCGGTGGCAAGGCGAACTTTCGGAGGCAGCCAGTCGAGCGGCAGCAGATGGTCCAGGCCGGCGCCCATCAACTGTATCCACTGCAGCTTGGGCGCCGCCACGGCAAGATTGCTGCGATCGAACTCCCAGGCAAACAGGATTTCGGCCTCCGGCAGCCATTTCGCCACTTCGTCGTCGTCGTAGCCGATCCGCAAATCAAGCCTCTTCGCGACTTCCGGGAAGCGCGCGGCCACCTTTGCGAAAACCTCTTTGTCGAGATCGAATACCGCTCCGAGGGAGCGAACATTCTTTACATAGGTTACAAGCTTCTTGTCCGTCATATCACTTCCCCTTGGCAGCTGTTTCAATGCAGCGATGCAGACCCGTCTGACCTGCAACCGTGGCGCGGTCCGGCAGTTTGGGTTTGTATTTGCTGTGATTGGTACGTGTACGGGAACTCATTTTTTGCCTGGAACCTCCAGCACCCGGTCAAGGATCCAGTTGGCCATACTGTGAACGACCGGCTCGAACCGGGATACCCTGCCGGTCTTGCTCAGCGGCGACTCCAGACCGCGCTGCTGCTCCTCGGAAATCCAGTTATCCTCGGGAATCGACTTGTCCCACCTGCGGTAGTAGATCTGGACGACCTCTTCAAAGTCGGCGCGCTCGACAGTCGAACGCGGGAAGGCGGAGCCGACAACCAGCTTTGTTCGTGCCGCCCCGAGGGGGTATAGCTCCAGCCACATCAGGGAATCCTGTGCCAGGGCCAGCGTCGTGCAGGGATTGAGTAGAACGAAGTAGGTTCCCTGCGCCGCGTTGCCGGTAAGGGACTTGATATGCGGAAATCCGCCCTTTTCACCGGGAAGGGTCGCGACGGATTTTTCCGAAAACAAATGGCCGGCCTCCCACTGCCCGCGCCCCTTTTCGTAGGTAAGCGTCTGCGCCCCGATTGATCCACGATGAACCGTCGCAGTGTGATATTCCTCCATCGAGTTCTCGGTAAGCAGCTTCCAGTTGCAGTCTATCTGGTACTCCTTGCGCCGCACCGTCACCATGCTGCCCAGATCGTATGAGGCCATCCTCTGCGGCAGGTCTCCGAGGTACTCGTCAAGGCTGCCCGCCCCCGCATCGAAATTCACAAAAACGAAACCATCCCAGGTTTCAAGGCGCACGGGCTGCAAGCCATGGTCGCCAAGTTGAAAATCCGCTATGCCATCCATGCCCTGCGCCGCAAGCAGGCTTCCGTCCATTCCATACACCCAGGCATGATACGGACAGGCGATGGTACGGCGGCCCGAACCCTCTCCGGTGAGCAGGCGCGCGCCGCGATGGCGGCAGGAATTGACGAATGCACTCAATTTCCCATCCGCGCCGCGCAAGACGATGAGCGGAATCCCGGTCATCTCGACGGTGAAATAGTCCCCCGGCTTTTTAAGCTGATCGGCGCGGCCAAGGAAATTCCACGTCCGCATGAAAATGCGCTCGACTTCGGCGCGATAGAACGCCTCCGAGGTGTAGCACCAGGCCGGCAGGTGGCTGGCCTCTCCCAGGGGGCGCCTGACTGCATCGTAGAGTTTCGGGTCAAACATATTGCCTTGCATAACGGGATCTCCGGCCAATACCGTTTATTGGATAGGGGGTGTCTTGGGTTGTTCGGCCGGAAGGGTGCTGCCGGCCGAGATGCGTCGGGTCCACCATCCGGCCAGCGACGGTGAGAGGCGTTCCAGCCGATAAAGGGTGCGCGCCGATCCGACGCAAATATCCAGACGCCCACGCGACATTTGTTCAAGCATTCCCCGGACAAATGTGTCCACCGGCATCTTGTTGCTGCCCCGCCCCCGCGTCATCGGCGTGTCGACCAGCGGCGGGAAAGCCACAAAAACCCGGATGTCGCGTTGCGCGAGCAAAACACGAAGCGACTTCGAAAAAGCAAAAAGCCCGGCCTTGGCGGCGCAATATCCGGGGGCATTTGCCTTGGGCATGATTGCGAGCAGGGAAAGCATATTGAGGATCACCGCGTCCGGCCGCGACAGCAGCGACGGCAGCAGGCGCTTTGTCAGCTTCATCGGTGCAAGCAGGTTGACCTGCAACTCATACTCCAGCGCCCCGGTGATGCGATCATCGGCGACCATCAGGTCCGTCTGCACCTGTATGCCCGCGTTATTGACCAGCAGGTCGATAGTCAGTTTCTCGCTGCGGACAAAATCGAGCAGGCGGTCGATGCCCTCGTCCGCGCCCAGGTCACATGCGATGCCACGCAACCCTGGTATCGACCTCAGCGCACTCTCGACCAACTCCTGCCGGCGCCCGCAAATCACCACCTCGTTGTTGCGCAAACGCAGCTGCCTCGCCAGTTCCAGCCCAATCCCCGTGGCGCCGCCGGTGATCAGGGCGACCCGGTTTGAAAAGCCGGTTTGCACCATGCTCAAGCGCCGTATTTCTTCATGATCAGGTGCTCGGCCAGCGCCACAATGCCGTACAGGAGGAGGCCCACGATGCAAAGCACGAGTATGGCTGCCAGGACCAACGCCGTTTCAAGGCGTGATCCGGCAAAAAGAATGATGTAACCGAGGCCGCGTTGTGAAGTGACAAACTCGCCGACAATGACGCCGATGATAGCCAGCGTCATGCTGATCTTCATGCCGTTGAAGACAAACGGCAGTGACATCGGAACGCGCACCTTCATAAACACCTGCCATTCGTTCGCAGTCAGGCTGCGGAAAAGGCGAAGCAGGGTCGGATCGACCGCATTCAGGCCCGATACCGTGGAAATGACAATGGGGAAAAACGCGATGAAAAACGCGATGGCCACCCGTGACTGCCAGTCGATCCCGAGCCAAAGCATGAACAGCGGTGCCACTGCGACCTTGGGCACAAGCTGGAACAATACGACGTTTGGGTAAAGATAGTCGCGCGACGCCCTCGAAAACGTCAACAACGCCCCGAGCATTACCCCGACCACCACCGACAGGACAAATCCGCCAAGTGACTCCAGTGCCGTGGGAACGGCGTTTTTCAGGAGGATTTCCCACTGCGCCGCCATGGCAAGCAGAATAGCGCTGGGCGGGGGCAGGAATGCCGGTTTGATCTGGTAGGCCCTGACCAGTATCTCCCAAGCCAGAAGGAATACCGCCGCCGCGGCAACCGGTTGTGCGATCTTGCGAAGTACGTACGCCAGGGCCGAGCCTTCGGACGCCGTCGGTCCGCCAGCGGCTTCGAATACTTCGACAGTCGATGATTCGGGCTTCAAGTCGCCGCTCCGGTCGTGGTAGATACCGCTGCCGACGCTTCGGCGTGCCCCGTGGCGACGTGGTGCCGGAGTTCGGCGCAAATGCGGTTGAACTCGATCGTTTCGCCGATGGAAAGATCACGTGGCCGCGGAAACGGCATGGTCATGTCCGCCAGAACACGCCCTGGACGGTCACCCAGAACAATGACGCGATCGGACAGGAATGCCGCCTCTCTTATCGAGTGCGTGACGAACAAAGCCGTTTGGTGGTAACGGTCCCAGATGCGCAGCAGTTCGACGTTCAAGTCATCACGCGTGATCGCATCAAGCGCCGAGAACGGTTCATCCATCAACAGCACCGACGGCTCATGGATGAGCGCCCGGCAGATCGACACCCTTTGCCGCATGCCTCCGGATAACTCGCGTGGGCGCTTGTCCATCGCGTGGCCCAGCCCCACCAGCCCAAGCAAGGCCTCCGCACGCTCGCGGTACTGCTCCTTCTTAAGCCCGAATATTTCTATAGGGAGAAGCACGTTCTCGATGGCCGTCTTCCATGGCAGCAAAGTCGCGTCCTGGAAGATAACGCCGACATCGCGGCGCGGACGGCCGGCGACCTGCCCGGCAATGATGATCTGGCCCGCACTGATCTGCTCCAGCCCCGCAATCATCATCAACAACGTGCTTTTCCCGCAGCCGGATGCACCGAGAATGGAAATGAACTGCCGTCGTCCCACGTCAAAGCTGACATCGTGCAGTGCTTTGAGCCCCCGCCCACCTTTGCCGGCGTAGGTCTTGCCCACCCCGGCGACGCGTATGAAGGCTTCCTCGCTGGGCGGCCTTGGAGGCTGGGTGGGTGCGACGGCCATCCGGATTTCCCCTCAGACCTTGAAGTTCAGGTGACGGGCAAACTCCGCGGCGGTCTTGCGCACACTGGCGTCTTCTTGCGCAGTGAGCTTCATCCTGCCCGCGAACTCGTTGGTGAAGATGGCGCCGACGTCCGGGCGCTTGGCCGTTGGCGGCGCTCCGAACTTCATCACCAAATCGGTTTGCTTGTTCAAGGACGCCATGTCTGCCCAGCCCAGCCCATGATCGCGCAACTCCGGCGCCATCATGGTGGCAAGGGCAAGGCCCGCCCCGTAGCGCGTGTGCACCTTTCCGGTGGCGGACATTTTCACCTCCGGTACCGCATTCACAAACAGGTCCACCGATTCCTCGAAATTGAGCATGAAATACTTGATGCCCTCATTCATTCCGTCAACCCACCCTTCAACGACGGCCCGGTTGGCGCTTGCATACTCCGGCGCCACGGTCAAACCGAGCGAGTATGTGTTGATACCGGCGCTGTTCATCGGAAAAAAGCGCAGCTTGATGCCCTGGGACAGCAGACTCGGCAGGTTGGACGTTGCGACCGCGGAAATGGCGTCCACCTGCTTATTGAGCAGGGATGAATCGAGCACATTGCCCTGTAACGCAACGCGCGATACCTTGCTCAGGTCAACATTCGAGCCCTGCAGAAAAGCATCCACATACGGCGCCTCTGCCGACGGGGGCGTCGTACCGAGTTTGCGACCCTCGAGGTCCTTGAGGGTTTTAATCGGCCCTTCCTCAAGGGTAAGGATGCCCATGCCGAGGTCGTAGCCGACGATGCCGAACGAGCGCAAGGGTACGCCTTGTGCGGCGGACAGCATGATCGAGGGTACCGCAATGATGCCGACATCGGTCTGGCGCTGCACCAGCGTCTGAATGGCGGCGTTGGAGCCGAAACCGCGGACGATTTCCACATCAAGACCCCGCTTGCGCCAAAACCCGCGTTCCTTCGCCACAAACGGCCACAATTGAGACCCCTGCGGCAACCAGGGAAGCGTCAGCTTGACCTTGGTCAGCCCCTGCCCGATGGCGGGCATTGACATTCCGGTGACCGCCAATGCCGTCCCGGCGGCGGCGCCCGCAAGAATCCTGCGCCGAGTGGCAAAACTTGTCTTGCCTTTTTCATTCATGTCATTCATGTCATTCTCCCAGAGGTGTTGTCGAGTCGAACCCGTCTGCCACAAAGGCCTGCCATAAAGTCATGCTTCCCGCCCGGTTTGCTTGTTCCACGTCGTTCGTATATGCGAACCATGCAATACCCGGAAGTTTAAAAAACCCAATACCGTCGTCGCTTGCGCGCACTTTTTATGAAAGGCACGGCCTTCAGGTTCCCACGGCAAGTGCGCGCCGTACACCCGCCCTGGCGCCGATTGCCGCCGCCCATCGCTTGAAATTGTCCAGTCCGTCCGACTCCTCTACCAAGGCTGCCCTGCTCACGAACACCGGAAAAAGCGCGATGTCGGCGATGCTCATTTCCGCTCCGGCCAGATACTCTGATTGAGCCAGTCTCGCGTCGCAAACACGCAGGAATTCCACCAGTTGGCGCCGGAAAAACTCGACCACGCCGGGCGCGTTGTCGGGAAACTCGGTCATTGTCTGGTACATCGCCGTGTTTGACCCGACAACGTCGGTCACGGCGAACATCATCCATTCGAACATCACGGCCCGCTCGGCCGGATCCCGCGGCAGCAGCTTTCCAGACTTTTCCGCCAGATACAGCAGGATGGCGCTTGACTGGCGCAACACCACGTCCCGTCCATGTTCGCCCCCCGGATCGACAATCAGCGGCACTGTTCCGTGCGGATTGATGCGCAAAAATTCGAAAGGCTTGACCGCGGTCTTGCCGATGGGAATGACGTGGGCAACATACGGCAGCCCGCACTCCTCGAGCATGATGGTCGCCCGACGGCCGTTGCCGGTAGCGGCCGTGTAGAGCTGGATACTGGCATTGGGCGAGTTCATGCCGCTCTGCGCCTCAAATGTATTCCATCGCGCTGTGCCGCTCTTCATCGGAAACTTTGTAGAAAGCCTGTTCCCATTCCTTTGTCTTTTGTTTCAAATAAATATCCCGGAACTCCGCCCCAAAGGTGTCGACGATCAAGGGATCCGTCCCGAACGCATCAAGGGCTTCGATGAGCGTACGTGGCAGGCGCTCGGGCATGGGCTGTGAGCCGGTCGTGCGCCCGCCTTCGAGTTCGTACAGGTTCTCGTTCCAGGGCGCGCCCGGATCGGACTGTTTTTTCATGCCCTCCATGCCGGCCGCGAGGGAAAACGCCGCCGTCAGGTAATAGTTCGTGCTGATATCCGGGGAACGGTTCTCGATGCAATAGCGGTTCATCGGCAATCGGAGCATCGCGGAACGGTTGTTGCGGCCATAGCACCGCATTACCGGCGCCCAGGACATGTCCGCCATGTCGCCCTGCGAAACCAGCCCCTTGTAGGAATTGAAGGTCGGACAGGAAAGCGCCGTCAATGCCGGCGCATGCGCCAACAGTCCCGCTGAAAAGTGGAGGGCGATGTCGGCAATCTCGATACCGTAGCGCTTCGCCAGCTTGCCCGGCGCGGAACGTTTCGGCTCAAACAGGTTGACCTTTGACTTTGCGTCGGCCAAAGACATGTTGTAGTGGGCGCCGGAACGAAAATCATCGCTGAACGGCTTGGGCATGAAGCTCGCAACGCATCCAATGGAGCGGGCCACCTGCTTTGCCATAAAACGCAAAAATATCAGCCTGTCACAGGTCTTGAGCGCATCGGCATAGGCAAAATCCAGCTCATACTGGCCGCGCCCCCCCTCCTGGTCGAACGAATAGACGCCCCAGCCCAGTTCGTTCATGTACCTCACGATCGGGTCGAGGAAAGCGAACGACTGCATCGTCTGGTCGGCATCGTATGCGGGAGTCGGCCCCAAAAAACGGCTCGTCGCCATCGGCTCAAAGCCGCCGGCAGACTTGCGGAACACGTAAAACTCGGGCTCGACACCAAGATTGAACACCTGCTTGGCTGCAGCGGTCTTCGCCAAAACACGCTTCAGCGCGACCCTGGGGCAATTTACGTACGGCTCACCATGGTAGTAAAGGTCGCTGGCAAACCAGGCGAATCGCTTGTCCCAAGGAAGAATGACTGGATTGGACAGATCGGGGACCGCCGCACATTCGTCTTTTTGCGGACCGATCAAGCCGAGGCCCTCGAGGGCACCGACGGTGAAGAGTTCGGAGCCTTTTGCCATTTTTTCAAAATAGGCCATAGGCACGGTCTTGGTTTTCGGCACGCCATGACCATCAACGTAAGCCGCAAGGCAGTATTCCACTCCCTTGGCGGTCAACTGGCGTTTCGTTTCGGCGATCAGTCTCGGGTCGTTCACTGGTATTCCCCTCGGATTAGGTAATCTGCTGCGTGCACTTATTCAAATTTAACTAACCGATTAATTTAAACATCTTTAACACGGCATAACAAGTTATAACTCGAATTTTTTTCCTCAACCGGCAACGAGCAGCTAGACTGCTAATACCTATATGAAAAGCTCAGGAGTACCCGTCGCCAAGCAACACCGCTCCCGCCCATCAATGGTGCAAAACCTGGTCGCCCTGCCTGCTGGCAGTGCACCAATTGCCTGGGTTGACAGCGCCAAAGCGGTCACGGTGCAACCGCTGGACACCTGTATGCCGCCTCCCGCCTGGCCCCCAATTGCGTCTACACTTCGAGCAGATTCAAGCTTGCGACGCGCCGCACCATAGTCTTGCATGAGCAAGCTTCGCGCCAATCTCCGATTTTTCATCACCAGAACTTTGGGAACAGGATTTGATATATTCAAACCATGACGAACTTAAACCACCTCTCGGCCACTGACGCCGCACGGCGCATAGCTTCTGGCGGTATTTCCTCCGTGGACCTGGTACAGGATTGCCTCGAACGCATCGCGACGCGTGAACCCGTGGTGCACGCCTGGGCGTACCTGTCGGCGGAAAAGGCACTCCTCCAGGCGCGTGAGCGGGACGACTCTGCCGAGCGAAGCGGTCTGCTGCATGGGGTACCCATCGCAGTTAAAGACATCTTCAACACCGCCGATATGCCCACCGGCATGGGCTCCCCTATCTACGACGGCAACCAGCCGCGGGCCGACGCCGCCTCGGTAGGACTGCTGCGGGCAGCCGGTGCGGTAATCCTCGGGAAAACCGTCACGACCGAATTTGCCGCCATGCAGCCGAACCTGACGCGTAACCCTCACCATACTGCGCACACGCCGGGCGGATCGTCGAGCGGTACCGCCGCCGCAGTGGCCGACCTGATGGTACCGGCCGGCATCGGCACCCAGACCGCCGGTTCGGTGATCCGTCCCGCGGCATTTTGCGGCGTAGTCGGCTGGAAACCCAGCTACGGGCTGGTCAATCGCGCCGGGGTGATGTCCGAGTCCGAATCGCTTGACACCATCGGGTGCATGGCGCGCTCAGTCAATGACATTGCACTGGTCAATGCCGTTCTAAACGGCCGGCCGGCTGTTGGCAGCACCGTGCTCTCAGGGCCGCCGCGCATTGCCATCGCCCGAACGCACCTCTGGAATGAAACCAGCCCGGAATCGATCGAGGCGGTCCATGACATGGGGGCGAAACTCGCCGCAGCGGGCGCGCACGTCACGAGCATTGAATTACCGCCGCTTTTTGCGAGCATGGCTGCAGCACACTGGCGGGTGCTGTCATATGAATTCTTCCGGGCATTGGCGTGGGAATGGAACAATCACCGCGAAATGTTGAGCGAGAAACTCCAGCAATACCTCGAGATCGGCCGCGACCACCGCTACGAAGACTATCTTGATGACCTCGCCACTGCGGCGGCGTGCCGCGCGGCATTTCCCTCCGTACTCGGTGACTGCGACGCGCTGCTGGTTCCAAGCGCCGCCGGCGAGGCACCCGAGGGACTTTCCGCAACCGGAGATCAGCGCTGGCAGAGCATGTGGACTTTCCTGCACGCACCGGCAATATCACTGCCGACGCACAAAGGGCCGAAGGGCCTGCCCGTGGGCACAAAATTCATCGGTGGATTCCACCGCGATGATCACTTGCTCGCCGTCGCGCTATGGGTCGAGCAGCGCATTGGACACGCCTGGACATGACTTCAAGCTGAACGTAGCCGCGATATCTCAGCTGCCAACCCAAGTCCAGGCGCAGCACGGTTACAAATCCGTGCCCCCCGCCAGCTGGCGCACATTGCCAAGTTTTTCCATGTTCAGCGCATCAGCATAAACGCGCTCTGACAAGGCCTCGCCCCAGACCGGTCTGGCGATGGCAAAAAACTTGTCCCGATACTCCGCCGGTTCGGCCGGGTTGGCCGCTTCGCCGCGTATGGTCTCGCAGCGGCCTTCGAGCCGGGTGCCATCCTTTAGCAGAATGGCCACATCGCATAACTGCTTGCCCGGAAACTGCGCGCTGTATGCGGGCACTTCACTCATTTCAACGCGCTGCATCAGCGCGTTGATGACCGGGTCGGTGGCAGTGGCGTCGGTAAAGCACTCCAGGCCGTGGCTGCCCTTCACCGTCACCGCAGCCAAGGCAAAAGGGGTTGAAAAACGCGTGGCAAAGGCGTTGCGGATATCCTTGCGGTTGAGAAAAATGATGAACTTGAAGCCGCGTACGCTGATCTGCTCGATGTCCTCCGGGCGAACCGGTGACTTCGCCTTGGCCAGCGCCATGCGCAACGCGTCTATGGCGGCGTGGATGGGCCGGCCGCAGGGGTAGAGCTTGATATAACCCTCGGCAAGAAACCAGCGCCTGCCCAGGTCGCGCACCACCTCGTCGGGCCGGAAATTGTCGAATAACACCTCGTCGCAGGTCGCCGCGACGCCGTCATTCGGCCCGGTAAAGCCCGCCTCCGCCAGGCGCACCGCCATCTGCCCCATCAGCGCGCTGTGCGCGGCGTACCAGTTGCGCAGCGTGGCGCCGTCTTTCATGCTGCGGCGGTTTCCGGCGATGGGCGACGAGCCGGCGAGGCTGATCAGTTCGCGCATGCGCGCCGGATCCAGTCCCTGAAGGCGCGCCACCGCGACAGCGGCACCGACCACGCCATAGGTGCCATGCGGGTGGATTTCCATGCGCATGTCGCAGGCCGCGCCGATGCGGCCGCAGATTTCATACCCAAGGGCGCAGGCGAGCAGCAATTGCTCGCCCGAACTGCCCAGCTGTTGCGCCACCGCCAGCGCGGCCGGAATCACCTGTATGCCAGGATGGCCGTTGGTGGCCAGATTGCCTTCATCGAGCTCCAGCCAGCAGCCGGCGGCGGCGTTGAGCGCCGCCGCGTCCATGGGGTTCAGGCGCTTGCCCGAGCCGACCACGCTGGCGAATCCGGGCGCCACCTGCGGTAACTGCCTGGCCAGCAAGGCCCGCATTTCCGGTTCGCGGTTGCCCACGGCACAGGCGGCGAGCGTGTCGGCGATGATGGCGCGCAGGTAAGCCAGCGCCGCGGGCGAGACGTCGGCCAGTTGCGTACGGTTGGCAAAATCTGCCAGCTCGTCCAGATAGGTCCTTGTGTCGCTGCTCATGCCTCGCTCCATTGCGATCCGGCTGCCATTGCAAAATGCAAACCTTGAATTGTGAATTGCCTCCGGCACAGTCTACAATGACCCGCCCCCCCAACTCACCGGAAATCATCATGATTTTGCGCCGTCTTGCCACGCTATTGACCGCCACACTACTGTGCTTCGCCAACCTCGCCGCCGGCCAGACTTTTCCCGACAAGCCGATTCGCATCATCGTGCCCTTTGGCACCGGCAGCGCGGTCGATACCATCGCCAGGGTGGTCGGTGCACAGGTGGCCGAGCAGGTCGGCCAGGCGGTGATCATAGACAACCGCACCGGCGCCAACGGCATCATCGCCGCCGAAGCGGTGGCGCGCTCGGCGCCCGACGGCTACACCCTGTTCATGCCCAACGACGGCATCATGGCGGCCAACCCGGCGATGTACGCCAAGCTGCCCTACGACCCGCTGAAAGATTTCCTGCCGGTAACGCTGTTCTCCACCGTTCCGCTGGTGCTGGTGGTCAATCCGGCCTTCCCGGCAAAGAATCTCGCCGAGCTGATTGCAATGGCCAAGGGCAAGCCCGACAGCATCAATTTTTCCTCCACCGGCGCCGGCGCCGCGCAACACCTGGCGATGGAGTTTTTCATGGAGGCGAGCGGTGTGCGCATGACGCACGTGCCCTACAAGTCCATGGGCCCGGCCCTGGCCGACGTGCTGGCCGGCCATGTGCCGGTGATGTTCTCGGGCATGTCCAATGTCATATCGCTGGTCAAGGACGGCAAGCTGCGCGCGCTTGGCATCAGCACGCCCAGGCGCTCGGCCGCGATGCCCGATGTGCCGACGATCGCCGAAGCCGGTGTTCCCGGCTACGGCTACGCCGCCTGGAACGGCGTGGTCGCACCGGCGGGCACGCCGCCCGAGGTGATCCGCAAACTGC
>SESD01000305.1_pt1 | contig 30302 bp, 24 predicted proteins | sample 3171411 | NCBI WGS metagenome assembly SESD01 (sample SAMN06051880, study PRJNA518727) | freshwater metagenome | biome: subpolar coniferous forest; feature: holomictic lake; material: water; isolation source: holomictic Lake 442, 16.5 m depth | place: Canada: near Kenora, Ontario | collected...
AACTCAACGAGGCCAGCAAGCGGCTTCGCAAGCAAGGCAACTAGACGCTGAGCCCCGCCACGCGCCAGCGCACGCAGACCGTGCGCTGGCGCTTGCTGGACTCAACAGCAGGCGACGCCAGGGCGCCTTCGCAGAGCTGTACGGCTATTTCGCCTCGAGCAGCGGCTTTAAGAATCGGCCGGTGTGGCTGGCTGGCAAGCTGGCGATGTGCTCGGGCGCACCTTCGCCAACGATGAGGCCGCCACCGCCGCCGCCTTCGGGACCAAGGTCGATGACCCAATCGGAGGTCTTGATGACATCGAGGTTGTGCTCGATGACCAACACCGTGTTGCCCTGATCGACCAAGCGCGACAACACCGTGAGCAGGCGGCGCACGTCTTCGAAGTGCAAACCAGTGGTGGGTTCGTCGAGCAGATAGATGGTGTGACCGGTGGATCGCTTGGCGAGCTCGGCGGCGAGTTTCACGCGCTGCGCTTCGCCGCCCGACAGGGTGGGGGCAGGTTGACCCAAGCGCACGTAGCCGAGCCCCACATCGACCAGCGTCTGCATATAGCGCGAGATGGCTGGCTGGTTGGTGAAGAAGCCGACCGCCTCGGCCACCGGCATATCGAGCACCTCGGAGATATTCTTGCCCTTGAATTGGATGTCGAGCGTGTCGCGGTTGTAGCGGGCACCCTTGCAGACCTCGCACGGCACGTAGACGTCGGGAAGAAAGTGCATCTCGATCTTGATGGTGCCATCACCGCTGCACGCCTCGCAGCGGCCACCGGCCACGTTGAAGCTGAAGCGGCCCGGCATGTAGCCACGCACCTTTGACTCTTGCGTGGTGGCAAACAACTTGCGGATGTTGTCGAACACGCCCGTGTAGGTGGCTGCGTTTGAGCGCGGCGTACGGCCAATGGGCGACTGGTCCATATCGATGACCTTGTCGAGCAGTTCGATGCCCAGCACCGACGTATGCCGGCCGGCAGCCTGCTTCGATTTGTAGATCTTTTGCATGAGCGACGGCAGCAAGATGTCGCGCACCAGCGAGCTCTTACCCGACCCCGACACGCCGGTGACAGCTACGAAGCACCCGAGCGGAATGCGAACATCGATGTTTTGCAAGTTGTGCTCGCGAGCGCCCTTGATAGTGAGCCAGTCGTTGCCAGGGGCACGCCGTTGTTGGGGCACCGGGATGCTGCGCTTGCCCGAGAGGTATTGGCCGGTGATGGACTCTTTGGTTTTGAGGATGCCCTTGACCGGCCCGCTATAGACCACTGCCCCACCGTGCTCGCCCGCCCCAGGACCAATATCGACGATCCAGTCGCTGGCCCGAATGGTGTCTTCGTCGTGCTCAACCACCAGCACCGTGTTACCCAAATCTCGCAGCCGCACAAGCGTCTCGATGAGGCGGTGGTTGTCTCGTTGGTGCAAGCCAATGGATGGCTCATCGAGCACGTACAGCGTGCCCACAAGACCCGAGCCGATCTGGCTGGCAAGGCGAATGCGCTGCGCTTCTCCGCCGGCAAGCGTGCCTGCAGATCGCGACAGCGACAGGTAGTCGAGGCCGACATCGAGCAAGAAACCGAGTCGGGCGTTGACCTCTTTGACCACGCGTTCGGCAATCATGCGATCTCGTTCGCTGAGCTCGAGGCCCACTAAGAACTGTGCGGACTCGCCGATGCTCATGTCGCACACTTCGGAGATGTGCTTGTCGTTGACCGTGACGGCCAAGCTGGCCGGCTTCAGCCGAGCGCCACCACATGTTGGACACGGCACGAGGCGCATGTAGCCCTCGTATTGCTCGCGGCTCCAGTCGCTCTCGGCTGCCTGATGGCGGCGCTTGATCCACGGGATGACGCCTTCGTAGGCAGTGGAATAGGCGCGGGTGCGGCCGTAGCGATTCTTGTATTTCACGGCCACATTGCCATCGACGCCATGCAGCACGATCTTCACTTGCTTGGCGTTCATTGCGCTCCACGGCGCATTGATGTCGATCTCGTACACGTCGGCAACAGCTTCGATCATGCGATTGAAGTACTGCGTGTGTGCCGAACGCCAAGGAGCGATTGCACCGCCGGTAATAGACAGGTCAGGGTCGGGCACGATGAGATCGGGATCGATCTCAAAGGTGGTGCCAAGGCCGTCGCACGCTGCGCATGCGCCATAGGGAGAGTTGAACGAGAAGTTACGCGGGGCGAGTTCTTCGAAGCTGGTGCCGCAGTTTGGGCAGGCCAAGTGCTGGCTGAACGTGAGCGTGTCTTGGGCCTCGCCGTCTTTGCCAACGATTTCGATTTCGGCCACGCCATCGGCCAACTTGAGTGCGGTCTCGAGGCTGTCGGTGAGCCGACGCTCGATGCCCTCGCGGCGCACGAGACGGTCGATGACTACCTCGATGGAGTGGTTCTCATAACGCGCCAAACTCTCATCGCGTTTGAGGAACTCGACGATGTCGACGAGTTCGGTATCGACACGCGCACGCACGTATCCCTGCCCAGCGAGATCTTCGAGCAGCGTTTTGTACTCGCCCTTGCGGCCGCGCACCACTGGAGCGAGCACCTGAAAGCGAGTGCCCTCGGGCATCAGCAAAATGCGATCGACGATTTGCTGCGGGGTCTGGCGCTGCAACCGGGTGCCGTCGGTGGGGCAATGCTGAATGCCGATGCGCGCATAGAGCAAGCGCAGATAGTCGTAGACCTCGGTGATGGTGCCAACCGTTGAGCGAGGGTTGCGGCTTGCCGACTTCTGATCGATAGCGATGGCCGGCGACAGTCCCTCGATGACATCGACATCGGGCTTGTCCATCTGACCCAAGAACTGGCGGGCGTATGCGCTGAGCGACTCGACGTAGCGGCGCTGACCTTCGGCATAGATGGTGTCGAACGCAAGACTTGATTTACCCGAGCCAGACAGCCCAGTGAACACGATGAGCTTGTCGCGCGGAAGGTCGACGCTGACATTGCGCAGGTTGTGCTCGCGAGCGCCGCGAACGATGATCTTGTCGGCCATTGGACGAACCTATCTGGAGAAGCAGAACGGGTGGAAACGGAGAACTGGATCAGCCAGCATCGCGAAGCTCGCGGCGCAGGTCGTTGATTTCGTCGCGCAGGCGGGCTGCGTACTCGAAGCGAAGCTCGACCGATGCTTCGTGCATCTCTTCTTCGAGGGTGAGAATGAGCCGGGCCAACTCTTGCTGGGGCAGCGTCTTGATCTCGCGCTGCACCTTGTCTCGCTCGCGCTGCTTGCGCCGATCTTTGCCAGGCACCGGCGCCGACGAGTCGGGACGAAGCAGCGACAAGATGTCGCCCACGGCCTTGCGAATGGTCTGCGGATTGATGCCGTGCTCAAGGTTGTATGCGATCTGGCGCTCTCGCCGACGCTGCGTTTCGTCGATAGCCCGAGCCATCGAGTTGGTGATGCGATCGGCGTACATGATGACCTGACCATCTACGTTTCGAGCCGCACGACCCATGGTCTGGATCAGCGATGTCTCGCTGCGTAGAAAGCCTTCTTTGTCGGCGTCGAGAATGGCGACCAACGACACCTCGGGAAGGTCGAGACCCTCGCGCAACAGGTTGATGCCCACCAGCGCATCGAACTCGCCGAGGCGAAGGCCGCGAAGCGTTTCGATGCGCTGGATGGTGTCGATGTTGCTGTGCATGTAGCGCACGCGCAGGCCTTGTTCGAGGAGGTACTCGGTGAGGTCTTCGGCCATCTTCTTGGTGAGCGTAGTGATGAGCACGCGATCGCCCTGAGCAACGCGGGCATTGACGTTTTCGATGAGGTCGTCGATCTGACCCTTGGTGGGCTTGATGATGACCTCAGGGTCGATAAGACCCGTGGGACGCACGATCTGCTCGACCACACGCTGCGACACCTTGAGTTCGTACGCCGACGGAGTGGCCGACAAGAACACGCACTGCGGAATACGTTCGAGTACTTCTTCGAACCGCAGCGGCCGGTTATCGCGCGCGCTGGGCAGACGAAAACCGTGCTCGACCAATTGGTCTTTGCGGCTGAGGTCGCCCATGTATTGGCCGTGCAACTGCGGCACGGCGACATGGCTTTCGTCGATGACCAACAAAAAGTCGTCGGGGAAATAGTCGATGAGGGTGAACGGCGGTTCGCCATGGGTGCGGCCATCGATATGCATCGAGTAGTTCTCGATGCCGTTGCAATAGCCCACTTCTTGAATCATCTCGAGGTCATATTCGGTGCGCATACGTAGGCGCTGCACTTCGAGCAACTTGCCCTCGGCCTGAAACCACGCCAAGCGCTCTTGGAGCTCGGCCTCGATGCCGATGACCGCCTTGCGCATGCGTTCGTCGCCGGCGACATAGTGAGTGGCGGGAAACACCATCACTTCAGTCATCTCGCTGAGCTGTTCGCCGGTGAGCGGGTCGATCATCGTGATGCGGTCGACGGTGTCACCGAACATCTCGATGCGCAACACGTTTTCGTCGTATGACGGATGAACCTCGATGGTGTCGCCGCGCACTCGGAACTTGCCGCGACCCAACGCAATGTCGTTGCGGTCGAATTGCAGATCGACGAGCCGGCGCAAGATGCTGCGCTGGTCGTAATCGACACCCGTGTGTAATTCGAGCAGCTGGCCCTTGTATTCGGCGGGGTTACCCATTCCGTAGATGCAGCTGACTGATGCCACCACGATGGTGTCACGACGAGTGAGCAACGCTGCAGTAGCGCTGTGTCGCAACCGGTCGATCTCGTCGTTGACCGATGAGTCTTTCTCGATGTAGGTGTCGCTCGAGGCCATGTATGCCTCGGGCTGGTAGTAGTCGTAATAACTCACGAAGTACTCGACCCGATTGTCGGGGAAGAACTCGCGCATCTCTTGCGCCAACTGCGCGGCGAGCGACTTATTAGGAGCCAAGATCAGCGTTGGCTTTTGGACCTTCTCGATGGTCCACGCAATGGTGGCCGACTTACCCGAACCGGTGATGCCCAGCAACGTTTGAAATCGAAGGCCTTGTTCGATGCCTTCGGTGAGGCTGGCCACCGCTGCTGGTTGATCACCAGCAGGCGCGAAATCGGAGACCACCTTGAACGGAATCACCCGGCGAGTGTATCAGCGAACAATCGTTCGACTTACGCCAAGCTCTTGCCATCAGTGGCATCGGGTGGGTCGACCGGATCGGCGAGACGCTGGTCGTCGGCAGCAACGGGCTCCAATCCCTGCATCCATTCCCACAAAGCCGGCAACAGCAAGGCCAGCGCGTCGCGGTCGCCCGAGTTGTCGATGACGTGGTCGGCCTTGTCTAAGCGCTCTTCGCGTGTGGCCTGGCGAGCAATACGTGCCCGAGCATCGGTTTCGTCCATACCGCGAATGTTCACGAGACGATCGATCGCGATATCGACTGGTGTGTCGACAACAGCGACGCCAGCTACCGGGTAGCGACTGTTCTCGATGAGCAATGGCACGTCGAGCACCACCACCGAATTAGAGCCGAGATGTTCGCGCATGCGCGATCGGATTGCCCGACCAATTTCGGGGTGGACCAACGCATTGAGTTCTTTGAGGATCTCGGGGTTTGGGAACACGATGGCGGCCAGCGCCAAGCGATCGAGCGACCCATCGGCGGCCACGATCTCCTGACCAAATCGCTCGACGATTGCGTTGAAGACGGGTGCACCCGGCTGCTGCAACTCACGCGTCATTGCATCGGCGTCGATGATCACGGCACCAAGCCGGGCCAGCCCCTCGGACACCGTTGACTTGCCCGAACCGATGCCACCTGTAAGTCCAACAACAATCATGCACCGACGGTAGCAACTAGCGCAGCTACCATCAGAACCTTGATGAGTGAACCCCTTGAACCGCGCGAGCCATCACGGCCTCTCCTGATTGGCTTTGGACAAAGCGGACCCAAACCAGACGAAGTGGAGCCGCCGTCGTGGCCACTCGTTGAGCGCCGACGCTCGCACCCCAGCACCTTTATTGGCGTCGATCGTCGCCTGGTCGATCGTGGCGGCACGAGCAATTCCACGTCCACCGTGCAGGCGGCCCCGCTGTTGCCATTCCGCATCGCAGGCCTGATCGGCGCAGCCTTGCGCGGGTTCAGCCTGTATTCAACCTCCAGCTGGGATCTCAACATCGCCAGCGCAGTGGTTGTTGCGTACACCATCTTTGCGCTCATTCGCCCAGTGCCCTATCGCAACGACAACCGCACACGCCTGCGCGTAGTCATCGAGGCTGCCCTCATGTCGGCCACCATCTTGATGAGCGGCGGCTGGAGTTCTCCACTCGCAGTGTGTCTTGTTCCGACCTGCATGTTGGCTGGATTCGTAGGCGGCACAGTGTTCAGCGCCCAGATTGGTGGCGCCGCCGCGGCGATCATCACCACCATCTTCCTGCAAGATGTTGGGGTAAGTAATGGCGTGGGCCAATCCGAGCTCTGGATCGGACTGCTGCTGTTGGTTGCCGTCACCAGCGGCGTGTCGCATCGGGCCTCCATCGAATCTGCCCGCAATCAACAAGCGGCACTCGATCGAGTCGGACGTCTGGCCGAGGCCAACGCGCTGCTGTTCTCGTTGCAACGCATCGCGCAGACCTTGCCGGCGTCACTCGACCTTCAAGACGTGCTCGATTCAACAGTGACCCGCGTGCAGTCGCTCATCGACCACAGCATGCTCACAATTCTGTTGCACAACGACCTCACCAACAGTCTTGTCCCAGCCCGAATTCAGGGCTACACACTCGACAGTTCGCGCCGACAGTTGTCGCTGCCATCGGCAGCCCAAGAGGCGCTGCGAGCCCCCAAGACGGTGCGACGCGACAATCTCAAAGTAGCTGCGGCAGACGACCCAGAGGCGATGAGCGATGGCGTCGCTCCCGGCGCACGCTCGGGCATCTACGCCGCGCTACGCGCCCGCGGATCGGTTATCGGAATCATTGCGCTCGAGTCGCTTGAGCCCGCCCATTTCAGGCCCCAAGACGTAGAAGTCCTGCACGGCCTCACCGAACCCTTCGGTATTGCCATCGACAACGCACGCTTGTTCAAGCGCTTACGCATCGCCACGGCCGACGAAGAGCGCAACCGAATCGCCCGCGACATCCACGACGACATTGGCTCATCGTTGGCATTCCTCGGCTTTGAACTCGACCGCTCCATTGCGAATGCGGCCCGCGGTGCCTCGGTCGAGGTGGCGCTCAAAGACCTCCGTGGCGAGGTGAGCAACATGATCGGCAACATTCGCGAAACGCTGTACGACCTTCGTTCCGATGTGTCCGAGAACCAAGATCTGCCGTCCACCTTGACCCAGTTCATCGAGCGTGTTCGAGCTCGTAGCGGCGTAGATGTCTCTTTCGAATCCAACCAATCGCTTCGGTTGAGCATTGCTCAAGAGCGCGAGCTGTGGCACATCGCTCGCGAGGCGCTCATCAACGTCGAGCGGCACGCTCGGGCGACGACCGCCTCGGTACGTTGGGTCTGCAAGCCGTCGCACGCCATTCTCACGATTCGCGATAACGGCATTGGCCTGTCGGCCGGCGGCGGCCGAGTCGACTCATACGGAATGCTTGGCATGCGCGAGCGCGCCGCGAGCATTGGTGCCGAACTGACCGCCGAGTCGTCGCCAAGCGGTACTGTCATTCGTGTAGGACTTCGCCAACCACAAGGAGCAAGGCAATGGGATTGACCGTACTGCTCGTTGACGACCACACAATGATGCGCCAAGGGCTCCGACGCGGCCTCGAAGACGAAGGCGTTACTGTCGTTGGCGAAGCCGCCGACGGCGAGATCGGTTTCCGCATGGCGCTCGAGTTGCGCCCCGATGTGGTGCTCATGGATGTGTCCATGCCCAACGTCGACGGCATCGAGGCCACGCGCCGTTTACTCAAAGCCGATGCCCGCCAGTGCGTAGTCATGCTCACGATGCATATGGATCGGTCCGTCATCGACTCGGCGCTCCGTGCTGGCGCATCGGGCTATCTCATCAAGGATTGCTCAATCACCGAAGTGGTCGAGGCAATCGGCCTCGCCGCAAACGGAGACACAGTGCTGTCCAAGAATCTGGCCTCGCTGATGCTCGACGAAGCACACAACGTAGAGGTCAACGACGATCCGCTGATTTCGCCACGCGAAGAAGAAGTGCTGCAGTTGGTTGTCGACGGTCTCGGAACTGGTGAGATCGCTGCCCGACTGTTCATCAGCCAAAAGACGGTCAAAAACCACCTTGCCTCGATCTACGACAAGCTCGACGCCCGTGACCGCACCCAAGCTGTGCTCACCGCAGTGCGCATGGGCATCGTTCGCCTCAAGTAACGCCTCAAATAAAAATGGGGCCGGTTGCCCGGCCCCACCTTTGAGATTGCGGTCTGCCCGAAGGCAGCCACTGATTACTCGGTTGCTGCTTCTTCGCCAGCTTCGGCCACAACTTCGGCTTCGGCTTCTGCTGCAACTTCGGCTTCGGCTTCGACGGCTGGCTCTTCGGCAGCTTCGGTCGCTGCACCCTCGACGGCAGTGCCGCCCTCTTGGTAGTACTCGGCCCATGCGGATTCGCGCTCGACGTCGTCTGTGCCAGCGGCCCAGTTTCCGTGCTCGTCCATCTCGAAGTGCTGACGGTACTCTTCGGCCAATTCGCCACCCTCGGCTGCCTGCTTGATCGACAAGCTGATGCGACGGCGGGCGAGGTCGAGATCGATGATCTTGACCCACAACTCTTCACCTGGCGTAACGACCTGCTCTGGCGAGTCGACGTGGTGTGCGCTCATCTCGCTGATGTGCACGAGGCCCTCGATACCTTCGCCCACCTGAGCGAACGCGCCGAATGGCACGAGCTTGGTGATGCGGCCGTAGACCAACTGGCCAACTTCGTGGCTGTTGGCGAAGGTCTGCCAAGGATCTTGCTGAGTGGCCTTGAGCGACAAGCTGATGCGCTCGCGATCGAAGTCGACATCGAGCACCTGAACGGTGACCGGGTCGCCAACGGCAACAACAGCACCCGGGTGATCAACATGCTTCCACGACAGCTCGCTGACGTGGATGAGACCATCCATGCCGCCGAGGTCGACGAACGCACCGAAGCTGACGACGCTGCTGACAACACCGCTGCGGATCTCGCCTGGCTTGAGGTTGGTAAGGAACTCGTCGCGAGCTTCCTTCTGCGTCTCTTCGAGGTATGCGCGACGGCTGAGCACAACGTTGTTGCGGTTCTTGTCGAGCTCGATGATCTTGGCCTGCACCATCTTGCCCACGTAGGGCTGCAGGTCGCGGACGCGACGCAGCTCGACGAGCGAGGCGGGAAGGAAGCCACGAAGGCCGATGTCGACAATGAGGCCGCCCTTGACGACTTCGATGACGAGACCTTCGACCATGCCGTCGGCCTCTTTGAGCTTTTCGATATTGCCCCAGGCACGCTCGTACTGAGCACGCTTCTTGGAGAGCAGCAGGCGACCTTCTTTGTCTTCCTTGGTCAGAACCAGTGCTTCGATCTTTTCGCCGAGCTTGACGATGTCGTGCGGGTTGACGTCGTTACGGATGCTGAGCTCGCGGGCCAAAATGACGCCCTCGCTCTTGTAACCGATGTCGAGCAGGACTTCGTCGCGGTCGATCTTTACAACGGTGCCATGCACCAGTTGGCCATCGTCGACTTCGACGAGTGTGCCAGCAATCGCGTCTGCGAATGACATACCGAGGTCATCGGAGATGACCTGGCGAGGTGTGTAATTTCCCTCTTCATCGAAGGTGCCAAAGGCAGAGGAAGTGGGCGTAGAGGTGTCGGACAAGGAGGTATCGCTTTCAGAGGTGGATAAAGGACAATCAAATCGGTCGCACAAAGACGTGACGACGTTGCCGCGAGGCTATCAGCACGCTGGGGATTCGTCACTAGGCCGGGTGCCCAGCACGAGGAATTCGGGCGACTCAGTAGAGGGTTCGTCGGACCCGTATTTGCCCGGTTCGACGCTGCTGATCGAATCGACCCGCAGACCGCATGCAGCAAGCAATAACCGCAGCTCACGAGGTGTGTAGCAGCCAGTCCAGAGGTCGACAGCAATCGCCTCTCCAGCAGCGTTGCTGACCTCGGTGCGTTCGTGGCTCACGCCAGTGCCGGCATTGAACTCGGCGTCCTCGTGATATTTCACCGCAAAGTAGGCATTGAACGCACTTAATGCCAGCCGACCTGCGTGCTTCAGCGCCCGCGCCATTCCGCCGAGCACGATGGTGTCGTCGCCATTGGCAGTCATCAAACCGAAGGCCCCCTGACACAGGCAAATGACCGCGTCGAACTCGGCATCGAAGGCCAATTCGCGGGCATCGAGTCGCTCGAACGTCGCGAGTTCGGGGGCGGCGGCGACAGCGATCTCAACGAACGACTGGCTGATGTCGATGCCGTGCACCGCGATGCCGCGACGCGCCAACTCGTGCGAATGCCGACCCGGACCGCAACCAACATCGAGCACACGCATGCCGGGCTGCAGCTGCAATGCATCGACGAGATAGTCGATCTCGCGAACGGTGCCCTTGGTAAACGAGTAACGAAGGTACGCCGCACCCATGTGTTCGGCGAGCGGTTCGAACCAGTGCTTCTGCTCGACCGGTTGCATCACTAACCCTTGGCCGCAGCCCAGGTGTAGCCCCAACTCACGTTGACCTCGAGCGGCACGTTGAGCTGTGCGGCGCCTCGCAAAATGTCGATAACCAACGGGCCGACGGCCTCACGCTCGGCTTCGGGCACCTCGACCACGACCTCGTCGTGCACCTGCAAGATGAGCTGACTGGCGAAGCCACCCTGTTCGAGTGCATCGTCGATGCGTACGAGCGCCACCTTGAAGATGTCGGCGGCCAACCCCTGAATACCCGCGTTCATTGCTTGCCGCTCGCCTGCCTGGCGAATACGGAAGTTGGGATTGCTCAACTCGGGGATCGGGCGACGCCGACCAAACAAGGTCTCGGTGTAGCCACGCTCGCGCGCCTCGCGCACCGTTTCGTCCATGTAGGCACGGACTCTGGGAAACGCCTCGAAATATGCGTTGAGGATGACCGCTGCTTCGTCGGTACCAATGCCGAGGCGTTGGCCGAGACCATAGGCCTCCATGCCGTAGGCCAAGCCGTACGACACCATCTTTGCCTTCGAGCGCTGGTCAACCGTTACTGCCACCGGATCGACGCTGAACACCCGCGCCGCTGTGGCGTTATGGATGTCTTGTCCACCGGCAAATGCTTCGATGAGGCCTGGATCGGCAGCGAGATGGGCGATGCAACGCAGCTCAATCTGGTTGTAGTCGGCCACCAACAACACACACCCGGGACCCGGGACGAAGGCCTTGCGGAATAGGCGACCCTCTTCGGAGCGCACCGGAATGTTGTGCAGGTTGGGCTGGTCGCTGCTGAGTCGGCCGGTGCGGGCAACGGTCTGATTGAACGTGGCGTGGATGCGACCATCGACAGCGACCTCGTTGAGTAGCCCTTCGCCGTAGGTGCTGCGCAGCTTTTCGACCTCGCGGTACTGCATCAACGGCTCGATGAACTCGGGCCACTGATCGCGCAGCTTCTCAAGCGTGGCAGCGTCGGTGGAGAAACCGGTCTTGGTCTTCTTGCCTGGAGCGAGGCCGCGCTCGGTGTAGAGAATTTCGCGTAGCTGCACTGGCGAGTTGAGGTTGAACGGTCGGCCAACCACTTCTTGCAACACTGCGCTGAGGCGCTGTGTCTCGGCGGACAACTTGTTGGCGAGTTGACGCAGTTCGGCGACGTCGACGGCGATGCCCACGTTTTCCATCTTGGCGAGGATGCGCACCAACGGGTTCTCGATAGACGCATACAACTCTCCCATGCCCTGCAGTTCGAGCGCGGCGAACAACGCATCGCCCAAACGTGACACTGACAGCGCTTCGCGGGCGCCGCGCTTGGCTTCGTCGACTCCGCTATCGCCGAAATCGAGTTGCCCCATCGCGCCGGGCTCATCGTGGGGGAACCGGAACGCAGTGTACTTCTCGAGCAGATCGGCAACGGCGTAACGCGACTCGGATGGGTCGATGAGGTACGCGGCGATTGCTGTGTCGAGCGTGAGACCGCCGAGGTCGTGGCCGTGCGCGAAGAGCCAACGCATGAGTGCCTTTACGTTGTGGCCGCGCACGTTGGTATGCACGCTGAGAGCGGCAGCCACGGATTCGTCACGCAAGTGTTCGGCCGGCACCCACAAGCATTCGGCGCTGTCGGCATCGATCACAATCGCGAAACCAAGCAGGTCGCCGCGGCCGGGATCACCGAACCAACGCACGCCCACATCGAGACGAGCCAACGACTGGATGGCTGCTTGCGACTGAGCGGGCGACTCGCTGATGGACACCTCGGCTTCGAGCACTTCGGCCGAATTGGTTTCGGGGACAGCAGCACCAAGGCCAAGGCCGGCCAACGCATCATTGAGTCGAGTGAGCAGCGTGCGCATTTCAAGGAACTCGAACAAGCGAGCAACCTCGACGGCGTTGGGCGTGAACGTCAACGCATCGAGATCGACCTCGATGGGGGCGTCGCAACGAACGATCATTAACTCGAGGTTCAACCGAGCGAGCGCTTCGTTGGCGATCAACGACTCTTTGAGCTTGGGCGTCTGATCGTTGGCGTGGCTGAAGATGCCATCGAGATCGCCGTAGCTGGCGATGAGCTTCGCTGCGGTCTTCTCGCCCACACCCGGCACGCCAGGAAGGTTGTCGCTGTTGTCGCCGCGCAACGCCGCGTACGACGGATACTGCGCCGGGGTGACGCCGGTCTTTTCGAAGATGCCTGCTTCGTCGTAGAGCGCGTAGTCGCTGACGCCACGCTTGTTGTACAGCACGCGCACATGTGGGTCGCTGACGAGTTGATAGCTGTCGCGATCGCCGGTGACGATGATGACGTCGTCGCCACGCTCTTTGGCCATCTGCGCCACCGTGCCGATGATGTCGTCGGCCTCAAACCCAACGAGATCTACCGTGGTGACATCGAGCGCTGCGAGCACTTCGCGCACCAACCCCATCTGCTGACGCAGGATGTCGGGAGCGGCTTCGCGTTGCGCTTTGTATTGCGGGTTGGCGTAATGACGAAAGGTTGGCTCGGGACGATCGAACGCAACCAACACACCCTCGGGCTTGTGGTCCTTGATGAGGTTGATGAACATCGACACAAAGCCGAACACCGCGTTGGTCACTTGTCCGCTGGCCGTTGCCATATCGGTAGGCAACGCAAAAAAAGCGCGGTAGGTCAGTGAGTTGCCGTCGAGTACGAGAAGCTTTGCCACCGGTTGTCCTACGGACGCAATGTTCCGGCAATGACGCGCTCGGCGACGTCGCGCATGCGGCCACGCTCGCTCATTGCGGTGCGCTGCAAAAAGGTAAACGCGTCTTGCTCTTTCATCGAGCATTCGTCGGCGAGGATGCCCTTGGCGCGATCGATGAGCTTGCGAGATTCAAGCTGCTCGCCTAACGCGTCGAGCTCGCCGCTGAGCGACTGCAGCTCGCGGAAGCGCCCGATGGCCACTTCGATGGCCGGGATCAAATCGCTCTTTTGGTACGGCTTCACGAGATAGGCCAACGCGCCAGAGTCGCGTGCTTGCTCAATGATTTCGCGCTGGCTGAACGCCGTAAGGATCAACACGCCGCACAGGCGCTCTGCGTTGATGAGCGCTGCAGCCGAGAGGCCGTCCATGCCCGGCATCTTGATATCGAGAATCGCAAGGTCGGGCTTCAGTTCGCGCACAAGCTCGACAGCCTTGTCGCCGCGACCTGTCTCGCCAACTACTTCGTAGCCCTCTTCTTCGAGGGTCTCTTTGAGATCAAGCCGGATAATGGCTTCGTCTTCGGCAATCACCACACGAATGGTCACAGGCCGTCCTTTCGATAGCAGGTATGCCCGCTCGACTATTTAACCACGCGCGCTGTGGGCTGCAGCCAGCCTTAGCCAACCATCCGGTCGAGCAGCGAGTCTTGTCGCCGCTCGAGGTCGGCAATTGACTCAGTGACATGCAAGCGGTGCTTCGCCATTGCATCGGCGTGAGCCTGAGCGCTGTGGTAGTCGTGCGAGGCACCATGGGTCTCAGAGACCAACGAACGAATGCTCATGTCGTCGGCTTCGTCAGAGAGCTGGGCAAGCTGTTCGTCGATGACCCCGAGCTCTTCGCGAAGCTGACGCAACCGCGCCGACGCTTGCTTGAGACGACGTTCAACGAGCCACTTTGCCACTGCGCCAGTCTACGAAGTCTGTAGCGCCCGGCTGGGCATAGGTCGCGCGCGGCGCACCATCGCAGGCAGACTGTTGCGGTGCATGACGAGTGGGGAATCAGCCACGGCTACTTCGATGTCGATGGAACGTGGCACGAGACTTCTGAAGTCACCCGCAAGCGCTTGCGCGACGCGATGGGAGATCCCCAAGACGCTCCCCCACTGTGGTTCGTTGCCGCCGGCGAGTCGCACACATTGTGGAGCCCCTGTCGGCTTGTGCTTGAGGACGGAACCGACCTTGGTGCGATCGCGGCATTACCCGCAGACCTTGCGATTGGTTACCACCTCTTGCATCCCATCGACGGCGGACCGACCACAAACCTCATTGTCCACCCGCTGAGTTGCCCAGAGATTCCAGTGGCATGGGGTGTGGCCGCTCAGATCTACTCGCTGTGGAGCGCTCGGTCGTGGGGCATCGGCGACCTTGGCGATGTGGCCACCCTTGCGCATACGGTTGCCGGTGCAGGCGGGGCGGCGATGTTGCTCAGCCCGTTGCATCAACCAGCGCCGTCGTTTCCCCAGCAAGACAGTCCGTACTACCCCAGTAGCCGTCGCGCACTCAACCCATTGCTCATCTCGTTCGACGCTGCCCCACCGGCTGAGTTGGTCTGTGAGGCAAACGCCTTGATCGATCGCGACCAGGTGTGGAGCACCAAACGTGCCGCGCTTGAGCACTTGTACGCCGAGTCATCAACGCCGCCGCCACTCCCCGACTCAGTCGCAATTTGGAACGCGCTGTGCGACGAGTACGGCCCCAATTGGACTGCGTGGCCGCACGAATTGCGACGCTTCGATCCGGCCGTGATTGCGTCGCGCCTCGCCACGAACCAGCCGTTTGCGGCTCGTGCAGCGTTTCATCAGTGGTGCCAGCAGATCGCCCTCTCGCAGTTACTGCAGCTTGGCTCAACCGGCGTTGCGATCATCGGTGACCTCGCGGTCGGTTTCGATCCACATGGAGCCGACGCGTGGGAGTACCAAGATGTGCTGGCGCTCGACGCCCGCATCGGCGCGCCGCCTGATCCGTTCAACACCGCGGGCCAAGACTGGGGCATCCCAGGCTTTGTTCCGTGGCGACTGCGACAGGCCTGTTACGAACCGTTCATTGCCACGGTTCGCGCATCGCTACGTGGCGTCGGCGGACTGCGTATCGATCACGTGATGGGTCTCTTCCGGCAGTTTTGGATACCCGAGGGCATGGCTGCAAGCGACGGTGCATACGTGCATTTCGCCGCCCATGAACTGTTAGCGATCATCTGCCTCGAAGCCACCCGCGCCGCAGCGTTTGTGATCGGCGAAGACCTCGGCACCGTGCACGACGGCGTTCGCGAGGCACTTGCAGCGTGCAACATCGCGCGCACGTTGGTGGTGTGGTTCGAAGCCGAGCCACCGTCTGGGTGGCAAGCCAACGCGCTGGCGACCGTAACGACACACGACTTACCCACCGTCGCCGGGGTATTCAGTGAGGTAAGCGGTGGCGTCACGCAACGCGCACGCCTTCTCGCGATCGCCAACGTCCACTCAGTGGATGCGGCAATCGCCCAGGCCCATGCGGCGGTGCTTCAGTCGCCAGCGAGGCTTCGACTGTTGGCTACGGACGACTTGTGCGCAGCGCTGCATCAGCCCAACCTGCCGGGCACCGTCGGCGGCGCAAATTGGCGCCGACGGTTACCGGTTGCGGTAGATCAGATCACGCTCTAGCCGCTCGTATTGGAGCGTTGACCTCAGCGCAGCGTGCGCAAAGGTGCAGGGCCAGCGACAGTGGTCGATGGCGCTGGCGTTGATGAGCTTGGAACCGAGTTGTGATGCTCTTGCTCGTCTTCGACGCCGTCACCGTCGTCGTCTTTGTCGTGATTGTTCGAAGCGCCGTCACCATCGATGTCGTCATCAGCGCCATTGGCCACGCCATCGCCGTCCTCGTCGCTATCGACTGAGTTGGGGATGCCATCGCCATCGATGTCTTTTTCCTTCTTCACGCCGTTGGGGAGACCATCGCCATCGACATCGCGATCGGAGCTGTTGGCAACGCCATCACCGTTGACATCGCGGTCGTCACCGTTGGCGATGCCATCGCCATCGACATCGGAATCCCTGCCGTCTTTGATGCCATCGCCATCGATGTCTTTCTCACCGTTGGAACCGTTTGGGGCGCCATCACCATCGATGTCGCGGTCGGCGCCGTTGGCAACGCCATCGCCGTCGACATCTGGGTCGCTACCGTTGCTGAGACCGTCGCCGTCGACATCGGAGTCCTTTCCGTTGGCAACACGGTCACCATCGACATCGCTGTCGGAACCGTTTGGAATGCGATCGCCGTCGACATCGCTGTCGGCGCCGTTCAGAATGCCATCGCCATCGACATCGCGGTCGATCTTGTTGGGGATGCCATCGCCATCGATGTCGTTCTTGTTGCGGTTTGAGTGGGCGGCGTGCGAGGCGGCCAACGAGGTAGACGAGGTGCCCGCCACGAGTGCTGCTGGCGCAACGACGAACACGGTGACTGCAGCGGCGCGGGCCAAACGGCTACGCAGGCTGACTTCGGCAAAACGACGCTTCGTTGATGGCAACATCACTACATCCCCCAGGAAGTGGTTCGACGCCCAGGATGGGCGGTGCGAACCTGTTTGAACGTTCGTTCACCTTCGCGCCACCTCAAGAATCCGTCAAGTAAAGAACTAGACAACTTTTTGCGGGGATTCGAAAGAGCCTGTACGCAGGGCTTACGACCTTCGAACAGTGTCACACGTGTAGTTCATAATGACCGCCTGCAACCGCCCCACGCGGTAGCACGAAAGGCGTACAAACCATGCCAACTGCATCAGCCAACCGTTCTGCATTGCCGGCAACAGCGCCAACGTTGCCAGTCGCCAAGCCCCGCCGCACGGCAACGAATGGGTCGGTCCGCGTCACTCTCACCCACGATGCGGGCACGTATCGCTTCACCCACCACCCGGGCGAGGAGTTCTGGTATATCGAACTCACGCTCGATTACTCAACCGACATCCCCGGCCCCCGGCCCGCACCGGCGCTCATTGCCCGCGCGAAGTTGTTGAGGGTTCGCTGTCTCCACATTGAAGAAATCCATGTCGATCTTGACCAAATCTCGGCCGACATGGGAACCACTGGCTTCGCAGTCGAGGTGTCTTCGCGCGGCAAGCTCGCCGACTATTCAATGCACGTGGGCGCCCACTCAACGTTCCTCGTCGCCATCGATGTCGTGGTCGATCCATTCTGGCGAGGGCGCCGCCTTGGGCCAGCGCTCGTCGCTGTGGCGAGCGGCCTCCTCGACGCTGATATCACCGTCTTGACACCGTTCGGACTCAAGAGTCGGCTCGATGCCAATGGCGAGGTCTATAACGACTACTACCTGCCACGGCCCGGCCCCGACGTGCAGGCCAAAGTGAAGAAGGCGTGGCACACGGCCGGGTTTCGTCCTCTCTACGACGGTGTCGTTTGGCAGGGCCACGACATTCCCGAAGGGCACTCTTTTAACAAGCGCATCAAAGCGGCGAGAGACCGACTTGCCAAACTCGAAAACCAGGTCGACAACGCCGCCACGAGAGCATGGTGGTGGCGGCGTGTCGATCGTCAGCTACGCCACGCCGCCAAACTTGCCCAAACCAAGTAAGCCGGCTGCGATCAAGAGCCCAGGTCGCCGAGGTCGCTCAGCGAGATATCACACTTGCTGAAGAGCGAGAAGATGTCTCCAAAGGCGCTCTCCACGTCGACAGCGGTGTTGCCGGTCATTGAGTCGATGACTGCCTTCTTAAACAGGTCGTTGCCGAACATCGCATCAGCTATGCACTTCACCTGCTTCTCGGTGAGCGAACCTCCGAGGCCCTGCGAGAGCTGGTCGGTCATGAGCTTGCCGAAGTCGACACACTTGCCATCGAAGATCACATCGGCCATTGCTGTCGCCTGCTTTTCTGACAATGAAGTCAGCGTGCCGATGTCGTCGCCAGAGGCGATGTCGTCGGGCGACACTCCGGCCTCGGTGAGGGTGTCGACACCGATGACTTTGACCATTGAGGTCGCAAGGCAGTTGGCCTGATCCGGATCGACCGGGAACGACTCGTCGCCCTGGATCGAGGCCGCCAACGCGTCGATGTAATCCTTCTCGGATCCGCTCGCACCCGAGCCACCGCTGGTGACCTCGGTGGTGTCGGTGGTGTCAGTGGTGTCGCCGGTTGCAGTGTTTGCGCTTGCGCTGCTTGCGCTACTCACGTTCGTGACGCTGCTTCCGCTACTTCCGCACGCGGCGGGTATCAACAGCAACGCAGCGCCGATCAATGACCGTCCAAACACATTCATGACACCCTCAGTTCTCTTCTGATATTGATACCCCCTCACCGTAATGCGCGATTTGCAAGGCGCCAGCAATAGAGGTCTTTGGGCCTTCGCTACGGATTGACCACCAAGGTTGAACCACGCCCATCGGCGAGCGGCTTGACCTCGATACCCACGTGTAGCCGTTCCTTCATCGCTTCGACATGGGTAATGGCGCCCACCATGCGGCCTGCGGCATGCAGCAGAGAGAGCGCCCCGATCGCATCGTCGAGTGCGTTGGGGTCGAGCGAGCCGAATCCTTCGTCGACAAACAACGCCTCAAACCGCTTTCCGCTACCAACGCCACCGTGGCTGACGACATCGGCCAGGCCGAGCGCGAGCGACAGCGAGGCTTGAAACTGCTCGCCACCTGACAACGAAGTCGTAGCCCGCGAGCGACCAGTGTGAGCATCGAACACCTCGAGGGTGAGTCCGCCCTTCACACCGGCGGCGCGACCGAGCTTGTAGCGCAGGTTGGTCATGCGGCCGAGATGCACATTGGCAGCGGCGGTGACGCGATCGAGTTCGCCGGCCAACACCCATCGCTCGAGCTTCACCTTCATACCTGCTTCGCCATTGCAGGTTTTGAAGACGATTCGAGCCGTGTCACGCTGCGCACGAAGGCCTGCAGAGCCGGAGGCGACTTCGATCGACTGAGCAAGGTCTTGAGCTGCGGATTTCAGTGCGTTGGCTACCGTGGTGAACTCGGTCAGCGCCTGCTGGGCACCGCGGTTGGCGTCATCGGCAACCACCTTCAACTGGGCGATGTCTGGGCACGTTGCAGGAATCCCTTGCTCGACGAGTTGTTCCAGAATCGTGGTGAACTTGGAGAACTCGCGCTTCCAGCCTTCGATCACAACTTCGAGGTCGCCCTCTACGACTGGGTCGAGTAACGCCTTTGTTGCCGCCGCAACGTCGGCGTATCCACTGGCGCTGAGTCGTTCATCGAACTCTCGTGCAGCTGCTTCAAGCGCAGCGCCTGTTTTGGTGACCGCTTCGAACAAGTCGCTGGCGTGGTCCGAAGCGGACTGCAGTTCAGCAACCTTGGCCAGCTTGGCTTCGAGAGCTTCGGCGTCGATGGTTGCTGCCACATCGACAAGTCGACCGGCATCGTTGCGCTTCGACTCGGCGGTGGTCTGCAACCCTTTGAGGCGCAGCGACTCGTCGCGCTCTGAACCCTGCGTCGTAAGGAGCTGAGCGTTCTCACGTTCGACACGACGCTGTACTTCGACGAGTTCGCTTGCAGCTGATCGCGCGTCTGCAAGCGCCTCGCCAAGGTCGCTGAGCGCCGCCGCAAGGACGTCGGCCGGCAGGTCGGCACTCTCTGCAAGGGTTTCGCTCAGTCCTTCGATTGCGATGCTGAGCTTCTGCACCACCTTGCTCGCATCAGACCAGAACCCACGGGCGCTGTCGACAGCATCATGGTCGACAGACTCGCCATCGACCACTTGGGCTGGGTTCGGGTGCTCAGCCGAACCACACACCGCGCATGGTTCGCCATCGATGAGTTCTTGGGCAAGGCGCGGAGCCGTGGTGACAACGAATCGAGCCATGACCGATTCGTAGTTCAGCTTCGCCTGCGCTTCTGAATCCTTCGCCCCGAGCAGATCTGTCGCTGCTTGGTCAAGCTTGTTGCGCTGACCGAGACGAATACCGGCCGTCTCAACATCTCGCCCAAGTCGCTCGACCGACGACGCCGGAAGGGCCAACACTGCCGCTCGACCTTCGAGCTCAGCGATGCCGGACTGCAACGACTCGATTGCCGTAACCAACGTTTGGTGTTCGGCGTTGGCAGTAACGACAGCAGCTTCGGCCTCGTCAGCGTTGGCTACTGCGTCACGTGCATCGCTGAGCGCCCGTCGATCAGCTTCGAATTGGGTAACGGCCGCCTGCACTGCAGTGGCAATTGCTGCAGCATTAAAGCTGGGCTCGGGTTGCCCAATTGCGGCAAAACCGTTGGCCACCTCAATGCGGAGATGATCGCTTTGAGCGCTTGCCGCATCGAAACGAAGGCGGGCCTGGGCCACCTTGGCAGCCGCATCAGTGACAGGGCGGGCACGTTGCGATGCGGCGACGAGCGACTCGTTGGCCATCGTTGAGACGCGCTGCCCCTCGAGATCATCGAGCTTGCTGGTGGCGGCAGCGGCCTCGTTGAATCGTTTGGCATCACCCTCGGCTGCGGTGAAATCGGCCGTGGACCGCGTCGCTGCGCGCTGCAGCTCTTTCACGCTCGTGTCACGCGCGTCTCGTATCGGAGCGAGCGTCGCGATGAGTTCGCTCAGGCGATCGTCGGATGCCTCGGCGAGTGGAGTGCCATCGATGTCACCCGAGGGGTCGTCGAGGTCAGGCATCCACGTCCGACGGACCTTCACCAACGAAGCGACTGCGTTGGTGCGATGATGCTGAACTTCGACATCGACGTCGGCGACCTGACTGGTGAGTTCTTCCATCCTTCGCCTCAGAAGCTTCGTAGCTTCCTCGAATACCTCTCCACCGAACAACTGGCGCAGCAGCTCTTCGCGGTTCTCGTCGGTGGCAATAAGGAACTCGGTGAACTTGCCTTGCGGCAGCAACACCACGCGCTGGAACTGGGTGCCATCGAGGCCAACGAGTTCGATGCACTTTTTTGAAACGGGTTTGGAACCCGTTGCGAGTGCCTCCGTAGCGGCACCAATGAGCTTGGAAACAACCGCTGTTGGTCCATCAGACGTAGTGCCTTTGCCGTTCTTTTTGGGCCTTTCCCACGATGGTGTGCGATGAACGCTGTAGCGCACTCCGTCGGCCTCGAACACCAGAGTCGCGTAGGTTTCAACATCGGCCGCTGCATGGTGCGAACGCGGGCTGTCGTTGCTGGGCCGCGCCCCGGGAAGCACCCCATACAAGGCATAGACCATTGCATCGAACACTGTGGTCTTGCCGGTGCCCGTGGGACCGGTAACGACGAAGAGCCCGCGCTGGCCGAGCGCTTCGAAATCGACAACCTGCTTGCCTGGGAATGAACCAAAGGCTTGGAACTCAAGACGCAGCGGGCGCATCAGACGGCCTTCAATTCGGCTTCGGCGATGGCACGGTGCAGCACGGCGCGCTCGGCATCAGATGGATCACTACCGGTGGAGTCCATCCAGAACAGCTCCGCTGCCTGGCTAGGGGTAACTCCACGACGGTCGAGTGGCGTCTCGCCATCGCCCCCGCTGATGATGGGTGGACTCAACACGATCTCGACCACATGCGGATACAGGCTCGACAATCGCTGTTTGGCATCGAGCACCACGCCGGGGTCGGTGATGATGGCTCGCACCAATGAGCGCTGCGCCTCGGGACTCAGTTCGGCTCGCAGCAGATCGTCGATGAGACCAGTGACCGTGAGCACCGGCCGACCCACTGGGATCGGCACGGGTTCGACGACACACGTGCCATCGGCTGCCATGTCGATGATCTCAATGCTCTTGGCGTGGTCTTCAGAGAATGAATACGCCAACGGAGTGCCGGAATAGCGCACCGTGGCGCGCCCACCAACGGTCTGTGGGCGATGGAGATGCCCAAGCGCTGTGTACGAGAACTTGTCAAACAACGAGGCGTCGACCGTGCCCGTGCCGCCAATGGTGAGTTGCCGTTCTGAGTCGCTGACAGTGGCGCCGGCAACATAGGCGTGCGAGACCGCCAGCGAGCGCGGTGCGCTCAGTGACGGCAGCGCTTCGGCGATCGCCGCGGCGAGCACCGATTGATGCGTGCGCGCTCTGCGACGGTCGGATGCATCGGCGGTTTCCTCGCCCGTGGCTTCAGACAAACCGTCGGGTGCAGCCTGCGGATCGAGAAACGGAAGCATCACGAGATCGAGTGGTCCATCGGCAAAGTTGAGCGTGATGACCTCACCGATCTTCGAGTAGCCGCCGCGAATGTAGACACCGCTGAGATCGAGCAGATCGTCGTAGGCGAAAACCCGGTCAGCGCCGTCGTGGTTGCCAGTGATGACCGCAACTTTGATTCCAGCGGCCTGCAGGTTGCGCAACGCATTGCGAAACATCACCACTGCCTCGGTGGGTGCAATTGCTCGGTCGAAGATGTCGCCAGCGATTACCACGAGATCGACGTTGCGCGACATCGCTTCGGCGGTCATCCACGTAATGAACGCTTGCTGATCGTCGGCCAGCGAAACCGCGCCAAAGCTCCGGCCAAGGTGCCAATCGCTGGTGTGAAGTATTCGCATCTGAACTCCTGTGTCATTGCGGCCGCGCTGCGGTCGGCGAACCATAGTGCTCGCATCAGTAGGGACAACGCACGTACCTCTCGAGAGTGTGACATCGCCCTGCACAGCGACGGCAGTTGTTCACAAACGAGCAACAAAACCATGCTTCGACTGAAACGTGGAGTCGCTAATCTCAACCGCATGCCCACAGTGGTGATGCGTCTCTGGCTCCCCGATATACCCGGAACTCTCGGTCGAGTGGCTGCTGCCATTGGCCAGGTGAGCGGCGATGTCATCGGTATCGAGATCCTTGAACGCGGCGCCAATCTGGCCATCGACGAATTGACCGTGTCGCTGCCCGATGGCGCCAGCCTCGATGCGCTGATCGGTGCAGTTGGCCGGGTCGATGGCGTCACCATCGAAGACGTGTATCACGTGGAAACAGATCGCTCGGAGCAAAGCGTTCTGGCGCTCGATGTCGCTGCGCGCATCATGGAAACCGACGTCGCCAACCGCCTCGACGCAGCCTGCGCACTATTGCGCAAACTGCTTCACGCCGATTGGTGCGTCATCACCAACGCAACGGATGCTGCCAACGCCTCGCCTGTTGCGCGCTCGGGCACCTTGCCCGATCTGCAATGGGTGGCGGCTTTTCTGGATGGCTCCAGCCACCTTCCGCCCGACATCGCCCAAGAGCACACCCCGGCCGACATTGCGTGGGCGCCCATCTCCGGACTCGATGCCACAATCGTGTTGAGTCGCCACCGCGGAGCCTTCCGACTTCGCGAGCGCCAACACCTCGCGCTCATTGCGCGCATCGTCGCCATGGCTCTCCTCGCTGCCACCCAGGCGGAAGTGGCGGCGTACGAGCCCGTCAGGGGCGCATAGACCGCCACTTCGCGCGCCACTGAGCTCTCTGTCGGAGTAACACACGCTCTCATCGGTTGTGTTCTGTGCCACCACTCGTGTTGCTCTCAGACCTCGACCTGCTTCGAGTCATCGCAGCACGCACCGTCGCCGCAGGCGAAACGGCTCACAACGAGCCGTTCGCCTAGGAAGTGGCGGCGTACGAGCCCCTCACGGGCGTGTACGCCGCCACTTCGCGTGCGGGTAGGGCGCCGCTACACCTGACGGGCGTCGAGTTGGATTTCGGAGACGTCGATTTCGGGATGGTCGAGCATCGTTGCAAACGACGATGCCAGCGACACACCCACATCGCTGGGCTCCATGAATCCGCCGGGCAACGCTTGCGTTCCCCAAATCTTGAGGGCAGCACCGAGACGCTCGAGGCCCATTTGGTTGACGAACTCGGTGGGCTGCGCGTTGCCCATCATGATGCGCAAAAAGCGACGATCAGGATGCTCGACCTTCCATGTGCGGATGCACTGATTGAGCGCAGCTTTGGTGGCCGAATACGTAGCGAAGTGAGCGTTTGAGTCGAACACTGTGCGCGATGACACGAAGGCAATGAGGCCGTTGCGACCGACGTGATCGAGTGACGCGGCGGCGGCCAGATTGGCGCCGATGACATTGAGCTTGAACACATCGACCCACGTGTCGACATCGGTGTCTTTGAGCTCTTGCAGCACGCCGTAGCCCGCCATGTACACCATCACGTCGATGCCACCCATGGCTTGCGCCGCTTGGGTGGCGACACGCTGAGCGTCGACGGCGAGGGTGGCGTCGCCAGCGAAAGCGAACCCGCTGCCCATGCGTTGCACCAAGTCGTCGAGTCGATCGGCGCGGCGAGCCGACACGGCAACCGTGGCACCAGCCAGAGCGCATGCCAACGCCAACGCTTCGCCGAGACCCGACGACGCACCGATGACGAGAATGCGTCGCCCAGCAAGACGTTGGTGCGTGCTCACGACTTGCTCGTGACTGGCTTCGCGAAAGCTCGTGTTTCGAGATACTCGCTGAAACCAGCCATGCCCATTTCGCGACCGATGCCCGAGTGCTTGTAGCCACCAAACGGCACATCGCATCCGTACCAAACACCACCGTTGACCGACATCGTGCCGGTGCGCACGCGGCGCGCCACTGACAATGCGCGGGCTTCGTCGGCCGAAACCACGGCCCCCGACAATCCGAACTCTGAGTCGTTAGCGATAGCAACGGCATGATCGTCGTCGTCGTATGCGATGGCAACGAGCACTGGGCCGAAGATCTCTTCTTGCGCCACGCGCATGTCGTTGGTGACGTCGGCGATGAGCGTTGGCTCGTAGAAGTAGCCGTCAGGCATGTGCTCGGGGCGCTTACCACCACACACAATTCGAGCGCCTTGCTCGATGGCGCTGGCCACGAATCCCTCGACGCGATCGCGTTGCGCTGCACTAATCAGTGGACCCATCACGGTGCCCGCAGCTGTTGGATCGCCGGGCACGATGCCGGTCATCAACGCGGCGATTGCGGCGACACCTTCGTCGTAGCGTCTACGGGGCAACAGCACACGAGTGGTGAGTGCGCAACCTTGGCCGCACACCATCGCCAATCCGAACACGGCACCAAATGACGCGCCCGCGATGTCGTCGACATCGTCGAGCACGATGCATGCAGACTTGCCGCCCAGCTCGAGAAACACCTTGGTGAGGTTGACGCTGGCATCGGCCATGATGCGCCGACCGGTGTCGGTGGAACCGGTGAAGCTGATCATGTCGATGCGCGGATCGATCACGAGTTGGCGACCAATCAACTTGTCGCTCGAGGCAACGATGTTGATGACGCCCGCAGGGATGTCGGTGTGATTGGCGATGAGACGCCCCAAGGCCAGCGCACCCCACGGGGTCTCGACAGCCGGCTTGAGGATCACGGTGCAGCCAGCAGCGAGCGCCGGCACGATCTTCGCCAAGTTGATTTGGGTGGGCACGTTCCATGGCGTGATGGCAGCGACCACACCAACGGCTTCTTGCTCGGTCCAACGCTCTGCGGGGCCGCCCATGGTGTTGGCTTCGCCAAGGCTGCTCGACCACTGAAAGTTGGCAGCGATGTCGGCGTAGTAGGGCAGGAACTTCAAAGGCTCAACGACCTGAATGGTGTCGCACGCCATGCGCGGTGCGCCAACCTCGGCCATGGTGATGTCGATGAGTTGCGGCAGATGATCGGCCAACGCCTGCTGAAGCTGGCGAATGCAGTGCACGCGGAACTCAACGTTGCGCGACCAATCGGTGGTGTCGAACGCAGTGCGCGCCGCCACAATTGCGGCCTCGATGTCGTCGGTTGTGGCGTCGGGCGACACGCCGATGACCTGACCGGTCGCCGGGTTGACGTTGTCGTAGACGGCACCGTTCGATGCCCCTCGCAACTCGCCATTGATGAGCAACAGTTCTTGTACAGCTTGGTGTGTGTGGTTCATAGGAGTGCTCATCAGATTCTCGTGATCTGTCCGCCGTCGACGGCAAGGATGTGGCCGGTAATCCATGCTGCTTCGTCAGACAGCAAGAAGAGCACTGGGCCGACATGATCTGCAGGCGTGCCCAAACGTTTGATGGCCAAGCTGGCCACCAGTGGATCGCGAAACTCAAGCGGCACCTGCTTGGCCATCGCCTGCGTATCGGTGGGCCCAGGTGCGATGGCGTTCACGCGAATCTTGCGGAACGCCAACTCGTGCGCCAGCGAACTGGTGAGGAAGTTGATGCCAGCTTTGGCGAGCCCATAGAACCCGGAGATACCCATCCACGATGCAGTAGATGACTGGTTCACGATAGAGCCGCCGCCACCTTTGCCCATCGGACGCATCACCGAACGGGTGCAATGCAACGCGCCCATCAGGTTCACATTCATGAAGTGATTGAGGTAGGCGTAATCGACGTTGGTCAAGCCAGCCATTTGCATGTCGCCGAAGATGGCCGCGTTGTTGACCAGATAATCGATGCGCCCAAACGACTCCATCACAGCGGCAGCCATGGCATCGGTGCTCGCTGGATCGCCCACATCGGTGCGCACGAAGATCGCTCGATCGCCCAACGACTCGGCCACAGCGCGGCCGGCTTCTTCGTTGATCTCGGCGACAACCACGCTGGCGCCCTCGGCGTGCAACGCGCGCACATAGGCCTCGCCGATTCCGCCGCCGGATCCGGTGACGATGGCGGTGCGGCCCTCGAATCGTCGCCGCTGTGTTTGTGCTTCGGGTTGGTTCATTGACGTGCTCCTGTAACGAGTGCGCTGTATCCGAGACGCAGGTGGTGAATCTGTTTGTCCGCTGGCCAATCGAGCGGATTGAGAACTGCTTGCAAGGCGATGCCATCGACCAAGGCAATGAGGTGACGGCACGCATCGTGCAGGTCGCCTTCGACGCGGCCAGCAAGCTGACCGGGCAGATAGCTGTTCCAGTGCTCGAGAATCATGCGATCGAATCGACGCAGATCGGGGTCGAACATTGCCGAGGTGCGCACGCTGAATGCGAAGCGCCAATTCTCAATGGTGACTGCATCGATTGGCAGCACAGCGGCGAGCACATCGAACACATCGGTGGTGCCGGGCATCTTTATCACTCGCGTCACGATGACGGCAGCGGCGTGGTCGAGCGCTGCTTCGGTGAGCTCGGCCCGATCGGCAAAATGATGCGACACCAAACCCGTGGTGGCTCCCAAGCGGCGAGCTACCGCACGCAAGCTGACGCCTTCCATGCCGCGCTCGGCGATGAGTTCGTAACTGGTCTTGGCCAGCTCGGCGCGGCGGTTGGGGCGGACAGGCGAGGTGACGATTCGGCGACTGTAGCTGAGATAACAGCTGTTGTCATCCTTGGGCTACAGTCGCCGCATGCCCGCCGAAGTCACCTATAACCCGTATGCCTTTTCGGTTCACGACGACCCATACGTGACCTATCAACAGCTGCGCGACGACGCCCCTGCATGGTGGAATCCAGAGCTCAAATTCTGGGTGCTCAGCCGATACGCCGACGTGCAACAAGCGTTTCGCGACCACGGCACGTTCTCGTCGATGGGTGGCGTGGCGCTCGAGAACCGACGGGCCATCACCACCAAAGATCTGTCGTTCCAACAGATGATCGAACTCGATCCACCCGAGCACACGGTGTTTCGTCGACTGGTGTCACGGGTGTTCACGCCCCGCCAAATGATGGCCATGGAAAACGACATCCGCTCCATCGTCGACGGATACATCGATCAAGTCATCGAGCGCGGCGAGGGCGATCTCGTCACCGACATCTCTGGGCCATTTCCGATGGATGTCATCTCCGCAATCCTTGGCATCCCCGAGCAAGACCGCACATCGTTGCGCACGCACGCCGACAAGATCCTGATTCGCGAAGACGGCTCAATGGCGATGCCCAAAGAAGCGCTCGACGGCATGTTCGGTCTGCTCGACTACTTCATCAAAGATCTCGCCGAACGACGCGAGCAGCAGCGCCCCGGCTTGATCGCAGACCTGATGGGCGTTGAGGTCGAAGGGCGCATGCTCACCGAGACTGAGTTGCTCGGATTTTGTGTTCTGTTCGTGATCGCCGGCCACGAGACCACGACCAAGATGGTGGCGAACGCAATCGAGATTTTGTCGCATCACAAAAACCAGCGCGACCGACTCGTTGCTGATCCGTCGATGATTCCCGACGCACTCGAAGAAGTGCTGCGCTTCCACAACTCAACGCAATACATGCACCGCACGCTCACCACCGATATCGAACTGCACGGTCAGCAACTCAAAGAAGGCCAATCGGTGTTGTTGCTCATCGGCGCCGCCAACCACGACAACCGCGAATATGGCGACACTGCGCATCAGTTTCAGATCGACCGCAAAGCCGAGAAGCACTTAGCGTTTGGCTACGGCTCGCACTTTTGTCTCGGCGCTGCGCTGGCCCGCATGGAAGGCAAGGTTGCGCTCGAACAGATCCTCAGCCGCATGCCCGACATCGATGTCGATCACGAGCGCAAGGTGCGCTTCCATAGTTCAAACGTCACCGGATGGACCAGCCTTCCCATCACGTTCACCCCTGGGGTTGCGAAGTGAGCGAGGCAACGCAGCCGTCTCCTGTGCGGTTCGGCTACATCGGTCTCGGGCAGATGGGCTCGGCCATGGCCAGTCGCCTGCTCTCCACAGGGGCCGCCGTCACGGTGTGCGATCTCGACGCGCAAGCAATGGCCGCGCTTGTTGAGCAAGGCGCCACGGCAGCGTCGTCACCCGCTGAGCTGGCGCAGGTCTGCGACATCATCAGCATTTGTGTGCCAGCCGATGCTCACATTCGCCAAGTGCTCACCGGGGCGACTGGTGTGCAACACGGCTGCAGCGCTGGGCAGACAATTCTGATTCACAGCACGGTGTCGCCACAGACCATCACGTGGGCTCGCGATACCGCAGCTGCGTGGGGTGTCGATCTCTTCGATGCATGTGTGGCCGGCGGCGGCGATGCCGCAAAGGTCGGCGAGCTCGTGATCTTGGCTGGCGGTGTCAGCGAGATGAGCCAGCCCGTGATCGATGCGCTCAACACCTATGGATCGTTGGTGATCGATGGCGGGCCGGTGGGTTCGGGCGCCGCGCTCAAGATCGGCGTGAACACGATGACCTACGCGCAGTTTGCTGCGGCATCGTCGGCATTCGACATGGTGAAAACCAACGGCGGCAATCCGCAAGCACTGATGCAGGCATGGCGCCACACCGGCCAACTCGGCAAGCTCACCGAGTCGTTCACGGGCTTGCTCGGCATTCCTCCAGCGCATATTCGCGGCGCGTTTCGTGAGTCACTGTTGAACACCGTCTCGATCGCCACTAAAGATCTTGAGCTCGCCGAAGAGCTGATGAACAACGGCGACCCTCGGCACGCGATGATCACATCGCTACGCGAATCAATGACCGCTGTCTTCGGACTCGAAGAGAACAACCAGTAACGAAAGAGACCTCATGTCTGAGTCCACGCCTGACCCACAGCAACAAAGCGCCTACGAACGTGGCGCCGCAAAAATGGCCGAGGTATACGCCGGCGATGTGGTCATCCTCCCCGAGGGTGCGATGCCTTTCAACGACGTGATGATGCGTTCATTGTTCGGCGAAATGTGGACCCGCGATGTGCTGTCGATCAGAGATCGGCGACTGCTGCTCATGGGCGTCATCGCCGCCAGTGGCTCGGTCGATGTGTGGAAGATTCAGGCACGCGCCGCGCTGAAGAACGGCGAGCTCTCCCCCGCCGAACTACGCGAGACGCTCATCACGCTTGCCCCCTATGCCGGTTACCCACGCGTGGCCGGGCTCGTTGGTGAATGCGAAGGCGTCATCGCCAAGTGGAACAAAGAGCAGCAAGCCCCCGCGTAGCGCTCACCGTGAAAGGTTGCCGAAAGGTCTGTGGTTCATCCTTAGAGCATGGACATTCCTCACCTGCCTTCAACCGCGTCACTCGACGAAGTCACGCAGCACATCGACCTCGCCGGAGCAGTGATCATCGACCGCCTCTTCACCGGGTCCGTGCTCGATGCTCTGAGCCGAGATCTTGCTCCGTATCTGCGCTCGAAGCCCGCCGGCAGCCAAACCGGTAACGAGTCGGAGCAAGTTTTCCACGGGCCCCGCACCACACGTTTCGGCGGGCTCGCCGGCAAATCCGCAGCGTTCGTTGATGTGCTACTCAACCCACTAGTGCTCGGCGCGGCAGAG
>SESD01000306.1_pt1 | contig 30288 bp, 31 predicted proteins | sample 3171411 | NCBI WGS metagenome assembly SESD01 (sample SAMN06051880, study PRJNA518727) | freshwater metagenome | biome: subpolar coniferous forest; feature: holomictic lake; material: water; isolation source: holomictic Lake 442, 16.5 m depth | place: Canada: near Kenora, Ontario | collected...
TCCACCCTGGGCCCGCAGCGCGACGATTTATTGGTGAGTATTAACGGTCGCGACGCCCGTCGTCAGGCCTCGCAGGGTGAGCAACGATCCCTCGCCTTGGCTCTGCGACTGGCGGGGCACGAATTGGTTCGCGTGTCGCGACGAGTGGATCCCCTCTTGTTGCTCGACGACGTATTTTCTGAACTAGATCCCGGCCGCTCTCACCGCCTGTTAGGTCTGCTCCCCGTCGGCCAGACACTAGTAACCACGGCGATTCCGCTTGCGGTGGACCTCCCCGTGGCGCACACCATCGACCTGAGCAAGGTGACTCGTGGCGCGCTTTAACGAAGGCCCGGCACCCTTGGGAGAGTCCCTCCGGCGATTCGCCATGCGATATCGCAAGATCGACCTGGACGCGATCGGTGCCATTCGCGAACGTTGGTCGGGCGTGGTGGGAGAGGCTCTCGCGACGCGGTGCGAACCTACGTCAGTGCGAGACGGGGTGTTGTTGGTGAAGGTCGCATCGGGTGCTGTCGCTCAAAAAATCCTCTCGGAAGAAGTGCGAATTATTGCGGCCTACGAGGACCTCGGCGAGCACGCTCCGCGTGCGGTGCGTACCGTGGTGGCCTGAAAAAACATCCCAAGTTTCGGGTCGGTGAGACACCAAAATGTCACCCCCAACGAGTAGGATTTTGACGAGCAAATTCGTTCCACGTGACGACATTTGTGATGACAAAATCTGATTGAAAGGATGGCTTCGTGGCCGAAAAGACCAAGGGGTCCTCTAGCTACGGCGCCAGTGACATCACCGTCCTCGAAGGGCTCGATCCGGTCCGCGTTCGCCCCGGCATGTACATCGGTTCCACCGGTCCTGCCGGTCTTCACCACCTGATTTGGGAAGTCGTCGATAACGCCGTCGACGAGGCCATGGCGGGTCACTGTACGCGTATTGACGTCACGTTGATGAAAGACGGCAGTTGCCGCGTCGTGGACGACGGCCGCGGTATTCCGGTGGACGAACACCCCCAGTACCCGGGTAAGACGGCGGCGGAAATCGTTTTGACCGTGCTGCACGCGGGAGGAAAGTTCGGCGGTGGTGGGTACAAGGTCTCCGGTGGACTCCACGGAGTGGGAATCTCGGTCGTGAATGCCCTTTCGACCGTCCTGCACCTCGAAATCGACCGCAACGGCGATCACCACGAGCTGATGTTTAAAGAGGGCGGCCGAGTTCAGGGGCCCATGAAGGTCACCGGCAAGGCCCCTCGCGACCGCACGGGTACCACGGTCACCTTTACCCCGGATCCCAGCATCTTCGAAGAGACGGAGTTCCGCGCTCAGACGGTCGTGGAGCGCCTTCAGATCATGGCCTTCTTGAACAAGGGCCTCGAGATTCGTTTCGAAGACCAGCGCGCCGGTCGCGAAGCGAAAGAAGTCTTCAAGTACAGCGGTGGCATCGCGGACTACGTGCGCCACCTCAACGCCAGCAAGGAATCACTCTTCCGCAAGGTGGGTGTCTACGAAGTCATCGAAGAGACGCAAGAAGTTGAGGTGGCCTTCCAATGGAACACCGGATATCACGAGTCCATCCACTCCTTCGCCAACGGTATTTCCACCATTGAGGGTGGAATGCACGAGGTGGGTTTCCGTACCGCCGTTACCAGCGTCATCAACAAGTACGCCCGCAAGCGCAACTTGTTGAAGGAAAAAGAAGAGAACCTCACGGGTGACGACATTCGTGAAGGCCTGACCTGCATTATTTCTGTTCGCTTGACCGAACCGCAGTTCGAAGGCCAGACCAAGGCCAAGCTCGGAAACGTGTCGATGCGATCCCTGGTGGAGAAGGCTACGAACGAAAAACTGACCGAGTGGCTCGAAGAGAACCCGAAAGAGGGCGGCCAGATTGTGGCCAAGTCCATTCAGGCCTCGCGCGCGCGCATGGCGGCGCAGCAAGCTAAAGCACTCACTCGTCGAAAGAACTCCCTCGACGGCGCGGGACTACCCGGAAAGCTCGTGGACTGCTCGTCGCGAGATCGTCGCGAGTGCGAACTCTTCATCGTGGAAGGTAACTCCGCCGGTGGTTCGGCCAAGGACGCACGTGATCCACGCAATCAGGCCATCTTGCCGATTCGAGGAAAAATTCTCAACGTCGAAAAAGCACGCACCGACAAAATTCTGAAGAACACCGAAATCCAGGCCCTCATCGCGGCCATTGGCGCGGGCGTGGAATCGGACTTCGACGTATCGAAGATTCGCTACGACAAGGTCATCCTCCTGGCGGACGCCGACGTCGACGGGAGCCACATTCGTACTTTGTTGCTGACCTTCTTCTTCCGTCAAATGAAGTCACTGGTGGACGAAGGGCACATCTACGTGGCGCAACCACCCCTGTATTCGACATTGGTCGGAAAAGAAAAGGTGTATCTCCGGGACGACGCCGCCAAGGCAGCGTTTTTGGCTGCGCACCCCGACCACAAAAACGACTTCGCTCGCTTGAAAGGTCTCGGCGAGATGGACTTCGACGAGCTCAAAGAAACGACCATGGACCCGACCAAGCGCGCCCTCCTGCAGATCACCGTGGAGCAGGCAGCCCTGGCGGACGAAGTGTGTTCCATTTTGATGGGGGACGACGTGCCGCAGCGACGTCACTTCATCCAAACCAACGCAAAGGATGTTCGTTTCCTAGACATCTAGGACGCGAGAAATTGATATGGCCGGCAAAAAGAAGATTGAACCAGTAGTAGCGCCCGACGTGGTCCTCGGCTACATCGAGCCCATCGAAATCAACCTCGAGATGGAGCGCTCCTTCTTGGAGTACTCCATGTCGGTCATCGTCTCGCGCGCCTTGCCCGACGTGCGCGACGGACTCAAGCCCGTGCACCGTCGGATTTTGTACTCGATGTTCGACCAAGGCCTTCGCCCCGACCGTCCCCACACCAAGTGCGCCAAAGTGGTCGGCGAAGTGATGGGTAACTATCACCCACACGGTGACAGCTCGATTTACGACGCGCTGGTGCGTATGGTCCAAGACTTCGCCATGCGCCATCCTTTGATTTCGGGACACGGAAACTTTGGAGGAACTGGTGCTGATGAAGGTGCCGCCGCCATGCGCTACACCGAATGCCGCCTCGCCCCCCTCGCGTTGGAGTTGATGGACTCCATCGACGAAGACACGGTGAATTTCGAGCCCAACTACGACAACTCGACCCAACAGCCCACGGTGATGCCGTCACGCTTCCCCAACCTCTTGGTGAACGGCTCACAGGGCATTGCGGTGGGAATGGCGACGAAGATTCCGCCGCACAACTTGGGCGAAATCATCGACGCCACCTTGCACCTTTTGGCTGCGCCGTCAGCCACCCCCGACGATCTCATGGCCTACGTCAAGGGTCCGGACTTTCCTACCGGCGCCCAGATTCTCGGACGCCAAGGAATTCTTGACGCTTATCGCACGGGTCGCGGCTCCATCAAAATGCGCGCCGTGGCGGAAATTGAAGAAGTACGCGACAGCGTACGTATCGTCATCACTGAGTTCCCCTACGAAGTGTCGGTCGAATCAATCGAGGAGAAAATTCACGATCTGGTGAAGTCGGGTGAACTCGACGGCATTGCCGAAGTGCAGAACGACTCGGCAAACCGCAAGTCACGCCTCGTGGTCCGCATGAAGCGCGACGCCAACGCCAACGTGGTCCTCAACAAGCTGTACAAGATGACCAGTCTGCAGACCACTTTCTCGGTCAACATGCTGGCCCTGGTCGACGGCGTGCCCCGCACCTTGAATCTCCAACAGGCGCTCACGCACTACATCGCCCACCAGGTCGAGGTCATTACCCGCCGTACCCAGTTCCGTTTACGCAAGGCCGAAGCCCGTGCGCACATCGTCGAGGGCCTCTTGAAGGCCATTGACATGCTGGATTTGGTGATTGCCACCATTCGTGGATCGGATGACCGCCCGTCGGCCCGCGCGGCCTTAATGGCCGCCCCCTTCGAATTCTCCGAGGAGCAGGCCAATCACATTTTGGATATGACCCTGGGCCGCCTCACGCGCATCGGGCGCAGCGAACTCGAGGAAGAAATGGCGAAGTTGCGCGTCGTCATCGCCGAATTGCAGAGCATCTTGGCCAGTGACGTGAAGTTGCGCGGCGTGATTGCCGATGAGATCACCGTTATTCGCGACAAGTACGCGAACGAGCGTCGCACCCAAATTGTGAATGACCCGGGTGAACTCGGAACCGAAGACTTGATTGATGACGAAGAAATCGTCATCACCATGACGCAGGCTGGATACGTCAAGGCCGTGCAGACCGCTGCCTTCCGCACCCAGGGTCGTGGCGGACGTGGGGTGCAGGGAGCGAAATTGAAGGACGAAGACTTCGTCGATCAAATTCTCTATACCACCACGCACTCGTATTTATTGTTGTTCTCGAATCGCGGAAGGGTGTTCCGCCTGCGAGGCCACGAGATACCGATGAAGGAGCGCACGGCCAAGGGAACGGCCATCGTCAACCTCTTGAATCTCCACCCCAACGAGAAGATTCAAGCCATCGTGACCACGACCGATTTCCCACAGGACAAGTTCTTGGTGTTTGCCACCAAGGACGGCACGGTGAAGAAGACCGCCTTCAGCGAATACGACAAGTCGCGTCGTGAAGGCTGGATTGCCATCAAGCTGCGCGACGGCGACGAAGTGGTGCGCGTGGTGGCCACCTCGGGTAACGACGACTTAATGATTGTTACCTATCGGGGCACGGCCATTCGCTTCTCGGAGACCGAAGTGCGCGAAGTGGGTCGTGACTCCACCGGAGTTCGTGGCATCAAGCTCAAGGCCGACGACTCGGCTATTTCACTGGACGTGGTGCAAGAAGATGCCGATCTGTTGCTGGTGACAGACTCGGGCTTCGGCAAGCGCGTGAAGGTGGAGCGATTCAATCGTCAAGGCCGGGGAGGTCAGGGCGTGCGCGCCATCAAGCTTTCCGCCGCCCGTGGTTTTGTGGTGTCGGCCTTTATGGCGGGCCTCAAGGATGAAATTCTTCTGGCGTCGAGCGGAGGGGTATTAATTCGCACGCCCGCGAAAGAAGTTTCGTCGCAAGGCCGTGACGCCACGGGCGTGCGCGTCATGAACCTTGATGAAGGCCACGTGGTGGCGACCGCCGCCCTCGTGCCCCTCGAAGAAGACGAAGACTAAGAAGCCCGCCGAGCCCAGGCTCGTTGCAGCACACTGAGTAGTTGTTCCGGAGGTTGAGCCCCCGTTACCAAAAACTTTTCGTCGATCAAAAAGGCCGGAACACCGCCAATGCCTAAGTCCATGGCCCGGGACTCGTCGTCGCGAACCTCACTCACGTAGCGGTCACTCTGCAGGACGTCGTTGACGTCTGCGAGGCCGTGTGCTTCCCCCACGGCGACCAACACAGAACGATCGCTTACCAGAAGGCCTTCGCAGAAGTAGGCCCGGAAGAGCGATTCGCTGACTTCCGGTGCGCAGTGGTGCGCCGCGGCGTGCGCGATGAGTCGATGCGCGTCGAAGGTGTTGGTGTGTTGGGCGGCCTTCATGTTCCAGGTCATGCCCAAATTGGCGGCCTCGTCCTCGAGACGGCGCTGCGACTTTTCCGCCTGCTCGACGCTCATCGAGTATTTGCGCGCGACGAGTTCGGCCAAGGGGTAGTCGTAGTGCAGGCGTGCCGAAGGGTCTAACTCGAAGGCGCGGTGACGAATGACGACCTGCTCGGCGTGTTCGAACTGTTCGATGGCGCGCTGGAGGTGTCGCGCGCCTAAATAACAAAAAGGGCAGACCACGTCACTCCACACATCGATGGTCATGACGGCACTCACGTCTCCATCGTGACATAACTTCGTGCGCAGTGGGGCAGACTATAAGGGTGAGTCCCCAATTTCTCAGTGCCGACGAGGCAGTCGCGCTCCTGCGCCCGCAGGACAGCGTGGGCCTGGGTCTCGGTCCCGCCAATCCCCACGGACTACTGGCGGCCATGTCGCGGCGAACGGATTGGGAGAATCTCATCGTGGCCGGAGCCCTGGTGCTGGGACTCTTTGACGTCTTCCAACACCCCGGGGTGCATTACCGCTCCGGCTTTTTCGGCCCGGCGGAGCGTTGGTACGTGGCGCTCGGCGCGGACGTGCAGCTCGTCCCGGCGGGCTTTCGTCAATTCGCGCCCATCCTGGCGCGCCTGTGTCCCCGAGTGATGATGGTGCAGGCCAGCGAAGCCGATGAGCGGGGAATGGTTAATCTCTCGCTGCACCACGGAGCAACTTTCGACGAGTTAGTAGCGGCCGGCCGCGATCCCGAACGACTACTCATCGTGGAAACCTCCCCCCACTTTCCGCGCACCTCAGCCCTCCCGGACTACACCAACGAGATTTCGCTGAGCGAGATTGATGTGGTCGTGAAAGGTGACGCCGTGCCGGTCGAGCTCCCCAACGAAGAGCCACGGCCGGAAGATCTCGAGATTGCCCGGTTCGCCCTGGAGTTCATCGGTGACCAGGCCACCTTGCAAACGGGCATCGGTAGTATCCCGTCGCGGGTGGTGGGCCAGCTGGAAACACGACCGGGCGGTTCCTACGGCATTCACTCGGAAATGTTTACCGACGCCCTCTGGAAGCTGCACCTGGCGGGCAAGGTGAGCAATCGACACAAGGGTGAATTTCCCGGCGTCTCGGTCACCACCTTCGCCCTGGGCTCACAGCCGATGTACGAATGGCTCCACGACAACCCCTTGGTGGTGTTCGCCCCCGTCTCCTTGGTGAATGACCCCGCGGTCATTGGCAACAATGAGAGCTTCGTGTCAGTCAATGGCGCCATCGCCGTTGATCTTTTCGGTCAAATCGTGGCTGACTCCGTAGAGGGTCGACAAATCTCCGGGGTGGGTGGTCACGAAGACTTCGTCGCCGGCGCCGAGTTGGCCACGGACGACGTGTCCTTGATTTGTTTGCGCAGCACCGTAGAAGTCAACGGAAGCACGCAGAGTCGCATCCTGGCCACCTTGCCCACCGGATCGGTGGTGGCGACTCCTCGCCATCACACGGGCGTGGTGATTACCGAATACGGCGCCGCGGACCTGCGAGGACGTACCGTTCGCGAGAGGGCCGTTGCCTTGGCTACGATTGCCCACCCGTCATATCGCGAAGAGCTCATGCGATATGCAGAACAAATAGGTCGCTAAGTGCTGATAGTAAAAGATTTAGAAATTGAAATCGGCACGCGCCGAATTCTGCAACCCACCTCTTTCACCATCAGTGACGGCGACAAAGTGGGCATTGTCGGTCGCAATGGAATGGGTAAATCCACACTGCTGTCGGTCATTATTGGCACGCCCGGAACCCATTTACGCACCACCGGGTCGGTGCAGCGCTTCGGGAAATGGGCTCATTTGCCGCAAGAACCCGTCCCGGGTGGCTTGGGAGTGGACTCGATTGGTCTTTCGCACGTGCTGTCCGCCCGCGGACTCGACGTCATTGACGCCGAAATGCACGCCGCCCGAGCGGCCATGGCGAGCGATCCGAACGAAGCCAACATTGAACTTTTCTCTTCCCTCGAAGAAAAATTCCGCGACCTCGGTGGCTACGAAGCCGAATCGGAAGTCGCGCGTTTGGCGGCCGGCCTTGGTCTGAGCGAGGAGTACCTGCTGGAAGACCTGAGCTCCCTCTCCGGAGGCCAGCGCCGGCGCATTGACTTAATGCGCGTGCTTTACCAGCAACCCGACACCATGGTGTTGGACGAACCGACAAACCACTTGGACAAATCCGCCAAGCGCTGGCTCTTCGACGAACTGGAGCGTTTTCCCGGCACCGTGTTGGTGATTAGTCACGACCTGCCCCTCCTGGATAAGGCCATCGACAAGGTGTTGTCCTTGCGCGAAGGCCAATTGCGCGAATACAAGGGTAATTACTCCAAGTTCCTCGAAATGGAAGAGACCACCCGCCTCTCCGAGGAAAAGACGGCCTCTCGCCAGGACGCCGACATTACGCGACTTAAAGATCTCGCGAACTCCATGCGTGGACAGACGCAGACGCGCGCCCGCTTGGCCAAGGTCTTGGACCACCGCGTGGAGCGACTTCAAGGCGAGCGCATTGAGGTCACTAAGCAAGAACGTAAGGTGGTTTTTCGACTCCCCGCCCCGCCACGATCCGGTGACGTGCCGCTGACGGCCGAGGGCATTCGTGTTCAATACGGCGATGACCCGGTATTGACGCGCGCGGGATTCATCACCCGTCGCGGCGACCGGATTTTGATTGTGGGTCGCAACGGCGCGGGCAAGACCTCGTTGCTGCGCTGTCTCGCGGGCGTGCAGACGCCCCAAGAGGGCAGCGTGAAGTTGGGCGCGAACGTGACCCTGGGATACTTCGCCCAGGAGCACGAACAATTAGACAACTCCAAGACGGTGTTAGACCACTTGGCCAACGCCACGGTGGTCACCGAAGTAGAGCGACGCAGTTTGCTCGGCGCCTTTGGTTTGAAGGGCTCGGCCGCGAGTCAGAGTCCCGGGACTCTGTCCGGTGGGGAACGGGCCAAGCTCGCCCTCGCCATGCTGGCGGCGTCGGACGCCAACGTGTTGATCTTGGACGAACCCACGAACAACCTCGACCCGGCCAGTGTGGACGCGGTGGGTCAAATGCTACGCACCTGGAAGGGCACCATCATTGCGGTGAGTCACGAACGTGGATTCGTGGAAGCCTTAAATCCTACGCACGCCGTTTTATTGCCGGAGGAGTACTTCGACTCCTGGCGCGACGAGTACATGGACCTTATTGAACAGAGGTAGGGTCGACTTCGATCGTCAGTCGATCGTCGCGCACGCGAAGAACGCCACGGCGTTCGCGCAAGAGTTCTAGGTCAGACCCCACGGCGTCGCGCCGCCACGCAAGGTCGAGACGACTCTCCTCGCCACGGAAGAATTTAACGAGGTCGCGGTGGCTGGCGAGAAAATTCGGGGGGATGTGCCATTCGTGTGCGGCGAAACGTACGTAGAGCTTGCCGAGTGTGAGCCAGAGGCCCATTTCGCCATCACCGATGTCGGCGTCGGGAACGCGCAGTTCCGTGGGCGTGGCTGACGCGGAGGCCACGAGGGCATTCCACAACTGGTCGAAGTCCTCGTCGTTGAGAGTGCCGCGATAGTTGCGCAAGCGATTGACTAAAACGTCGCGCGTGGCCGGCGGGGTACGTACTAATTCGATAGCGGTCTCTTCCGCGACAATGTAGTTACGAGGAAGGTTCAAAAACTCAGCCAGATCATCGCGCGCGGCAAATAAATACTGGGCGCGCAAACGCTCCTCCATGCTGGCTCGGTGAAGGGACTTGGCCCGCCACCAGGTCATTTCGCGGTCCGACTGACCGACGTGCTGGCATTGCCACGCGCATTCTTGGGCATGGGCCTCGAGCCGACCGCAGGATTCCAAGTCTGCCGTGAGTTCGTCCGCCAAGTCGAAGAGGTGAATGACGTCGTTGGCGGCGTAGTCCAAGGCTGAAAGGGGAATGGGCCGCAGGGTCCAGTCGCGCACCTGCTCTGATTTGTCGAGATCAATCCCGAGGACGTCACGGGCTAATCCCTGCAGGGAAACGCTGGGGCGACCGAGCAGCAAGGCGGCGAGCTCGGTGTCGAAAGTGTGCTGGGGCAGGGTGCCCACGGCGACGCGCAACAGGGGGAGATCGTTCGAACCGGAGTGCATAATGGCCAGGGCCGATGAGGCAAAGAGGTTTTGCAGCACGGTGAGGTCCACGGTAAAGGGGTCTACCAAAACAATGAAGTCGGGAAAGGCAATTTGCACCAACGCTAAGCGGGCGATGAAAGTCTTGTTCTGAAGAAATTCCGAGTCGATGGTGTAGCGGGGCTCGTCGGCGTGGGTCGCGAGAATTTCTTCGAAGCGAGAGGTAGTGGTGACGTACTCGTAGCTCACTTCACGTTCCGACATGCACCCTCCTTCCGAGCCAGAGTAGTGGCACGACTCTTTCACCGGGAGAGAGAAGTACGAAGCGAGGCAGACCGGGAGACATGGCCCCCGACACACCGGGCCACTCGTCGCCCATCATCACTAATAAAACCCACGGACAACACACATCGCAGCATTCCTCTACAGTCATAGTCCTATGAAAATTCTTGTAATTGGTGGTTCGTCTTTTGTCGGCCGGGCAATTTCCCTGGCAGCTTTGGCTAATGGCCACGAGGTCACGGTGTGTAACCGCGGGCAGACGCCCACGGATTTGCCGCCCTCCATTGCCCGACTCGTGGGCGATCGGCAATCTAATCTGTCGGCGTTGGACGGTACGCGGTTCGACGCCACCATTGACGCCATCGCGTACCAACGTCGTGACGTGGAAATGCTGCATCAGGCCCTCGGTGCACGAGCGGGTTACTACCTTCAAATTTCTTCTATTTCGGCCTATCAAGAACCGTTGACCGAAGGTGCGGATGAGAGTACTCCCCTGTTAGAACTCGGCGAGCTTGACCCCAACGCCCCCGTCACCGGTGCGACCTACGGAGTGTTGAAGGCGGAATGCGAGCGCGCGGCCGAGGAACTCTTTGGGTCAGCGATCGGGATTATTCGCCCCACCTACGTCATTGGCGCACACGACAAGACCATGCGCTTCCCGTACTGGGCGGCGCGTCTGCAACGAGGTGGGCGCGTGGCGTTTCCCGGACCTGCACGTAATTCTTTGCAGTGGATCGATGCGCGTGACCTCGGCGAATTCACGGTGCGCCTGACGGAGCAGCAAGAGGCGGGCGCCGTGAATGCCATTGGGTGTTTTCCCGCCGTGGGTTTCCGAGAGACGCTCGAGCGCATCGCTGCGCACGTCTCGCCGGTCGGCACCACTCTGGAGGAACTCACTGCGTCGGGAGAAATAGATCCGGCGTGGTACCAAAAGTTTCCCCTGTGGTCGGGAACGGAGTCGTCGACGGTGATGAACATGAGTAATGCCAAGGCCCTCTCGCTGGGTCTCACCACGCGCAGCCTGGAAGCAAGTGTTGACGACACCCTCTCGTGGTGGGGTGACCGACAGTGGCCCGCACACTGGCTCAGCGCGGAAGAAGAAGCGAGGATGCTCGCTGACGGCTGAGCATGGTGTTCACCGCTACAACTCATGTCCGTTGTGAGCAGAGTGGAGCCATACGACCTTCGGCAACTCATTACAGAGCGAGATGTAGCCTCAAAGCTTCATCGATCTCTTCCATCACTTTGTGAGGGACTTCACCAATTACGAGGCCGAGCCGGTCGACTGAAATTGAACGAACTTGCTCTGCCTGCGCCTTTGAGTCAACGTGCAGTCCCGTCGCATCGGCGGGGATAAATACCTGAAACGGATAAATCCGAGTGACGTTCGACGTCAGCGGCACGATGGTAATTACCCCGTGGCCGTGTCGCTCAGCTGAACTGTTCGCTCCGTCGTTACTCACAATCACTGCGGGACGTTGCTTGTTCGCCTCCCCACTTCTCGCGGGATCAAGGTCGACCAAATAGATTTCACCGCGGTGCACTTATCGCAGTCCGTCGTTCGATGTTCTATCCCACAGAGACTCGTCCTCGTTGTGCCATTCCACCCACGCGGCTTCATAGGCTGAACCAAGTCCACTCGCCTTGAGGAGGCGAACGGCCTTATGAAGTGCCGCTGACCGCGAGGCGAGCCCCTTCTCCTCGACGTACGCATCAAGGAAGGTCACATCCTCATCTGGCAAGCTCATGCTTATTTTCATACTACTATCCTACTATAAGTAAGACTTTAGTATTACTAATAACACTGTAGAGGAGTTGGGACTGTGTCCGAACCCCGAGCAGCTTCTGCAGGTTTGAGTAACTTGCTGCCAAAATAAGAGCACACAGCCCAGGAGGAATCTCCATGCGTCCCATTTTCCATCCTTCGAATCCGGTCCGAGATCGGAAGGAGAACGACATGGACGTGGCCGCTCGCTTGAGCTCCAAAGTGCAGGTAACGATCCCGAAGGCCGTACGTGAGGCCCTCGGTGTAGAGGAAGGCGACCCTGTCATTTTTCGAATTGATGGCAACCTGGTGACCCTTCAGCGGACGTCAGATTTCCTTGAACCGGCGGGAACAATCGCCGCGCCGGTAACGAAGAAAAGCGCGAGCTGGGACCGAGTCCTCGAGAGCTCACGTGCGAGTAGAGCCAAGAAGTTTCAGTGAATTCGTTTGTCGACACCAACGTTCTGGTTCGTCATCTAGTTGGTGACCCACCCGACATGGCGATACGAGCCTCCGCCTTTTAGGAACCGATGAGCCCCTGCCTCGCTGATCCCATCGTTCTACGAAACCGACCGTTCTCGCGTCGGTGAAGCAAGTCGATCTTCGCTGGCTATGGAGTCGGTCCGCGTAATTTATGCCCCGTTCTTGCTGCGAACTTTTGCCCTGTACGAAGACGAACGGCTTGATTTCGCTGATGCCTATCTCGTGGCTTGCGTGGAAACCACCGGGGTAGGCAAGGTCGCTTCCTTCGACAAAGCCATCAGTCGAATATCCACGGTCGTGAGAATCGAGCCTTAGGGGATCAATGGGTTGTTGTGGTTTTAACAACGTTTGGTGGGCGAGGCGGGACTTGAACCCGCACATCCTTTCGAATACTGGCACCTGAAGCCAGCGCGTCTGCCATTTCGCCACTCGCCCGAATGGAAAGTCCATTGTAGTCCACGAGAGCGAAAGTCCTCGGGGCGAGCCCGCAATCACAAGATAAGCGCCGGTAGAGTTGTCTATATATGGCTCTAGAAGATATTGAAAGCCGTTTGGAGCGCCTTTTCGAACGCTCGCTCGCTAAACCCTTCCGTCGCACGCTGCAGCCAGTCGAGATTGCCCAACGCATGGTGCGCGAGTTAGATCTCGCCCGGCAGGTAACCCCACAGGGCCTCTTAGCCCCGAACGAAATTAAAGTCTGGCTGTCCGACAAGGATGCCCAGCGTTTCAAGGGTTTTCAGAAGGCTCTGAAAGAGGAATTAACCGAAGCCCTCCGCCAGCACGCCCTCGAAGAGGGGTACAACTTCCCGGGACCGATCAGTCTGCAAATGTTCGTCGACGACGAGCTCGACGGGGCGGAACTCGTCGTCAAGACCGCTTTTGTTTCGGGTGAGAGTGAGCCGCGCGTGGTGGTAAGCGACGGATCTACGTATACCGTGGGCTCGCGTCCCCTCGTCGTCGGCCGAACGCCCGAATGCGATGTCACCATCAATGACCTCAACGTGTCTCGTCGTCACGCAGAAATATGGCGAACGGAAGCCGGGGTGGCCATCAAGGACCTGGGTTCGACCAATGGCACCATAGTGAACGGGCATCGCGTGAGCGCCGTCTCTCTGTCGCCTCGCGACATTGTTCAGATTGGCCCCGTTACCTTGCGGATTGAGATGGTCTAGCCATGTTGGTGGCAGCGACGTCCTACGGATCCATTATTAGACCACTGCAATTTCTCATTTTCGTCATCGTGGCGTTGTTTTTTGCCATCGTGCTGCGAGTGGTCATTCAAGAAATACGCTCTCCCGACGAAGTGGCGAGCAGTTCCCGCCGCCGGCGGTCCAGCGTGTCGTTGACCTTCGTGGAACCAGAAGAGAGAGCCCGTGAGAAAATCGAGGTAGGGGAGTCATTGGTGGTGGGACGTTCCGCCGACTGTGATCTTGCCCTCGACGACACCTATCTTTCGAGTCGCCACGCTCGCTTTACCACGGACAATGGTGACTTGATAGTGGAGGACCTGGGTTCGACGAATGGAACCTACGTCAATCAAGAATTAGTCAAAGAACGTACCATCGTGAGTCGCGGTGACATTATTCAGATTGGTGGCGTCATCTTTGAGGTATCTCGATGACCGTATGGACGGTCGCGACGGGAACTGACACCGGTCGTGTTCGCGAGATGAACCAAGACGCCGTGGAGGTTCGCGACGACCTGGTCGTGGTAGCTGACGGAATGGGTGGCCACGCCGCGGGGGAAGTGGCATCCGCTCTCGCCGTAGCGACCCTCATAGAGAAACTGGCACCCTTGGCCTCAAGCGACGACGTGAGAAGCGCGCTCGCTCAGGCCAACGCGGCCATTTTGCACGACGCGCAAGAAAACCCCGAGCGCCTCGGCATGGGAACGACCGCAGTGGTGTTGTCCATCGCGCGACACGACGCGGGTCGGGGTCTGATTATTTCCAACATCGGTGACTCCCGCGCGTATCAGGTCCGCCAAGGAGCGATTCGCCAATTGACTCATGATCATTCCGTTGCGGAAGAGTGGGTCCGCCAGGGTCGTATGACGGCAGCCGAGGCGGCCATACATCCGCGACGCCACCAGCTAACCCGAGTACTCGGCTCGGAAGACAAAGTGGAAGTGGATCAGTTTTGGGTGGAGGGGCGCAATGGCGACTACATCATTCTGTGCAGTGACGGCCTCACCAACGAAGTATCGGATGCCGAAATAGCTCGAATCGTGAGCGCCGCTCCGGCTGTGGACGCAGCGGTGGCGCAACTCATACATCGTGCCCGTGAGGAGGGTGGACGCGACAACATCTCCGTGGCGCTCGTGCGCCTGGATGATCTCAGTGAGATGAGCGTGCCGGCCCCCCCGACGGCCACCGAAATTCCAGAAGTAGTCGGCCTCGCTCGCTCAGCGCGCCGTCTCTCGCTGCGCGATCGACTCTCGTGGCAGCTGGGCGTCGTTCTCGCCGCGCTGGTAGTCGTGCTGGGCGGCAGTTTCGTGATTATTCGTTGGTATGCCACGTCGGCGTTCTATCTGGCGAGCGACGCACAGGGCATGATTGGCGTGTATCAGGGCCAGCCCGGTGGCGTCTTGTGGTTTCATCCCACCGAAGTTATCTCCACGACCTATCCGGCTACGGACCTGCGTCCCCAAGATGTCACTGCGCTCCAACACGACATCGTTGAACCCTCACTGGCGGCCGCGGTGCACTACGCCTTCTATATCAACCAAGAGTGGAAGCTGAGTCAGTCGCTGGCGCCGAGCACCACTCCGATGGGCTGAGTCGTGTCACGTCGAATCACCATCGTGGGCTGTCTCGTGGCCTTCCTTTTCGCTCTCGCCGCCGCGCAGTCATCGTGGATTCAGTTCTTTCACGCGCCGGCTCTGGCACAAAACAAAGTCAATAACATCACCAATTTTGCGGGTCTTAAATTCCCTCGGGGTCAGATCTTGGCGTCCGACGGCAGCGTGGTGGCGTATTCCAATGCGTTGGGGGGTAATCGTTACCAACGGGTCTATCCCTACGGCAATCTGTATTCCGGCGTGGTGGGTTTTGTGTCGTCGCAGTACGGCGAGTGGGGTTTGGAAGCGCAGTACAACCACTATCTCATTGCCCACCCACAGCCACCACAGAGCTTGTCGCAGGTGCTCGCACCCACGTCGGCCGCCGACAATCTCAATCTGACGCTGGTGCCCGCCTTGCAAAAAATTGCCCAGACCAGTCTGGCGGGACGTGACGGAGCGGTGGTCGCCTTGAACCCTGCCACCGGAGCGGTGCTGGCCATGTATTCCAACCCCACTTTTAATCCGGCGGATTTCACGAGTACCAGAACGCAGACGCAAATCGATGCGTGGGTTGCGGCCAATAAACCCAACGTGCACGGCTTTCCTCCCTTGGGGCTGGTCGCCACGCAGCAGACCCTGCCCCCGGGATCAACCTTCAAGGTCTTGGTGACGGCCGGTGCCGTGGTGGATCGACCGGACTTGTTATCGAAGTCGTACCCCGTGCAACGACAAACGGCATTGCCCGGAACCACCCACTTATTGCACAACGCCGGTTACGAGCTGTGTGGTGGCACCGTGAGTGAGATGTTGCCGCCCTCCTGCGACCAGGGCTACGCCTTGCTAGGACTGGACCTAGGGGCGCAGGTGATGTCGCGGGTGACGGGGAGTTTTGGATTTAACCAAGTACCACCTCTGGATCTCCCCGGTGTGGTTCCTTCGTATTTTCCACCGGCGTCCTTCTTTGATAACAATCTCGCGGCTCTCGCGATTTCCTCGATTGGCCAACAAGAGGACCGCGCGACGGTCTTGCAAAATGCCCTGGTGGCCGCCGCTATCGCCAACGGTGGCGTGGAGATGACCCCCCACCTCATGAGTACCATCACCGCCCAAGATGGCACGGTGGTGGCCCGTTACGCCCCCACGGCGTGGCTGCGTCCTCTCACTCGCCTCCAGGCCCTCGAATTTCTCCCCATGATGCGCGGCGTCGTTACCCACGGCACCGCCGTCAGGGTGCGCTTTCGCCCCGAGGACGACGTGGCGGCCAAGACCGGTACCGCCGAAGTGGCTAACGCCACGCAGGACAATGACGACTGGATGATCGCTTTCGCCCCCGCTAGTAATCCGGTCATCGCCATCGCCGTGATGCTTCCCTTCCAAATTTCGAATTCCTCGGGAGCGTCCGAAGCCGGCCCGGTGGTGAAGTGCATGATCGAAGGAGCCATCGCCCTCTCGAAGGGTCTCCCCGCTACCGGTACCTATAACACCTGTCCCTCGTGATGCTCGTCGCGACACTGACGGCGTAGTCTGGACGTAGGTATGGAACCCGTAAACGACGAACGAATTTATTCCAATCGCTACCAGGTGACCCACCTGATAGCGCGTGGTGGCATGGCGATGGTCTACCGAGCCCACGACCGCATGCTGAATCGCTTCGTAGCGCTCAAGATTCTCTACCCCGAACTCTCCGTTGACCACGCCTTCGTCGAGCGCTTCCGCCGCGAAGCCCAAGCGGCGGCCAATCTGTCGCACCCGAATATTGTCCCCGTCTTCGACTGGGGCGAGGATAACGGGGCGTATTTCATTGTCATGGAATTATTTGACGGCCCTTCCTTGGCGGGAGTCTTGAAGGACTACGGCGCGTTGTCGCCGGCCCGCGCGGCCCAGGTGGCCGCGCAAACCGCGTCGGCCCTGGCCTACGCCCACCGCAGTGGTGTGGTTCACCGTGACGTGAAGCCCGGGAATATTTTGCTGACCAAGGATGGTCTGGTCAAAGTGACGGACTTCGGCATTGCCCAAGCAATATCCACCAAGGACAATCTCACCGCTGCCGGATCGGTGATGGGAACCGCCACGTACTTCTCACCGGAGCAGGCCGAAGGCGCCATGGTTGATGGTCGCAGCGACGTGTATTCCCTCGGCGTGGTGCTCTTCGAAATGCTCGCCGGCCGACCACCCTTCGTGGGTGATTCACCCGTAGCGGTGGCGGGGATGCACGTACGTGACGTGACCCCGAGCGTGCGGGACTTCAATCCGGCGGTGCCGGCGGACATGGTGGCTATCACCAACCATGCCTTGATGAAACGACCAGTCGACCGCTACCAGTCAGCGGATGAATTCCGTGCGGACCTCTTGCGATTCGCCGATGGCCAACCGGTGTCGGCCTCGTCACCGCGAGCTTTCAGCGGCGCAGACGCCACCCAAGCCGTTTCGTCGGTATCGGCTGGGGAGCGCACCCAAGCGGTGCCGGTGATGTCGGGCCCTCGTGCCGTGAATTCTCGACGGCAAAGGAATTCGTCGCGAACGATGTATCTCTTAGCGGCGTTGGTGTTGCTGACGGTTGCGGTGGTGGGTTACTCCCTCGCGAACAAACACACCACACCGAGCAACATGCCAGATTTGGTGGGCATGAGCGTCACGGACGCCGTGAACCAAGTGAAGGCGGATGGACTCCTCGTCGGCCAGACAAATTTGGTCTCTTCGAACAAGCCCGCCGGTACCGTGGTCTCGACCGACCCGGCTCCCGGCAAGAAGGTGACGAACGGCATGTCCATCACTTTGAACGTTTCTGAAGGTGTCGCGGGCCAACCGGTCACCATTCCGAGCGTGGTTGGTGACAATCTCAGTGACGCCGAGAGCACACTGGTCGCCGCGGGTCTCGCCTTCCAAGTGAATTTCACGCCGACAGTTCCTGGTTCATTCACCACCACCACGTCGTCGGCGGGCGGAGGTTCCACCACGACCGTGCCCGGTTCGCCGTCGACTACCTCGTCCAACGTTCTTCCCAACACCGTTCTCTCTCAAAACCCGAAGGGTGGATCTCGCGGGCGAACGGGGCAGAAGGTGACCCTGACGGTTCTCTCCAATGGAGCCCTCTTCCCACTGCCCAACCTCGGTGGTATGGCGCAAGTTCAAGCAGCGGCGATCCTGGGTCAGTCCAGCTTGAATGTCAATAGCGCCACGACCAGCGAGTGTTCGCCGGTTCCCGTGGGAGAAGTGTCCTCCTCTGTTCCTGCCTTTGGCCAGCCCGTCAAAGCGGGAGATGTCGTGAGCTTGGTGATATCGACCGGACCCTGCAATCCCCTCGTACCGAACTTGTATAACTTGACGCTGTCGCAGGCCACGCAGCAAGTGAATGCGGCGGCGGCACTGGTATCGGGCTCGTTAGTGATTGCTTCTACGCCCGCTTCGGGATCGCAGTGTTCCGGTCACCAGGGTCGGATTTTGACGCAAGATCAAACGCCGCTGACGTCCGTACCCTCCGGCACCACCATCAACGTGACGGTGTGTCCGTAGCCAATCGGTCAAGGAAGTTCTGAAAGAGACTGAGCCCCAGGGGAGTCAGCACGCTCTCGGGATGGAACTGCACACCTTCTAAAGGCCAGCTGCGGTGCCGGACGCCCATGATGATGTCGCCAGTCCACGCGGTGACTTCGAGTTCCGCGGGGAGCGTGGCGGGGTCAATCACCAAAGAGTGATAACGGGTGGCCGTGATGGGTGATGCCAGACCGTGAAAGACGCCTTCGCCGTGGTGACTAACGAGCGAAACCTTTCCGTGCATGATTTCGGGTGCCCGCACGATGTCACCACCAAAGACCTGTCCAATGGCCTGATGTCCGAGGCACACGCCCAAGATGGGGGTAGTGGGTCCGAAACGGCGAATGAGCTCACAGGTAAGTCCCGCGTCTTCGGGGCGACCTGGACCGGGAGAAATAACGATGCCGTCATAGTGACTCGCGGCGATTTCCTCCAGCGTGGTTTGATCATTGCGCGCCACGGTGATCTGGGCGCCGAGTTGTCCTAATTCTTGGACAATGTTCCACGTAAAGGAATCGTAATTATCGAGGACGAATACCGACGCCATAAGGGTAAAGACTACAGGGCTCACTCCGAATAACTCTCGTCACAGGGGCTGAGTAGAGTGGAAGTCGAAATGGCAAAGAGTTCGTCCCGCAAGAAAAAGGGTGGCCACACCGCCGCGTCGGGGTCACGGGTGACCGCGAGCAAGCGTGGTCGCTACACCGCGCCGCTGGAAGGCGGTCGTGTCACACCAAAGAACGACCCGCGTGTGACCTCGAGTCCTCAATGGTACGGTCCGACAATCCTCGGACTGATGTTGGTGGGCACCTTGATGGTAACCATGAACTATTTGCAAATTCTGCCGGGTTCCGCCTCGCCGTGGTATCTCGTGGCGGGTCTCGGTTTGATCTTCGGCGGCATCACCCTGGCGACCAAGTACCGCTAACAGCAAAAAACCCGCACCCCGAAGGGTGCGGGCCTTTGCGAAAAGTTGAAGTTAGCCGACGCGCTCGATGATGGTGGCGTTCGCCAATCCACCGCCCTCGCACATGGTGATGAGTCCGTAGCGACCACCGGTGCGCTCGAGCTCGTTCAACAAGGTGGCACAGAGCTTGGCGCCGGAAGCACCCAAGGGGTGACCCAAAGCAATGGCGCCGCCGTTGACGTTCACCTTGCTCATGTCGGCCTTGAGTTCCTTTTGCCAGGCCAAGGGCACCGAGGCGAAGGCCTCGTTGATTTCCACCAGGTCGATGTCGGCCATAGTCAAACCAGTCTTCTCCAAGATTTTCTTGGTTGCGGGAATAGGTCCGGTCAACATGGTGACGGGGTCCACACCAGCCAGTGCAAAGCTGTGAAACTTGGCACGAATCTTCAGGCCCAACTTGTTGGCCATTTCTTCGCTCATGATCAACACCGCCGAAGCGCCGTCGGTGATCTGTGAAGAGTTTCCGGCAGTCACTTTCCCGTCTTCTTTGAACGCGGGCTTCAACTTGGCCAGAGTCTCGCTGGAAGAGTCGGGACGAATACCTTCGTCGGCCTTCATGAGCTCGTCGGTGAGGTTGCCCTCGTCATCTTTCACGTAGACGGGGATCAGCTCGTTGTCGAAGCGACCTTCGGCGGTGGCCCGAGCGGCACGCTGGTGGCTCTCGGCGCTGAAGGCGTCGAGGTCACCACGGGTGATGTCCCATTGGTCGGCGATCATTTCGGCACCGATGCCCTGGCCCTGCAAACCACCCACGGGCTCGTAACGCTTTTGTACGGTACGGCCGAAGGGGAAGCCGGCGTTGGCACCCATGGAGGAACCCATGGCCACCGTGGACATGACTTCTACTCCGGCGGCCACGACGATGTCGTAGGCCCCGGACATGACACCTTGCGCCGCGAAGTGCAGCGCCTGCTGTGATGATCCACACTGGCGGTCGATGGTGGTGGCGGGAACCGACTCGGGCCAACCAGCGGCCAAGACGGCGTTACGGCCGACGTTGAACGCCTGGGCTCCGACTTGAGAGACGCAACCCATGATGACGTCATCCACGAGAGCGGGATCGAGATTATTGCGCTGGGCGATGGCCTTGAGGGCCTCGGCGGCGAGGTCCACGGGGTGCCAGTTCTTGAGTTTTCCGTTGCGCTTACCCCCTGGGGTGCGGACTGCATCAACGATTACGGCTGTCGCCATGGTGATTCCCTTTCGTCACGTTGGGCGTACATCGCCAACGGGGGAAGCCTAGACGGCGCCACGGGACTATCGTCAATTCGGTGACTACCGACCTCAAGAACATGGACCGCTGGCTGGGTAATGGCGGAATGGCCATAATTGACGCGGTCGGCGGGTCCATTACTTCCTATGGCGTTGACGGCGAAGACTTGGGCTGGGCCGAAGGCACCTTGCACGCCACCGAGTTGGCGTGCAACCCCCACGGGACGGTGCAAGGTGGAGTGCACGCCATCTTGCTAGACGCCATTATTAACTTCGCCATTAATTCCGCCCTGCGCGGCAAGGACCGCACCAAAGCCACTATCGAAATGAAGACGGAATTCATGCGGGCGGCGTCGCGAGAGGAAACCTATTTTCTGCGGGGTGACGTTACGCGACTCGGCCGACAGGTCGCGTACGGAGAGTCCACGTTGCGGGATAAAGAAGGCCGGGTCGTGTCACGCGCGACGGCGACTTTCTTATTGCACCGTGAGGCGGAGTCCGCCTAGATGTGCACGGCGGGGATTTGTCCGAGCCGGCCGGCTTGGTAATCCTCGAAGGCGATCTGTAGTTCGGCGCGGGTGTTCATGACGAAGGGCCCGTAGGCGGCCACGGGCTCGCGAATAGCTTGGCCACCGAGTACCAATACTTCGAAAGCTTCCGTCCGCGAGTCCTGCGTCTCGTGCGCCCGAATGATGAGGTAGTCCCCGTCGCGGTGCACGGCCATTTGTCCGTCACCCAAGGGCGTGTCGCCACCCACGTAGCCGCGACCGGCCAGAGCGTAGGTCAGGGCGTTGTACTCCGAGTTCCAGGGCAAGCGAACTTCACCACCCGGGAAAATCGTCACGTGCACAATCACGATCGGGGTGTGGGTCACGCCCGGGCCACTGGCGTCGCCCAGGGAACCGGCGATGACACGAATAATGGCGTCACCCTTGTCGTTGGTGAGCAGCCGTACGTCGAGGGCACCAATATCTTGATAGCGCGGGCTGGTCATTTTCATGGCCGCGGGAAGGTTGACCCAGAGCTGAATGCCGTGGAAGAGACCACCCGAATCAATGAGTGCATCTGGTGGACGTTCGATGTGCAAGATGCCCGCACCGGCGGTCATCCACTGCGTGGCACCGTCGGCGATCACTCCACCGCCACCGATGGAGTCTTGGTGGAGAAAGGTCCCCTCCATCATGTAGGTAACGGTTTCGAAGCCGCGGTGCGGGTGCCACGGAGTCCCCTTGGGTTCGCCCGGACCGTAGTCCACCTCGCCCATTTGATCCAGGTGGATGAAGGGGTCGAGATCGGTGAGCTCGATGCCGTGAAAGGCCCGACGAACCGGAAAACCCTCACCTTCCACCCCACGGGGTGCGGTGGTGACTTGCACGACACGACGAGGGCGGTCGCTGGCGCCTACCGCGACGATACGGGGGAGTTCGAGCGGGTTAGCAACGGTGACGGCAGGCATACCTCCACCCTAACGACCTATTCGGGAAGGACAAACTTCGAGACGTCGACTTCGATGAAGATAGCGGTCGCTTCGGCGATCAAGGTGTCCCCGTGGGTGACCTCGGCGCGAATGTGCACCTTTCGCCGTTCGCGTTCTTCGCACCACGCCTTGGCGAGAACGGGGGTGTAGAGCGGCGTCGGTGCGCGATAGAAAATTTCGAGTTTTCCGGTGTAGGCCAAAGCGCCGGCGAAGGAAGATGCGCGACCCATGGTCTCGTCCAGGAGAGCAGCCAACATTCCACCGTGCGCTCGTTGGGGCGCTCCTTCGAAGGCTCGATCGAAGACGGCTTCGGCGTAGGAGAACTCACCGTCTTGCCACGGACGCGCGGCCAGACCCATGGGATTGGCTTCGCCCATGACGACGGAGTCGGGGAAACCGCGTCGCTCCGCGCCTTCGACACGGGGTCGCCCCTTGTTGTGCCACTCACGAAAAGCGGCGGAGTCAAACTCGCGCGGTCGGTCGGGCAACTGGTCGACGCGGTCCGCCCAGGAAATAATGGTGTTTTCTAATTCGTCTAAATCCGCGTCGCTGAGATCGCGCCCCACGAAGAGGTGATTCAGACGCCGCAAGTGCTGGGCTACGGATTCCCTCCGCTCGTCGCTACTCACGATCCGGTGTAGAAAGTTGCGGCGGCACTCAGGGCCCGGTCGAGACGCGCCAAGCCCTCGCGCGCCTCTTCGGTGGTGATGGTGCAGGGAGGTACCACGTGAACGCGGTGATAGTTGGCAAAGAGTAAGAGACCTTCGGCGCGCGCGGCGGCGATGATGGCGCCCATGGCGGGCGAACTCCCACCGTAGGGCGCGAGGGGTTCCTTGGTGGCGCGGTCGCAGACGAGGTCCAGGGCGAAGAAGGTACCGAGACCGCGTACTTCACCAATAATGCGGTGCTTCTCGGCGAGGGCGAGGAGGCCCGGACGCAAAACCTCGTCACCGATGCGTTGGGCATTGCCCACAATGTCCTCGTGCTCCATCGCCTCGATGGTGGCCACGGCGGCGGCGCAGGCCAGGGGGTGCCCGGAGTAGGTGAGTCCACCGGGGTAGACCCGATCGGCAAAGGTGGCGCAGATCTCCGCATTAATGACCACACCGCCCAAGGGCACGTAGCCGGAATTCACGCCCTTGGCGAAGACGACCAAGTCGGGGGTGACGTGGTCGAGCTCGTAGGCAAACCACTTTCCCGCCCGACCAAAGCCACACATAACTTCGTCGGCGATATAGACGATGCCGTAACGATCGCACAATTCACGAACGCCCCTCAAGTAGCCGGCCGGCGGCACCATGATGCCGGCGGTGCCGGGGATGGATTCCAGAATGATGGCGGCGATCGTCGCGGGGCCTTCGAATTGAATCGTGGCTTCGAGGTGCGCGAGGGCCCGTTCGCATTCCTGCACTTCGGTGGTGGCGTAGAACTGGCTGCGATATAAAAAAGGTCCGAAGAAGTGCACCACGCCCGCGGAGCCGGTGTCGCTGGCCCAGCGACGGTGATCGCCCGTGAGATTGATGGACGTAGTGGTGGCCCCGTGGTAACTGCGATACGCCGACATGATTTTTGGACGTCCGGTGTGTAGCCGCGCCATGCGGACGGCGTGTTCGACGGCTTCGGTTCCCCCGTTGGTAAAGAAGACTTTGGCGGCGCCGTCAAAACTGCGATCCAGAATTAATTCAGCGGCGCGGTAGCGAGAGGCGTAGCCGTGCTGGGGGGCGATCGTCGCCACGAGGCCCGCCTGCTCTTGAATGGCCGCCACCACGCGCGGGTGTTGGTGACCGATATTGGTATTAACCAATTGGGAGGAAAAATCGAGAAAAGTCCGACCATCCTCGAGGGTGACGAAGACACCTTCGGACGAGGCAACCATAAGCGGATCCAGGGTGGCTTGGGCGCTCCACGAGTGAAAAACGCTGGCCCGCTCGCGGTCGTAGCTAGAAAGGTGCTCGCGGTCGTTATCCATGAACACAAAACTAGTGGGTGACTTTGGAATACCGTTGTGTCGCCCATCCTTCGACGCGCAACCGGCTTGGTGGGGCATTTGGACAAATGTCAAAGCCCCGTCCTTTCAAGGGTCCTGGCGACGTGTGATGCGCCCTTGAGAAGGGCGTTCACCACTCGCAAGGAGTTGAATCACCAAGGTTGAGTCAACCTTCCACCAACCTCAAGGAGTGAATCATCCATTACCAACCTGGCGTCTCATAAGTCAGTCCAGTCTTGGGTCTTGGTACGTCTCCTGGGTGTGGGATCGTGCAAGTACTCGTCTTGGTATTCCGGCGCCTCGAATCAAAGTGCGGTTGCATTGACGGCGTCGCCGGCCGAATGCCGGAGATCGTTCGGCGCGACTCGGGATGGTGCCGTGCTGCTCTCCGACTGGACAAACGGGCGTGTTGCTCACGCCTTGTATTGATCAGGCACGTCGATATTGAGTCGTTCGTAAAGCAGCTTTAGATCGTGACGGTCGACTGCTCGAGGGGTGTACGCAGTATGGAATCTGACGGCCCAATCGGCTGCGATGCATCGCAAGGCGAGGCCGCTGAGTGATCCCGTGCCGGTCAACGCCTCTGCAGGGTACTGAACTCCGTAGATGTTCGTTCCATGCTCGTCGAATATGAATGAGTGCACGTCGACCTGATGGCCGTGTTCGTCGCCGAGCACAAATATCCACTCTTGAGTGCCCTCTCGCTCGACCGGTTTGTAACCGCGAGCCATCAGGAGTTGGCGGAGTTCAGCCACATCGCCGTGTCGGACCGCGATGTCGAGATCGCTGTGCCCTCGCGTCTGCTCGCCGATCAGGGCGTCGATGCCCCAACCGCCATCGAGCCAAACCTCAATGCCGTGATCGGCGAGTAGCTCGTAAAGCGCTAGTACTTCTGTTTGCTCCACAAGGCAAGTTTGCCACCATGGCAACATCTTGGCCGACCTCGAATGAGAGAAGATTTGCATCGGGGAGCGCACTCGATAACTACCAAGTGGTTGCTACCGAGCTGCTTCCAACCCTAGGTACGCGGGGGCGGCCATTGTCCGAATGTTCATCCGAATGGTTGAGGGACTTTTGTCCAAATCCCTCTTGGTGGGGCTAGTAAGAATCGAACTTACGACCTCGTCATTATCAGTGACGCGCTCTAACCGACTGAGCTATAGCCCCGCAAGGGAAAAAGTCTACACGAGGCTCTCAGGAGCCTCGGAGAGCCGACGGGTCCCAACGCTTCAAGGAGATGGATTGACTCGCGGTGCCGAGCAAAACGCCGTCTTCACTCCACAAGAAGGCGGTGCCGTGGGCGAATCCGTGGTGCACGGCGTGCATGCGCATATCTATTAAGACCCACTCGGTAGGAACGAGTTTTGCCATGCGCAGAGTGTTGTCCAAGCTACGACCCATGACCGGAAATCCCAAAGGCTCCGTCGCACCTCCGGCGAGGTGGTCGCCGAAGATGGCGAGCGTGGCGGCGGAGAAATCCGGATGATCGCTCAGCCGAGACCACACGGCGCTGCGGGGCGAACCGGGCTGTCCATCAAGTTCTTGGAAACTGCGACCGCGAGCCACGCGAGTGTCGAGGTGGGAAAATATTGTTTCCCCAAAGAAATGCAGACTCTGACGTGGCGGGCATTCGTCCGGCGGGGCCACGTCGGGCATGACGTCCCACGGAACCGTGGCCTCGAGGTCACCCGTGCCGAGTGAGGCCACCACGGTCATAATTTCGTTGTCACCCACCGAGGCGACGGCCCGTGCCTGCGTGACGCGTCCACCCACGGCAGGAAATTCCGTGGTGATGATGACGTCGGAGCCGGTGGGGGCGTGCGAGAGATAGTGCGCGGCCGCCCAGACGGTAGGTCGTCCACCATCGTGTTCGAGGGCTACCAGGCCGGCGGCGAGCCCACAGCCGCCAAAAAGAAAATTCCCCGGAGTGATCAGACGCTCGGTCACGCGAAGACGCCAACGATTGTCGTCGAGCTGTTCTATCCCGAGAAAGGCCCGCGCGTCCATAGAGGGTGAGGCTAGTAGTCCCCGCCTTTAGAAAAATCGACCGGCGAGCTGCCAGAGCTCTTCGGGAACGCGGTGGACTTCAGAAATGGCGTCGCTGATCGGCATGTCCGTCACCGCCGCGCAGTGCACGCTGGGCATTCGGCCAAACTTTCCGGCGAGAACGAGCTCCGCGGCGGCAATACCGACGCGCGTGGCCCAGATGCGGTCCATCGCGGTGGGAGATCCTCCTCGTTGAAGGTGGCCAAGTACGGAAAAGCGGGTTTCGATTCCCGTGGTGTCGGATAAGTGGTCAGCCAGTGTCGCCCCCACACTGCGTCGTGCCATTTGCACGCGACCAATGCCGTCGGTGTGTACGTTGGCACGCTCGTGGTCGCCGATGGAAGTGAGTTGGACTCCTTCGGCAATGACCACGATGGATGAGGCACTGCCACGTTCGTGGCGCTTTCGAACATGCGCGGTGATGTCGTCGAGGGTGACGGGCACTTCGGGAATGGCGATGAAGTCGGCGCCGCCGGCTAGACCACCCATCGTGGCAACCCAGCCCGTGGATCGGCCCATGGTCTCGACCACCATGATGCGGTGGTGTGAGGCGGCGGTGGTGTGCAGGCGGTCGAGGGCTTCGGCCACGATCGATACCGCCGAGTCAAAACCAATGCAGTATTCCGTACGCGAGAGGTCGTTGTCGAGAGTTTTTCCTACTCCGACAATGGGAGCCCCACGCTCGGCCAACCACTGCGCCACCTGGAGGGTGCCGTCACCACCGATGGCTATGACGGCGTCGAGTTCGCGAGTGACGGTGTCCAGCACCGCCTGTCGACCACCTTGCGGCTCATCCAAGTTGTAACGAATAGATCCGAGTCGAGTACCACCTTCGCGAAGAATGTTGGCGAGGTCGGGTCGTTGGAGGGAGCTTCCCTTGAGGCCGCCCACGAGACCCGCCCAGCCGTCGTGGATCCCAATAAGCTCGTGGCCCTCGGCGAGCACACTGCGGCCAATTGCGCGCAAGGCCGCGTTTAAACCTGGCGCGTCACCGCCCGCGGTGAGGACGCCAATTTTCATCTCTCTATTGTTTCATAAATGTGACACGCCACGACGGGTGCGGGGGTAAGGGTCCTGTGGCGGTCAGAATGGACGAGTGATTCCCGCTCAATTCGTCCTCGTGGCCGCCGCCGTCTCTCTCGTGGGCTGTCTCTCCTACGCGCGCGACACTCTGCGTGGCGAGACGAACCCGAACTTAGTGACCTGGTCGCTGTTTGCCCTGGAAGGCCTACTGTCGTTTGCCATTGAGCGCCAGCAACACATCGGCTGGGCCTCCATCATGACCCTCATGCTCGGCGTTTGCCCGCTGATTGTATGTGTGGCTTCTTTCAAGAACCCCCAGGCTGTGTGGAAACTGGGGCGCTTCGATCTTTTATGCGGTGGAATATCCCTGTTGGGACTAGTGACGTGGCCCTTGATGTCGGGAACCGTGGCCCTCGTGGCTTTCGTGGCTGCGGACACCATGGCGGCGCTCCCCACCCTGCGCAAGTCCTGGATTGAACCGAAGACCGAATCCCCGGGCGCGTTCTTTGCCGGCGCGGCTAACGGCTTCATTACTCTTTTGACGCTGAAGAGCTTCACCACGGCGGGGGCTCTCTTCCCTTTAGCCATCACCATCATGGACTTCGTCATCGCCATGGTGGCGTACACGCAGGTAGGCCTACGGTGGCGTCAAGGAGTGGGATCAGAGCGCTGAGTAGAATAAACATGTCGGGGGTATGGCGCAGTTGGTAGCGCACCTGCTTTGCAAGCAGGGGGTCGTGGGTTCGAATCCCACTACCTCCACCATGAACGTGGAAAGTTAAGGCCGAGAGGGACCACCGTGAGCTCCATAATTGATCCAGCGGCGATCGTTGCACCACGTCGAGTGAAACTTCAGCCCTTTCGGGTCATGGTGGGCCCGGTGACTCATTTAGCGGCAGAGCGCGAGCGTCTCGCAAAGCTTCAGTACGAAGGGTTTGAAGTAACCCAACTGGGAGCCACGATTGGTGGTGTCGTGTCCGGAGTCGATCTAACGTCCACGCTTTCCAATGAGATAATTGCGGAGTTACGACGATGCCTTTTAGACTTTAAGGTGATTTTCTTTCGCGATCAGCCAATGACGTCGGAGCAGCACGTTGCGTTTGCCCGTCGGTTTGGAGATTTAGAAATTCATCCTTTTATTCCCTCGAATACGAGTCAGCCCGAGTTGGTCCGATTTGAAAAAGAAGCGCAAGTTGGTGGATTCGAGAACGTGTGGCATTCTGACGTCCCGTGGCGAGCGATTCCGTCGGCAGCGGCAATTCTCCACGCGATCGAAATTCCACACGTAGGGGGCGACACGGCATTTTGCGACATGTACGCCGCCTACGAAGGTCTCGACAAGAAAACGAAGGACCGCATTGAAAATTTGACAGCCATCAACGATTTTGCCAAGGCCTTCGGCCACACTCTTGACGAAGCGGGACTTCGCGAGATGCACAAAAAATTTCCGCCCACCGAACATCGAGTAGTTCGCACCCATGGTGAAACGGGTCGGAGACTCATTTACGTCAATCGGGCTTTTACATCTTCAATTGTTGGTTTGAACCCGAGCGAGAGCGACGACCTGATTGACTATCTCAGTTCGCAGACCAATACCTTGGAATATCAGTGCCGTTTTCAGTGGGCGCCTCACTCCGTTGCCTTTTGGGATAACCGTGCCGTGCAACATTTTGCCCTCAGCGATTATTGGCCACAGCGGCGGGTCATGGAACGGGCAAGCATTATTGGGGAATCTCCCCGCTAGCAACAGCGGACTACTCGTCCGCTTCGTCGCTTTCGAGTTCGGCAAAGGCTGCGTGGAGTTCGGCGACGGCCGCGTCGCTCGACGCGATGCCTTTTTCCTGAACCAGAAGTTCTATTTGGTCCACGTTCTTTTTTAAGGTGGTGTAGATACGTCCGCTGGTGAGTGATTTCATTTTCGCCTGCATCTTGTCGAAGCTTTTACCCATGTCGTTCAAGTATTTGACGTAGGTGGTCCAGGATTTGCCGAAAGAGTTGAGAATCCCCAGAACCTGGTTGGCGTTTTGTTCCATCAAGAAACTGTCGGTGGCTTGACGGACGACGCTCAAAAAGGCGTACAGGGTCAAAGGTGAGCACAGAACCACACGACGGCGTACCGCATCATCAACGAGACCGGGGCTCTCCTGTTGGATAAAGCCGAGAACGCTCTCGTTGGGAATGAACAGGAGCACATAATCCAAAGCCAAGGCATCGGTGGCGTTGGCGTAGTCGCGATCCTCTAGTTCCTTGATGCGGGCTTCTACATTCTTGAGGAAACTGTCACGATGCATCCGGCGCGTGGTGTCATCAAGAGCCTCGTGGTACTTGATGTAGTTCTCCAAAGGAAATTTGGAATCGAGGTACAACACGCGATTGGGTGGAAGCTTGAAGGAATAGTCGGGGCGGCCACCACTCTGCAAAATTTCTTGACGCTCGTAGTTGATGCCGCGCTTGAATCCCGACTGGGTGAGGATGTCCTCGAGCATGCGCTCACCCCAGTTGCCGCGGCCTTGGGCACTGGAGAGAACATTGTTGAGAGCTTGCGTTTGTTTGACTAAGCCGCTGACGGCGGTGTCAACATTGCCGAATTTGGTTTGGTTCATTTCGCGGAGGCTTTGCAGTTCTCCTTGGAGGGCTTTGACTTGGACCTCAAAATTTGTCTTATACGACTCCAAAGTTTGGTTGATATTGTCGGCACGCTTCCCGAGCTCCTCACCGCTGACCTGGGTGACACGCTCGGCGGCGAGCTCAAGAGACTCCGCTCGATCTATTCGAGCCCGGTCGGTGAGTTGCTCGAGGGCAGTGTTGAACTGCGACGCCACCGCGGCGGAAATGTCGGCCGCGGTCAGCGCGGGACTTGTGCCGTTCGCGGTTGAGCGAGAACGAGTGAACAGCGAGGTGACGATCAGGGTAATGATCACTGCGCAGAGGGTGATAAGGGCGGTAGGCATAAAAGTGAGTCTCCTCGGTAGCGGCAGCGTCGGGGTTCTGCCAGGCTCTACTTTCCCATGGCCCTGTTACACACGCAGGGAGGGCATTTCCCCTACGGGATTAGGGAGTTCACCGGTGCAGGCCCTATGGCAATTCTTGGACCTCTT
>SESD01000307.1_pt1 | contig 30274 bp, 21 predicted proteins | sample 3171411 | NCBI WGS metagenome assembly SESD01 (sample SAMN06051880, study PRJNA518727) | freshwater metagenome | biome: subpolar coniferous forest; feature: holomictic lake; material: water; isolation source: holomictic Lake 442, 16.5 m depth | place: Canada: near Kenora, Ontario | collected...
CTCGACCTTGTCCGGGGTCCATTTGGCCATGACCTCTTCCTTGACCTTGTCCATGCCGTAGACACGGTCATTGATGTACTGTTTGTCTTCCCAACCGTTCTTGAAGACGTGAAACAGCAGACCAAACAAAAAGGCGATGTCCGAGCCAGAGCGGATGCGCACATACTCGTCGGCCTTGGCCGCCGTGCGGGTGAAGCGCGGGTCGACCACAATCAACTTGGTACCGGTTTCCTTGGCGTGCAACATGTGCAACATGCTGACCGGATGCGCCTCGGCCGCATTCGACCCAATGTACATGGCGCATTTGCTGTTCTGCATGTCGTTGTACGAGTTGGTCATGGCGCCATAACCCCAGGTATTGGCAACACCGGCCACCGTGGTGGAGTGGCAGATGCGGGCCTGGTGATCGCAGTTGTTGCTACCCCAGAAACTGACGAACTTGCGCAGCAGGTAGGCCTGCTCGTTGTTGTGCTTGCTGGAGCCAATCCAATAAATGGCGTCCGGCCCGCTGGCTTTGCGCAAGTCCAGCAACTTGGCAGTGATCTCATTCAAAGCGGTATCCCAGCTGATGCGCTGGTACTTGCCATCAACCAGCTTCATCGGATAGCGCAAACGGTATTCGCCGTGCCCGTGCTCACGCAGAGCGGCACCTTTGGCGCAATGGGCGCCCAGATTGATGGGCGAATCAAACACCGGCTCCTGGCGCACCCAGACACCGTTTTCCACCACCGCGTCGACCGCACAACCGACCGAGCAATGGGTACACACGGTGCGCTTGACTTCAATCTTTCCTACACCCAGCGCCACCGAACCTGACGCGGAGTGGGCCTTTTTAATCAGCGTCAGTTGTGAGGCGGCCAGCCCGACGCCCACTCCCAGGCCAGAGCGCCGCAAGAATGCACGACGGTCCATGGTGGGCAACGCCTGCGACAAACCACGGCGCAAGCTGTGCACAAAAGGGGAACGCGCGGCGCTCTCAGCGGAAGCTATTTTCTTGGTCAATAACATGGCACTCTCCAGAGTCGGTGTGATGACAGTCGCTCAGACGCGCGCGGTCTTGTAGTACTGCTTGACGTGATCGCTTAAAGAGTAGCCACCGCCTCTTTCCGGCACCGCCTTTGGCAGCTCTGCCATGGCCGTGGGTGCTGGCGTTTTTAACCAGGTCGCCGAGGCAACCGCGGCACCGGCCACAGAAGCAGATAGAAAAAATCCTCGACGCGAAGCTTTGGGCTTGCTGTTCGGCATTGCGTTCTCCAACGTGTTTAACTGTTATGTAAACCGGTTCATAGGGTAGTCTATGCAAAACCGCGCCAAGTCACAACCAGCGTCAACCCTTATGCCACTAGGGTAAATACGAGTCACAACTGGCACCCGGCAATAAATCAGCGCTTGAACACCGCCACGCCGGACACGGTTCCGGCGTTGGCCCCTTTTTTTTCAAAGCCATAAGTCAGCGCCACTGCCAGCCCGCCGGGGCCGCCAAAGCCGCCACCGATGCTGCCCTGATTGGTATCGCCGCAGAGCCCGCTGCATTTCACCACCAAGGCACCAGGCCCGGCCATCTTGCTGTCTGTGAAGAAATTGGCACGCTGCTGAATCGGTACGCCCGCAGCCATGGCATCCAGCGTGGCGCCGCCAGCCGTCACATTGACACCGACATCCACTGTTTGCGCGGTAAAGTTGGCGCTCAGTGTTGCCGAGTTCAATGTCCCCGCCACGCCCCGATCGTCGGTTGGCAGCGTGTTGCCAACTTTGGTGTAGCTGTAGTTGCCCGCCACCGGCAAGGTGACCGGACCCGTCATCAGCGGACCCAAAACTGTATGGGCACCACCGGTCAGCGTCACATTCTGCAGTACGCCGGTTGCACGATCAGTCACATTCAAAACGGTGCCTGCGTCCCACCGCCCCCAACTGACCGTGGTACCACCGATCACGGCGGTGCCTTGATCGACAAACCCTTTCCCGCTACCGGCACTCGCATACGCCAGCGTGTTGCCGCTGCCACCACCACCGCCAGCGAAGTCAAACCCGGTCAGATTGCCAGCGCCATCGGTCAAAACGTGCGCCGCATTGTTGTAGGTCCCCCCCACCATGACGGTTGGCACTGCGGCCTTCGGGTCATTGATGGCGGTTAACACCATCCGGTAAGGTGTTGCCGGGTCGTTGGCCACAACTGCCTGGAGTGCCGCTACGCCTTGTACATTTTCAATCGTCATTGGTAATGTGGCCACTCCATTGGCGACCGGTGCCACCTGGTTGGTCAGATTGAACTTGAGAATGGCGCCGTCCAGTGCTGCCCCTACCAGTTGCCCAGCCAGACTGCCATTGGCGGGCACTGTGTCCATCGTCACCGTCAGGTGGCCTGGCTTGGAAGGCAGTCCGTAACTGTCGGCGTAAAAGCCGCTCTGGCTATTGCCGTTGAGATTCTGCAAAGGCGCATTGGCAGTGCTGGCCAGCCAGTTGTGGCCATTCACCGTGGTATCCAGATTGACCGCCACTGTTTGTGTTGTGAAATTGGCCGTCAGTGAAGTGCCTGCATTGACCGTGCCATGCGCTGCACTAGCCAGGTTGATGCCAAATTGAGTGACGTCACCTCCGACCAATGTGTACGAGGCATTCTGGGTCGTCAATACCTGGGCCAAATAAACGGGTGTCGGCTCGGACGCCGTCATCCAGTGCAACTGTGCGACCCCCGGCACATAGCTAAAGGCGTTGGCAGCAATCGACCCGGCGCCCCATTGGCCCCAATGGATGGTGCCGCTGCCGCTGCCAACGGCAGTTTGCGCAAAAGAACCGGTCGCAGGTGTCACCGTTGAGTTCCAACCGGTACCGCCCCAGCCGGTCAGCAGGCCAGCATTGTCGGTGGTGATCACAGTTGGACTTTGAAACTGCCAGGAGTTGGCCAGCACAGTGGTGCCGGTCGGCGCGGCGGCGCCGTTGCTCACGGTCGGATTGGCAGCCGCCGGCAGACGGTCAAACGCAAGCAAACCAGCCACATTCATCCCGGCCGCAGGGGCGTTATCCCACAAGCTGTACTGGACGATGGCACCGGCATAGTTCTGCCCAATGAACTCACCGTTGATATTGCCAGCACAACTGGCGCAGACCGGCGTTGTCGCGGTGATGGTCGAAGTGGCTACCTTGATGACCGGCACGGAATCATAAAAGCGGGCACCCGCGCCGCTGCTGGTATTCATGAAATTGATTGGCAGGCTGGCGCTGTCAGCGGTCCAATTGTTTGCGCCGATGGTTCCGCCCAGCGCAAGCTTCACCGTTTGATTGGTGAAGTTTGCATTCAAGTTGGCCGTGCTCACGTTGCCGCTGAGCCAGCTGTTTTGATCCAGCGACAGTCTGGCTACCGGTTGATAAGCAAATGTGCCCAGCAACGGGCCGGTATTTCCACTGCCGGTAACACTGTTGAAGAAAACCACCGGTGCATCCAGGTAACCTTGCTCGCCATACATGTAAACCGGCAGCATGGAGCCGGAACCCTGCCGGCTTGGCAGCATGACATGCTTCTCGAATGAACTGACGCTGGCGACCGTATCCCAGATGCCGAAGCTGATGCCGTTGGCCGTCGTGGCGCTAACCGTCGCCGTGCTCGCACCGTTCAGAATATCGGTTCGATAGCCACCACCGCCACCATAGTTTTCAGTGAATGTAGTGGGTGCCGTCAGTGGTGTGATGTCTCCTGGCGCCGCAATAAAGTTGAAGCCACCCCCGTTGTTGAAACCGCCCCCGTTGCCGCCGGTGTAAGCAACTGCGGTCGCCGTTGCGGTGTAGGCCAGCGGTGGCTGAACGGTCGGCGCCGGGGCCGTGAAAGCCACCAGTCCTTGAACCGAATCGCTGGCGGGTGAAGAACTTGCAACCGTTGGCCAGATGTTGTAGGACATGCCAGCACCGGCGGCGGCCATGCCGGCCAAGCTGCCTCCCAGATCGGCGCTGTAGCCGCCCGCCTGGTCGGCACAGGTACCGACACAACGGGTTGTCAGCGCGCCGGCATTGGCGACGCCGAAGCCTCCTTTGGGATCGATCATCATCGATTTCCCATCCACATTGAAAGTGCCGGCCATGGGGCCGGCGCCGATGGTCAGATTCACTGCGGCGTCCGCCAGTTGCGTGGTGAAATTGGCGGTCAGTGTGGCGCTATTTAGCAGCCCCAGGTTGCCGAAGGCATCGACCGGTGTGGTGTTGCCAGATTTGGTGTAAGTGCTGATGCCGACCAGGTTGGGCACATAGCCGGCTGGCGGTGGCACGAGCACGGCCCACAGGCTTGAAGCAGGTTTGTAGCTGTACACATTAGTCGGTGCCAGGTTGTCGGTCACCGTCACGGTGGCACCAGTCCAGCGTCCCATGTAAATGCTGTTGTCGGCGAGCTTGACGGTGTCGGCTGCAGCACCCCCGCTCCACTTGATGTCGGCGCCAGCAACACCGGTGATGGCAGGGGTCAGCGGCATGCCATTTTGGTTGGTCTGCAACTGGAACGGCAGGTTGCGCGCTTCGACCAGGTTGCCGAGGCCGTCCAACACGTACTGGGTATTGGGCTGCTGCGGCGTGCTGGGGGTAAAGGCTTCATTGAAACCACCGGCGGTTGCCACCGGGAACATCACTGCGGCAACGAAATTACCACCGAATGTCGTCAGGTTCTGCGAAATTGGAATCACTTGCCCGCTCGGGCTGATTGCTGTTGCAGTGGTCAGATTCACACTGCTGCCAGCCGAGTCAACTGCTGTTGCCGGCACCGTTGTTGGTGCCGGCGCTGGCGCAACGACAGCAGCGGCTGCTGCGGCAACCACTGGCGCCACTACCGACGAAGCCGGACCGGGTATCAGAGCAGCACTGGGCGCAACGCTATCCGTCGCTGCGGTTGACCGGATCGGCGCTGTTTCCTGCGCTGCCGGTGCCGCTGCCACGACCGGCGTGCTTGCCACACCTGGCACAGGCTCTGCGTCGACCGGTGCGGCTGCTTGCGCCGCAGGGCCATTTGCCTTGCCATCGGCGTTGTTCTGGACCGGCTGCTCTTTCTTTTCATCCTTCTTGTCGAGCTTGGCTTGTGAAGTCGGCGACCGCGCAACGGTGAAGATGCTGGTGTTGAGTACCTGCACCTGAGGCAACTGGTTCAGTCCACCGGCAAACCCCATCTGGTTGGGCATCACGTTGACTGTTCCCCGGTCGGTGGTCAGCGTCGTTTCCCCCACATTGACCTTGCTGTAGGCACCACTGGGAGCAATCTGCGCCATGGTGCTGCCGGGCACGATCAGGAATGTCTCGTGGTCGGTACCGCGAATACCAATCGTCGCCACCGGTGTATTGATCTTGTAGTTTTTCTTGTTGACCTGCCCGATCAAGCCCGTCACCGCACGAAAGCCGCCCTTGAGCAGCGAGAAAACACTCTTTTCATTGCCATCCTGTTGGCCGCTAAAAACGAACTGATCAAATTTCAAAGCCGTGTCGGGGCGCACGGCGATCAGACCACCATCCTGCATCCTGATTTGTGTGGAGGCCGAAGGTCCACAGGTCACGGTGTCACCTTCGTTCACGGCATCGCCTTTTTTCAATGGGCGTGCCTGGCCTGCAACACCACTGATCCGAACCTCGCCACGGACAAACTGAGCCTGCCCGGCGACTCCAGCTTGGGCCACTGGGGAAGTGACAGCCCAGCAGGCCAGCGTCAGCCCCAAGTTGGCCAGGATTTTGCTGATGCTTTTCATGATGACACCTCAGGCAAATGCGATTATTTGAAGTCGCGGCGAATGGTCAACGAAACATCGGAGCGGTCAAAGCTGTAGAGCGCGATGTTGGCGTTCTTTTTGGCAAATGCAACTTGCGGTTTGACCGTCCACAACTTGTCAATGTGCCAGGCCAAACCCAACGTCAGGTCAACCATTTTTTCACTGCGATGGGCCATGATAAGGTTGTTCTCCTTGCCATAGTTGGCCGACTGCCAGCCCAGACTGACCGACCCCTCAAGCTGTTCGGTGATGGCGGTTTGCCCACCGGCACGAAATCCTTCAAAGCGCCTCATGCCGTCGACCCGGCCACCGTCGGGCAAGCCAGGTGAAATCACCGGTGCGACATCGAGTTCCCGACCGACATAAACACTGCCAAACAGCGCCTGCTTGCCGTCCGCAAAGAGGTGCACCCAGCCACCCCCCATCACACTTTGATTGGTGTCACCCTCGATGCGTGCATCGGTGCCCGGTGACGTTGCCGCAAACCCGCTGGCGCGACTCTGTCCATACTGCGCAAAAGCGCTTAGCTGATCGGCCGGGCTGAGCACATATTGCCACTCGGCATTCAATCCGGTCGATGCGCGCTGCATGGTGCCGGCACTGTAGCTCTGGCCGCGGTTCAATGACAACTTGTAGACGTTTTTCTCGACGCCCAGCATGACGCCGAAGCGGCCATCGAGGCTGTTGAAGTTGTAGTCGGTCTGCGTCCGGTTACCGTGCTGACGCAGATCAACGCCCGCGAAGACACCCCAATTGGCATCCAGTTTGTGATTGATTTCGGCGCCGGCATTGATACCTTCATAAAGGCCCGTCAATTTGGTGGTCGACGGCAACTGATTGCCCGGGAACAAGCCGCTCCAGGGCGAATTGGGTGCGAAGGTGAATGGCTCAGTGGCGCTGTTGGCGATGTTGCTATCGTGACCAAACACACCCTCTGAATATCCCGTCACCCGGGTTTGCCTGGCTTGCTGCAGGACGGCGATCTGGTCAAGATATTTTTGAATCGTGAGGCGCGCCGCTTCCGGCGGATTTTGTTTCAACACGACCTCGAACTCGGTCCTGGCGCGCGCCAGATCACCTAGCTGGTAATAGGCGCGCGCCATGTCAAGACGTGCACCGGCAAAATTTGGATCAACCGCCAGCACCCGCTCAAACGCCAGCGTCGCCCGGTCTGGTTTACCGCTGTCCAACGCGGCGATGCCCAACAGATAGTCAAAGGGCACTTCGCCGGCACGCTCAAACTCCAGCGCTTGCAGCAAGACCAGGGCTTGTGCAGGCTGGTTGCTTTTGATTAATTCATCGGCCTCGCGCAGCGCTTTCTCGCGGGCTGCCTGAACGGCTTGTGCCTCCGGTTTGACGTTGTCCTGCGCGCCTGCCGCACTTGCTCCCACCAGGAAGCCACAGAACAGCCAAGCTCCCAAATCTACGAATTTCATGCGTCCGTCCTTTCAAGGCTTGCGCCCTGTTTGGAGTTACCCTGAAAATTACATACTAGCCATTTTGCAATTAGGGTCAATAGCTGTTAACCCACGCAAACAAACAGACCATGATCCGGATCAACCCAGCAGCATGGCGGACTTAAGTCAGCATATCAAAACCCTGCGCCTCAACACCCATAAAGGCGCGTGTCAATTCAGCCAGTGCGGAGTAAAAGCGGGCTTTAGGGTGCGTCTGCAGGTCGTCGCACAGCAGCGTCACCCAGGGCTGCAGGTGGTTTGAAAAGAACTCGCGCTGGCGCGTCAGGTTGGCAACGGTCACATCCTCACCGGCGATCAGGTAGCGCATGACTTCGCACAGATAGGCCATGTGGTCCTCAGTCTCGGACATCCCATCATCGCGCGCCAGACCCAGGCTGGCCAGTTCGGTACGCAGCCTGACCAGCGGCTTCTCGTTGAGAAAGCCGCTTAAAAAATGAGAGGCGTAAAGGTAGACCTCAGGCTTGCCGATGCCGCCAAACAAGCTGTCGTATTCACTTTGAATATCCTGGTCAGTCATCTCACGGGCAACGCCCACCAGCGCGCGCCATGGCTCTTCCAGAAAGGCGCCAGCGGCCGGCGTATCCGTCACCGCCACACGCAGCTTTGTCATCAACTCAGTCGTTGGTGGCGCATAAAACAAGAGTGCCAGCAGGCCATACAGTTCGGCACGAGCGGTCTCTTCGTCGAGCGCGCTGCCTTTCAACGATTCGGGCGTGGGTGTCATGGTCACAAGTCCGTTATTCTGGTTTCGTGCTGGGCCGAATAAATATCAATGACCCGGCAGTCAGCGCACATTTTCAACCGCTCCTGTGCCACGCCCTGGAACATGCTGTGGGAGGAGAGTTTGCCCAGCATGGCTTCGATGGCCTTGAGCGTGCCAAAGGGTTTGCCGCAACGCACGCAGGCATAAGGTTTCATCTCGTTGATCACGACAGCTTCTTTGCGCAGCGGGCTCAAGCTCAAGCGCGGCAGCAAGGCCAGTGCCTGTTCCGGACAGGTCTTGACGCACAAGCCGCACTGGACACAGTTCTTTTCGATGAACTTGAGTTGTAGCGACTGCGGGTTATCCTGCAGCGCATTGACCGGGCAGGCGCTGACGCAACTCAGACACAGGGTGCAAGCGTCCTTGTTGATGACCAACGCACCGATTGGCGAACCGGTGGCAGGCAGCACAATGGCCTGCGCAATGGTCTCCGGTTGGAGCGGGGCATGGGCCATCAAATGGTCTAGCGCCAACTCCAGCGTAGCGCGCTTGTCGGACTGCACGGCAAACCCCCCGCTGCGACTGACGCATTGCGCGGGAACAGCCTGCAACTCGCCGTCCAGCGCCGCCAGATCACGTGCGTCTCGGGCGTGCAGCAGACGGAAATGCTGTCCTTGATAGCCCAGCCCGGTCAGAATAGCCTGCGCCACTGCCATCTGGCTGCGAAGTGCCTCATGGTATTGCGGTGCTTCTTCATCGGTCATCAGAACCCAGACCTGTGAGGCGCCATAGGCCATAGCCGTCAACCAAACGTCCAGCCCGAGCGAAGAGGTGTGCCACAGCGCAAGGGGCAGCACGCGGGCCGGCACACCGTGTGTGCCACCGGGGGTTGCGCCCTCCAGTTGTGCCGCACGACCCAAATCACCCAACAGGCGTGCGCCGCCCTCCTGGCTGTGCAGCAGCAGCGCTGCATACTTGCCGCCACAGCGGGCATAAGTAGCGAGCAGGGTTTTCAGTTTGACCCCTTGCTCAGGCGCACGCGGATAGGCATAGGTCAAGGCGCCACTGGGGCATACCGTGGTGCAGGTGCCGCAACCAATACACAGATTGGGGTTGACCTTGATTCTTTGAATGTGGCTGTCGCTGCTGATGGCAGCTGCCGAGCAGACGTCGATACAAGCATGGCAGCCGGTCTTCTCGTTGCGGCTATGAGCACAGAGTTTTTGCTTGTAGTCAAAAAACCTGGGCTTTTCAAACTCGCCGACCAGCGCGCGCAACTGCATCAGAGGTCTGGCATCGTGACCATCCCAACGCAGGTAGCCCTGGGGCAAGGCGTGCTGCGAGAAGGCCGGCGTAACGCGCAGATCAAGAACCAGATCAAACGTTTCGCTTGAGGTCTCAGGTTCCCGGTTGAAATCAATCGCAGCTGCCACCTGGCATACCTTGACGCAGGCACGGTGCGACTTGCATAGACTCATATCGATCTGGTAATCCATGCCAATGGCATCTTCGGGACAGGCCGCCAGACAGGCGTTGCAACGTGTGCACAGGTCCAGATCAATCGGGTTGTTGCGCAACCACTTGAGCTCAAAGGCACCCAGCCAGCCCGTCACCGACAAAATTTTGCCGCCCAGCACCGGGCAGCGCCGCTCCTGCATGGCACCGCCACGGCCCGATGTGTCATCGGCGCCTTGCGTAAACAAGGTGATGTCGAGCTCGTCTCCCAACAGCTCGGCGGCGTACTCGGCAGCGCCCAGCTCGCCAATGATCAGCAGCCGCCCGGCGCTCTGGTAGGCGACGGTGGCAACGGGCTGCGGTTCGGGCAGGTGCGCCAGCGCCAGCAGAGCAGCAATTTTGGGACTGGCATGCACCGCATCTTTGCTCCAGCCGCCGGTTTCGCGAATGTTGACAAAGCGAATCGGTGCTGCTCCGGAGGCCGCGCGCTGTGCCGCACCGCTTTGCTCGGCAAGTTCAACAAACAAGCGCTTTTCCTGCGTACAGGCGACCACCAGATCCTCACCTGTTTGCAGCGCCTGCACAAAAGCGCCGGCCTCGCGGCGACACAGGGCACAGTGAAGGGTCAGCGTTTCATTCAGTGCTGCGCCCAGGCTCCTGGCGTCCAGCGGCATCGTTTGGTTGCAATTGCAAATCAGGGTTGTCATGGTTTTTGCCCGGCTCATGGGGCTTGCTCTCGGTTAGGGTTTCAGCCTTCACACCTTCTTGCTCGTCTTCAAACAACTTGAGAAACCTGGCACCAGCCATTTGCCGCAACATCGATTCGGGCAGCGGGTCGGGCTTGGAGTAATCGTCGATGTAGGTGTCCATGCGATCCATCAAGTTGTAGTGGGGATCGGCAAACAGTTTTTTCATCGCGGCGTTGCGGACCTCGGGTGCCACATCGCGTGCCACAAAGGGTATGAAGTTGGACTCGGTTGTCAGCGCCTCGACATCTTTCAAAGACGGAGTTGGAAGGACTGGTGCTGCGGGTTGTGGCACCGGCACCGTAGTCGGGTTGGCAGACGCTGGTGGCTTGGACGAAACAGCAACCGGCTGTGGCTCAACGCCAAGTGGCGCAGGCGGGTCGGCCAACTCCTTGCCTTCGCGCAAGGCCTGCTTGCGCAGCGACCAGCGACCGAAAAAACTTTCAGCCATGATCACCACCCGCTTTCTTCCCGGTGCTGATCGCCACCGGATTACCAAAGCGGTCCGTCAGCGCGCGAAAACTCTCAGGCCGCTGGCGGCGCTTCGGCTCGACAACGTAGTGCTGATCGACAAAAGCCTGCAGCCACTGCACAACGTCGACCGGGGCCGGCACCTGCTCCACGGTTTCCTGTGCATCAAGCCAGCGACCGGCATCGTGGTAGCTCAAGCTCACCATTTCGGGCCGCGCGACAGGCTCCCCGGCCATCCTCGCCTGGTCTTGCATACGCCACAACACAAACCAGCAAGGTGCTGGCGTGCTGACGTTGAGGTAGTAGCCCTCGGCATCGTCGGCAAACAATTGCACCGCATAACCCGGATGCAGCCATCGTTCTTCATTGTCATTTTTGTAGAGAAGGCGCGCGGTACTGCCAAAGCCATCCTCATGCGCTACCACGTCGGCCAGCACCCAGCGCCAGCTTTGCCAGCGGCTCATGGCGCCCTGGATGCGCTCACGGCGCATCACAACAGCAACTTTCAATGCAGGGCGTGGCTGGTTCATGGTAGCCTTCAATGTAACGGATTGCCAACAGCCTTACTCCAAGGCCGTTTGTCGCTGCGCTAAGTCCTGGTTAGCCTTTCAGGACCAGTTGTAGCGCAGCCCGATCCAGGCGCCCCGCGGCGCCCCATAGCCGAGAAACATTTCATTGCGCGGATTGAGACCATCAAACGTGTTGTCGGGGCCGGTAAAAACATTGCGGCCCAGTGATCCAAAATTGTTATAGCGCCGGTCAAACACGTTGCTGATTTGCGCCACCACCTCCAGCTCGCGTGTGATCAGCAACCGGGCATCGATGTTCACGACGGTGAAACCGGCAACCCAGCCGTTGACGCTTTGGTTGTTCTCGTTGCCCCGGGCGTATTGGCCAGTGCTGGCGTTGACGGCAACACCCACCGAGCCGCCGGTACCGATGTCATAGTCCAGACGCAGCTTGAGCGTCTGGCGCGGCAGACCGGGGACTTGATTGCCGGGGCTGACCTGAATGTTGCCAGCCACATCGGCGCTCGAGTTGGCCGGACTGTTCATGGTGAAGAACGATTGGTAGGTGGCATCCACCAGGCCGTAGCGCAAACTCGTGTGCACAGGCCCCCACCGGTCGCTCACAGCCAGTTCCACACCCTGGCGCCGTCCCTGGCCGACGTTCTGGAAATAGCCGGTGTTGGAACCTGCACCCAGGCTGCTGATGAACTGGATGTCATCCTGAAGTTGTGTCCGGTACAAGGCTGCACTCCATTTGAGTGAGCGACCCCGGTGACCCCGCAGACCCAGCTCGAAGGTCTTTGCCAGCACCATGTTGAGTGCCGGGTCCGACAAAAAGTTGTTGGGCAATTTACAAGGCGCCAGGCGGTTGGCGCAGGTCAGCTCCATCGGCGTTGGCGTTCGCATGCCCTGGTTGTAGCTTGCATAGGCGGTGACGTTGGAACTCGGGTTGAAGTTGATGCCCACAGCGGGGCTGAGACGAGCAAAGTCATGATCGCCATTGAGCTCCGGCGTGATACCGGTTTGATCGCGGATCGTGATGCTGGCACGGTTGTAGCGACCCGACAACGTCAGTGACCAGCGTTCGTCCAGCGTCACCGTATCGTTGACGAACAGGCCCAGGTAGCGGTTACTAGCGGTGGCATCCGTGTTAAGCGCATAGTCGCTGGTTCCAACCGTGTTGCGGCTCGCGGTAAAGGACGCGTCCTGCGCTTCCTGCGTGAACTGCGCGGATCCCAGGTCGGCGCTGATCCCGACCACCAGTTGCTGCTTTTTCCCGGCGATCTCTCCCAGATAAGTGAGCTGCAGCCCTGCGCCATAACTGCTTTGTTCTATGGCTGATCTGTCGTTGCTGGCCTGCATCAGGTTGGCCTCGCCGTCGTACTCACCGTTGACGTTGCTGCTGGTGTTCTGATTGCGGTACTTTCGCAAATACAGATTGCCATCCAGAAAAAAGTGGTCGTCGATCAGATGACTGCCCTTGATGCTCAAAAAGCCAAGACGATTGATGTTCTGGTCAGGGAATGTGTAGGCTTGGCGGAAATCAACGGCAAAGGATTGCGGCAGGGTCTGGGTGCCCTCAAGGGTGTTGTCTGCCAGCGTCAAGCTGACGTCGACCGAGCTTTGCCCGGCGGCATAGCCAAGCTTGCCAAAAAACTGTTGCACCAGACTGGGGTTGTGCTCGGCCCAGCCGTTGTCCTGCAAGCGGTTGGTGGTGAAAAAATAATTCCAGTCACCAGCGCTGCCACCGTGTTCAATTTCGAAGGTGCGCCGACCGAAGGAGCCCCCTTGCACCTCCATGGATCCGCCGGGATGGGACAGGCCGCTTTTCGTTTGTACCGACAAGGCGCCTCCCAGGGTGTTCAAGCCAAAACCCGGCTGCGAACCGGGCAGCAGTTGCAGGCTGGCAATGGCCGACTGCGGGATCAGGTCCCAGTTGACGACATCACCGAACGGCTCATTGACACGCACCCCATCCTGGAACACCGACAGGCCTTGTGGCAAGCCCAGCAGCGGTGACGCGTTAAAGCCCCGAAAACTGACGTCGGGCTGGAACGCATTGCCCTGCGCTGCGTTGACGCTGACGCTGGTCGCGTTGCTCTCCAGAAAGTCGGCCAGATGCCGGCCGCGCTGGCCCCGCAAGTCTTCGGAGCCATAAATCTGAACATTGGCCGGAACATCCTGAATCGGGGTGCCCAGGCCCGGCAGCAACGTGGTCCTGATGACTTCGACGCCCGGCAACGTCAGCGGCTCGGCGCTTGTCTGCGCCAAGGCCCATGGCGCCAACAGCATGCAGACCACGCCCCCCACAAAAAGCTCCGACCCAAACAGGCGTTGATCTGTTTCCAATTGGGATTGACCAGGTATTCGTTGCTGCGAAAGTCGCTATGGCCAGTGGCCTGGCGGTAAGGATGACTCAGGGTTGCGTGAGCAGCGCCAGCACTTTCGAATGACCGCCTTCGCGCGCCATATCCTCGGCTGTTTTTCCTCGACCATCTTTCAGACTGCGATTTGCGCCCAGCTTCAGCAGCATACGAACGGCGTCCTCGTGGCCGTAGCCGGCCGCCCACATCAGCAGCGTGAGGTCATTTTCCAGAGCCGCATTGACCGGCATCCCGGCGCGTATCAATTCCTGCAAACAATCGCTGCAGCCATTGCCGGCGGCGTAGGTCGCCGCGTTCTTTTTGACCCGGTCCAGCGCTTCAATTTTGGCGCCCGCGACCAGCAACTTGTGCACCAGCTCGGTGTGGCAACCGAAGGCCGCACCCATCAAGGGGGTCACGCCGGCCAGGTTGGCCAAATTGACGTCGGCGCCGGCCTTCAGCAGCGCATCGGCCAATGCAGCGTCACCTTTGCCTGCCGCCATGTTCAAGGGCGAATCACCGCTGCGATCACGCGAGTTCACTTTGGCGCCTTCCGCCAGCAAAGCCACGACCCGCTCAACACGGCCAGCGCGCGCCGCCAGTACAAACTGACCGTTGATATTGATCTGGTCCATGCCCCTTTGCGCCAATACCTCGGGCACCAGACAGCACAACAGAAGAACCCAAAAATAGGACTTGAACAGTTTGGAAAATTGCATCAATCGCTCCAGGAAACACCAACGATAAAACCCTACTTACAGTAATGCCAAATCTCTAAAGATCTTCAACAAATTTGCCAGTATATATACTGAAATAGGCTGTGCAAAAGTAGCGGACCGGTCAGGGACTGGGCTTTGCTCAATGCCAACAATACTAACAACCTCGGAGATGACAAATGCAACATTTGAAATTGAGTAAGGGCTTCAGCTTGGTGTTGGCGCTGGGCGCGCTAGCTGGCGCCGCAAGCGCCGAAGAAATTCAGGGACAAAAAGGAATGGGCGGCGGCGCCATGGCGATAGCCAAGGGCGTCAACGTCACCCAGGCGCAATTGAATGGGGCCGACAAACAGGGCGTGGACTGGTTGCATACCAACGGTGGCTACGAGCAGACCCGCTTTTACCCGGGCAAGCAGATCAATGCCGCTAACGTGAAAAAGCTGCAACCGCAATTCACCTTCCAGACCGAGGTGCGCGAGTCGATGGAGACCGCGCCGATCGTGGTCGACGGCATCATGTACCTGACAACCTCCTACAACCACGTCTATGCAATTGACGCGGTCACCGGGCAGGAGTTTTGGCACTACAAGCACAAGATGGGTCCCATCACCACCTTCTGTTGTGGCCCCAACAACCGCGGCGTGGCCATCGAAGGCGGCAAATTGTTCATGGGCACGCTGGATGCCAAACTGGTGTCGCTGGACGCCAAGAGCGGCAAGCTATTGTGGGAAACCGAGATTGCGGACCCGGAAAAAGGCTACAGCGAAACCATGGCGCCGACCGTGATTGACGGCAAGGTTTTGATCGGAACCAACGGTGGCGAATACGGCATTCGAGGTTTCGTCAAGGCTTTTGATTCCGCGTCCGGCAAACTGCTCTGGACTTTTTACACCATTCCCGAAAAAGGTCATGAGGGCGTCTGGGCCGAGAATGACGCCACCGGGCGCAACATGCACCGCGATATCGCGGCAGAAAAAGCGCAACTGGCACGCGACAGTTCGTTCTACCAGACACTGGGCGGCGGTGTCTGGATGAACCCGGCGGTTGACCTGAAGACACGCACCATCTTCTTTGTGGCGGGCAATCCGTCACCTGACCTGTACGGTGCCGAGCGTCCCGGCGACAACCTCTACACCGACTCCATGGTGGCGGTCAATCTGGACACCGGCGCCTACAAGTGGCACTCGCAGTACATTGCACACGACGTCTGGGATCTGGACGCGGTGAGCGCGCCGATTTTGCTGGACGTGAAAGACAAATCAGGCAAGATGGTGCCAGCCGTGATGCATGGCGGAAAGACCGGGCACATCTATGTGCACAACCGCGAAACCGGCGCCCTGATCCGCTTTTCTGACGCCATGATTCCGCAGGAAAATATGTGGGTCTTGCCGACCGCTAACGGTGCGCGCATGTTGCCCGGCGCCAATGGCGGTGTCGAATGGTCGCCGATGGCGTTCAACCCCACTTTGCGTCTGGCCTATGCGCTCAATTTGCATCAGCCCATGACTTACCACGTTGAAACTGCCAAGTACCCCGGCGGCAAACTATGGCTGGGCGGCGCGTTCAAGGTGATCGAAGGCGAGAAGCAATGGGGCCGTCTGGCGGCTGTCAATGTGGACACCGGCAAACTGGCCTGGAAGTTTGATACCGAGCAACCCCTGATTGGAGGTGCCCTGGCGACGGCCGGCGACCTGGTGTTTTATGGTGAGGGCAATGGCCTGTTCCGCGCACTCAACGCCAAGAGCGGCAAGTTGCTATGGGAGTACAACTGCGGTGCTGGCGCCAATGCCATGCCGGTGTCGTACAGTGTCAAGGGGCGCCAGTATGTGGCCATGGGTTGTGGTGGCAACACCCAACTCGACTTCAAGCGCGGCAACTCACTGGTGGTATTCGCACTGGCGAAGTAACGCCAACCGGCGGTGAAAGCCATGGCCGCCCACCCGGGCGGCCTTTTTATTTTTTTGTCTCCCCTGCGTCATGATCAATAAAATATTGCCATTCGTTTTCACCTTCGCTATCGCCTGGTTTCATGACGCGCCAGCGGTAGCGCAGGACATTGATGCGGGACGCGCCAAAGCGCAGGTTTGTGCCGCTTGCCATGGGGTTGATGGCAACGCGGTCGCTGCCACTTTTCCGAACCTGGCTGGACAGAACTGGCGTTATATCTACCTGCAACTGAAGGACTTCAAGGAGGGGCGACGCGCCAACCCGGTGATGAGTCCGATGGTGCAATCTTTGAGTCGCCAGGACATGATCGACATCGCCAATTACTTCGCCGCGCAAACCGCCAAGCCCTCCGCCTTCCAGGCTGACGAAGCCAAGGTCCAGCTCGGACGGGCCAAGGCGGATGAAAATCTTTGCGCCATGTGTCACCTCGGCGGGTTTGCCGGACAAAACGAAATCCCCCGTGTGGCAGGCCAACAATACGATTACGTGGTACTTCAGCTACGCAATTTCAAGGCACGAATACGGACCAACGACGCCGGCAATATGACCAGCGTGACGCAATCCCTGAGCGACACCGACATCGAGAATCTGGGTCACTACATCACCAGTCTGCGCTGATTTGTGATGATGCAAGCGCGCTATGCTCGTTCGGTCCGCATTCTGCACTGGCTGCTGGCCGTCCTGATTTTGCTTCAATTGGCCTTTGGCTGGTGGGTCGGTGAGCTTGCCCGCAACACACCAGAGCGGGGCTACTTCATCAACCTGCACAAGAGCATCGGCATAGTGACCGGCTTGCTGATTTTGCTGCGTATTTACTGGCGGCTCACAAGTACCGCACCGACTCTTTCCATCATTCTGGCGCGCTGGCAGCAACGGCTGGCCAGCGCCAGTCACCTCCTCATGTACCTGTGCCTGCTGGTGTTGCCGCTGTCGGGCTACATCGCTTCCAATTTCAGCCGCTTTGGGGTGAAGTTTTTCAACACCATAACCCTGGCGCCCTGGGGCCCGGACGACAAGGGCGTCTACACTTTTTTCAATCTGCTGCACAGCCTGAGTGGCTGGCTGCTGTTGGCGCTGGTTGCGCTGCATGTGTTGGCGGCCATTGGCCACGGCTTGCGTCGCGACGGCATTTTCTTCCGGATATCGCTGTGGCCCTTGTAGACTGCGCCAGGTTGCTGCCTGATTTTTTGCATTGATCGGAGTAATGACTTGAACCCCTTGTTTGTTGTGCGCGCCGCGCTGGCGCTGGTCTTCTTTAGTGCGGGTTTTGCCATGGCGGCGCCGTTCGCCTACGTGCCCAACGAAGGTTCCGGAACGATCTCGGTGATCGATACCGAAAGCGACCAGGTGGTGGCGGAAATCGCCGCCGGGAAAAAGCCGCGCGGCCTGGCAGCAGGCGTTGACAAACATTGGCTTTACGTCAGCGATCAGCCCAACAACCAGTTGCAGCTGATCGACTTGCAACAGCGCAAGGTGATGGGGCATGTCAATCTGGGCGATTCACCGGAAGGTGTTTATATTTCACCCGATGGCCACTGGGTAGCGGCGGCGGTGGAGGAAAACAACGAGGTCGTCATCACCGACACCACTAACAACACGCGTGCCTTTGCCATCAAGGTCAAAGGCCGAAATCCGGAACACGCCGTATTCAGTCCGGATGGCAAGACTATCTTTGTCAGCGCGGAAGAAGGTGGCGCGGTGGATGTCATCGACTTCATGGCGCGCCGCCAAGTGGCCCAGGTGGTGGTCGGTGGACGCCCGCGCGGCATCGGCTTTTTGCCCGATGGCAGCCGGGCCTATGTGGCAACGGAGAACACCAATGAGGTCTATGTCATCGATGCCAGGACCTTCAGCGTTGTAACTCGCATCAAAGCTGGGCTGCGCTCGAATGGGGTGGCGGTGCATCCGGATGGCAGCCGCGTCTATATTTCCAATGGCGGGGAAGCCAGTGTCTCGGTGCTCGATACGTCGAGCAACACGATTGTGGCCACCGTGCCGGTTGGGCAGCGACCCTGGAACATGGCGTTGACCGCGGACGGCAAAAAGCTTTATGTCGCCAACGGACGTTCGGGTTCGGTCTCTGTCATTGACACGCTTCGCAATGTCTGGCTGCGCGACGTGGCGGTAGGTAAGTTGCCTTGGGGCGTGGTGATCAAGTGAGTTATACCGTGACCTGAACGACGACCCGGGCACAGATCGCTATCATCAGAGCGTATGAGCCTGTTCACCTCACTGCGCTACCTGGTTGCACTGCACGAGCTCAAGCATTTCGGGCGCGCCGCGCGGGCCTGCCACATCACTCAGCGGGCCTTATCCAAAGCGATTCGCGCTCTGGAGGACAAGTTTGGCACCGCCAACGTCAAGCACGGCCGTTCCTTTCAGAGTTTCACGTCCGAAGGCGAGCGAATCTATGTGACAGCGCAGCGCGTGCTGCATGAGCAGGAGTTGCTGCTACAGAATCTGAAGAGTACGGTAGTGCAAAGCGACGGCACGCACGCGCACGACAAACCCAGCAACCCGATGTTCCTGCTGCTGGCCTGGGGGTTTATCGCACATCACTCACAGTAGCCAAATTCTTCTGAGCAACCTCAAGACGTGAATTCAGTTGCCCCATCTCCCGAAATCCATGTTGTGGCCCTGGCCACGGCAGAAGAGATGCGCGAGCGCATTCGTCGTAAGAGCAAGCTCAAGGGGCGACAGGCGGACGACGCATCGCTGGCGCAGGTGCGCGCTCTGGTGGGAGCGCCACCGCACCGGCGTGACCTGCTGATCGAGCATTTGCACCGGCTCAACGACAGCTACCGCTGCCTGCATGATCGCCACTTGGTGGCACTGGCCAGGGAAATGAACATACCGATGACCGAGGTCTATGAGGTGGCGACGTTCTACCACCACTTCGAAGTGGTGAGGGGCGATGCGCAGGCACCGGGGCTCACGGTGCGGGTATGCGATGGCCTGAGCTGCCAATTGGCGGGGGCACAAGAGCTGCTGGCGCGGTTGCCTGCCTTGCTGGGCAGCGCCGATGTGCGTGTGATTGCTGCGCCCTGCCTGGGGCGCTGTGAACAGGCACCGGTGGCGGTAGTGCACCAATGCCCGGTGCCGCTGGCCACCACGCAGGCGATTGTTTCTTTGGTGAATGCAGCTGTATCGCAGCAACCTGCGGCCCAGCAGGCGACTGATTTCATCGCCTCGGCGTACGCTGAGAAAAGTGTTTCTCCGCCACCACCATTGTTCCAGGTGTCGCCCGACTACGTGGGCTATGAGCGCTACCGTGCGCTGGGCGGTTACGCCCTGGCGACGGCACTGGCCCGCGGCGAAGACAGCGCCGAGCGAATCCTCAAAACGATGGAAGACTCTGGTTTACGCGGTCTGGGGGGCGCCGGTTTTCCGGCCGGGCGCAAGTGGCGCATCGTGCGCGAGCAGGTCGCCCCGCGCCTCATGGCTGTCAACATCGACGAAGGCGAGCCCGGCACTTTCAAAGACCGCACCTACCTGGAGCGCGACCCTCACCGCTTTCTGGAAGGCTTGCTGATAGCCGCGCAGGTGGTGGGTATTGACACCTGCTACGTCTACCTGCGCGATGAATACCATGGCTGCCGCGCCATTCTGGAGGCCGAGCTGAAGCGGCTGCGGGCGCATCCACCCTACCCGTCCTTGCCCACCATTGAATTGCGCCGCGGCGCCGGCGCCTATATCTGTGGCGAAGAGTCCGCCATGATCGAAAGCATCGAAGGCAAGCGCGGAGAGCCGCGCATGCGTCCACCTTATATCGCGCAGGTGGGGCTGTTTGGTCGCCCGACACTGGAACACAACTTTGAGACCCTGTACTGGGTGCGCGACATTGTGGAAAAGGGTGCAAACTGGTTCAGCGGTTTTGGTCGCAACGGGCGCCAGGGGCTGCGCAGTTTCAGCGTCAGTGGCCGCGTCAAATACCCCGGTGTCAAGCTGGCACCAGCAGGCATCAGCTTGCAGGAGTTGATTGCCGAGTATTGTGGCGGCATGCTGGACGGGCACACCCTGTATGCGTATTTGCCGGGGGGTGCATCGGGTGGCATCCTGCCGGCCAGCCTGAACCATATTCCGCTGGACTTTGACACCTTGCAACCGTATGGCTGCTTCATCGGCTCGGCGGCGGTCATTGTGCTCAGTCAACACGATAGGGCGCGCGACGCAGCGCTCAACATGATGCGATTTTTTGCGCATGAGAGTTGCGGCCAGTGCACGCCGTGTCGGGTCGGAACCGCCAAAGCGGCCAAGCTGATGGAAGCGCCGGTTTGGGACAACGCCACGCTGGAGGACCTGAATGTAGTCATGACCGATGCGTCCATTTGTGGCTTGGGTCAGGCGGCACCGAATCCGGTGCGCAGCATCCAGAAGTACTTTCCCCAGGAGATCGTTTAAGTGAACGCCCCTGCCAAATTGGCCGAAGTCATACTGCAAACCGTTGCGTTCAAGCTGGATCAGCAAACCATCCACGCGTTTGAAGGCGAAACCATCCTCAAGGCGGCGCAGCGCCATGGCGTACATATTCCTCACCTTTGCTACAAGGACGGCTTGCGCGCTGACGGCAATTGCCGCGCCTGCGTGGTCGAGATCAAGGGCGAACGCACCCTGGCACCCAGTTGCTGTCGAACCGTCACCCCTGACATGGAAGTACAGGCCACCAGCGAACGCGCACTCAAGAGCCAGAAACTGGTGCTGGAGATGCTGTTGTCGGACATGCCCGAGGTCGGCTACAAGTGGAACGAATCGGATGAGTCGCTGCAGCACGGCGAACTCAGCGACTGGGCGGCACGCATGCAGGTCACGGTGCGCCCCGAGCTCAAAGCCCTGCGGCGTGAGCAGCCGCTGGCCGACATCTCCCACCCTGCCATGGCCGTGAATCTCGATGCCTGCATCCAGTGCAATCGATGTGTGCGCGCCTGCCGCGAGGAACAGGTCAACGATGTCATTGGCTACGCATTGCGCGGCGCGCACAGCGAGATCGTGTTTGACCTGGATGACCCCATGGGTGACAGCACTTGTGTCGCCTGCGGAGAATGTGTGCAGGCCTGCCCAACCGGCGCACTGATGCCAAAAACGCAAATCGGCTCGCAGGCGGTGGACAGACGAGTGGACTCGGTCTGCCCCTTTTGCGGCGTCGGCTGTCTGCTGACCTACAACGTCAAGGACAACAAAATTGTGAGTGTGGACGGCCGTGATGGCCCGGCCAACCACAACCGTTTGTGCGTGAAAGGCCGTTTTGGATTTGACTACGCGCACAGCCCGCAGCGCCTCAGCGTGCCGCTGATCCGCAAGGCCGGCGTGCCCAAAGACCCGGCCGCCTTGCAGGACCTGAACCGCGATACAGCAGATTGGTCGTCCGTATTTCGGCAGGCCAGCTGGGAAGAAGCATTGGACTTGAGCGCCGGCAAGCTCAAGGGCCTGCGCGATAGCCACGGCAAGAAATCGTTGGCCGGCTTTGGCTCGGCCAAGGGCAGCAACGAAGAGGCTTATCTGTTTCAGAAACTGGTACGCACCGGCTTCGGCTCCAACAACGTGGACCATTGCACGCGCCTGTGCCATGCCTCCAGCGTGGCGGCGTTGCTCGAAGGTGTGGGCTCGGGTGCCGTCAGCAACCAGGTCAACGACGTGGCCAACGCAGACCTGATTTTTGTCATCGGCTCCAATCCCACCAGCAACCATCCGGTGGCCGCCACCTGGATGAAAAATGCAGTCAAGAAAGGCGCCCGAATTGTGCTGGCCGACCCGCGCATCACCGACATCGGCAAGCACGCCTGGCGCACCCTGCAGTTCAAGGCCGACACCGATGTGGCCATGCTCAATGCCTTGATCCACACCGTGATCGACGAGGGCCTGACCGATGAGGCGTTCATTCGCAATCGCGCCAACAACTTTGAGGCCTTGCGAGAAAACGTCAAAGCTTACAGCCCCGAAACAATGGCACCGATCTGCGGCATTTCCGCGCAAACCCTGCGTGAAGTGGCGCGCGCATTTGCCACGGCCAAAGCGGCGATGATTCTGTGGGGCATGGGCATCAGCCAGCATGTGCACGGCACCGACAACGCGCGCTGCCTGATCGCACTGGCCACGGTGACCGGCCAGATTGGCAAACCCGGCTCCGGCCTGCATCCGCTGCGTGGCCAGAACAACGTGCAGGGCGCCAGTGATGCCGGTTTGATTCCCATGATGTACCCCAATTACCAGCGCGTCACCAACCAGGCGGCGCACGACTGGTTTGAAAATTTCTGGGGCATGGAACTGGATGACCAGCCCGGCTACACGGTGGTGGAAATCATGCACAAGGCGCTGGCGCCGGACAGCGATCGGCACAAGGTGCGAGGTATGTACATCATGGGCGAGAACCCGGCCATGAGCGACCCCGACCTGAACCACGCGCGCCACGCACTGGCCAGTCTGGAACACCTGGTCGTGCAGGACATTTTCATGACCGAAACCGCCTGGCTGGCCGACGTCGTGCTGCCGGCAACCGCCTGGCCGGAGAAAACCGGCACCGTCAGCAACACCGACCGCATGGTGCAGCTTGGCAAGCAGGCTGTCGAGCCACCCGGTCTGGCCAAACCCGATCTCTGGATCATCCAGCAGATCGCACAACGCATGGGTTTGAATTGGCACTACGCAGGCGAACACCATGGCGTGGCAGCGGTATTCGAGGAAATGCGCCAGGCCATGCATGCCGCCATCTCGGGCATTACCTGGGAGCGTTTGGAACGCGAATCCAGCGTCACCTACCCTTGCCTGAGCGCCGATGATCCGGGTACGCCGACCGTCTTTATTGACCACTTTGACACGGCCGATGGCCGCGTCAACCTGGTGCCGGCCGACATCATTGCGGCCAACGAACGGCCGGATGCGCACTTTCCATTTGTTCTCATCACCGGGCGCCAGCTTGAGCACTGGCACACCGGCAGCATGACGCGCCGTGCCAGCGTGCTGGATGCCATTGAACCGATGGCCACGGCCTCGATGTGTGGTGACGACCTGATCGCCTTGGGTCTGTCAGCGGGCGATGTCATCACGCTGCAATCGCGCCGCGGTGCGGTGGCGATTCATGTGCGCCGGGACGACGGCACACCGAAAGGCGCCGTCTTTGTTCCCTTTGCGTACTACGAGGCGGCCGCCAACCTGATGACCAATGCCGCGCTGGATCCGTTTGGCAAAATTCCAGAATTCAAATACTGTGCGGTAGCCATTCATCGCGGCGGAGTGGCGGCAGCGGCGCATGGCTACGGAACAGACGCCATGGCGCTGTGAGCTTGCCACCCGCGCCACTTTGCGTTCACTGGGTCTGACCGGCCTTTGGCTTGCGATTTTCTTCTTCGCGTTTGGACGCCTCTTTGGTATTTTCCCCCTCAGCTGACTTGCTGGTGGCAGGCGCAGGCTTTGGGCCGTGAGGCTCCGCCCTGGGTGGCGATTGCGCCTGTGGCGCTGCGCTGGGTGAGGGCGGCGGTGGCGACGGCTTAGACGCTGCAACCGGGGCGCGCGGTTCAACCTGCTTTGTGGCAGCGGCAGGTTCTGCTTTTGGTATCGGCTGGACTGGCAATGCCGACACTGGCTTCCCAACGTTTGGCTCGGGCGCACGTTGCGAAGGTTGTAGCGGTGGCTGTTGCTGTTGCGGAGGCTGCGCTACTGGCGGTCTGGGCACAGCCAGCGGCGCAGCGGGTTCTGATTGCTTGATGACACGGGCTGACTCGGGCCGTGCGCCCGGTGCTGTGGGCGGTGCAGGTGCGGCTGAAGGCGATGCAACCGGCACGACTGCTGCCGGTCGTTGTGGCGGCGCAGCGGGCGTTGCTGGCGCCAGTGGAACGGCTGGCGGCACGGCAGCTTTCGGCTCAGGCGCACGTTGCGGCGGCGGTGCCGGGCGGGCCGGGTTCGGCGCAACGCCAACAGGTGTGCGCTGCTGGTCATTGCCACGCTGCTCTGCCCTGCCACGTGGCTCGACACTGGGGGCGACCGGTGTCAGCGGCGAGGCCTGACGCGCGGCGCCCTGCGGTTGCGGCGCCATGGGCACAGCGCCAAGTACTTTGACCATCGGCGCCGGCATGGCTGCTGCCGGTTTCAGATCTTTGCGCGCCGCTTCATCGAGTGGTCGGCCGGGGCTCAGCGTTAGTTGTCGCTGTTGCGCCGCAAACCCGACATGGGCCGCCGGCGGTGTGGTGACGGCGACCACGGGTCGCTCAAAACCCCGGCTCGACGGGCGCTCGCGCCGGTCACCGCCACCCCGCACACTTTGTTCGGTTGGTGCCACACGCGGCGCAACCGCCAGCGGCGTACCGTCAAGTAGTTCGCGTGACACGTTGACCCTTGCACCGGACACCGGTTGCGACTGCACAAAGGTGTTTCTAGGTACCGCAACAACTGCACCCGGAATCTGCCGATTGGCGTACACAACATTGGTCACGTTGGTCACGTTGGTTGTGTTGTAGGTGTTGTAAGTATTGTTGATGACGGTGCTGCTGATGACCGTGTTGCTGCGGTTGATGTTCTCGAAGTAGCCGCGACTGACGGAATAGGCCGGTCGATAGGCCTCGCGCGGCGCCAGCGGGAACCAGGCGACGCCACCCACGTTGCCACTCGAAATTGTCAAACGGAAATTGTCGCCGCCGACGAACACCACCAGTGCCGGGGCGTAATAGGCGGTACCGCGCATGGGACCCGGTACCCAACACCAGGTGCGACCCAGATGGGCCCAGCGGCCGTAGTGCGACACGGCAAAGCCCCAGGGCGCGTCGTCGACCCAGGTCCAGCCCCAGGGATCAATCCAGGTCCAGTGTCCGTCGCGGTAGGGCGCCCAGTCGGCCGCCACGCGACTCGGAACCCACACGTTGCCGTAGGTCTGGTCATACTGCCAGTTGCCGTTCGCATCAAGGTCCTGATAACCAACCACGTCACGCGACACATAACGCGCCGTAATGGAGGTGTCGAAGGCGCGGTCGCGCTCGCTGGCCCAGCGATCAAATTCGTCCGGGCGCGGCGCATCCAGAAACTCGTAGTCGCGCAAATCCGCGCCCCGGAAACGATAGTGTTGCTGCGCATCCACCAGATAACCGGCGCCCTCTCCCATCACTTCGCCCTGACCTCGGCGCACGATAACGTCGGTTGCATTGCCGTCGGGGTCCACCGCAATGCGGTAGTTGCCGCTCTGGCGCAGGGTAAAGGCCAGGTTGGGCGTGTCGACTTCAAAAACCTGGTTTGCTGCCAGGCGTCGCACCCGAACGTTCAGGACGCCCTGCGTCAGCTGCAATTGGGTGATGCGATCATCAAGATTAACAACCGAAACGCTGGTGTTGGCACTCAGCCGAATCACGGCAGCACCATCTTGAATTTCGGCGCGTGCGCCAACGTCCACCCAAAGGCGGTCGCCATTGGTCAGCGGCCGATTGATCGTGGCCTGGACCCAGTCGTTCTCGCCGGCCGGTGAAAAACTGACGGCCCCAGACGTGTAGCCCAATCGCGCCACTCGCGACGGTGGGTCGGCGCTGGCCGGGCCGCTGATGGCCAACACAAGAACGCCGACAAGGAGGGCAAAAACCCGGAGACGGAAAAATTGCATTTGCATGACGATTCCCCTGATAAGAGTGCGCTATCCGAACCGGTAGCCGTACCGCTATAACGCGGCACCCGACTGATTCGACACCATCAATTACGTTCTGTTGCAATGAGGGTGCCCAGCGCGACGCGGCTCGTCTGTTCGCTGGCGCACAGCGCTGGCCTCGATGATCAGGTGTCTTTGGATATCTTGATGGAAGGAAACTTGGAAGAAAAATCCTTGTTTTTGGCCGCAATCGACACCGCTACCTTGCGCGCCACCGCCTTGTAAATGCCCGCCACTTCGCTGTCGGGATCAGACACCACGGTCGGCTTGCCGTTGTCGGCCTGCAAGCGGATCTGTATGGCGAGCGGCAAGGCCCCCAGATACTCCATGCCGTACTCCAGCGCCATTTTCTTGCCGCCATCGGCGCCAAAAATATGCTCTACCTGGCCGCAATTGCTACACACGTGCACCGCCATGTTTTCCACAATCCCCAGAATTGGCACACCCACTTTCTCGAACATCTTGATGCCTTTTTTGGCGTCCAGCAGTGCAATGTCCTGCGGCGTGGTCACCACCACGGCCCCCGTCATGGGCACGCGCTGCGACAGTGTCAATTGAATGTCTCCGGTACCGGGCGGCATGTCCACGATCAGGTAGTCCAGGTCGCGCCAATTGGTCTGGCGCAGCAACTGCTCCAGTGCCTGGGTTGCCATTGGGCCGCGCCAGATCATGGCCTCGTCCTGCGCCACCAGAAAACCAATCGACATGACTTGCACGCCGTAGTTCTCCAGCGGGTCCATGGTCTTGCCGTCGGCGCTATCTGGCCGACCCTCAATGCCCATCATCATCGGGATGCTGGGGCCGTAAATATCCGCATCCAACAAACCCACGCTGGCGCCTTCGGCGGCCAGCGCCAGCGCCAGATTGACAGCAGTGGTGCTCTTGCCAACGCCGCCCTTGCCGGACGCCACCGCCACAATATTCTTCACTCCGGGCAGAAGTTGCACACCGCGCTGTACCGAGTGCGCCGCAATCTTCATGTTGACGTTGACCGACACATTGGCAACGCCGGGCACCTGTTTGGCAGCAGCGATCAAGTCCCTGCGAAAACCGGGGATCTGGCTTTGAGCCGGATAGCCTAGCTCAACATCAAAAGCGACGTCAAAGTGATTGATGGTCAAATTTTTGATCGATTTGGACGACACGAAGTCGCGTCCGGTATTGGGATCGACAACACTCTTAAGTGCGTCCATCAGCGTCTGCTCTGTCACTGCCATTGATTACTCCTGAAGGCCTGTAGTCTAGCGAAGAATTCCTTAACCCCGGGTCGCAGAGGATAATCATTTCATGTCAAATTTACCGCCCACGACTCCCATGACCGGCCTTGTGCTGAGTGGCGGTGGGGCTCGTGCGGCGTACCAGGTAGGGGTGCTGCTGGCCATTGCCGACATCAGAAGGGTTGCTGGCGCGCAAAACCAGTCCAATCCGTTTCCCATCATCACCGGCACTTCTGCTGGCGCCATCAATGCCGCAGCACTGGCCTGCGGTGCCGATGATTTCGACAGCACAGTGCGCCACATCAGCGACGTCTGGGCCAACATTCATGCCGATCAGGTCTACCGGTCTGACTCTTTTAGCATGTTGCGCTCAGGCGCCATCCTGATCACGCTGCTGTCGCTGGGCTGGTTAGTTGCCAAATGGCGGCGCATGAAACCGCGCTCATTGCTTAACACCGCGCCGATGCAAAACCTGCTGGCGCGCATCGTGCCATTGGAGCGCTTGCCTGAGCTGGTTCGCCAGGGCCACCTGAAAGCGCTGGCAGTTACGGCCTCAAGCTACAGTTCCGGTGAGCACATCACTTTTTTTGACGGCGACCCATTGCTCGCTCCCTGGCTGCGTTCGCGCCGACGCTCGGTTCGGGACCACATCACCTATGATCACTTGCTGGCTTCGTCGGCAATTCCCTTCGTTTTTCCGGCCAAACCGCTGCAACTCGACGGTCACACCGAATATTTTGGCGACGGCTCCATGCGCCAGTCGGCGCCTGTCGCGGCCGCCATTCATCTGGGTGCAAGTCACGTTCTCGTCATCGGCGCCGGGCGCATGACCGAACCCAAGACCGACCCCGACCCGAGTCGCCCCAATAGCTACCCCTCGTTGGCGCAAATTGCCGGACACGCCCTGTCCAGTATTTTTCTGGACGCACTGGCGGTCGATGTGGAACGGGTGCGCCGCATCAACTTGACCCTTTCACTGGTGCCGCCTGAGGCACGCGGTGCCAGCAACTTGCGCCCGGTGGAATTACTGATGATTGCACCTTCGCAACGGCTGGACGACTTGGCGGCGCGACATGTAGGCGATTTACCGCCCGCAGTGCGCACCATGCTGGGTGGTGTCGGCGTATCCGCCAAAGTGGCTGACTTTAAAGGATCCGCACTGGCCAGTTACTTGCTTTTCGAATCCAGCTACACGCGGGAGTTGATGGCACTGGGCTATGCCGATGCACAGCGCCAGCGCTCTGAGGTGTGTAGCTTCTTTGGCTGGACTGATCGCGAAGTGCCCCGGCCTGCCAGATAGCTGGAAAACGCCCGGCGCAAACCGGTCTGGTGGTGTGACTACCCCGCACGTCGACCGGTCTGCCCCAGCATGAATGGGGACAGACCCGCACCTAAAGAGCGGAGTTGCCCCACTTAGTGCACCTCTTTCATGCTCCTAAACTGGTCTCTAACAAGACGCGATCAGTGCAATCAGTGTTTGGTCAAGCACCTACGCGAAGGAGAGTTGCCATGGGGAGAATATCGAGACGGCTGTTGCTGCTAGGCCTTGGCCTGGCCGGAACGTTTTCAGCGCTCACCGATGCGCAAGCGGTGCCCAGCTTTGCACGCCAGACCGGTCTGGAGTGTGTGGCGTGCCACTTGAGCTGGCTGGAACTGACCACCGTCGGGCGGCAGTTCAAGCTGGGTGGCTACACCTTGATGAAGCCGGTTACCAGCGGCGAGCGCCCGCTGGTGTCATTCGCCCAAGATGGCAACCCGCCCCTGCTGCCACTGGCCGGTTTTGTGCAGGCATCGATGTCTCATACTGCCAACACCAATACCGCAGGCACCGATGCCAGCAGTTTCCCGATGGAAGGCGAGTTGGCCTTGCAGCAGTTCAGCCTGTTTCTGGCCGGGCGCATATCGGACCACGCTGGCGGCTTTGCCCAATGGACCTACGACGGTCTGGGTCACACCAGTTCGATCGACAACGTCGATTTGCGACTGGTCAATCGCTACAAGAACGACAGCCTGGACGTGACCTACGGGCTCAGCCTGAACAACAGCCCGACCATGTCCGACATCTACAACACGACACCGGTATGGGGCTTTCCGTTCGCCAGCTCCGGCGTTGCCCCGACACCGGAGGCGGCCACACTGCTGCAGGAAGGATTGGCGCAGCAGGTGGTGGGCTTGACGGCCTATTCGATGTGGAACCGCACCTTGTACGCCGAGCTAGGGGGTTATCGCACAGCCAGCAACGCGTTTTCTGTTTTTCGCGCTGGTGTTGATCGCAACGAGGCGGCCGTGCTCGACGGCATCGCGCCCTATTGGCGTCTCGCTTTGCAGCGCGAATGGGACGGCGGCACGCAATCGGCGATGGTCGGTACCTTTGGCCTGATCGCCAACAAATATCCAGACCCGACGGCGCCGACCGGCCCAACCGACCGATTCCGTGACGTCGGTATCGACGCCCAGTACCAATACATCACCGATAGCCACCGCTTCAGCGGACAGCTTGCCTACATCCGCGAGCAGCAGGACCTGAACGCCACGTTTGCGGCTGAACATTCGTCGAACCCCAGCAACCAGCTCAACAACCTGAGTGCCAAGCTGACCTACTACTACCAGACCAAATACGGCATCAGCCTGGGTTACCAGCGCACCAGCGGCGACGCTGACGCCGGCATTTACAACACTGGCGAAGCGGTCAACGGCAGCACCAGCGGCAGCCCCGATAGTGCGGCTGTCATCCTGGAGCTGAACTGGCTGCCCTGGCGCGACCGGCGCTTTACCTTGCAGTACACGGCCTATCAAAAGTTCAATGGTGCCACGACCAACTACGACGGCTTCGGTCGCAACGCCAGTGACAACAACACGCTGTTTCTTTTGGCCTGGTTTCCGTTCTGAGTAGCTGGATGCAGCGGGCATCCGCTACGCGTCAAGACAAGGAGATCATCATGGAAAAGTCGCAAGCACCCATAACCCGTCGCCTGGGTCTGGTCAGAGGCACTCATCTGTTGCTGGCTGCCGCCGTCATGGTGATGGCTGGCACGCCGCGCACGGTGAAAGCGGCCAAGGCAGACAAGAAAGACTTTTTCTATCAGGACAAACCGAATGCGGGCAGACACTGTTCAACCTGCAATCTGTATTCAGTCAGCCCCAGCGGTAAAAGTGTCTGCGCAATCATTGATGGTGAAATCTCGGCCGACGGCTGGTGCATGGCCTACTCGCCGCGCGCCTGATGTGCTCCAGCGCAGGCGCAAGTTAATGAGACTCTGATACGGCACACCTGCCTGATCGGCCATGCCCTTGCATACTGCACAACGTCTTTTGACGGGT
>SESD01000309.1_pt1 | contig 30167 bp, 10 predicted proteins | sample 3171411 | NCBI WGS metagenome assembly SESD01 (sample SAMN06051880, study PRJNA518727) | freshwater metagenome | biome: subpolar coniferous forest; feature: holomictic lake; material: water; isolation source: holomictic Lake 442, 16.5 m depth | place: Canada: near Kenora, Ontario | collected...
AAAACCGGGGGTGGTTTCAAGTTACCCGAGCGTTTGTTCGCGGCGCAGTCGCGCGGTTGGCTGAGGCACATGACGAGTATGGACACTCCCCGGCAAAAGTGACATACTGCCACCTTTGCGTTTTCGGTCCGGGTAATGATAACAGCTTGAGTCGAAGCGCGATTGTCAGGTCACGGGGAAGGGGTGCGTATCGCAAGGCGACGATGCACAGTGATGAGCGCACAACCTGCGTTCCGCAGTGCACAGTTTGCCTCGTGGCGGTTGTGTGAGGTCGCTTGTTTTCCGGCGGCAGGGCGCGTGATTGTCCCTGCAAAGCAATTGGTACGGGATCTGCTTGTGTGCAAATCGGGTTTATCGGGCTTCAGGGGATGTTCAGGTGTCCCCGGGACAGGACGAGACGGGAGAGGCTTGGGGCAAACATAAAGAGGAGGGTCTTTTCATGGCAACGGTTGAACAGAAAGACGATCTGGCGGCAATCGCGCATTGCAAAGAGGCGTATGGAAAAATCCTGGCGGAAGTCGGCAAGGTTATTGTCGGCCAGCGGGACGTGGTGGACGACGTGCTGATGTCGCTCTTCTGCAACGCGCATATTCTGCTGGTGGGCGTGCCCGGGCTGGCCAAGACCCTGCTGATCTCCACGCTCGGCAAGGCCCTGCAGCTGGACTTCAAGCGCGTGCAGTTCACGCCGGACCTGCTCCCCGGCGACATCACCGGATCCATCGTGGTGGATGAGGTGCCATCCACCGGCCGGCATGAGTTCCGGTTTGTGGAAGGTCCGGTCTTCACGAACCTGCTGCTGGCCGACGAAATCAACCGCACCCCGCCCAAGACCCAGGCCGCGCTGCTGCAGGCCATGCAGGAGCGGGAAGTGACCACCGGCCGCGAGACGCGCACCCTGCCGCGCCCGTTCCTGGTCATGGCCACGCAGAACCCCCTGGAGCAGGAAGGCACCTACCCCCTGCCCGAGGCACAGCTCGACCGCTTCATGTTCAACACCTTTGTAGACTATCCGAGCAACGAGGAGCTGGTGAAGATCGTTGAGCAGACCACCGGCACGCAGCAGCCCAGCGCTGGCGGCGTGCTGAATGGCGAGCAGATCATCGAGATCCAGAACATTGTGCGCCGGATCCCCGTGGCCCGGCCGGTGGTTGAATATGCGGTGCGGCTGAGCGCGGCGAGCCGTCCGAAAGACCCCTCGGCGCCAGATTTCGTGAAGAAGTACCTCAACTGGGGCAGCGGACCACGCGCCGCCCAGTACCTGGTGCTCGGCGCCAAGGCGCATGCCGTGCTGCAGGGGCATACGCACGCTTCGATCGAGGACGTTAAGCGTGTTTCCCGCAGCGTGTTGCGTCACCGCGTCGCGCTCAACTTCAACGCCATGGCTGACAAGCTGACCGACGTGGAGATCATTGACCGGCTGATCAAGGCCGTGCCCGCTGAAAAGTAAGGAGTGGGGAGAGGGTTCAGTGTTCAGGGTTCAGGGTTCAGAAAATGATCTGAGCAAATGCTGTTCTGAACACGGATTTCTTTGCCCTGATAAACGTTAGAACTCTGAACGCTGAACCCTGAACCATGAACCCTGAACACTTTCCAACCTGACTCCCGAACCCTGGAACCAGATCATGGCCAACGGGACTACCAATCTGACACTCGACCCTCGTTTGCTCGAGCAGATGAAGGGGATTGAGCTGAAATCCCGGTTTCTGGTGCGCGGATTTTATGAAAACCGCCACCGGACCCGGGATTTCGGCTCATCCAACGAGTTTATTGAGCACAGGGATTACCAGAAGGGCGATGAGATCCGCCGGATCGACTGGCGCGTGTTTGCCCGCACGAACCGGCTCTACGTCAAGCGCTTCGAGATGGAATCCAACATGCGGGTTCACTTCATCCTGGACACGTCCGACTCCATGCGCGTCCCGGCCGAGGATCACCGCCCCACCAAGCTGGAATTAGCCGCCTCGATCACGGGCGCGGTGGCCATGATGGCCGCGTCGCAGCAGGATTCTGCCGGACTGTTCTGCATCGGGGATAAGATCGAGGATGCCATCCCCGCGCGTCAGGGGATGCGGCACCTGGCGTTGCTCTTCCAGCACCTCGGGGCACCGCGCGGCAAGGGCGGCGGGAACTTCGGGCAGATCGCGTGGGATGTGATGCAGCAGGTTGGCCGGCGGGGCGTGACGTTTGTGCTGACCGACGCCCTGGACGAGCTGGATCCGCTCTTCGAGACGCTCAAGGGGCTCATGGTGCGCGAGCAGGACGTGACCCTGCTGCAGGTGCTCGACGAAACCGAATTGACGTTCCCCTTCGACAAGATGACCGAGTTCCGCCACCCGGAGACCGGGCAGCGCATCATGGGCGATCCGATGACGCTGCGGGATCGCTACCTGGAGCGGATGAATGCGCACCAGGAGCGGATCGGCGCCTTCTGCCATCAGCATGGCGTGGACTACCTGCGGGTGCACACCGGAGATGATCTGATCGCGCTGCTCTCCTCGCATTTCCTGCAGCGCCTGGTGCGGAGGATCTCACGATGTTAAATCCACTCATGCTCCTGGGTCTGCTGGGACTGAGCGTGCCCATCCTGATCCACCTGATCAACCGGCGGCGCATGAAGCCCCGCCAGCTGGCGACGCTGCGGTTCCTCGATCAGCAGGATGTGGCCAATGCCTTTGCCCCGGTGCCGCGCGACCTGCTGCAGCTCCTGCTGCGCCTCCTGCTGCTGGCCCTGTTCATCCTGCTGATGTGCCGCATGACCGGCCCCAGCCAGACCGTCGGGCCGCGCGCCGTGTCCATTGTTCTGGACAACTCCATGAGCATGAAGCGGCTGACGCCCGACGGCAAGGCGACCCTGTTCGAGTCGCACCGGGCGCGCATCCTCGAGCTGGTCCGCGGGATGAAATCCGGCGACTTCTTCTCGTTCACGCTGGTCGGCGACAAGGTCTTTGAGAGTACCGGATTCACCAGCGACCGCAAGGTGCTGGAGGCGGCTGTCACCAACGCCTGGGTCAGCGACGGCGGCGGGCGCGGCCTGGTGGTGTCGCTGGAGGACAATCTACGTGAACTGCGCTCCCGGCGTGCGCCCAACACCGCCCTGCTGGTGTTTTCCGACCAGCAGCTTCAGAACTACCGGGCGCAGTTGGAGAAACCTACGCTGGCCACCCTGCTGCAGGGGAGCCGCATCAAGCCGGTGTTCATCCTGGACCCGGTGACCAACGCGCCGAATGTTGAGCTGCTGGGTGCGGAGTTCTACCCTGGGAAAGTCTATCTGGGCGCCAGCGGCAAGGTGACGGCGCGTCTGCACAATACCGGGGAGACGCAGCAGGTGGTTTCCGTGGGGCTCAAGAGCGGGCCGGGGGCGGTCGTCGATACCCGGCAGTGCACCCTGGCCGGCAAGGAGACGGCCCACCTGGAGATCCGGCAGATGTTCGATTCGCCCAATGACACGGCCTGGAACGTAAACCTCTCCGAGGACGGGTTCCGGCCGGACAACGATGCCTACACCACGGTGCGCATGCTCAAGCGGCGGCAGGTGCTGCTGGTGACATCCGCGAACTACCCCAAGCCCGAAGGGCTGACCATCGGCAGCAGTGGTGCGGATCTGTTCACCTGCGCGGTAAACCCGGCCGAGGCCACGGGCGAGGCGCTGGGGGAAACCTACATCTCCGTCAAGCGCATCCCGGTGATGGACCTGGAGCGCAAGGCCTTGTCCATGTATTCGGTCGTGGTGCTCTATGGGCTCCAGGAACTCCCTGCGCCCGAGATTGTCCAGGATCTGGAAGGGTATGTGCGCCAGGGCGGCGGCCTGTACTTGATCCCGGATACCAATGTGGTCTCCTCGACATTCAACAGTGCGTTTGCCAAGCTGCTGTCGGGTTTTCAGCTCGGCGATTTGCGGAGTCTGAAGAGCGCGGCCCCCCTGGACAACAACGAGAAGAGCGTGGCGGATCCGCTGCTGTTCGGACTGCTGCGCGGCGAATGGGGGACGATCAACGACATCCGCTTTGCCCGCTATTTCTCCACGCTGGCCAAGGGGAGCGCCCGCACGGTGATGCAGACGCGGGACGGCGAACCGCTCCTGGTCCTTGCCGATCTGGGGAAGGGGCGTGTTTGCATCCAGACGCATAGCTGGAATGTGGAGGATACCTCCCTGCCGCGCTGCCTCTCGTTCGTTGGCGTCGTGCAGGCAATTGTGGATCGCCTGTCGCTTCAGGACGCGGATACGGATGTTGCCAGCCGCCCGGATCATATCCGGGCTGGCGATTTCCACCACATGGCCCTGCCGCAGTTTCGCGGGTTGGGCGGCACGATCTCCCTGGAGGGGCCGCGAACCTATCCCTTCCCGCTGTCGGCTGAGGATCCCCATGCGACGATCCAGGATATCTACGTGGCCGGCGCCTACCGCGCAACCCACCCCGGGAAGACCTCTGCGCGTGACCGGTGGCTGACGGTCAATCCGTCGGCCACGGAATCGGAGGCGGCGTTCATGACGGCCGACCAGTTGGCCGGGCTCTGCGGCGGTTTACAGGTGGCGTCCACCTCTGACCGTCTGGATGGTCTCTTCCGCCCCAGCCGTGAGTTGTTCACGCTGTTGCTGCTGCTGGTGTTCGTGGCCTTGGTGGCCGAGACGGTCGGCTCGCTGCTCTCGCGTCACAAGAAGGAGGCACATGGATCAGGTGCTTAAATGGTTCGGGCTGGACCCGTTCACCCAGGTTGACCGGATCACGGGCTTTCGTTTTTTAACGGAGCCCGGCTTTCCGGCGGCGCTCGTGTGGGGCGTGGTGGTCCTGGGTTTGGTCATGGCGGCCATCAACTTCCTGCCGGCGGTCAAGATGCTGCCGCGGGTGCGCGTGCTATCTTTCCTGTTCCGTCTGGGTCTGGTCGGCCTCTTCCTGCTGGCGCTGCTGCGGGTACACCTCAATCTGGATATCCGGCAGGCGCGCGATCAATCCTGGCTGACGCTGGTGGATGATTCCGGCTCCATGCGGACCAAGGATGTCAAAGACGGCGCGCGGTTCCAGGCCGCGACGCACGACCTGGCAACCATACGCCAGACATCCGGGCGGCATGTGTCGGTCGAGGCCGCCTCGTTCAGCGCGGCGCCGCTCGGGCCGGAGGCCGGGGAGAAGACCCCCACGCGCATGCATGCGGCCATTGTCCGGGAACTCGCGGCCCGCCCCCGGCTGCAGCGCATGATCCTGCTGACAGACGGGCGTGACGCGGAGCAGCAGGATTTTGCCCTGACCGGCGAAGCGCTGAAATCGCGCGGCGTGGCGCTGGATGTGGTGCTGTACGGCACAGAGCAGCCCTCGCAGGACGCGCGGCTCACGGCCAAGCCGGAGCGCAGCGTGATCCGGCTGGGCGAGTCGCTGTTCATCCGCGGCGCGCTGACCGAGCCGTCCGGGAAGTCGACTTGCGTCCTGACGCTGACGGAAGACGGCAAGAAGGTGCGCGAACAGTCCGTGCCGCGCGAATCGTTCGGCTGGTTTGAGGTGGTCTATCGCCCGGAGAAGTCGGGCCTGCACCGCTACACGCTCACCATGGCAGCGGAGGATCTCAACCGCGAAAACAATGCAATCTCCTTCTATGCCGATGTGCGCGACGAAAAAATTAATGTGCTGATGATCGAGGGCGCTCCGCGCTTCGAATTCAAGCTGATGAAGGTAGCGATCGAAACCGATCCGCTCGTGAACCTGGCCACGGTCTGCTTTCTCCCCGGCGGCGGCGTCTATGTGCAGGGCGGCGTCCTGCATGCCAATGCGGGCGAGGGGATCATCAAGAGCGAGCCGGAACTGTACAAGTATGACGTCGTGATCCTCCGCGATGTGCCGCGTTCCCTGTTCCGGACCGGCGCGGACCAGTCGGAGAATGCCATGAAGCTGCTGGTCTCCTTTGTGCAGAAGCGAGGCGGCGGACTGGTGACCACCGGCGGCCAGAGCGTCTACCGCGCTGGCGGATACCAGGATAGCCCGCTGGCAGACATCCTGCCATTCGACCTGAGCGACAGCATCTCCAAGGACCCGCAGTTCTCCGGCTGGTTCAACGTGAAGGTCGTCAATGAACAGTACTCCCATCCGCTGTTGCGCCTGCTGCCGGATAACGCGGCGAACAAGGAGCGCTGGATCAAGCTGCCCAAGCTCGATGGCTGCAACAACGTGGGCGCCTTCAAGCCCATGGCCAGGCCACTCTTGACGCGCGAGGCCAGGATCCGGACCGCCACCGGCGCCACCAACACGGTGGATGTGCCGATCCTGGCGTACCAGGATTTTGGCGTGGGCAAAATTTTATCCACCTCCGTTGACACACTCTGGTATTGGCAGTTGCAGCCCGATTTTGATCCGCCGCCGCTCGAGACGCTCGCCGGCAACATCGTCCGCTACATGGCCCCGGAGCCGGGCGTCCGCGCGGGCAGCGTCAATATCCTGGTGGCTGATCCGACCCCGGCGCTGGGCCAGACCGTGGTGTTCTCCACGCTGCTGCGCGACAAGAGCTATGAGCCCCTGCGCATGGCCGACCTCAAGGTGCTGGTGACCAAGCCGGACAAGCAGTTGCTGACGATCTACCCCTGCGATTTGCCGGAGCGTCCCGGCTATTATGAATACCGCGTGCTGGCCGATCAGCCGGGCGACTGGACCGCCACCGCCACGCTCGGCAAGGACAAGCGGACGATCAAGTTTGTGGTGCGCTCGCAGGATGACGAATACGCCAACCTTTCGGTTGATCGGGAAGGGATGAAGGCGCTGGCTGCGGCGGCTGGCGGCACGGTGGTGGATAATCTGGCGACCTGGGCGAAGCAGACGGACCGTAGACCCGTCACCGCGCCCGCGTCGCGGGACCTGGAACTTTGGAACAGTCCGGCCATCCTGGTGCTGTTTATTCTGCTGGTGTGTCTGGATTGCTGGGTGCGGAAACGGCATGGATTGGTCTAGGAACCTGTCGGATTTAGGCACTGGATCGTTCCGGTGCCTTCTGCCGACAGGTTCCTAGCCCTTCGACGTCGCTCAGGGAAACCCGCCGTAAAAGGTTGGCGAATGGCATCAAAACAAGAAATTTGGCTGTTTTGCCGGGTCTTTGGCTACCACTTGCGCGAAGCTATTGCTCATGGCGGCGGGTTTCCTAGAACTAGCAGCCTGGTCGGCAGAAGGTTTGTACCTCCAGAAGGCTAAATCCGACAGGCTGCTAGGCAGGGGAGAGACGGAAGACGGAAAACGGAAGACGGAACCGATGAACGACGCAAAACAACAGTTTAACGAGCGGATCGGGCGCTTTGGACGCGTGCGGCGCGGCCTGGCGAACGCTACGCTGGCCTATGGCGTGGGCGCTCTGGCGCTGGGCGTCGGAATCGCGGCGCTGATCCTCCTGTGCGGCTGGACGCAGAACGCCATTGTCAACGGTGTGTTCACGCTGGCCGGCGCGGTGGCGCTGATCTGGCTGCTGGTACGTTTTCTGCGGCGCTGGGAGCGGCGGCGCGCGATCCTTTCGGAAGCGTTCCGGGCGGAAGCGCTGGCCGGCGACTTGAACAGCCGCCTGATCAGCGCGGTCGATTTTCTGGACCGGCCGGAGAAATCCAGCCTCACCGAGGATGTGATTGCGAAGGCTCGCAAGGACTTGGAGCGCTCGTTCGAGGCGCTGATCGATCGTTCCGCACGCAATCTGCTGCGCCGGCGGTTTGTGCTGCTGCTGGCGCTGTTCCTGCTGCTGGGCGCATCCCCGTGGTTCGGTTTTGCCAGGCTGGGGAGCACGGTGTCGCTTTGCGCCATGGATCTGCGGGAAGCCCTCTTTCCGACGCGCTTCGAGCTCTTCCCGGGAAACAAGATCTGCCGGATCGGCACTGAGGTCGAGGCCGGTCTGCGCTTCACCCGGTTCCGCTACCCGGAAGTCACGATCTCCAAAAAGCTGTCCGACCGCGAAGGCGTGGAGCAGAGCGTGATCAAGGTGGACGCCTCCGGGCGGGCGGTTGTGAAGCTGCGCTCCACGGTTGAACGGGAATACCGGATTCGCTTTGCTTTTGGCAAGCGTACGACCGAGGAGATGCAGCTGGTGTTTACCACCACGCCCATGATCGAAAACATGCAGGTGGAACTGGTGTACCCGATCTACACCCGGCAGGTGCCGAGGGAAACAGAAGGGATTGTGGACCGCATCACGGCGCTCTCCGGGACGCGTGTGAACATGGGGTTTGTTTTCAGCAAGGCGTTGAAATCCGCGGTGCTGACGTTTGACGACAAGACGCGGATGCCGCTGGATGTGGTGGGACGCTTTGCGTCCGTGTCGTTCGTGCACTCCCTGGCACGCAACGCCACGCTTCAGGTGGAGGATCTGCATGGGTTTGCCATGGATGCGCCCCATGCCATTGAGTTCGGGCTGGCCGTGGACACCCCGCCCAAGCTCACCGTGGTGCCGAAGACACTCACGACCGACATGCCCAGGACGATCGATCATTTTGCGAACTTCACCTTTGGCGCGCGCGTGGAGGACGACTTTGGCGCAGCCAAGTGCGTGGTGAAGTGGAAAAAGGCCACCACGGATAAGCCCAACCAGATCAAGGTGCAGGGCGATCCGATCGAGCGCGTGTTCAATCCGCCCCGGCGCATGGCTGTGGCAGCCTTTGAGAATATCTTCCGCGAGCAGGCGCAGACCGCAGAGCCGGAAGATCTCTTCACCTTCTATGTTGAAGCGTTCGATAATCGCGACCCCAAACCCCAGTCGACCCAGTCGACCCAGTTCTCGATCTTTATCAGGGGCGACGATCTCGAACCCTCGATCGGCCCGGGCGGGGGCCCGGATCCGATTCTTGGTACCACCTGGACGTCACCAATCAAATCGATTAACAGCAAATACAAAACGCCCGCGGAAGGCGCCCGCACGATCGGCATGCCTTCCGCGCTGGTTACGTCAGAGCAGGGCGCCCCTGGCGTCAAGATCGATCGCCCTCTTACCGAAACCCGCGCAGACGTTTCCGGGGCGCCCGGCAGTGCGACTTCGAGTTATTTGAAGAATAGTGGCGGCTCCGGAGCAGGATCCAAGTGATGCGCGTGCGTGGTCAGCCAGCCCGGGCGCTGCCGGTTGGCGGCAGGATGGGATTCGCAATGAGAAAAGTAATTCGAACATCGCACCAGTCGCAGATCCTGACGCTGGCGTGTGCGGCCATCGTCGGGCTGGGCGCGTGCCTTGACTTGCAGGCCGCACCTTCTTTTCGCGCGCACATGGTCTGGCTGGACGGAAATCCCAAACTGCGCGTGACGCTCGATCCAGGCGCCGCGGCTGGAAAAGATGCGACCCAAACCGTCTGGATCGCCGTCAAGCCCTTTAACCAGCGCGGCGAAAGCCCGGAAGGATTTGTGGCCGGCCATACCCTGAAGCTGACGGGGGATGGCAAACCGGTGACCGCCACGCTCCCGGTGTTGAATCCGGGTGTGCCGCTCACCAGTCTCTGGACGAGTCCCGGCCGTTCGGGCAAGGAGGGCATCGCCATTCCCAACGACTATCTCCGGGTCAGCGTGCGGGACGATGCGCTCGGGTTGGTCTCCGAGGAGTTGGTCTATCCGTTCCGGCCGGATTCGCCCTTACACTCCTGCACCGTGCGCCTGACCGGCGATTTTGCCGATCGCAAGGCCTTCTTTACGCTGCATTTCGGGCCGCACGGGCGGGGCATGGACCAGAAGGCGGCGCTGGAGTTTCATCTGCTGGACAGCGAGGAGAACCAGCTGTCCAGCGGCGATGCCGAAATCTCTCTGTCTGACACGCAGCCCACAGATTTTGAAAAGGAGATGTCGCCCAAACCTGACACGACCGGGCCCTACACCATCACGTTCACGGTGAATAACGAAGCGCTCAACCTGTCGGCCGCCAGTGATGTCCGGTTCCCGTTTGCCAACCTGCTGGTGCCGGTCTCGAGTATGGAGAGCGACACGCTGGCCGATTGGCATCTGCCCGGCAAACCGTTGAGCGACGCGGATGCGAAGAGCGTCCCCAACATCCTGTTCAGCGCCTACCAGCCGTTTGTGCGCCCGGTGTACGACGCCGAGGTGAAGCATCAGGGCGAGCGCAGCCTGCGCATCGACTACCTGCCGACGGCTGGCGTGACCATCGGCAGCAACCTGCGCCTGCCAGGCCTCCCCATGGCGGTGCGCATCTGGGTGAAAGGGAACAACACCCGCGACCGGCTGGTCATGGAGTGGCGCGATCCGTGCAATTTCGGCGCCGCAGCCTACCAGCGATTCATGAACGCCTCGATGACCGAGGTCTGCCGTCTGAATTTTTCGGACTGGAAATGTTTTACGATCCCCATGATGGGCGGCGGTTTGCTGGGGCGTGACAACCGGACCTACATGGCCGGGCATTCGGGCCTGGAACCCAAGCACCCCTATCAGGCGCCTTTCTATTGCACGGCACTGCGGGTGATCCCGGAACCGCCGGGCAAGGAGGCGCTTTCCAATGTGGCGCCTCGCAGCGTCTGGGTGGACGATCTGATGGTGGAAACGCAGGCGCCGCGAAGTGAGCGCCTGACGCTGGAATTGCGCGGTGACACGCCGGAACGAAAATTGCAGGCCGATGCCAAGCTGATCGTCGCGATCGGCAACGGAACGCCCTTCGACATTCGCAGTGGTCGTATTTCGGTGACGTTCCTCGATGCCGATGGAGAGACGGTCAAGGACGTCGAGGTGAACGAGGGGTTTGATGCGGCGATCGGCGGCGTGACGGTCAAGACGCTGCCGCTGGCTGCGGTTGAGGCGCGCAAGCCGCGCGGGCCCGTCACAGCTGTTGTGACCGTTTCGGGGCCCGTGGCCGGGCAGCGCGCCCAGGGGCGTGTGGTGTTCAGCCGTCCGACCGGTGCCGGTCTGGTCTGGGACTTTGAGCGGGTCGAGCATTTCAACCCGCTGGCGCCGGCCTGGTATTACATGTCCGTATATCCCAAGCATGCCATGGTGCTCTCGGGCGGCAAGTATTACATCAGCCTGCAAGGCGCAAATTGCGGCCGCAACCCGGGTGGGAGCACGAAGGAGTGGGCGCTGGTCAGCACACCGGTGGGTGCCGATCCGGTGGATGGTGGTGCCGACGGAACCGCGCATGCGTTGCCGCTGACGATCGCGACGAACATTCCGGTGTCCGTGATCCTGCACCCGGCCCTGCCAGGGATTGTCGAGAGCGTCGAGATGCAGGTGTTCGGCGATGGAAACCCCGTGCTGCTGCAGGCGGTGTTTGCCGACAGCGGGTCCGCAGAGTTTGACATGTCGTTCCAGCAGCACGCGGTCGAGCCGGTGCGGGTGGATTGGAAGGGGTGGAAAACGTGTCGTTTCGCCGCGCCACCCATTCCGCCGGCCTACGGGTCGTCCGATGGCAAAGGCAATCCGTTCTATGCGCCGCGGTATCCGCTGAATCTGACTTTGCTGGCCTGGACGGAAAACGGGGGGCCGGCCGCGATCCGCGTAGACCAGATTAAAGCCACCACACACCTGTCGAAGAAGCAGGAACTGGTCGCCGAGCTGGAATATCCCGACGAGACGCTGCTGCATCTGCCAGGGCAGCCGTTGAACATGACACTGGTGAACTTCTCGGCGGAGCCGATGCCGGTGGATGCCCGGTATCAGGTGATCACGCCCGTGGGGGTTGTGGCGCAGGCCGGCGTGACCAAGAAGACGCTGGCGCCTGGCAGTCGCACGGGGATCACGCTGATTGAGAACCTGCGCGAGGGGTTCTATCACGTGCGCATGGAAGGGTTGCCGGGCGGACGCGTCTTTGAGGCGGATGTGCTGGCGCCGGATCGGAAGCATTTCTTTGGCGATGCGCCCATGGCACACCTGTTGGATATCCGGAGCCTGAACCGCGACCTCGGGCTGACGGAGAAGCAGGTCTATCTGGACTGGGACACTGCTGAGCCGACCCCGGACCTGAATCATCACAATTGGTTCCGCCGGTTTGCGGCAGCTGAATCGGAGGAGAATACGTATCAGATCGTCCCGATCGTCGGCTATGCCGCCGATTGGGCCGGACCGGAGAAGCAGCTGTTGGTGGAAGCCGGCACATACATCCGTGAGGTCGGCAACTACATGCAGGCGCCGGTGCGGCTGGCCGATTGGAACGCGTTTATGCGGAATGTCGGGCGTGAGCATGGCAAGGAGTTTGCCAAATGGGTCTTTTGGAAAAATCCGGACAAGCGGGAATCCAATCCGCTCTATCTGCCGCCGGACAAGTATCGGAGCATGCTGGAGTGTTTTAGCCGGTGGATCAAGCAGTACAACACGAATGCCTGCGTCGTGGCCGGCGGATTCAGTTATGACCGCGTCACAGACTATCTGTTCAACATGCCTGAGCCGCACACGCTCCCCTTCCAGCAGTTTGAGGTGCGCGTGAATCCGGGTGGCGTGTCAGCCGAGGAAGCCCAGCTGGAGGATTTTTTGGAGGATCTGGATGCCCGGCTGAAGTTGACCGCCACGGGCCGGAAAGCCTCGGTCGTGGATCTGGATTGGGCCACGGTTGAGAATTTCCCGTTTCTGGATCAGGCGGCGTACCACTCCCGGGCTGCCATTCTGCTGTTTGCGGCAGGTGCGCTGCCGCATCAGTTTGCCAGCGTGCACAAGTTCGGGATCCAGGACAATTATGGCGTGCTCTATCATCCACTGTACGGCAACAGTTCGGTTCAGCGCCAGCGCGCCTTCTATGTGCCCAAGCCGGCGTACTTCGGGCTGATCGAGACACGGAGGATGCTGGCGGATTTGGAATTCCTGCAGCGCTCCAGTATTGCGGACCGCGATGCGCAGGCCAGTCGCGCCTATCTGTTCAAGCAGAAGGACGGTAACATCTGCGCAGCGATCTGGCGGGTGCGGGGCGCCAGGAGCTATCTGCTGCCGGCGGATTGGGCGTCGGTCAAGGCGGTGGATGCGTTTGGCGTTCCGGTCGCGCTGGATAAGACGCTGCCGGTGGGACCGATGCCGTTGTTCCTGCGCTTTACTTCCGTGGCGATCGACCGCGTGGCGCATGAATTGCGGAACCTTCGTCCGCAGGCCGTTGACAAGGCGTACGAACTGGTTCTCGATTGCTTCCCGGCAGAGTCCTATTCGCGCCAGGTAGCCGAATACAAAGCCACCGGCGGGGATACGGTGGAACGTCTCCCCGGTCGTCTGTTTGCCGGTGAACGCGTCAATGCGGGCTACCTCAAGAACGTCACCGAGGAGCGTTTTGCGTTTCGTCTCGATACGGCCGGCGATGTGCTCCTGAGCCGTCTCTGGTTCCTGGATGTGGCTGGCGGGACGAATTGGTCGTTGCGGGTGGTGCTCAACGGCGGCGCGGAGCAGGTGTGGAACCTGGCGCCTCAGGCGGTACTGGCGACAACCAACACGTTTGACAAGAAGTATACCGCGGGGCCGCGCCGTTCCGCGTTTGTGCTGCGCGGGTGTCAGGCCGGTCGCAACGAGGTGGTGTTGCGGCACAACAGTCCGACGCCCTCGGGCGGCTTCCGGGTCACCCGGATCCAGGACGGGCGCGTGGGCCTTACGGAATGCGGCGCGCTGGCGTGTTCGGATTCGGGCGTCCCGGTGCAGTCGTTCCGCAACGCCTCAGGCGGCGCATTGACATTAGGCAAGCAGACGTATGCGGCGGGCATCGGCTGCATGGGCGGCACGAATCAGGAGTTCCCGCTCAACAAGCAGTTTTCGCGGTTTGACGTGACGGTTGGGATCGATGCGATCGCCAAAGGGCGCGGGTCGGTCGGGTTCCGGATTCTGGTGGACGGCCGGGAGAAGGGCAAGCTTGGGAAATCAGGACCGATGACCGGCATGACGCTGCCCAAGACGCTGTCGGTGGAAGGGTTGGAAGATGCCGAGCGCCTGCTGCTGGTGGTGGATGATGCCGGCGACGGCGCGGACAACGATCTGGCCAACTGGGTGGATCCGGTGCTGACGGTGAAAGGGATTGTGACGGAGCCGAAGAAGTGAGGAGTCAGGGGTCAGGGAAACAGTCGGGATCGAGACGTGCTGCGCTCTTCCTGTCGTCTGGCTCCTGACGCCTGACCCCTGAACTGAGGTAAAAAATGATTGCGCGAAACGCCATATATCGACTTGGGGGAATAAGCCTACTGGCGTCCCTGTTGGCCGTGCCGTCCGTCCATGCGGCAGATGCCGACTGGCTGCAGAAGGGGTCGCGCAAGGAAGTGAAGGTCTTCACGGCGGCTGATAAGAAAGCCAAGGCTGAGGATGAGATTGACCGTCGCGGCAAGGTCACGATCCGGCGCCTTATTCCCAAGTGTCCATCCGACTGGGGCAACGACCCCACGGCGCTGCCGTTCCTGTTATACCAGCTCTCCGTGCGCACGGATGGTGAATTTCCGAACTATGTCGACAACGCGGGCCTGGAGATCACCAGCGAGGATATTTTCAAGTATCCCATCATCTATTTCACCAGCCACTTTCCGTTCAGCTTCACCGACGAGGAGGTGCTAAACCTGCGCAAGTATCTTGAGCGCGGTGGAACCTTGTGGCTGGACGATTGCACCGGTTGCGGCCCCTTCATGGACTCCGTGCCGCAGAACGTCCAGCGGATTGTGCCGGGATCCGAGATGAAGCTCATGCTGCGGACAACCCCGGAGTTCTTCGATCTGTACAACATGGTGTTCCCGTTCGACGGCGTGCCGATCGTGGGCAAGGAGCAGTTCTGCCGCCCGCTCCAGGCCGCGTATGTGCGCGGGCGCCCGGCGATCATCTTCTGCCCGAACGACTATGGGTGCTTCTGGGAGATCTCCACGCCGCCGACGGATCTGAACCCCATGGGCGAAGGCGCGCACGGCTACCTGGACGAGGGCGGGTTCAAGTGTCGCGATATTGTGTACCAATTTACCATCAACTGGCTGTTTTACACGCTGACGCACTAGCACTAGCAGCCTGTTGGTAGTAGCTCATGATCACGCTTGAACTTTGTGCCAACAGGCTGCTAGTTGAGCAACCCGCCGATGGCGGGTTGCGCGGACGCCATAACGAATGAATGGGTGAAGCTCAGGTTTGGGAGTATTGAGAATGCGTTTTTCCGCAGATTTCGCAGATTAACGCAGATTGGGATGTTGTGCGTTGTGGAAGTCACACGCCAAAACTCTCAATCTGCGTTAATCTGCGAAATCTGCGGAAAAAACACGACGAACGGCTTGGATGGGACGCATATTTTGATTCCTGAGCAGTTATCGCCACGCGGCAGAAAAAGAGTGAGTAGAAGGATGCCGGGCATGAAGACAAAGAGAAAACTTGCGATGAGATGGACGACATGGATATCGGCCCTTCTGCTGGCGTGTGGCTCGGCGATGGCGCAGGAGGCTTCGCGGTCGAACATCATTGTGCGGATGGTGGCGGCGGAGCAGCAGGGCCGGTTAATCAGCGACCTGCAGTCGCTGGTGTCGGTCGAAGACCCCAACGTCAATACGATCGTCCGGCAGAGCGCGCCGGCGCAATCGATCGGTGAGGATGCCACCTTGTGGGTGCGCGGCGCACGCATCGACAAGACCAACACCTTCGAGCGCTTTTACAAGGGTGTATTCACCAAGCGCGTTGCGGAACAGGAGTTCGAGCCCGGCCGACTGGCGGTGGGCGAACACGTCATTGATCCGGGGCATCATGTCTTCCGTCTCGAAAAAGACGGGCAGCTCTCTTCGACCGACCCGGACATCACCATTGAAGGGCGCACCGTCACGCTGAAGGCCTACCGGATTGAGATCCTGAGCACGGATGCGGATAAATCAGGGCCGCCCGAGGCCCGTTTGATGGGCAAGCCGCTGAACGTGGACGAGCTGCTGCCCGGTTTTAGTAGTGCCAGCAATCGCTTTGATGAGGCGCATGCCTCGAATCTGCTCAGCCACTCCCGCAACTTCTGTCCGCTCCGTCTCTACCTGCCTGCCAACACGAATGAGCAGGCCTACCTGCTCCGGCCCGGCATGCAACCGTTTCGGGTACTGCCTGGTGGGATCGTGGACTTTCAGGGGCAAACCGCGCAGGGGATCAAGACGGACGGTTCGCGGATCCTGGTCTCGTACGTGTCGTTTTCCGCCTGGGTCAACACCCGGACCGCGCTTGGCGCAAGCTTTGCCGGAGTCCTGATTCCGCGCACCGGTCCGACACCTGTCCGGATTCGCGTGGGTCCCACCCGCGGCGATCCGCTCTTCCAGGCGGCGGCGGGGGGCATCTCGCCGCTGGCGCTGACGCTGTCCGGGGATCTGGACCGGTACCCGAACAAGTTTATGGTGGCGGAGAACACGCGGGATCCCATGTCCGTCCGGTTGATGGCCCTGGAGTCCGGCGTTTGCAATTTTGAACGCGGCACCCCGGCGGTCGTGCGTCTGCAATACAAGGAGAATTTCACGGCCCTGCGGCTGGACTCGATCCAGAATGCCGCGCCGTTGATCGAGGCCCTGCGTGCGGCGGCGTCGACCAACAGCCCGGTGTCGAAAGACGATCCGGCCGCGCAGCAAGTCCGGCGGATCAGCAAGTATCTGCTCGTCACATCGAAGGTTGGCGAGGGCGAGGCCCTGGCCAAGTGGCTGGCTTCGGCGGACGTTACGAACAAGATCAGCATGGCCCAGAGCGCCATGACGGTCTTTGCCCGGCTGAATGAAATCCTGTCGGACAGCACATTTTTCACCGCTGCCGCGCTGGCGGATCTCAAGGCGGATGACGCGCTCCGCGCCGAGGCCGGCAATCTGGCGAAGTTGAGCGCCGAGGCCGTGGCGCGCGTCAACCGCCGCATTCTGGACCTGGCCTTCCCGGGCGTATTCGCGCCGCTGGCCGCTGGTGAGCCGCCGCGCCCGCAGGTGCGGATGATGTATTCGCCGTATGACCCGGCACATATCACGAGTCGTTCCTGGAGCGTATTCCCTGCGCAGGCGCAGACGTGGGAGGGCGACAAGCTGACCGTCCAGACGCCGGAGATTCCCTGTGGCTTCTACATCTTCCGGGTCATGCTGTGCGGGCCGCAAGAGGTCCAGGATTCGATCTCTCCCCTGATGGCCGAGTTTGCGACGTGTGTGATCGAGCCGAAGCAGGATGGGACCGCCTGCTTCATCAGCAACAAGGGGCGCGACGCCTTTGTGGCCGGCGAGACCATCCGCCTGCAGGCCGTACTGCGATCGCGCAACGCGCGGCAGGCTGGGAGCCGGACCGTGGTGTTGAAGCATCCGGATGGCCGCGAGGATCGCCTGTCCATGGAGGATTCCGGTGGCAAGTGGTACAGCCGCGCGCTGACCATCCCGGACAGCAGCACGCGCCGCCTGATTCCCGGCCGGTACGAGCTGAGCATGACGGATCTGCCGTCCGGCGTGGCCTGCACCCCCTTCCGGTTCGACATGGCGCCGCCGCGCGAGAGTCTCTTCCGCATGATCAAGGCTTCGAAATACACGGGCGAGGCCTATGCGTTGCTGGGGTCGCAGAACGGGGAAAATCCGATCGATCTGGACCGGGCCGTGGAATCGATGGCAGAGCTAGGGTACAATCGCTTCGACTATCACACCTACAGCACCGACCTCCACGGCCGGCGGGCTGACCCGCGCGCCATGATTGCGCAGGATGACGAGCGGTTGATGTCGCCGGATGCCCTTTACCTGCCGTCCGGGCGCGACCAGATCCTGAATGCTTGCGTACGGTACGGTTTGGAGTATGGCGATGTCCTGCACGGCGCGGGCGACAATGAAATCCCCCGCTATATAGATGCCTACATTGCGGCCGGCGAACGGTGGATCCGGCGGGAGGTGACCTCCATGCGCCATTCGCCCGCGTATGACGGCCAGTATCTCTACGAGGAGGCCTACGAGCGCGGGCTGGTGGGCGTGCCGAAGAAGCACGACAACTTCTTTCCGTCGTGGCGCCTGATGCGGGCGCGGCAGGCCTTCACGAATATCTCGCCCAACCAGATTCGCGCCGAGGGGAGCCGGAATGTGGCCGCGTTGAAGAACGACCCAAACAAGTGGGATCCGAAGGCCATGGAGCGGTTTCTGGATCTCCGCAAATGGGAGATGCACGGGTGGGGCGATTTCAACACGCGCCTGGCCGCGGCCGGACGCGAGCTGCTCCCCCGGGCGAGAATGGGCACGTACCACTGCTGCTTCATGTTTGTGCAGAATGGCTATGGTGCCATCATGTCGGCCGCCGATTTCGACAACGGCTATCACCCCGACGTGTTTGAAAACTTGGATATCGCCACCTGCCAGCACTACCATGACGGTCCCACCATCGGCTACTGGGCAAACTCGCCGATTATGATTCAGCTCCTGCGGGAATCACCGGTTAACGGCAAGCGACTGGTCTGGGCCAACATCTCGATGAATCCGGATTCACGCGCGCTCTCCGACGGTCAGTTGCAGCGTCAGATGGCCTTTGCCATGCTGGCGCAGGGCGCGGATGGCGTATCCACGTTCCACATGCACGAGACCTTCGCGGACGCGCCCAATCCCAACATGATCAAGAGCAAGGAGACCATGCGGTGGCTGAACAAGGAGATCCTGTCGCCGTTTGGCGAGATCTACGCGCGCGGCACCAGGCCCGGCTATCTCAAGGTCGGTATCGTCAACACGCTGGCCCAGCTTTCCATGAGCGAGTTCAAGAATATCCGCACCGCCAACCAGCTCGAGGAGCTCTGGATCTCCTGCTGGCGCCTGGGCTATCCGGCGGTCTTCCTGCGTGAAGGCGACATGGAAAAGTCGCTCGATGGCTACCAGGTGATCTTTGTGCCCGGCATCCGGTTCCCGGGCGAATTGACGCCGGGCGCGCTGGACCAGCTCCGCAAGGCGATCAAGGGCGGCTGCAAGGTGGTCGTGGAGCGGGACAGCACGTTGGACAGTCAGATCGCCGATGTGACCAAGATGCAGGATTTCGACCTGATGAATTACTACATCGGCCCGGGGTTCAATGTGGCGGGCTATGACGCGGAATTGGACAAGGTGTTCACCTTGACCCAGGCTTGCACGGACTATCTCCGCCCCAGGATGGCGGGGTGGGGCGTCGAGGCCGCGGCGCGCGGCCCGTTCACGATGGGGCCCAACTGGCGGGACGGCGGCGATATCCAGTACCTCATCATGTCCAACTATGAGGATCCGGACTACAGCCAGACCTGTCGCGACATCATGTCCAAGCCGGTGCGCATGCCGCTCACGGTGCCGGCCCGTCGCGGGGAAGTCGCTTATGATCTCCTGGCGCGCACGGAGTTGCCGCTCAGCAAGACCACGAACAGCCAGGAGCGTGCAGTGGTGCTGGATATGACCCGTGTGCAGGGCGCGCTCGCGGCCTTCCTCCCCGAGAAGATCGGCGCGCTGCGCCTGGCGATGCGGCGCGATGCCGCAGGCGCCTCCATGCTGCTGAACGGTACGCTGGTCGGCGAGTCCGGGAAGGCCCTGTCCGGTTCCTTCCCCACGCGCATCCGGCTTCTGGATGGCAAGGGGCAGGTGCTCTATTCCATCTATCGCGTGCTGCAGTCCAAGAGCGAAATGGAACTGGCGGTGCCGCTGACCTCCGGCAAGGATGGCGGGATTGTGCTGGAAGTGGTGGAGAACATCTCGGGCAAGAGTTGCCGGATCCCGGTCGAGACGCCAGCCGGCCAGGAAGTGGTGCTGCGCCTGGAGGATGCTGCGTTTCCGTATGTGCCGTACCCTGTGGAGCTCGAACGGTTCCTGAAGTCCAACACCAACGCCGTGCTGGTGCTGGGGCGCGGCATGGAGGGCGCGAAGGCGGAAGTGGAGCGCCTGATTACCGGCCTGAACGCGAAAGGCCTGAAAGTTACCCTGATGCCCGAGAGTCGCATCTGGCATGTGGCAGGTGGCGACCCCAGTGTGACGGGTGATCCGAATGCCGACGGCTTCCACCACTGGCACGGCGGCATGGGCGGCTCGGATGGCGGCGTGATCGAACCCCGCGCCGTGGTGGACAGCCCGCTGATCATCTTGAGCCCGGCGTATGGCTCGACGCTGCTGAACATGCTGGCGGAAAAGGGCTTTCTCACGGAGCAGCCCGTGGGCGCGTGGGGGCTGCCCGCGCAGCCGACGCTGCAGGTGGCGTCCCGCGGCCTGCACTGGAAATACGACACGCTGTGCCTCGTGGCGAATCACGCCGAGGGCGTGCGCCAGGCTGTCAGCCGCGTGCTCGAAGACCCTGCGCTGACAGGCGCTGCCCGGGTCGCAGAGGCAGCACCGAAGCCCGCGGCCTACGGACCGTCTGTGCCCAAGGATGGGCGTGAAACCATGGCACGGGCGGCAGCCACGAACTTCATGGGGAACAACGAGTATGTCATCGACATGAAGTTCGATGCGGCCGGGAATCTTTATGTCATCACCTGGGGCCATGGCGACAACCTCTACTCGCTCGATCCCAAGGGGAACCTGCGCTTCTCGCGGCGTCTGCCGGAGATGGGCGCCTGTCGCCTCGACATGGATACGGATCGCGTCGCGGTCTATACCGCCTACGGCAGCCGGATGTACCAGGTGGCGCTGGATGGAAAATTGATCTCCCAGGCGCGCCTGACCCTGGATCCCGGGGTGGCGCTCAAGGGGCCCGTCTACCGCGAGCGCCCCACCGCTGATCTGTTACGGCATGGCGGTGGCCTGTACGCCGACCTGTTTCAATATGCCTATGTTCCGGGGAAACACCTCGTAGTTTATTACGAGCCGCTGTTGGAGACGATGCGCGTGGTGGACGAGAACATCAATCTCGTGGCCGAGTGGCGGGGCGAAGCCCGGACGGATGAGGATGGCGACGTCCGCTATCGCGAGCTGGGCGATTTTGCCTGCAGCCCGGACGGAACGCGCATTGCGCAGTTTGAGGATGGCGCCTTGGTGATTCGCGACCTGACCGACACCAAGAACCTGCGCAAGCTGGCTGCGCGCTTTGGCGCCGGCAAGCCGCTCTCCTGGCAGAAGGGCGAGCCAGGGCCCACTGCCGGCCGGACGCATTTCGACAGCGAACTCGAAGTGGTGCGGGAAGATCCGCCGGCGCCGGAAGCGACTGCGGCGATCAACCTCGGGAACGTGGGAAGTCTGATTCCGGACGGCAAGGATTTCCGGCTGGTACGCTACTCTAAGGAAGGCGACAAGCAGGTCGCGCGTCTGGGCCCATTCCCGTGGACCCCGACCTTTGCGAAGGTCAGCCCGGACGGGAAATACCTTGTCCTGCTGGATGAGTATTGGATGGCCTACGTTCACGAGATCGAGACCGGCAAGCGGACCGGTCAGATCAAGCTGTCCGAAATGGGGTTCTCGCTCGAGTTCACGCCGGATTCCAAGGCGTTTATTGTCGGTGGCCTGCGGGGCGCCGTGATCTGCTGCGATCTGAACGCCAAGCTGCTCTGGAGCACGTCGCTCATGGCGCACAACCGGAGCCTGCAGCAGGCGGAACTCCCCAATGTCGACCCGTCGATCCCGGATAGCACGGACAAGCTCTTCCAGCCCCAGTTGGATGAGGCCGGTGAACTCGACAAGCTGGTGACCATTGACCGCAGCCGGTTGGTGAATGGCGATTTCGAGGGCACGGGCGGCTGGCAGCTGGTAACGAATGCGGAGACGAAAGCCGGCAGCCTGGCTTACGTGGATGGCGGGAATCAGAGCAAGCGCTGCCTGAAGGTCGGCGACGCGGTCGTGCAGCAGCAGATCGAGGGGTTGATCGGCGATCACTTCACGTGGGTGCTGGAGTTCTACTATCGCCGCGCGACACCGGAGAAGGCCGTGGGGTTGCTGGCCGGGCTGTCGTCCGAGAGCCGGCATCCGGACAACGTCGTGCGCGTATTGGACTGCGCCAAGGAGTGGAAGTTTGCCCGGATCGCCTTCAAGAGCGGCGGCGCCCCCCGCTTGCTGCGGGTCGGCTTCCAGGGGCAGGGCGGCGAGGCGCTGGTGGATCAGGTCACACTGCGCCGCATCCGTTTCCCCAGCGTCAACCACATGCTGTATGCGCCGCTGTATGATGTCGATCCCGTCGTGCTGCAGAACCCGCTGTACCTGAAGGACTACAATCCGTTGGGCGTGCTGCGCGAACAGGTCCCGAACATGGTTCTCTCGGCGCGTCCGGAACAGATCGCCGACGCCTTGATTGTGGACGCCTTCCTTCAGAATGGCCGGCTTAACGACATCAGCAGCTACTGGCACTGGTCCTACCTGGGCGGAGCGGATACGCAGATCTCCATGGGCATCAAGAATCCCCGCTGGGTCTCCATGGTGGCAGTCTATTTCAACGCGTATGACGAAGCCAACACGCCGCGGAACTTTGACGTGTTTGTGTCTGACATTGCGCAGAAGAAGGTGACGCGTGTGGCCTCGATTCGCAACAACCGCAGCCTGTTCCGCCTGATCAAGTTCCCCGCGCGCCGGGCGGACGAAGTGCGCATAACGCTGGTCAATGCGCTGCCGCGCCAGCGCACCGTCACGGAAGTGGAAGTCTATGGCCCGCTGTCCGGCGGCGAAACCGGTGGCGGTGCAGATACGAACGCGCAGCAAACCTACATGGGTGCGTTTACCCGTGTGGATTCGCGCCGCATGCCGCTGGCAGCTGGGTACGAAGCCAAGTCCATCACCGGCGCCAGCGCCATACCGCGCTGGGCCACACCGGTCTCGCAGGTCATGATGTCGGAGCGCAGCCTGTACCTTTCGCGTGCGCTGGGCTTCAACCAGTGCCTCTCGCTCGACACCCCGGTGGAGACTTTTTACCGCACCGGCGGCATGGGCTTTGGCCCGGTCGTAACCCTGGCTGGCGGAGCGCTGCTGAAGCCCGGGAGCGACGGCAAACTTTGGTGTGTTGATCCGGTCTCCGGGCGTGCGTTCTGGTCCACGGTGCTCGGCGAGCGGCTCACCGGGGCTCCGGCCGTGAACGGCCTCGATGTCTACATGGCAACCGATGCCGGCAAGCTCTACACGCTCGACATTGCCAGCGGTGCCATCCTCGGCGAGCTGAAGCTTTCCGGACCGGTGTACGGTTCAGTTGCCACGGACAACGCCAACCTGTTTGTGATTACGTCCGGCGGGCGTCTGCATGGCGTGCAGGTAGTCAGCGGCCGGGAGCTGTGGACATTGCCGGTGGCGCCGAACACGGAATCCACGCCGGCGGTGGATGGCGGCGTGGTTTACCTGGCAGACCAGAAGGGGACGGCCCGGGCGGTCCAGGGCGCGGATGGTAAGCTCCTCTGGTCGCATGAACTCGGCAGCGAGTTTAGCCGTTGTCCGGTGGTGCTGCCGGAGATGGTCGTGTTCGGCTGCATTGACGGTCGCCTGGTGGCGCTGAACCGCCGCACCGGCGAACAGGTGTGGCAGACGCAGCTGGAAACGCGGTTCATGCGCTACGAGCCCGTGCCCGTGCTGCTGCCCGCGCCCGTTGCCGCGACGCCGGTCGATGCCACCAACAGCGTGGCCGCTCCAGTCCCCACTGCCGCCGCGACCCCTGTGCTGCTGTGCATGTCCGCCGGCAAACCGCAGTTGATCGATGCAGCCAGCGGCAAGCCTACGGATCGCCAGATTTCGATTGGCCCGCCGCCAAAGGACGGCAAGTACAATCCGCCCTCCATCGGCGAACTGGCAGCACCGATCAGCTTCTACAACGGCTACCTCGCGTTTGTTGCCATTTCGGGGGATATTACCGGCGAGCCCATGTACAACGACAGCCGGTATCACAACATGGGGAGCGGCGCGGTGAATCTGCTGCGGCCGATCGGGGACGTTGCGCCGAAGTCGGCGAATGCGCCTCGACTGGTGGCGCGTCTGGGCAAGCCCCTTCAGCTGGACGGCTCGGTCGAAGCAGAGGAGTGGGGCAAGGCTTTATTCGCGCTCAACGGTCCGGAGAACATCTTCCCGGCTGCCCAGCGATCCCAGGGCGTGGGCGATGGAGCGACGACGTGGAAAAGCTACGATGATCTGGGCGCCAAGGTCTACATGGGTTGCGACAGCAATGCGCTTTACATCGCGGCCGTGGTCAGCGATGACCTGCACTTCAATACGAAGGCCGGCGAGGAGATCTTCGACGGCGATGTCATGCAGGTGGGGATCGTCACCCCCAAGAGCGTGCACTGGAATCTGGGTCTGGCAAAGACCAAGGAGGGCGCGGTGTTATATCAGGCCGAAGGGGGGACGAACGCCATGGACAAGGTCGCCGTCTACAAGGTCACCCGCTCGGACGCTGCCCGGTCCACATCCTATGAACTGCGCTTGCCGCTGACCGCGCTCGGGATGGACCCGGGCGCCGAGTTCGGCTTCAACGTGGCCTTCTTTGACGACGACACCGGCAAAGGGGCGCGCTACTGGCTGCAGTTGGCTCCTGGCCTGGCAGGCCGGGATGAGAAGACGCCCCTGCCGGCCAAGGTGTATCCGCGGTTTGTGCTGGAGAAGTAGGCCGGCACGGCGGCACACGACGCCAGCCGCGCGAGGCGCTGCCTTGTTGAGTCGCCATCTGGGAGCGCGTGAATGAAGTCTTTGAAAACGACCGGAACGTCCGGCATTGTGGGCGCGGCAAGAAAGCTTCGGGGCGGCCGGTTGCAGGCGGTTATCGCGCGTGCGCGGTGTTATGCAAGCCTGCCGCGGCATGCGCATCAACCGGACTTCCGGCTGGTGCGTGTGGATGACCCGAAGTATCGCGCGAACCATTCCTGGATTCTGGATGGCGAACAGAAGATCGGCATTTTGAATCTGGCGATTGGCGAGATTGAGATCTTCCGGTTCTTTCCTCCAGCAGACGGCGCGCGGGTCGAGTACCAGATGCCGGCGGTTTACGACTGGCGCACACTTCGTGGTGTTCGCATCTGCATTGTGCCGCAGGGGACCTGGTCGGGCCGGGGACAGATGGAGTACCTGCGGGACAGGGGCGAAACGCTGGAGCTGCGCTACCTCGAGAAGCTCAAGGGCAAGGGCCGGATGGTTCATGGCTTTACCCTGCGCTTCGACCCCGTGCTGGGGTATGTCCTGGACTGCGTGGTTGATATCCAGCTGTCCAGGTCGCGGGAATTCGAATACGCGAACATGCTGGCCGCCGGCCTGATGGAATCCAGGGAAGAGCGCAAGCGCTATCAGAAATGCATCTGGACCAGGCGCGACGGCACATTTTGTTACCAGTACCAGAATCCGCTTTCGCGGATGCAGCTGGCCGGGCGCAAGTGGTCCGACATGTCTGATGGTGGCTTCGTCGGCTGGGTGGCGGAGCGGGACATGAATCCCTTCCTGGAGATTATCCGGGCCACGCCCACCCGGTTTGAAACGTGCGGCATGTGGTACGACCAGCACATTTTTGGTCGGGCGCCGCAACGGAAGGGCAAGGACGGTTTTTTCCATGTTGAGGCGGTCTACCGGCTCTTGAGCCTGCCGGTATCCATCGCCAAGGAGCTGGAGGATGCCGCGCGTGCCATGCTGCCGGTGGACAAGAAGTTGGTGAAGGCCGGTTTTCGCTATGGCGTCGTGAACGACTTTGAGGCGCCGATCCCGGCGGGCACGCTGTATAACGGCTGCGCATGGACCCGGGCGGCTAAGCTGGACGATCGGGTGAGCCATTCCGGCACGCGGTCGCTACGTGTGCGGGGCGGCGCTGTGGCGTCACCCAATGACTGTGGCACCGCCATCTTGCTGGAGTCCGGAAAACGCTATCGCTTTTCCGCTTGGGTGCGGACGCGTGGCGTGACGGGCAAGGGCGCGTTCTTGCGACTGAACGAGATCTTCTGGCACTGGGGCGATATACGTGCCTCGCACCAGTCCAGGGGGCTGAAGGGCGACAAAGAGTGGACGCGCCTGGAGATTGAATTCGAACCGGTGGCGGATGATCCGATCGCCCTGCCCGGTTTGGTTGTCGCAGGCAAGGGTACGGCGTGGTTCGATGACGTGGAACTGGTGGAGGTGTCCGGATGAGTTTCAGCACGGCTATTCGTTGCGTACTTTCGGCCATGGCGCTGGCCGGGGCCGGTTGTGTCGCCACACGCATCGAACCTGCCGTCAGCCAATGGCAACCGCGTGACCTGACACCCGTGACCTGGCTGCCGGCCCCGTCCCACCTGCCCGTGGAGATCGTGCGGGATGGCGAGGCCCGGGCCGTGGTCTATGTGGCTGACCCCAAGGTCCGCGAGCTTCTCAAATCGAAGAGCAAAGACAAGCCGGTAATCAAGCAGCTCCTGGACCAGCTGCTCGAGACGGTCAGCCTCACCACCGGCGCGAAGCTGGAGCTGGTCAGCACCAATCCGCCCATCGACAAACCTGCCATTGTGATCGGCGACTGCGAGGAGTCGCGCCGGGCCGGGATCACGGCTACGAATCTACCCGTCGAGGGGTTTGTCGTTCAGACCGCCCCTAATCGCGTCTTTCTCGTGGGCAGCACGCGCGGCGGCGACGGCACGGCCTGGGCTGTGGCGGATTTCCTGGAACGGTTTGTCGGCGTGCGCTGGTACTGGCCGACGCCCTATGGCGGACGCTCCGTGCGGCATCAGGCCATGCTCGTGATCCCGCCAACGCACTACCGCGATCAGCCGGTCTTCTCCTACCGGCGCATGTATCAGGACTGGTACTGGCTGCAGGCGCGCTCGAGCGACGAACAGATTCTCCCGATGCCCCCCGGCGCCGGCGCCGAGAACCAGGAGACGCTCTGGCTGGGCGATCACTTCACGCTGATGCGTGAGGCCAACTGCTGGCCGTATGAAGCTGTGCAGCAGGGTGCGCGCATCTTCGAGTTCATGAACAACACGCTGCGCACCAATGCCGCCCTGTTTGCCATCCGGGAGGACGGCAGCCGGAACTATGCCACGTTCTGCTACAGCTCGCCGGAGCTGCTTACCTGCTATGTCGACACCCTGGAGCGGGCCTGGAGCAAAGGATCCAAGGGCGCCAACATCGGCGGCATCACGCGCAACAGCGTCACGCTCTGGCCGTGCATGGACCTGGGCAACAACTCCCTGGTCTCCGCCTGCCGCTGTCCGACCTGTCGGGAGATGTCCGCAAAAGGCGGCGACGCGCTGCTGATGGGCGACTTTGTCAGGCGGTTGTGCGAGCAGGTCAAGAGTCGCTGGCCGGACAAGAAGGTGATCTACGTCCCCTGGGGAATCAAGAAGTGCCCGGATGAACTGACCTTCCCCGACAACCTCGTGGTGAACTCTCTCGATCTGGGAACCATGGGCCTGTTGCATCAGCCGACCATTCGTCAGGAGCAGGAGGGTCTCCTGCGCACGTGGGCCGCGAAGACAGGCCGGCCGGTAACCATGTGGATCGACTATGCCGGTCCCGGCGACTGGACTTTTGGCCCGGTCCAGTTCCCTCATCTGGTCAAGGAGTTCTACCAGACGAACCGTAACCGGCTCGATGGCGGCATGGTGCTCACGTATGGCGCCGCCTGCTTTGTCACGGCCGCGCCCACCTATTACGTCTGGAACCGTGCACTGTGGAATCCGGATCTGGATGTGGATGCCACGCTGGACGAAATGTGCAGGCGGCTTTTCGGCGCCGGTGCGTCCAGCGCACGCGAACTCCTGCGGATCGAGTGTGACCGCTGGCAGAACACGCCGCTCTCGCGTCCGCTGCGCATCGCCGAGCAGCGCGTCCCGCCCAAGCTGTTCCGTGAAATCTGGCCGATGGATGTCGTGGCCCACATGCAGACGCTGCGCGATCAGGCGCTCGAAGAGATCGAACGGACTCACAACACGGATGCCAGGCGGGCTTTTCTCTACTGGACCTGGTCGTTCAACGCGTTTGTGGAATACGCCGAAACCATCAATGGCGTAAGCGTGCGGGAGGTCCAGGACAAGTTGTTGGCTGCCCCTTCCGCTGGCGGGCCGGCCGCCGTCCCTGCGAACGGCACGAAAACGGATGGAGGACCGGGCTCTGTCCCGGCCGCGGTCCCTCCAGCAGTTCTGAGAACAGACGTAGCACCTGAAGCGAACGCCGAAGCTGCCGCGCGCTTCCAGGGCGGCGCTTTCGAAACCAACCAGGTCCGGCTCGCCAGCGTCCGCCTGGAGAACGGCGCGGCCGAAGGACAGAGCGCCATCCGGTTCGATCTCTCCTGGGGCCACACCTGGCGCGCGAAATGGACAGAGCCAGCGGCGCAGAATGTAACAGGCAAAGAGCTCCCGATCGAGAGCTGGAGCGCAGCCTGGGTGTTTGCAAAATACCGGATCCCCGGCCGGGAAGCGGACGGCTATTTTCACGCGACGCTCGCGCCGGATCGCGCGCAGCACAGCGTGCCCGGGCAGGCCGTGCTCGATGTCGGCCTGACCGGCACCAAAGGGATGGGCGTGTTCATCTACCGCGCCACTCCCGGCCAGGGCGCGCTCAATCTCAAGGACGTGGGTCTCTGCTGGCTGCATGGCGCTGACGGCGTCACCAATCCCGCTGCGGTTGATCTCAAGGTTTTTGCCATTGAGATGGTCTATGTGCCGCGCGGCGCGTTTCAGGTGGGGTCTGGCGGAGCCGAGAATGGCAGCTTTACGGATGGCTCCTGGACCGACGGTGCTACGATTCCGTTCCAGGTGGATGCCAACTGGAGCGGACCGGTCGCGGAAGGCTCCAACGCCCGGCGCATCGGCAGTGCGCCTGGCCGTCTCTGGGGTACAAGCGAATTCGGGCCCGACACCATCGGACGCGAAGGCGCCATCGTCAACAGCTACCCGACCGGCTACGAGCCGTTCTATTGCATGCGATACGAAGTGACGCGAGGTCAGTTCACGGCGTTCCTGAACACGATGTCGATTGCGGAGATTGTCAGCACCTCGGCCGGCGACAGCTCGCACGCCGGGGCCACGTACACGGCGGTTGGCCGGTACAACCTTCTGGGCGTCTGGCCAAACTTCACGGCCGCCAAGCCGTATCAGGCCTGTAACCTGCTCTCGTGGTGGGATAGCGCCAACTTTGCGGCCTGGGCAGGTTTGCGCCCCATGACCGAACTCGAGTACGAGAAAGCCAGTCGCGGACCGCGTTTGCCGGCGACTAACGCCTATGCCTGGGGCTCGACCCGCATGGCGCAGACCGAATACACGGCCACCCGCGAAGGAGCATCCGACGAGCGGATGTCCGGAAACAATGATCCCACCATCGGCAACGCCAGCTACGAGCTGACCCTGCCAGCCTACTTTGGCGGCCCGACGCGCGGCGGTGTGAGTTCGATCCCTGGCAGCCCGATGCGTGCCGGGATCTTTGCCACGCCTGAAAGCGGGCGCGCGGCTGCCGGCGCCTCGTACTGGGGGATACTCGACTTGAGCGGCAATGTGCGCGAGCAGGTCGTGACCCTCGGCAACGGCAAGGGGCGTCTGTTCGAAGGTTCGCATGGCGCAGGCACGCTGGAGATCCCGGCGGATTGGCCGGCGATTGTTGGTAGCGACTCCGGTATTGGCGCCGGGTATCGTGGCGGATTCTTTGGCGATCTGCCTGCGCCATTGCGCACGTCGGATCGCAGCCGCGCGGTATTCAAGGATCGCGAAGCCTCCTTCAGTCGCGAGTCGCGTTCGGAGGCGAACGGCTGGCGCGGTGTGCGCACGGCGCCGGACGCTGCGGCGGGAAGCGCGACAGCCAGTCCGGTGGCCGTGGCGATCGACCGTCCGCTGCCGCGTCTGACGCAGGCGACCCGTGTGGATGGCGCGCTGGACGAGTGGACTGGCAAGCCGTCGCTGATGCGGCGCAGCCTCGCGCAGATTTTTCCGGAAGATCGTCGTCGCCCAACCGGACGCCAGGTGTTGTGGCAGGGACCGGAAGATCTGAGCGTCAAGGCGTGGTGGGGGAGAGACAGCGACGCGCTCTACGTGGCAGCCGAAGTCATGGATGACAAACATTTCAACCTGCAAACCGGCGGCATGATCTGGAACGGCGATGCCCTGCAGATGGGGATTGCCATCTCCACGAATGTGTACTGGAATCTTGGCCTGGCATTGACCACCAACGGCGTGGTTTTTCATAAGTTTGAAGGCCAAGGCGACGCGCTCGCCAAAACCGCCACGTATGCTGTGGTGCGGGACGAGAAAGCCAGGATCACCCGCTACGAGCTGCGCCTGCCGCTGGCGGAGCTTGGACTGAAGCCGGGCGAGTCGTTCGGGTTCAATGTCGTGGTTTTGGATGACGACGACGGCGCCGGTTCCCGTTACTGGTTCCAACTCGCCCCCGGCCTCTGCGGCCGCACCGCCAAAACCCCGCCACCGTGGCAGGTGTACCCGAGGTATGTGGTGGAGCGGTAGGCGTGTCGGTGGCAGGTGTTAGGTGATTGGGCAGCGGAAGGAAATCAGGA
>SESD01000310.1_pt1 | contig 30125 bp, 19 predicted proteins | sample 3171411 | NCBI WGS metagenome assembly SESD01 (sample SAMN06051880, study PRJNA518727) | freshwater metagenome | biome: subpolar coniferous forest; feature: holomictic lake; material: water; isolation source: holomictic Lake 442, 16.5 m depth | place: Canada: near Kenora, Ontario | collected...
GAATGGCGCCACATGGAAACCATTGACAGCGCCTTTCCCGAGTTTCAAGCCTCTGTCCTGACCAGCAAGCTGCGGGGCGACCGCCTGCTGGCACCGCTGTGCGGCGCGCTGGCCTTCCTCTTCTACTGGCTGCTGACGCCCCACTGCCTGCCGCCGGGCGCACCTGCGGAGCTGACCGCCACAGCCATGGGGCTGACCGCGCAGTCGCCGCCTTTCCACCTGCTGTGGCGTTCACTGGCCTCGCTGGCCGCGCACATCCCCGCCGGCACCATGACCGTCAAGCTGGCGCTGCTGAGCGCCATCTGCAGCGCTGCTGCCGCCAGCCTGGTCTACCAGGTGTCCGCCGAGCTGATGATGCACCGCCTGATCCCGAACGGCACCCAGGTCGACCGGCTCAAGATCCGCGCCGTGCAGCTGGGCGGCGTGGTGGCGGCGCTGGCCTTTGCCACCGCCTCGCCCGTGGCCCTGGCCGCGACGCGCGCCTCGCTGCGATCCCTCGACGTGGTGCTGCTGCTGGCGGCCGTGTGGCTCTTTCTGCGCTACTACGACGGCAACCATGTCATCCACCTCCTGCTGGCCGGCACGGCCTGCGGGCTGGGCATGGGCGAAAACCCGGGGTGCTGCGCGGCGTTCGTCGTCGTGCTGCTCTGGGGGATCATCCTGCTCTGGCGGCAGGACCGCAGCACGCTGCCCATGCTGGCCTTTGCCGGCCTCGCACTCCTGATCATGCTGCTGCTCTATCCCGGCCTCTGCTATCTGCGGCATCTGGCTGGCGGCGATGCCCTCCAGCTCATGGGCGGCCACTACCGCGAGCTCCTCCAGGATTACACGTCCTCCCGCACAGGGCTCTTCCTGGGCGCGCTCTCGCTGCTGCCGCTGGTGCTCGCGCTGGTGACCATGAGCCAGACGCTGAACTACAGCGAGGACTACGAGTCGCTCCTGACGCTGTCTGCGCTGGTCATTGCCGCGCTCCTGATCCTGACCAACGCCTTCCCCTCGTTCCGGAACTTTGCCCTGCTCAACCCGGAGCCTCCGGTGCTGCCCTACCTTTTTGCGGCCATGACCGCCGGGTTCGTCTCCGCCTGCTGGTGGACGATTGCCCTGAACCCGTCCTCGCCGGGCGAGGAACTTGACGAAAACGATCTTCACCATCCGGGCACGCTGCACGTGGTCAAGGGGTTCGGCTACGGCGTCGCCATTGCCATCATCTCCGGAATCGGCTTCGCCGGCTTCATGACCCTGAACGGCCTGCGCAGCCGCCCCGACGGCTATCCCCAGCTTTGCGCGGAGACCATCATCCGCAACCTCAGCACGCGCCAGTGGCTGTTTGGCCGCACCCCCGCCAACACCCACCTCGCGGTGCTGACGCGGGACCGCGGGCTCCACCTGCGGATTCTGCCGCTCACCGCCGACCCCTCCTGGTCGCCCCGGATGCGGCAGAGCCTTGCGAATCTGGTGGCGCACGACGCGAGCTTCAACGGACTCGACCGCACGCAACTGGCGGAAGCGCTGACGCTGGGCCCCGACGTCTTCCTGCGCACCTGGCTGCTATCCGATCCCCTGGCCTGCGACAAGGTGGCCATCGCCGGGCCGCCCCTCATCTGGTCATCCTGCAGCTTTACGCCCGTGCCCGAGCTGTTCTTCTTTGGCGCCAGCGCCACCCCGCGCCTGCCGCGGTCCGACTTCGCCGACCAGGCGGTCCAGGCGGAGCAGACGCGCCTGCGCGCCGGCTCCGGCGGCCCCGTGGATGGCACCATGGCCCATGTGCTCGCCTCCGCCGACCAGGCCCTCGCCGCATCCGCCGCCTACGCCACCGCGGCCTTTCGCCGGGCCGGCGCAACCAACGCCGCCGCCGCGCTGGCCTCCTGCTGGGATGTTCCCAGGGCCCCGCCGCCGGAGCGCCGCAGCCTCTTTGCCACGCCGCTGACCTGGGTTTGGGAAACCACCGTTCTCCCCGGAAGACCGGAACGCAACGACATTCTCCACACGATTCGCGGCGACGATTTGCTTTCCGCCCTGGAGCAAAAAGAAGACGCCGCCAGCGTGCGCCGCACCACCGCTTCCGTCAACCGGCAAACGCGCACAACCGGAGACTTCACCGAGATTTACGCGCTGGCACGCAACAGCGCCGACATGGCCATGGTCAACCAGACCTTCTCCTGGCTGGGGCAGCTGGACCAGGTCGGCGCGCCGGCAGCCCCGCTGCGGGTCCTGCGCGCCGAGGCAAATCTGGCCGTCACCGGGAGCATCGAGCAGGCAGGCAACCTGCTGCAGGAGGCCACGGCTGCATTCCCGCGGGACCTCTGGGCGCGGCACCTGCACATCGCCGCCCTGCTCCAGCGCGGCGAGATCGACCGGGCCGACCAGGAGCTTCTCCCCGCCATGGAAAAGGCGGGCGGCGACGCCAACAACGCCCTTGTGCGCCTGACGCGCGCCCTGATCCTGTGCGCCCGCGGCGGGCCCGCCTCCCTGCGCACGGCCCGCACGCTGTTTGTCGACGTGGCCAACGCCAACCCCGACCTGCTGGTCGCGCGCGAATGGGCCTTGCGCCTGGATGTGCTGCTGAACGACGATGCCGCCACCATTCGCGATGCCGACATCCTGGTGGCGTGCGATGAAAACCACGCGCAGGCCAACTACGCGCTCGCCCTGCTCGCGGTGCGGACACGGCAGCTGGCAGAGGCCGACCACCGGTTCCGGCAGTCGCTGACAGGCTACATAACGCCGCAGGCCCTGGTCGGCCGGGCCCGCCTCCACTGCCAGCGGCGCATGGTTACCGAGGCGCTCCAGCTCGCGCGCAGGGTCACGTCCGAGTATCCAGCCTATGCCGACGGCTGGCTGGTCCTGGGCGACGCCCTGGAGGCATCCGGAAAACCCGGCGAGGCCGCGGTTGTCCGCTCGCGCGCCGCGCAGCCGGCGCCGTGAGGGGGAGACCGGTGATCGGTGACCGGTGACCGGTGGGAGGTGGGAGGTGGGAGGTGGGAGGTGGGAGGTGGGAGGTTGTCGGTAACAACCGGTCACTGATCACCGATCACCGGGATTGCCTGTCGAAGCCCGTTGAAACCGCTGCGCCATCATCCCGCGCACATGCCGGACGCCCGCAGCCAGCAGATACGCGGCTGCGGCGACCTCGACAATCGTTGCGCCCGGCGGCCATTCCGGCCCGTAGCTCAACGCCAGGCCGCCCGTGGTCACCACAAAGCAGATCCCGGCAGAAACCGCCATCATAGGCACGAGCCGCCGCACCAGCAGGCCGGCGGTTGCGGCGGGCAGCGTCAGCAGCGCCAGCGCCAGCACGATCCCCGAGACTTTCACCAGCAGCACCACCGTCAGCGCCGTCACCATGAGAAACCCCGTCTCGAAGAGCGCCACGCGCACGCCGCGCAGCCGCGCGTGATCCGCATGGAACCCGATGGCCAGCAGCTGATTGTAGAAGAGCCCGACCAGCGCCAGCACCAGCACGTCGAGCCCCGCCATCACCGCCAGCTCGGACGGATCCACCAGCAGCAGGCTGCCGAACAGATAGCTCATCAGGTCGTCCTGATAGCCGGGCGTGGCCGCAAGGAACGACACGCCGATCGCCATCCCGACGGCCCAGACCATGCTGAGCGCGGTGTCGGTGCGCTGCCGGTACCGCACGGTCAGCCAGGAGATCAGGGCGGCCGCGGCCACGGCGGCAAGGGCGGCGCCGAGCATGGGCGTAAACCATTCCACGCCGCACGCGCGCTGCAGGTAGCGCGCCAGCCCGAGCCCCGCGAGCACGCAGTGCGAAATGGCGCCGGCCAGGTACGTGGTGCGCCGTACCACCACCAGGCTGCCCACCACGCCGGCGGCCACGGCCGCCAGCGCGCCGGCCAGCACGGCGTACTGGAGAAAGGGGAAGCGCAGCAGATCGTGCAGGAAGGTCATTTCTCGTCCCCGCCCTCGCCATGGTGCGGCGTGTCCAGCGCGGCGGAAGAATCGATCACGTGGCACTCCGGGCCATGCTGCAGCAGCGCCAGGTCGCCGCCCGAGGCCTGCCGGATGGTGCCTGAAGCCACGTCGGCCAGCACCTGCATCTCCGCGGTGCGGTTCACGCAGAGCACATGCGTGGCATGTCCGGTCACGGCGCCGAGATTGTGCGACACCATGATGATCGTCCGGTCGGCCTTGAGTGCGTGAAACAGGGCGTGCAGCTGGCGGGTGGCGGCCGGGTCCACGCTGGCGGTCGGCTCGTCCAGCAGCAGCAGCTCCGGCGCGGAAACCAGCGCCTGGGCAATCAGCACGCGCTGACGCTCGCCCCCCGAGAGATCCGCAAACGGCCGGCGCTCGAACCGCTCCATGCCCACCTGCGCCAGCGCGGCACCCGCGGCGCGGCGGTCATCTGCGCGGTACGGGCCCATGCAGTGGCGGTCCACGCGCCCCATCAGCACCACGTCGCGCACGCAGACGGGGAATCCGGGGTCGAACGGCAGCGCCTGCGGCACATAGCCGATGCGGCGGCGAACCGCCACGGGCGCGCCGTCCAGCACGCGCACCCGCCCGAAGCGGGGCGCCAGCTCCCCGAGCAGCAGCCGCAGCAGCGTCGTCTTGCCGCCGCCGTTGGGGCCCACCACAGCCACAAACGCGCACGCCGGCACGCGGAAGGTGACATTGTGCAGCACCTCCTGCCCGCCATAGGCGAAGCAGACATCCTCCACGACAATGGCGAACTCATGCATGATGGCGGGTACTATGCTGCTCCGCGGCCACCTCCGGGTGCGCGTCGAAGAAGCGGTAAAGCGTGGCGCGGGCCACGCCCAGCGCGCGGGCCGCATCCCGCCGGTTTCCCCGGCACCGGACCAGGACATCGCGCACGCGCTCGACGGTCAGCGGATCGCGGGCCGGCGAAGCGGGCGCGGCGGCGGCAGCAGTGCGCGCGACAACCCGCGACGGCGGCAGGTGCTCGGGGCGGATCTCCTGGCCGTGGCACTTGACCAGCGCATACTGCAGCCAGTTTTGGAGTTCGCGCACGTTGCCCGGCCAGTCGCAGGTCAGCAGCACATCCATCGCTTCCGGGCTGAGGCGCACCGTGGTGGCGCGACCCATCTCGGAGAGGAACCGCGCCAGCAGGTGATCCACCAGCAGCGGGATGTCTGCCAGCCGCTCGCGCAGCGGCGGGATCCAGATCGGCACGACGTTCAGGCGGTAGAACAGGTCCTCGCGAAAGCGGCCGTCCGCGATCTCCTTCTGCAGGTCGCGGTGTGTGGCGCTGATCACGCGCACATCCACCTGGATGGAGGCCTCGCTGCCGACGCGCTGCATCACGCCCTCCTGCAGCACGCGCAGCAGGCGCACCTGCATGGCCGGCGAAATGTCGCCGATCTCGTCCAGAAAAATGGTGCCGCCGTCGGCCAGCTCGAAGCGCCCCTTCTTGTCGCGGATCGCGCCGGTGAATGCGCCGCGGACATGTCCGAAGAGCTCGCTCTCCAGCAGCCCCTCGGGAAGCGCGCCGCAGTTGACCGCGATGAACGGCTTGCCGGCGCGCGGCCCCTCATTATGGATAGCCGCGGCCACCAGCTCCTTGCCGGTGCCGCTTTCGCCGCGAATCAGGATCGGAACCGTGCTGTCCGCCACGTCGCGGATCAGGTCGAACACCTCCTGCATCTTGCTCTCGCGGCCGACAATTCCCGCAAACGACTGCAGCTCGCCCATGCGCCGGGCCAGCGCAAATTCGCGGGTAATGTCGTGAAACACGGCCACAAGCCCCGCCCAGCGGCCATCCGCCTCGCGCAGCGGCCGGATGCGCGCCTCCAGCGTGCGCTGCTCGCCGCCGGTCGTCGTGAGTTCGATCCGCTCGCGCCGTTCGTCAAAGCCCGGCTCCGCGGCCGCCGGGATGTTCGCCAGCACGCACTTGCCGCCGCAAAAGCCGCAGCCGAAAACCTGGTGGCAGTCATGGCCCAGGACGTCCTGGCGGCGACGCCCGGTGATCTCCTCGGCGGCGCGGTTGAACAGCACGATCCGGCGCTGCAGGTCATGCGCCAGCAGGCCGTCGGAAATGCTGTCGATGATCATGGCGCTGTAGGCGCGCGAATCGGCGATGGCCTCCAGCGAGCCCTGCTCGAAGAAATCCCCGGTCAGCCGCCGGATGGTGTCGCGCAAATTGCGGAACGCTTCGCGCCGCGCCCCGATCTCCTGGCTGAACCGCGTCGGATCCGGTAGCTTCCAGTGCAGCAACGTGGGGCGGCCCGGGAGCAGCGGCAGCTGCGCCGCCGCCTGCGGGCAGACCACCACGACAATGTCATATTCGTTTCGCAGCACGTCCTTCAGCAGGACGCCCGGCTCGTCGCCGAGCGGCAGCCCGGCCTCCGCCATGACCTCGTCCGCCAGCGGGTCTTTCCTGCCGTCCTCGACCGTGGCCACGGTCACGCTGAGACCCGCCATGGCGCGCCGGCGCGCAAACGCGCCGGCCATGTGACAGCAGCTGCTGCACTGCAGGCCCAGGAATAGCAGGCGGATGTTCATACGTAACCCGTTGCCCGGCTATTTTGCTTTTACATCGTATGCGGCCAGGGCGGCGCCATGCCGCACATACAGCACGCCGTCGGCGAGCACGGGCTGGGCCCAGTGCTGCTGCTGGCCGAAGTCGACAGGGAAGGATCCGTTAACCTGGCAGGCGTCTCCGCTGCGCTTGACCAGGAATACCTTTCCGCTTTCCGCATACGCCAGAATCCCGGCCTCGGTCGCGGCGATCGACGCCCTGCCGACGCCGTCCAGCTTCGAGAGCACATTGCCGGTCTGCGGGTCGATACAGAACAGCGCGCCCGTGGAGGCGCTCGACAGGTAGAGCCGCTTGTCGAGCAGCAGCATCCCGTGGAAGTGGCAGTCCGCCTCCTTCACCAGCCACAGGCGCCGGGCGCCGTCCGCCCCGATTTGCAGGCCTTCGGTGCCGTAGCCATAGCCGGAGGAGACCACCACCCGGTCCGGACCCACAGCCACCGGTGTATTGGGATGCACGGCGTACTTGTTCTTGTGCGGGTGCTTCCAGAGCACGGCGCCGGTCTCGGGGTCAAGGCCGACCACGTTCTCCGCGGTCTGCGTCACGATCTGCCTGCGGTTGTTGAGCACCAGCAGCGCCGGCGAGCAGTAGGCGCTGGCATCGCCCAGCCCCTTGCTCGTCCAGACGGTCTCACCCGTGGCAATGTCGAGCGCGGCCACAGCCGCATCCGGTCCGCCAGGATGACAGATCAGCTTCTTGCCCACCAGCAGCGGCGACTCGGCAATGCCCCACTGAGTGTTCCGGCCATTGAAGCGCTCGAACGTGTCCACGGCCCAGATCTTCTGGCCATCCCTGGCATTCACGCAGACCACGCGCCCCTGGCCGCTGACGAGATAGATTCGACCGTCAGCAACCGTCGGTGTCGTCCGCGCCGACTCGAAGCTGGCGCCCCATTCCGGGCCGTACTCGTACTGCCAAAGGATCGCGCCGTCCGCAGCATTCCGCGCCTCCAGGATGCCGGTGCGCGCCTTGCCGGCACCGGTGGACCCGGCGATGTAGAGCGCGTTGCCCACCACGGCCGGTCCGTTGTACCCCGCCCCGGTGGTGGCCACCTGCCACAGCTTCTTCGGCGGCTGGGTCCAGTCCGCCAGCACGCCGGCCTCCTTGGAAATGCCATCACGGTCCGGCCCGCGCCACTGCGGCCAGCCTGCCGCAGCGGCACACCCCGCCAGCGCCACCGTCGCCAACAAAACCACCCCGATTTTCCCGCTTGTCATGGAAGCCTCTCTTGTTGTGCTCGTATCTGTTCAGATCAGCACGAATGTCAATGCCCGAAAGCCGCGTCAGAACGGCCACGGCCACAACCATGACCCGTTCGCCGACCACCCGCCCGATCGGGCGGGACAGCCGGAATATACCCTGCCTCATGAAAAGGAGCAACAAGTGGAAGGACACCGAGAGCACAGAGAGAAACAGAGACCACAGAGAAATGCCTGACTGCGGCCGGCGAGCCGGCCGCAGCAGCATGAATTTCTCTCTGTGCTCTCTTTCTTTCTCTGTGACCTCTGTGTCCGTCCGCCTTACGGCCTACTTCACGTCGATCGCCTGCTCCGGGCACACCCGCCGGCAGGTGTCGCAGCGCGTGCATTTTTCCTGGTCGATCTCGTGCCGCTCGTGCGGCTGAAAGGCGATCGCATCCACGGGGCAGGCCTGCGCGCAGAGCGTGCAGCCGATGCACTTCTCCGTGACCGTGTAGCGGATCATGGCCTTGCACCTGGCCGCGGGGCAGCGCCCGGCCACGTGCGCCTCATACTCGGCGCGGAAGTAGCGCAGGGTCGTGAGCACCGGGTTGGGCGCGGTGCGCCCCAGCCCGCAGAGGCTGCCGCCGCGAACCTGCAGCGCGAGCTGCTCCAGCGCCGGCAGGTCCTCGGCCTTCCCCTTCCCCGCGCAGATTCGCTCCAGGATGTCGAGCATGCGCCGCGTGCCCACGCGGCAGGCCGTGCATTTGCCGCAGGACTCGCGCTGCGTGAACGACAGGAAGTAGCGCGCAATCTCGACCATGCAGTCGGTCTCGTCCAGCACCACCATGCCGCCGGACCCCATCATGCTGCCGACACCCGCCAGCGATTCATAGTCCACGGGCGTGTCCGCCAGCGCCGCCGGCACGCAGCCGCCGGACGGCCCGCCGATCTGCACCGCCTTGAGCGCGCGGCCGTCCTGCACGCCGCCGCCGACGTCCATCACGATGTCGCGGACCGACAGCCCCATGGGCACCTCGATCAGGCCGCCGCGCACCACCCGCCCGGCCAGCGCAAACACCTTGGTGCCGCGGCTCCCGGAGGTGCCGTATTTCAGGAACGCGTCTGCGCCGTGCGCCAGGATCCACGGCACCAGCGCCAGGGTCTCGACGTTGTTGACCAGCGTCGGGCAGCCGTTCAGCCCGCGGGTCACAGGGTACGGCGGTCGCGGCCGCGGCGTGCCGCGCCGCCCCTCGAGCGAGGCCAGCAGCGCCGTCTCCTCGCCGCACACGAACGCACCCGCGCCCTCGGCCACCCGCATCGGCAGCGGCCGGCCGCCGGGCCCCAGCCCGTGCAGCACGCCGGCCGCATCCACACGGCGCAGCGCCTCGCGCACGCGCTTCACGGCCAGCGGATACTCGTGGCGGATGTAGAAAATCGCCTCCTGCGCGCCCACGGCCCACGCCGCCACAGCCACCCCCTCGATCACACGGTACGGGTGCGACTCGAGGATCATGCGGTCCATGAACGCGCCGGGGTCGCCCTCATCGCCATTGCAAACCACGTATTTCACGGCCCCGGGGGCGTCCCGCACGATCCCCCACTTGTTGCCGGTCGGGAAGCCGGCGCCGCCGCGGCCGCGCAGGTCGCTGCGCTCGATCGTGGCAATCACATCTTCCGGACGCAGCGCGGTGCGGGCCTGCTGCAGCAGGTCAAACCCGCCGCCGGCCCGGTATTCGTCCAGGTCCAGCGGGTCGAGCGTGCCGGCCCCGCTGGTCGCCAGGCGGACCTGCCGCTCCAGGAAGTCCGTCGTTTCCGGCGCGTCGGGGTTCACACAGCAGGAATCAACCGCATCCGGCCGGCCGGTCAGCATACGGCCCAGCCAGGAATCGCCCCAGTGCCGCAGCCGCCGCACGGCGCCGGGCGCCGGGAAGTGGTGCTGCACCACCCCGGCCACGTCCTGCGGCTGCAGGCCGACGTAGCGCGCCGGGCGCTGCCCCGGGGCCAGCACCTCCACCACCGGCGCCTGGTAGCAGGCGCCGATGCAGCCGACGCGCTTCAGCCGGATGTTGCCGCCGGTGCGCCGGATCGCGGCGCGCAGCGCGGCAAAGAGCTCCTGGCTCCCCTTGGCCACGCAGCAGGATCCCAGACCGACGCGGATTTCGCGCAGCCCCTCCGCCGCCTCCGGCTCCGGCGCGGCGGCGCCGCCCTGCCGTGCGCCAACCTCCTCAAGAAACGAATCCAGCACCTTTCCGATGTGGTCGGGAGAGATGTGGCCGTAGGTGGTGTCGTCGATCTGCACCACCGGCGCCAGCGTGCAGCAGCCGAGGCAGGCCACGGTTTCGACCGTGAACCGGCCGCGCGCGTCCGTGTCGTCCGGCGCCTCGATCTGCAGCTGGCGCAGCAGCGCCTCATGGATGGCGGGCGCGCGCTTGACGTGGCAGGCGGTGCCGTCGCAGACCCGGATGCGGTGCCGGCCGGCCGGCCGCAGGCGGAACTGGCCGTAGAACGTGGCCACGCCGGCGATCTCGGCCTCGGCAACGTCCAGCCGCGCCGCCAGGTGCTGCAAGGCAGTGGACGGCAGGTAGCGGCAGCGCTCCTGAATGGCCAGCAGCAGGGCGATCAGGTTGCGGCGATCCACGCCAACCCGGTCGATGATACCGTCGAGCTCCGATGTTTCTAGGTGTGCCTGCATGGTGGTTGCGAACAAGCGGAGACGCCGCCGAACGCACGTCCCCTGGCTGTCTGTCGGATCGCCCCGGTTGCTACTTCATGAACAGCTCAATGACCGGCACTGCCACCTTGGGCGGTGCGGCGGGCAGGCGGATGGTGAGCGTGTTGCGCCCGAGATGCGCCGAGGTCTCCTGCCACGGCTCAAGCCCGTACTTCAGCTCCGAGGCGTCGTTGAGCAGCTGCGCATATTCGACCTTGTCGGCCAGGTCGTCCAGGTGCAGCGCGCCAAAAGGCCAGGCGAACAGGTGGACGTACAGGCGCCGGGTGGACGGATTCCAGGTCAGGCGGCAGTGCTCGGGCGTGCGGTACGCCTCGGGCGCCTGCGTGCAGCCATAGATGGATCGGCTGTGACGCTTCATCCAGTCGCCGATCCCCTGCAGGCGGTCGAGCGCACGCGCGTCAAACTCGCCCCGGCCGGTGGGGCCGACGTTGAGCAGCAGGTTGCCGCCCTTGCTGACGCAGTCGATCAGCGTGCGAACCAGCTCCTCCACGCTGCGCCAGGAGGACTCGTCGCGGTGGTAGCCCCAGGAACCGCTGAAGGTCTGGCAGGCCTCCCACACGACCTTCTTCCCCTCGAACTGGACCCACTCCCGCGGCTGCCACTGCTCGGGCGTCTTGACGTCCCAGGCGCCGGGCAGATCGAGGCGATCGTCCACGATCGCCTTGGGTGCCAGCTTCCGGATCAGTCGGTAAAGCTTCTCCGACTCCCAGGCCAGATGGCTCTTGCCCTTGGTAAAGTCGCCGGGGTTGTTCTTGTCCGGGTAGGAAAAGTCGAACCAGAGCACATCCACCGGCCCGTAGCCGGTGAGCAGTTCGCGGACCTGCTCGCGCATGTAAGCCGCGTACTTGGACATGTCGCGGCCGACATTCATCTTCGCCCGCTCCGCCTCCGGCAGTTCGCGGTAGGGGCCGGTGCGATGATCGATCACGAAGTGCGGGTGGTGCCAGTCGATCAGCGAGTAGTAGAACCCCGTGCGCAGCCCGCGCCCGCGGAAGGCGTCGACCATGGGACGGATCAGGTCGCGCCCGGCCGCCGTGTTCGGCGCCTTGTAGCCGGTCTGCTTCGTATCCCAGAGGCAGAACCCCTCGTGGTGCTTGGTGGTGACAACAAAGTACTTCATGCCCGCATCGGCGGCGGCAGCAGCCCAGATTTCCGGGTTGTACAGGTCGGGGTCAAAGCGCTTGAAGTAGCGGCGCTCGTACTCCTCGAGGGGGATCTTTTCGTTGTTCATCAGCCACTCGTGGCGTGCGCCCTGCGCGTACAGCCCCCAGTGAATGAACATGCCGAAGCGGTCGTTGACAAACCACTTGGTGTCGCCGTGCGGAAGCGTTTTCTCTGCCATTGCCTGCTCCTGTTTGATTCCGATTGCAACTGCCGCGGCACGTGTGTCGCGCGCCATACGTGGCGGACACAGCCGCCGCAACACAACGCGCGAGGTCATGGACTGACTTGCGTTATGGATCGCTAACCTATCGCATGCGGCAGGCTATGTAAAGAGCCGGGGGGATGAACTGCGGGATAGGGAATATTGACGGAAGTACAATGCGCCCCCGCAGAACGGGTGCCCTTAAATCCAGTTGCACACCCGCCGGAAGACGGTATGCTTGCCTCTTGCTGGCCATGATCTTACTCCTCTATGGCCGCCAGGAGCCCCCACCGCATGAAGACCCCCATGCCCATCGAGCTGACCCTTCCGAATGAATTGTCCTGCCTGCCCATCGCGCAGGCTGTCGTGCGCGCCGCGGCGCTGCGGCGCGGTTTTGACGAAACGGCGCTGGCCGAAATCGAAATCGCGGTCGAAGAGGCCGCCACCAACGTGATGAAGCACGCCTTCGACATCGAGGAAAGCCCGACGTTCGACATCGTCTGCCGGCCCGACGCCGAGGGCCTGTGGATCGTGCTCCGGGAAAAGGGCATGCCGTTTGATCCCAAGCTCATGCCGGACTACAAGCCGGATCAGGCCAGCCTGGACAACGAGCCCGCCGGCATGGGCGTCCACCTCATGCGGTCGATGGTGGATGACGTGCAGTTCGTGAACCTCGGCCCCGAGGGCAAGGAGCTGCGCCTCTTCAAGCGGCTCGGCGGCGCAGGCGCCGGAAGGCAGGACGGAGAGGCCGAGGCGGCGGCGGTTGCCGAGCCGGAAGTCATTCAGGAAAAGATTGCCTATGACGTGCGGTTGATGGCCGAACACGAGGCGGTGGAGGTTTCCAAGTGCGCCTTCAAGTCCCACGGCTACAGCTTCTTTGACGACCACATCTACTACCCCGAGCGCCTCGTCGAAATGAACCGCAGCGGCGACATGATCTCGGCGGTGGCCGTGACCCGGGATCACAAGTTCATGGGACACGCCGCGCTGCTCTATCAGTACCCGGACGACCGGGCGCCGGAGCTCACCTTCGTCTTCGTCAACGTCGAATACCGGGGCCAGGGCGCATTCAACCGTCTCAACGAGTTCCTGATGCAAACGCCCAAGCGGCGCGACTTTGCGGGGCTGTATGCCTACGCGGTCGCCAACCACGTCTTTACCCAGAAAACCATGGCGCGCTATGGCATCCAGGATTGCGGCATCCTGCTGGCGACGTGTCCGCGAAGCTGGAAGTTCAAGGGCATCCCCGGCGACCCGACACAGCGGATCAGCACCATCCTGTCCTACAAGTACATGGAGGCCCCCAAGCCGCGCATCGTCCATCCGCCGGCGCATCATCGCGAGATGATCGCCAGCCTTTATCAGAACCTGGGGGGTACGCCCGAATGGGGCAGGGCCGATGCGGCGGCGGCGCCGCTCCCCGCAGAGAACGCCGAGGTCCTCACCGGCTTCAATGAGTCGGAAGGCTGCGCCGAGATCTTCCTCAAGCAGTACGGGCCGAATGCCGTCCGGGAGGTCCGCCGCTGCCTGCGCGACCTCTGCCTCCGGCAGGCCGCCTGCATCGTCCTCTACCTGAACCTCGAGGATCCGGCCACCCGCACCCTGACGGCGGAATTCGAAAAGCTGGGCTTCTTCTTCTGCGGCATCCTCCCCTGCACGCGGATCGGCGATGCCCTCATGCTCCAGTACCTTAACAATGTGGATCTCGCGTACGACAAGATCCAGGCCTACAGCCCCATGGCCAAAACGCTTCTCGAGTACATCCGCGAACATGATCCGAACGCCTCCATCTGAAGGCCGCCTCCTGCTCTTCCCGGACCTCGCCGGCACCACGCGCAGGCGCGTCAACCTCGACGTGGAACAGGCCGGTTTTGTGCGCCGGCATCCCGAGATCTTTGCCGGCGCAGGCGGCAATCCGCTCCTCGATCCGGCGATCTGCCAGCGCATGGTGGAAGAGGTTCATTGCCGCAAGGGCGTGGACTGGTCGTATGGCGGCTACCTTGAGGACCGCCGCCGGCTGTGGCGCGGCTCCTATCTCTCCGCCACGGGCGCGTTCCTGCATCTGGGCGTTGACTTCAACGTGCCGCAGGGCACGCGGATCGCGGTCGTCGAGGAGTCCCTCGTGATTCTGGTGGATGAAGATGGCGACCACAACGGCGGCTGGGGCTCACGCGTGTTCCTCAAGCCCACGGCCCCGCGCCGCCCCGGCGTGATGCAGATTTACGCCCATCTGCAGCATGTCCGCGTGACGCCCGGCGACCGGCTCATACCCGGAGCCTTTTTTGCCGAGGTGGGCGGCCCGCCCGAAAACGGGAACTGGTTCCCGCACCTGCACATCCAGGGGATCCGGGAAGCCTACTTTCATGAGCTCCTGGTCAGCCGCTTCGGGGAGCTGGATGGCTACGGGAACCCCGGGGAGCGCACCATTCTCCGGCGCGACTTTCCAAATCCGCTGCCCCGCTTTCCCGAGTTTGCATAAGTCGCAGATTGCGAAGGTTGAAATCCGCGGGCCGCTCCGGTACGATGCTGTCGGCACGGAAACAAGGGCAACACGGGAGAAACCTCATGGCCGGCATCTTCAAGGCATACGACATCCGCGGCATTTACGGCACGGAGCTGACGGACGATCTCGCCTACCGCATCGGCAAGGCCTTCGTCACCTTTCTCGGCGGGTGCGGCAAGGTGGTGGTCGGGCGCGACATGCGGCCGCACTCCGTGCCGCTGTTCAAGGCGCTGGCGCGCGGCATCACCGAGCAGGGCGCGGACGTGATCGACCTCGGCCTCTGCTCCACCCCCATGTGCTACCACGCCAACGGCTGGCTGCGGGCGGATGCGGGCATCATGATCACCGCCTCGCACAACCCCGGCGAGTGGAACGGCTTCAAGCTCTGCCGCAGCCAGGCCGTGCCGATCAGCGGCGCCACCGGCATCGCCGAGATCGAGACGATCGCCGCCAAGTGCCGGTTTGCCAAGCCCGCCGGACGCGTCGGGCAGGTCTCCTCCTACGACATCCTGCGCGAATACACGGCCCACGTGCGTCGCTTCAGCCACCTCCGGGGGCCGGTGCGCGTGGCCGTTGACTTTGCCAACGCCATGGGCATCCTCGAGGCCAAAACGCTGCCGACGCAGATCGAGATCGACCCGCTCTTCGACACGCTCGACGGCACCTTCCCCAACCACGAGGCCAACCCGCTCCGCCCCGAAACGCTCCAGCCCCTGCAGGACCTCGTCCGCAAGGGCGGGCACGCCTTTGGCGTCGCCTTTGACGGCGACGCCGACCGCGCCGGGTTCGTGGACGAGACCGGCGAAATCATCCCCATGGACCTGACCACCGCCCTGATCGCACAGGACATCCTCTCCACGCGCAAGGGGGTGATCTTCTACGACTTGCGCAGCAGCCGGGTGGTCAAGCAGGTCATCGAATCCATGGGCGGCACGCCCATGATGTCGCGCGTCGGCCATGCCTTCATCAAGCAGCAGATGCGCGAGCATGGCGCGCTTTTTGCCGGCGAACTCAGCGGGCACTACTATTTCCGCGACAACTACACCACCGAAAGCTCGGCCATGGCCGTCCTCAGCATCGCCAACATCGTCAGCCGCGCCGGCAAGCCGCTCTCCGAGCTGATCGCGCCGCTGCGCAAGTACTATGCCAGCGGCGAGATCAACACGCACGTGACCGTCGACCCGAAGAAGATCCTCAAGAAAATCAAGGCCACGTACAAAGACGGCAAGCTGCTGGAACTGGACGGCATCAGCGTGGAGTACAAGGACTGGTGGTTCAACGTCCGCTGCTCGAACACCGAGCCGCTCGTGCGACTCAACCTCGAAGCCAGGACAAAGAAGCGGATGGTGGAGAAGCGCGACGAATTGCTGGCCCTGATCCGCTAGATTTCCCGTTCCTGAATTTCGCGGCACGCGAAATTCAGGGGGTATCCCCCAATGCTCAACCACCAGCTTTACAACGATCTGCGCCAGAAGTTCCGCCGGCAGTATGGCCGGGATCCGGCGGTGACGGCCTATGCCCCGGGGCGCGTCGAGGTTCTGGGAAACCACACCGATTACAATGAGGGCCTGGTCCTCTCGGCCGCCATCAGCTTCGGCACGTTCTTTGCCTGCGCGCCACGCACGGATGCCACCTGCCGGCTGACGGCCGGCGACCTGATGCAGGAGGTTTCGTTCCCCGCAGGCTCTCCGGAAGCCTCCCGCGAACACGGCTGGTCCAATTACGTCAAGGGCGTCCTGGCCGGTCTCGGCACGCGGAGCCCCCTGCCCCACGGGTTTGACGGCATGTTTCTGGGCAACGTCCCCCTTGGCAGCGGCCTCTCCAGCTCCGCCGCGCTCGAGATGTGCTCCGGCCTCGCGCTGGCGAAACTGTACGGCATTCCGGTCGACCCCGTCTCCCTGGCCCGGATCGGACAGGCCGCCGAGCATCAATATGCCGGCGTGAAATGCGGCCTGCTCGACCAGATTTCCAGCCTGTTCGGCAAGACCGGCACGCTGGTGGAGACCGACTTCCGGACGCTCGCCGTCAAGAACGTGCCGCTGGGCAGGGACGCCTGCCTGCTGATGTGCAACACGCACGCACGCCATGCGCTGGTGGATGGCGAGTACAACCAGCGCCGCGCCGCCTGTGAAGCGGCTGCCGCGCATTTTGCGAAGGTGCTGCCGCATCCGGTCAGGGCGCTGCGCGACGTGAGCCCGCAGGAGTGGGAAGCGCACTGCGCGGGGCTGCCCGACGTGGTCGCGCGCCGCGCCGCACACCCCATTGGCGAAACGGAGCGCGTGCGCAAGGGGGCCCAGCTGCTCGCCCGCAACGACCTGGCCGGATTCGGCCAGCTCATGTACGAGTCGCACGAGAGCTCGCGCACACTTTTTGAAAACTCCTGCCCGGAGCTGGATGTCATTGTCCAAGCCTCGCAGGGGCTTCCCGGCGTGCTTGGCGCCCGCCTCTCCGGCGGCGGATTCGGCGGCAGCGTGGTGGCGCTGGTTCATCCGCGTGAAGCTGCGGACGTCGGCGCCACGCTGACCGCCGCGTACCAGCGCGCCTTCGGCACCCCCTGCGACACCTGCGTGATCGTCCCCAGCGACGGTGCCCGTCTGGTGCCCGCATGAAGCGGTCGGCTTCCATTTTTGCCTCCCTGGCGCTCGGGCTCCTGCTGGGCTTTCTCGGCGCCCGCTTCCGGGGCGACGGGCGCGCGACGGCGCGGGAGGACGGGTCCGACGCGGTGCGCGCCGCCGACACGCCGACTTCATCCGCGGAGCCAGCCGCGGAACCGGGCCCCGCGCGTGCGTATCGCCTGCCGGGCCATCCGGTCGCACCCGACCCGGCCGCACCTGCGCCTGCCTCCGCGGAGCGTGCACCTGCACCCGTCCCGGTCATGCGCCGGCGCCCCGCGGACGATGACGCTGTCCGCATCCCGCGCAAGTTCTTCTCCAAGATCCAGTGTCAGGTTTTCAACACGGCCAGCAACTGCGTCACCGACGACATCGTGGAGCTGCTCGGCATCGCACCGGAGGAACGGGAGCGCCTCGACGGGCTGATCACCGCCACCCGCACCCGGATCGAGGCCAACGAACTGGAGCGTGCCGTGGTGACCGAGCAGTCGCCGACGCGCGTCGTGCTGAAGATCGCGGCAAGCCCGGACGCGGGTCGCGACGCGGAAAACGGCTTTGTGGCCGGTGTGCAGGAGATGCTGGGCGAACGCGCCGTCGCCTTCCTGGAACGCGCCCAGGTTTACAACGCCACGCTGTTCAGCAACTTCGGCCGGAACGACACCACCCTGACCGTCACCCGCGACCCCAATTCCAGCCTGCTGCGCGTGGAGAGCCGGCAGGATTACGCCACGGCTGGCGGCAAAGGCTACTCATCATCCACCACCATGTCTGACCAGATGCCGGAGCGGTGGAAGAAGTTCTTCCAGTCCCCCTGAAATTCGCGTGCCGCGAATTTCAGTTCTGGCGGCCGGGGTACCGGCCGGACGATTTTCTGCAAGATGCGTCAGCCGTAATGGTAAGGGCGGGGCCGCTGGACCCGCCGGAGTGTCCATCGTAGTGGCCACCCAGCAACCCGCGCCCAGCGGGTTGCACAAGTAGGAACCTGTCGGCACAAAACTTGTGCTGTCATGAAACCCAATCCGACAGATTCCTACTTCCAGGAATACCCGCACGGCACATCCGGCGCGATGCGGTTGCGGTCGGCCAGGTCCCGGGGGTCGATCGGGAAGTTGACGCAGTTGGGCAGGCGCACCTGCTTGTGGCGGTTGCACGAGGCCAGCCCCGCCTCCTCGCAGACATGCCGGCAGGTCAGCGTCAGCCGGCAGCAGGCGCCGCAGCGCTGGCAGGCGCCCTGGCGCAAGGCGTGGCTGTCGCGGATGTATCCGGGGCGGAACCCGTGCAGCAGCATGCGCCGCGCCACGCCCCAGGCCAGGGTCAGGCGGGCGGGGTATGCTGGCTTGGTATAGGTCATAAAAAGCTCTCGAACAACTGTTGCGGCAGTGTAGCGGCTGGATCCGCGGTGTAAAGCAGAAACCGGCAAACAAGCATGCAACCTCGCCCTTTTTGACACCCACGAGCCAGGATTTGCAGGATTGTTTGTGGCGGGTGGTTAAAGATCCTGGCGAACCGCAGAATGTCGAATGTCCAACCGCAGAATCATGAAGGGAATTGCGACGCTGCCCCTTTCCTACTTTTCTGGTTGCCTGTCAGGCCCGGTTCGCCCATCATCCTCCGCTCGTGATTGATTTCCAAAACATCGTGGTCCGCTACGGCACCCAGGAGGTGCTCGAGAACATCAGCCTGCGCATCAACGCCGGCGAACGCATCGGCATTGTCGGCCCGAACGGCGCCGGAAAGAGCACGCTCTTCCACCTGCTCATGGGCGACCGCCTGCCGGACAAGGGCAACGTGGTCATCGAGGGGAAGCCGAACATCGGCTATGTGCGCCAGCACCTGGAGCCCGCCCACGACGAGGAAACGCTCCTGGAGTACGCCCTGCGCGGCATGCCGCGGCTGCACGACCTTGAGCGCGCCATCCACGAGACCGAGGCCCGCCTCGCCCGCTCCACCGACGACACCGAGCGCAGCCGCCTGCTGCGCCAGGTTGGCGAACTCCAGCATGAGTTCGAAGACCTCGGCGGCTACCAGCTGGAGACCAAGGTCAAGGTCGCGCTGGGAGGCCTCGGGTTTTCGCCCGAGTCGTTCGACCGCGCCTTCCTGGCGTTTAGCGGCGGCTGGCAGATGCGCGCCGAGCTCGCCCGCGTGCTCGCCGCCGCGCCTGACCTGCTGCTGCTCGATGAGCCCTCCAACTACCTCGACCTGCCGGCCGTCGAATGGCTGCAGCGCTTCCTGCGCGGCTTTGAGGGGACGCTCCTGATCATCTCGCACGACCGCTACCTGCTGCGCACGCTCACCAGCATCACGGTCGAGGTGGACGCCGGGCTCGTCACGCGCTACCCCGGCGACCTCGACTTCTACCTGCGCGAGCGCGAGTCCCGCCAGGCCCTGCTGGTGGCAGCCAAGGCCAACCAGGACCGCAAGCGCGAGCATCTCGAGCGTTTCGTGGAGCGCTTCAAGGCCAAGGCCGCCTTTGCCGCGCAGGCGCAGAGCCGCATGAAGATGCTGGAGAAGATGGAGGAGATCCGCCTCCCCCGGCGCAGCCGCGCCGCGGCCTGCCTGCGCATCGCGCCGGCCCCGCACTGCGGCGCGGAGGTCGTGCGCCTGGAGAAGGTGGATTTCTCGTATGACAGCCGGAAGCACGTGCTGAAAGATGTGGACCTCAACGTCGGGCGCGGCGAAAAGATTGCCATCGTCGGCTACAACGGCATGGGCAAGACCACCCTGCTGCGCATCCTGGCCGGCACACGCCAGCCGACCGGCGGCAAGCGCGTGCTCGGCCACAAGGTCATCCCCGGCTACCAGTCGCAGGAATATGCCGAAACCATCGACCCCGACCAGACCGTGCTCGCCAGCGCCAGGGAGGCCGCCTCGTTCCTGACGGAGCGCGAACTGCGCTCGCAGCTTGGCGCGTTCGGCTTCGGCGAAGAAGATGTGACCAAGCACTGCGGCGTGCTCAGCGGCGGCGAACGCATCCGCCTGGCATTCCTGCGCCTCTTTCTCTCGGTCCCCAACTTCCTGCTGCTGGACGAGCCCACCACCCACCTCGACATCGAGGGGGTCCAGGCGCTTGAGCGCCTGCTGCAGAAGTACGACGGCACCGTCTGTATCGTCAGCCACGACGTCACCTTCGTGCGCGCTGTGGCCACCAGCATCCTCGAGATCTCGCCTGCCGGCGTCCGGCGTTTCCCCGGCAGCTACGACTACTACCGCGAAAAGACCGCCGCCGAGGCGGCGGCCGGCGCAGCCGCCAGAAGCGACAGGGCGGAAACCTCCGGCCGCCCCGCCACACCGACCCGGCCGGCGGCCCCGGTCGTCGCCGCGCTGAACTCCAAGGACCTCCGGCGCGCGCGCGCCGAAATGCGCACCCGGTACCAGGCCGCGATCAAGGACCTGCGCCATCGCGTGCAGTCCCTGGAAGGGCGCATCGGCAAGCTGGAAACCGAACAGGCTCAGCTTTCGGCCGAGCTCAGCTCCGGCGCGCCGGACCTCGACTACGCCGGCAAGAGTTCCCGTCTAAAAAGCATCCAGGCCGAGCTGGGGCGCTACTCGGCCGACTGGGAGCAGGCGGCCGGCGAGCTGGAACAGTTGCAGAAGGAAATGTCCGAGGCGCAGGCGACCGTCAGTTGACTTTGATCCGTCGGGGGCATAAATTCACCGGCATGCCCGAGTGGTCCGGCCTCCGGTCCGGGAACTCCAAACAAAGGCCCCATGTCCGCTCATCCTCCACAGGCCCGGCCGCACGCCGACGCGCCAGACGCGCCGCTGGAGCGCGTCACCGGCACCGTGGAGAACATCCTGTACCGCAGCGAGGAGACCGGCTACACGGTCTGCAACGTGAAGCCGTCCGGACGCGACGTGGCGAGCGTGACCGTGGTGGGCAGCACCGCCGCCATCTGGGCCGGCGAGGAGTTGACGGCCGAGGGGCGCTGGGCCCGACACCCGCAGCACGGGCGCCAGTTCCAGGCGGAAACCATCCAGTGCATCACCCCCACCTCCGTCGAGGGGCTGCGCCGCTACCTGGCCAGCGGACTGATCCGCGGCGTGGGGCCGGTCATGGCAGACCGCATCGTGGCGGCGTTCGGCGCCGGCACGCTCGACGTCATCGAACAGGAATCCCGCCGGCTCGAGGAGGTCGACGGCATCGGCCCGCAGCGCCGCAAACAGATCAAGGAGTCCTGGTCGGAGCAGCGCGCCGTGCGCGACATCATGATCTTCCTCCAGTCGCACGGCATCGGCACGGCGCAGGCCGCGCGCATCTACCGCCAGTACGGCGCGGATGCCATCGCCGTGGTCAAGCGCAACCCCTACCGCCTGTGCGACGACGTCTGGGGGATCGGGTTCAAGACGGCGGACGGCATCGCGCTGAGCGTCGGCGTGCCGAAGGATTCCCCGCTGCGCGCCTGCGCCGGCCTCAACTACCTGCTCAAGACACTCGCCGAGGAGGGGCACTGCTTCGCCCCCGAGGCGGAGCTGGTGCTGCAGACGCAGGCGCTGCTCGACATCCCGGTGGAGACGCTGGGCGTGGCGCTGACGGAAGAGCTCGCGCAGGGGCGCCTCGTGCGCGAGCAGGACCGCGTCTACCTGCGCGGCCTGTTGGACGCCGAGCGGCGCGTCGCCGGCTACCTGCGGCGGATGCTCGACACCCCCAGCCTTTTTCCGCCGATTCCGGCGCCCAGGGCCGTGGCCTGGGCCGAGCGCAAGATGGGGATCGAGCTGGCGCCCGCCCAGCGCGATGCGCTGCTCACCGTGCTCACAGCCAAGGCCTCCATCATCACCGGCGGGCCCGGCGTGGGCAAGACCACCATCATCCGCGCGCTGGTCGAAATCTTCGGCGCGCGCAAGCTCGTCGTGCACCTCGCCGCCCCCACCGGGCGCGCCGCCAAGCGCATGTCCGAGGCCACCGGGCACGACGCGCAGACCCTCCACCGCCTGCTCAAGTACCTGCCGGCCGAGCGGGCCTTCGAATTCACCGCCGACAACCCGCTCGCGGGAGACGCGTTCATCGTGGACGAATCGTCCATGATTGACATCCGCCTGATGGAGCAGTTTGTGCAGGCCCTGCCGCCGCACGCCTGCCTGATCCTCGTGGGCGACATTGACCAGCTCCCCAGCGTCGGCCCCGGCAACGTGCTGCGCGACGCCATCCAGTCCGGCGCCATCCCCTGCCGCCGGCTGACCACCATCTTCCGGCAGGACGCCAGCGGCCTGATCGTCCGCAATGCCCACCACATCAACCACGGCGAGACGTTCGAGACCGCCGAGGGGGCGAGCGACTTCTACTTCATCGAGACCGACGACCCCGAGCGCATCCTCGAGCGCGTGGTTGACCTCGTCACCCGCCGCATGCCGCAGAAGTTCCGCTTCGACGCCATGAGCGAAATCCAGGTGCTGAGCCCGATGCGGCGCGGCCTGCTCGGCGCGGAGAACCTGAACCACGTGCTGCAGCAGGCGCTGAACCCGGCCGGGCCGGCCCTGGCGCGCGGCGGCACCACCTTCCGCCGCGGCGACCGCGTGATGCAGATCCGCAACAACTACGACAAGGAGATCTTCAACGGCGACATCGGCTTCGTGAAGAGCGTGGACGAGGAGGACCGCTCGCTGGTGGTGGCCTTCGACGGCCGGCCGGTGCGCTACGACGCCGCCGATCTCGACGAGCTGCTGCTGGCGTACGCCTGCACCATCCACAAGTCGCAGGGGAGCGAGTACCCGGCCGTGGTGGTGCTGCTGCACACGCAGCACTTCAAGCTGCTGCAGCGCAACCTGCTCTACACGGCCATCACGCGCGGCCGCAAGCTCGTCTGCGTGGTCGGATCGTCCAAGGCCGTCGGCATCGCCATCCGCAACAACGAGGTGCGCGAGCGCCGCACCACGCTCCGCGACCGCCTCGCCGGAAACCTGCCCGCGGCATGAACCAAGGCGCTGCGCCCGCCTGGTCGCCACGCCGCGATGAGCGCCCCTGCACCCAGCGCATTGGCGTGCAAAGGCCAGTCTCATACTTTCGGAAGTATGAGACTGGATGCATATGGCTGACCCGCCCTGCTCCTGTCAGGCACATGTTAGTTAACCACGCGCGATCAGGATGGTTGACACTACCGGCCGATCTGTTACCATTTACACATGGCTAGACCCAAACGAGCACCCTTTGCACTTTCGACCACCTCGCGGGTCCTGGGATACCTGCGCGCGTCGGACAGCTACGTCTCCGGGCAGGTCATCTCGCAGGAGCTGGGCCTGTCGCGCGTGGCCATCTGGAAGCACGTCAAGACGCTGCGGGCGCAGGGATGCCGCATCGATGCCTGCCGGCACCGCGGCTACCACCTGATCGGCGTGCCGGACATGCCCACCGAAGAGGCGGTGGGCGTGCCGTTGCGCACCCTCGCGCTGGGGCGCCCGCTGCTCTTCTTCCGCGAGGTGGACTCGACCAACCGCCAGCTGGCCCTGCGCGCCCCGGATGCGGCCGAAGGGCTGACGATCGTGGCGGATCACCAGACCGCCGGGCGCGGACGCATGGGCCGCGCCTGGTTCTCTCCTGCCGGAGCCAATGTGTACCTGTCGATCCTGCTGCGGCCGCAGGTGAGCCTGGCGCAGATCCCCACCCTGCCTCTGGTTGTCGGGTGCGTGGTCGCCCGCACGGTCGGCCAGTTCGCCGCAGGCGTGCCGGTGATGATCAAGTGGCCAAACGACCTGCATGTAAACGGCCGCAAGCTCGGCGGCATCCTGTGTGAGCTGGTGGCGGAGACAGACGGCGTGCAGCACGTGATCGTCGGCATCGGCCTGAATGTGAACCTGCGCCGCAGCCGCCTGCCGGTTCACATTGCGCGATCCGCCACCTCCCTCGCAATCGAAACCCGGCGCAGTTTTTCACGGGCAGAAGTTGTGGCTGAGCTCCTGAACCAGCTTGAGCCAGCCTACGCGCTCTGGTGCGCGGAAGGGCTGGACCCGTTCCTGCCGGAGATTGCCGGGCTTGACCTGCTGAAGGGGCGCCCCACGCGCGTCGAGCAGACCGGGAAACGGGTGGTGGAAGGGATCGCCGCAGGCGTCGGCGTGGATGGAACGCTGCAGCTGCGCCAGCCCGATGGATCCATCATCTCCGTCTGCTCCGGCGACGCGCACGTCATTCCGGTCATTCCGCCTGCGGCGGAATGACCCGGGCGCGTATCCGCGCCCCATTCTTGTTTCGGCTATCGCCGAAAAAAAGAACCCCACCTTGCCGTATGGACGAGATCTCTGGGGCCCCTCTTACGAGGTGGGCACTTTAGCCGGCGTTTCGCGGTCCCTGCCCGAAGGCAGGCATCCGGCCCGCGCCGTATTCAAGCACCCTTCAAATCATGTAGGCCAGAGAAATAACGTCTATTCGCGAACAAGGCAGGGTCACATTCGTCCTTGTGACGGGCGTCGCCGCCCGCCTGACGCACCGGGGCATCTGCCATACCCCGCAGCGTTTCTACCCCTCCCGAATCTCAACCGGCAGCTCCTGCTTGAGCGCCAGGATGATCTTCTGGAGCGACAGGTTCACCTCGTCGTCCGTCAGGGTCCGGCTCGGTGAGCGGAAATCGAGCGCATACCCAAGACTGCGTCTGGCACGCCCGCTTTCCTTGTCTTCAAAAATATCAAACAATGACACGCCCGTCAAGTCTGCCACGCCCGACTGGCGGATCGCCGCCACAATTTCACCATGCCTGACGGAGCGCGGCACCACGAGCGCCAGGTCGCGGCGGACCGCCGGGAACTGCGGCACGCTTCCGGCCGGCTGCACCCGCCACACGCCTGCCAGCAGCGGCAAGAGATTCAGCTCGGCAATGGCCAGCGGCGTGTTGATGCGGTACGGGTGCCGCAGCGCGCTGCTGGCCAACCCCAGCAGGCCGACGGGCACATCGTTGAGCAGAATTTCAGACGCCCACTCCGGCTCCATGGCCGGATGGCTGACCGGGCGGAGCGTGATGGTGCCGGCATGCAGCCGGACCGCCAGCGACTCCACCGCACCCTTGAGCCAGAGCGCAGCCTCCTCGTTGGCAACCGGACGCCGGCGGTCGAGCGCACCGCGCCCAGCCGGGCCACACAGCCCCAGGGCAATGCGCTCCTCCTCGACCGGGCGCCCCGCCACATCGCGTCCGAACACCCGCCCCATTTCGAACAACGTCACAGCCTCCGCCTGCCGCGCGGCATTGCGCCCCAGCGCGCCCAGCAGCTGCGGCAGCAGCGAATCGCGCATCACGGCATAGTCCGCGCTGACCGGATTCGGCAGCACCAATCGGCGTGCTGGCGCACGCCGATCAAAGTTTTCCAACTCGGGGACGGACAAGAAGCTGTAATGCATGGCTTCGGTGAACCCGAGGCCGAGCATCGCCTGCCGGCAGATCGTCACCGCGCGCACGCCGGCGTCGTCCGCACCTGCCACGGCCACGGTTTGCGGCGCCTGGTCCGGGATTGCAGCCAGCCCGTGGATGCGCGCCACCTCCTCGATCAGGTCGGCTTCGATCTCCAGATCCACCCGCCACGAGGGGATGGCGAAGACCGCCTGGTCCGGCGTGCGCTCCACCAGCCGCAGACCCAGCGCGGTGAGAATCTGCAGCATGCGCTGCTCGTCCAGCGGCACGCCGATCACGTCGCGGCAGCGGCGGAACCGCAGGGTCACCCGGCGCGGACCGGCCGGGCGGGCGTCGGCATCGATCACGCCTTTGGCGGCCGTCGCGCCTCCGTGCTGCACCAGCAGCGCGGCGGCGCGACGGCTGGCCCAGTCGGCCAGGCCCGGGTCCACCGTGCGCTCAAAGCGGCGCGCGGACTCGGTCTTCAGTCCGAGCCGCGTGGACGTGCGCTTCACCGACGGCGCGGCAAACGTTGCGCTCTCGAGCAGCACCGCGTCTGTGCTGCCAACCGCGATCTCGCTGCCGGCGCCACCCATGACACCGGCCACGGCCACGGCCGCGCGCGGGTCGGCGATCACCAGCATCTGGTCGTCCAGCGTGCGCTCGATACTGTCCAGCGTGCGCAGGAGCTCGCCGGCCGCAGCGCGCCGCACCACGATGGTGTGATCCGTGACGCGGTGGTAGTCGAAGGCATGCAGCGGCTGGCCGCACTCGAGCATCACATAGTTGGTCACATCCACGATCAGGCTGATCGGGCGCACGCCGCAGAGCTCGAGGCGGCGGCGCATCCACTCCGGCGCGGGGCCGTCCTTCACGCCAGTCAGCACGCGGGCGGTGTAGCGCGGGCAGAGCGCGGCATCCTCCACGCGCACGGCGGCCAGCTTCTCCACCGGGTCGCCGTTTTCCGGGAACGACACGTCCGGCAGCTTCACCGGCCGGTCCAGCAGCGCGGCGAACTCGCGGGCAATGCCGATGATGGAGAGGCAGTCGGAGCGGTTCCAGGTGATCTCCAGGTCGAAAATCGTGTCCGGCGCCGGCAGCGCCTCGACCAGCGGCAGGCCGGGCGGCAAGGCCGGGTCAAGCACCAGCAGCCCCTCGTGCTTGTTGGACAGGCCCAGCTCGTCCTCAGCGCAGAGCATGCCGAACGATTCCACGCCGCGGATCTTGGCCTTCTTGAGCTTCGAGCCGTCCGGCATCACGGCGCCAAGCTTGGCCAGGCAGACCTTCTGCCCCACGGCCACGTTGGGCGCGCCACAGACAATCTGCAACTCGGCCGTGCCGTCAAAAACCGTACAGAGACGCAGGCGATCGGCATTCGGGTGCGGCGCGCAGGCACGCACCTCCGCGACCACGTAATTCTCCTGCTTGTCAAAGCCGACTTTCTCGATCCCCTCCACCTCCACGCCGGAAAAGGTCAACTTGTCCGACAAGTCCTTGGGCGTGAGACCGGACAGGTCCACGTATTCGCTCAGCCAGCTAACGGGTACTTTCATGACTTGCTACTTTCTTCAAGGTCGCAAATTGCGACCTTGAACGTCGGACACGGTACACGGCGCGGGGCTCACGCACTTCAAACCCGATCCTGGGGCGTTCGGGCTCCGGTGGAGGCAACAGCAAAGGCCGAAGCTTTTCGTACAGGTCATTCAGGGCACCGTCGTGAACCAGCAGGACGTTCTCAATCTGCCCCAAGCGCTTCTCCATGGTCTGTCGAGCAAGCAATGCCCGACGCATACGCACAAATGCACGTACAATAAAGACGCTCATGTCTTCGGCTTTGGGCGCGTTGAGGACGGTCGCAGCCATGATGGCGCCGTGCTCGGTGAAAGCGTGTGGCAGGTGTTTGATGTTCTGCCCCCGCTTTACGGTCGCAATTTGCGACCTTAAACGTTTGTCCGCCTCGGCCTCTTCCAGCGTCAGCGTAAACATGAAATCCTCCGGAAAGCGACGGGCATTGCGTTTTACCTGTTCATTCAAGCGTTTGACCTCAACGCCATACAACGCCGCCAAGTCCGCGTCAAGGATCACCTGACAGCCGCGGATCGTCCGAATCACACCGGCGATATAGGAGTACTCGGCTTTTTGGTTCATAGACATTCGGTTGTTACAGCCTATTATCGCCTTTCCCCGCGCCCCTATGCAAACTGCCCCAAAAACCGCACATCATTCTCGTACAGCATCCGAATGTCCGTGATGCCGTACTTGATCATGGCGATGCGCTCCACGCCCATGCCGAAGGCATAGCCGTAGACCTTCTCGGGGTCGTAGCCGACGAACTTGTAGACGCGCGGGTCGACCATGCCGGCACCGGCGATTTCGATCCAGCCGCTCTGCTTGCAGACGCGGCAGCCGGCGCCATTGCAGACGTGGCAGGAAAAATCCACCTCCACGCTGGGCTCGGTGAAGGGGAAGAAGTGCGGGCGGAAGCGCACGCCCACGCCGGGGCCCATGGTCTCGCGGGCAAAGCAGGCCAGCGTGGCCTTGAGATCAGCCAGCGAGACCGGCTGGGTGTCCACGTACAGCCCCTCGATCTGGTGAAAGTTGGCGCTGTGCGTGGCATCGGTGGTGTCGCGGCGGTAGCAGCGGCCGGGGGTGACAATGCGCACGGGCGGCGGCTGCGAGGTCATCACGCGGATCTGCACCGGCGAGGTCTGCGTGCGCAGGAGCTGATCCTCCCCGAGCCAGAAGGTGTCGGCGTCGTCGAGCGACGGATGGTGCGCCGCCGTGTTGAGCGCGGTGAAGTTGTTGAAGCGGGTCTCAATGTCCGGGCCGTCCGCCACGGTGAACCCGAGGCGCGAGAAGATGCGGCAAACCTCTTCGATCACGCGCGAAACCGGGTGCTGGGCGCCGGGGGCGTGCCAGCGGCCGGGGAGCGTGAAGTCGAACGGCGCGACAGCCTCGCGCGGGGCGGTGGCAGACTGGCGCTCGGCGAGCGCGGCCTCAAGGTCGGCGCGCCAGGCATTGGCGCGGCGGCCGAACTCGGGCCGGTCCGCGGCCACCACGTCCTTGAGCTGTTTCATCACGGCCGGGAGCAGTCCATTGCGCCCCAGGTAGCGGATGCGCACCTGCTCCAGGCTGGCCGCATCCGCGGCCGCGCGAAGCTCGGCCAGCGACTGTTCCTTCAGGGTGTCAAGTTCGGCGAGTGTCATGCGTCGGCCTCCGAAAAAGTGCTAACCTTCTCTTCTTACCTGTCAGACTTATCCCAATTAAGGCACTACGTATGGCGCGAACATGAAGCGTAAATCCGACAAACGCCTAGTGTCGAATGTCGCGGGGAAAGTGTCAAGGTGTAGTGTGAGGCTTCAGGGCAGGTACGTGAGGCTCTTGCAAAACATCCGTCGTCGGTTCTGCAAGAGCCTCAAGCGGTTGGAGGATAGGCGGAAACCTGTCATAACGTATCCACCGGGCTGACCACACCCATCGGTCCCTTGTTCAGCACATGCGTGTAGATCATGGTCGTTTCGACGTTCGCATGACCCAGCAGCGCCTGCACCGTGCGGATGTCCTGCCCAGCTTCCAGCAGATGCGTGGCGAAGCTGTGGCGAAAACAGTGCGGGGTGAAGCGGATCGTGAGACCCGCTTGACGCACGGCCTCGCGTACGGCCCGCTGAATCCATTGCTCGTCCAAGTGGTGGCGTCGTACATGGCCGCTACGGGGGTCGGTGGAGTAATCGTCCGCCGGAAAGACGTACTGCCAGCCCCAGGCGTACGGCGCGTTTGGATATTTTCTGTTCAAGGCGTCCGGCACCTCGACCTCGTGCATGTTCTTGGTTTTGTCGGCTTCGTACAAAGCCTGACGGAGTTCCAGCCAGACGCGCAAATCGACGGCATACTTGGCCGGCAACGGCACATAGCGGTCCTTGTTGCCTTTGCCGTGGGCGACGATCCGGTTCTGATCGAAATACACATCCTGCACCCGCATGTCCAGACACTCATTTATCCGCATGCCCGTTCCGTAGAGCAGTCGCGCAATCAACTGCTCGCGTCCCCGCAAGCGGTCGATCACAGCCTTGACCTCATCCCGACTGGCTACGACCGGAAGCCGCAACCCGCGCCGGGCCCTGGGGAAGTCGCTGAAATCACCGATCTCTTTCTTCACGACATCCCGGTAGAGAAAGACCACGGCATTCAACGCCTGATTCTGCGTGGAGGAGGCGACTTGCTTGTCCATGGCGAGGTGTCGCAGGAACTCGTGAACGTCCTTCGCCTCCAAGGCGGACGGTTTGCGCCACTGATGAAACATCACGAAACGTCGTATCCACCCCAGGTAAGTCTGTTCGGTACGGTAGGAGTAATGTCCGACACGCAAGCACTCCCGGACCTTGGCGTCCAGTGCGCGCCAATCCACCGTTTCCAGCGTCGCCGAAACTTCCTTGACTCCTCCCGCAGGACAGGGATACCCTATTTTCACGTCAGCAATCCGCGTGGCGGGTAGTGGTGCCGACGGGACGGCACACGGAGGCCTCGTGTGAACCTCAGAAGTTCGTTCTGCCTTGGGGATGTCAGGGCGCGGGTCCAAGGCGATTCCCCGGAATCGCTCGTAGTACAATTCCAGCGCATCCCGGGCCTGTTGAATCTGCCAGTTACTGGCATGACTGCGCGCGGCGAGTGCAACCAGGAACGCCTCGATCTCGGTCCGGCCCAGTTCCCGATATTTCCGTCCCGGATACGCGGCAAAGAATTGCTTCACCCAACCGATGCAGAACGGGATGTTTTTTTCCTGCGCGCCAGCTTCCCGAAGCGCCGTCTCGTACCCCGCCTGCCCCTGGGGTTCCGTATGCATCGGCACCACGGTTCGCATTCCGTCATGATGCATAGCACCACTCCTGTGTCTCCCTGCTATGCGTCAATG
>SESD01000314.1_pt1 | contig 30057 bp, 39 predicted proteins | sample 3171411 | NCBI WGS metagenome assembly SESD01 (sample SAMN06051880, study PRJNA518727) | freshwater metagenome | biome: subpolar coniferous forest; feature: holomictic lake; material: water; isolation source: holomictic Lake 442, 16.5 m depth | place: Canada: near Kenora, Ontario | collected...
CTCGCATCGGCTTTGCAATTGCCCAAACCGCTGGGATGTAATTCTTGCACATCGCGGTAGTCATATCTTCAGCAAACGCTGATGTATTAGATAAAAAAATAATGGCCAAGCATGATAAATACTTAGCCAGATAAAAATAACGCAAGATTAATTTATTAAAGAAGGTTTATTAACGTATTGCTTGCCCTGTGAATCAACTGCTATGACTTTTAAATCGCCTTTAATTTTTTGTGTATCAAAAGTAAAAAATGGATTTTCAGCGGTGCTGCCTCCACCAAATTCAGCACTCCAAATTTCTTTTTCGTTATCCGTGATGCTCACCGAAGTCAAATGCCACTCTGGCAAGATATAGAGCCCTGTGTAATTACTTAAATTAGCTTGGTATCCATTATGTTGTGGGTGTTTAATAAATAAAGAAGCTCTATTATCCGTATGCAATACTTTCATCGTGCCTACCTCTTTAAGGACTGCATCGGCATCATAAGTGACCCCTGCAGAACATCCGCCTGCTGATCGTATTGCTACTTGATTGTAAAAAAATTTACCATTTTCATCTTCTGCAATCACATCCACATAGCTATCCTGCTCCATGCGAATATGTGTTTCAAAAGTAAAGGGTACAGTTTTAGGGTGCATAGTCAATGCGAGAGATCCGATACCAGGCAATTGATGGGGATTGCCTTCTACGACTACTGAAATATTTTTATATTTTTTATTTGTTGTAAACTTAAAAGGCACTTGAGTACCATCAAGAGCTCTCTTAGCTACATCAAATGTAATGTCATCTGTTTTTGTAAGCGTCTTACCTCTAAAGTACTTATCTACGACGCCATCTAAAAGATTCGGGGTCTCGGCAACAGCAGGAAAATTTACAAAAGTGCCAAATAGGAATACTGAAATAAATAAGAAAAGCTTTTTCATAATTTTGCCGCCCTAAGTTTTAAAAGATAACTCCTAATATTCCTAATATGATGCTCTTCTATGAATAAAATTTCAAGAAAACATCTACTACTATTTTGTCTTTGTTCGATATCCAGGCTTCACTAATTTGAGATGAATATCACTAATTACTTTTTCATGAAAGCCACCTTCACAATAAGAAAAGTAAAAGTGCCACATACGAATGAACGCATCATCAAACCCTAGCGCTTTAATATCTTTCAGGCGCTTAAAGAACCCTTCGCGCCATAACGCAAGGGTCCTTGCATAATGAGTGCCAATATCATGAATGTTATAAATTTTAAGATCTGAAGACTGGGTCACGCTATTTTGCAACGCTGTAATGGAAGGGATACAGCTCCCAGGAAAAATATATCTTTGAATAAAGTCGACAGAGCGCTTCGCTTTCTCATAACGTTGGTCAGCAATAGTTATCGTTTGAATAACTGCGAGACCTTGGGGTTTTAATAGATTGGCACACACTTTAAAATAAGTGTCGTAATACTGATAACCCACAGCTTCTAACATCTCAATAGATACTAATTTGTCATACTGGCCTTTCAAATGACGATAGTCTGAAAATAAAACGGTAATCTTGTGTGATAACTTTAAATCTTTGATTTTTTGCCTTACATATTTATATTGTTCTTTTGAGATAGTTGTTGTGGTGACTTTACATCCATACTGCTGAGCCGCATAAATCGCAAATCCACCCCACCCCGAACCAATTTCAATAATATGATCTTGAGAAGTCAGCTCCAGCCCCTGACATATAGTTTCTAATTTATGAATCGATCCTTTATAGAGCGAATCATGGGGATTTTTGAAAACTGCGGATGAATACATCATGGTTGAATCTAAAAATAATGAAAAGAAGTCATTACCTAGATCGTAGTGCTTAGAAATATTAATCTCGCTCCCTTTTACTGAGTTTTGATTTAAATAATGAAGGCATTTGAGAATAGGTTTTAAGAAAATATTAAATAACCCCTCTAGTTGATCCATCGTATTTTGATTAATCGCCATGATACGAATTAATTTTGTTAAATCGCTCGCGGACCAAAACTTCTGCATAAATGCTTCACTAACCCCAATTGACCCGCCAAATGCTAAAGCTCCATAGAATCGGGGATCATGAACAGTCACTGTGACATTTAATTTGTCTTTTTTTCCAAAAGAAAATTTATTGTTCCCTTCAATAATAACAATATGGCCTATTTTTATTTTGTTTAACTGATTAAAAACAAGCGCTCTAGCAAGCCGATGTAAAATATTTTTCATAAGGGTTAAATAAATCTTAAGGATGCGAAAAAAAAGGGATGCGTTTCAATTTTAAACATAAAGCATTCCAATAAATAGCTAAAATTGTTTTAAAAGTTTCAGGGGGGAATCTAAAAAGTAACCGATTAAGCGACTGGGCATTTAAAACTTTTCTTTTTAGTCTCATTGAAGCATTAAACATAAATTGTTTTTTGTACATATTGTTCATGGAGACGACAATCTCTTTTCCTGGCTCATTAAACGTCCATTGATACAAAATATCCATTGGCATAAAGGGCGATACATGAAAGTCCTTCTTAAATTCAAAATATTTCATGGGCTTATTCATGGCTCTGCAGTCATGAACATAGGCATGATTTTCATTCCAAGGGGTATTGGTAATATGAGACACAACCACTTCTAATTTATCGTTTTTATTAAAGCAGTAATAAAAAGTTACTGGATTAAAACAATAACCAAAGTATCGAGCACTTGTCAGAACAAATATCTTGCCAAGATGATTAAAATGCAGCTTTTTTTTAATTTCATCTTGTATCGATTTCTTTAAACTGTTTTTTTGATTTCCAAAGTAATCTGACCTCAAAAAACAACCTAAATTAAAACGGTTATAACTCCAAAATAATTTATTTGAAAATACCTCCACTAAATCATCAAGATCAAGATATAACATCCGCACTTGATATTGAAATGCGTGTTTTTTAGGGCTTGTCCGCGTATGTTTTAAAGTGCCTTCATAAATCGCATGCATCAGTGGAATCCATGCACTTTATTAAATTGTGTAATAGCATCCAGTGCGCTTTTAACGCCATCTTCATGGAATCCATTACCCCAATATGCCCCAGCAAAAGAAGTATGATTCACGCCAGAAATCATGTGATGATTTGCCTGGGCTTTCATACCTTGCAAACTATATTGAGGGTGAGTATATGAAAGCGTTTTAATAATTTTTTTCTTATTAATTTTATTTTGTGGATTTAATGTAACTAAAATCGGTATCTTAGTTTTTAAATTCTGCAATATATTCATATTGTATGTAAGAGATGCGGGTGAAGTGGGATTGTCATTAATATGATAATTCCAAGCCGCCCAAGCAAGCTTTCTTTTCGGCATGAAACTTTCATCATAATGTAAGACCACCTCATTATTTGTATATGGGATAGCTTTGAGGATATTTTCTTCATTTAAGCTTGGATTCTTTATTAATTTTAAGGCTTCGTCACTGTGGCAAGCAAAAAATACCCAATCAAATCTTTCTAGTCGATCCTGAAATTGAATAGCAATATGATCGTGCTTTCTTTCCACATGCTTTATTTTTTGATTAAGTTTAATTTTTTGTTTGAAAGGCTTTGTTAACTTATCCACATAATTAATAGAGCCTCCCGAAATGGTCAGCCATTGAGGCCTGTCATTAATATTTAACATGCCATGATTATTAAAGAATTGTATAAAAAATTTAACAGGGAACGCTAACATGGTTTTAATGTTAGATGACCATATAGCAGAGCCCATCGGCAAAATATAATATTTTTTAAAAAAGTCTGAATAGCCTTCTCGCTCTAGATAATCACCTAAACTTATGCCTTCATTGTTATTTAGTAATAAGACTGACGACTGATTAAATCGAAGAATTTCTCTAATCATTTTGTAAAAAGTAGGGCTAATAAGATTTTTTCTTTGCGCAAAAAGTGCATTGAGACTAGTGCCGTTATATTCAAAATCTTTTTGACTGTCTTTAACACTAAAACTCATAGTGCTATTTTCGTAAGGCACGTCAAGCTCATGTAAAAGTTTTAAAAAATTGGGGTAGGTTTTTTTATTAAATACAATAAAACCTGTATCTACATTAATTTTTTGATTGAAGAGATTGATCTGATGGGTATGAGAATGACCGCCTACCCTGTCGTTGGATTCAAAAAGCGTAATGTCGTGAAGAGGATTTAAATAATATGCAAGCGTATTACCAGAGATACCTGAGCCTATGATTGCTATCTTCATGACTAACGATGAAGATGTTCTATCTTTTTAGATTCGCGGATATTCTCTGAGACAGTGCGAACATCCCAAATAATACCCATCATGGCTAAGAACTTTAAAACATAATAAGTTAAATCAATTTCCCACCAATAAAAGCCCTGTCTTGCAGAGCCCGGGTAATGATGGTGATTGTTATGCCAGCCCTCACCAAATGTCAAAATCGCAATAAGAAAATTATTACGGCTTGTATCTTTCGTTTCGTAACGCTTCTTCCCCCATTGGTGAGCAACTGAATTTACTAAGAAAGTCGCGTGATATAGCATGATTGTTGAAACTGAGAATCCCCAAATAAATAATTGGAATCCATTGGTATGTAATGATGGCTCGTATTGCTCCAAATAATAACCAAGCCCCCATAAAGATATAGAAAGCGCTAAGGGCATTAAGAGATCGAAGCGATCTATGATACGTAATTCTGGAAACCTGATTAATTCACGTATAAGTTTTGTATTAGTCACAAAATTTGATTTAGTCAAAAACCATCCCATATGACTCCAGATGAAACCATGTTCTTTGGGTGAGTGTTTATCTTCTGTTGTATCCGAGTGCATATGATGTCCTCGATGATGCGCTGCCCACCATAGGGGCCCTCTTTGCACTGCAGTAGCTCCTATCATCGCAAACAAACACTGCACAAACCTAGAAGTTCTAAAGGTTTTATGCGAAAAATATCGATGATAGAACCCTGTGATGGCAAACATGCGGATAGCGAAAAGGCTCATACATACAACGAAGGCCGTCCAACTAAATCCAACGAAAAAAATCATAAAACAGGACAAATGCAGAATTATGAATGGAATCACTCTCATCCAATCAATTTCTTTGCCCGATGTAATCAATGCATACTTTTCTTCTAGAAAAGCATTATCGAACCAAAAAAATATTTTTTTAAAAAATTTAAATATCATCAATTTGAGTGCTCAATCCAACGTATCTTTTTAAGATCGTAGCCAACTTCTTCAATCTTTGTTACTAAAGTTTTTAATGTATCTTGATCTATCTTTTTTTGACGTGACATGATCCATACATAATCACGATCATCTCTTGCAATAATAGTATTTTGATAATTTTGATCCAAGTAGACAATTTTATACTGTGCTTTGATAGGCCATATAAATTGCATCCCCCATAAAGCATTGCCTGAATCTTTCATCACAAAGCCTTTCGGATGATATGTTTTGATCGGTCCCGTTAAAGAGCCTTCATTAAAAGTGAAAGTGGTGCCAATAGTGCCATCTTCATTTAACACATAAGATTCGACAGCATTAAATGCATTTTTTTCAATAAAGGTTGGAATATGAGCAATGACATACCATGGACCCATAAATTGCTTTAGATTTACCTCAGATACCGTTTTGATAGGAACTTGTGTCATACATCCACTCAATAATAAAAAAAATGCTGCCAATAGAAAAGATTTATATCTCATATTATGTCTTCCAGAATCGAGGAATCAAAGTATTTACTTTTTTCTGATAACTATTATATCCATCAAATTTTTTCATAAGATTAGCCTCAAGAAGTGTGACTCCTGAAAATTTCAAAATTAAAAAGGTCATAAGAAGCGGTGCTATCAGATTAAAATGAATGCCTGTTCCAAGCGTTGTGATAAAGAATCCCCACCATACTAAAATTTCTCCAAAATAATTAGGATGTCGGCTAAATTTCCACAACCCTAATTGTAAAAGCTTTCCACGATTTTTTATGTCGCTCTTAAATTGCAGCAATTGATAATCAGCAATTGATTCATAAGCTATACCAAATAAGGTCACTAAGAAACCAAAGGTGTCTAACCATGTTAAAGGATGATCATTTCCTATGGCTATAAAAAGAATTGAGCCCACTATCCATGCAAGAATCGATTGAAGACCAAAAATAATATATGCACTTTTGTACTTAAAATTAGGCTCATTATTTTGTCTAATTTTTAAATAGCGCGCATCTTCAGGTTTCCCCCAATTTCTATATGTAAGATAGGCAGCAAGACGAACGCCCCACGCTATGACGAGAAGGATAATCAAGCAAGATCTTAATGATGGCGTCATTACATTATAAAAATAGACTGCATTTAAGACGAAAAATAAACTCCACATACTGTCAACGTGGGTCACATTTTTCTTTTTAAGACTTAAGAGCCAGCCGAAGTATGCAAATAATAAATTTATAAATAAAGCGTTTAAAAAGATCATGCGCGAAATCCATTCCACTTCTCGGCCATCACTAAAGATAGTGGCGTTAATAAGGCCCAACCCAAAGCTAGCGTTATAAGCGCATAAGAATTCATTAATTGAATAGCATGTAATTTTTCTGCGGCTATATAAGAAAGCGGTCCGCCTATGAGGCCAAATAAAACAGCAAGCAACTTGTAATGCCTTAACCAACTTAAAGATATGTTTAAAGTGCTAGCAAACAATCCCCATAAGGCAACAATCCAAATAGGCACAATATATTCTGAGAATTGGCTTTTATATTCAATTAAACCTAAAGACAAAAGGCATTGATCAAATAATGGCCCTAATAGCATGATCATGAGAAGTAAAGTCACTGCCTCTTTCTTATCTCGCGCCTGAATGATATGAATCGTCAATATAAAGCTAATAGCAATCATTGATGCGAGTAATGTTTGATGTGATGCTCCCCATATCGCAATAAACCAACCCAGCTGAAACAGTCCGAAATTAATAAGCTTCATTTATTTTTTTGGTTTTTCAAATTGATAGTGTGTAACCCACCACTCCTGGCCGTTTCGATAACCAAATAATTCAGCACAAGCCATATAAAAGATTCGCCAGCGATTAAACCATTGGGTAGCATTTCGTGGGCCATAAGTTTTTCTAAGAATCGGATAAATATCTGATTTTGCTTGATCCATGTTTTCTAGCCAGGCATTTGCCGTTTTTTCATAATGCGTTCCGTCCCAACACCACTTTTGATTTAACTTTAAATGCTCCTGAAAATGTAAGGGCAAATCATCGCTTGGCATCATGCCGCCTGAAAAGAAAAATTTGCTCATCCAGTCATCCTTATCCTTAACTTCAAATGCATAAGGTGTATGTTGATGCACAAAAATATGCATAAAGAACTTCCCGCTCGGTTTTAACCAATCATAAAGCATACGATAAAGCTTTCGATGATTGCGCATATGCTCAAACATTTCGATTGAAACAATTCGATCGAAGCTTTTAGGGATCTTAAAATTTTTAGGTTGAAATCGATTCATGTCGCATGTCATCACATAAATATTTTTAAGTTTCCTTTTTTTAGCTTCACTCTCGATAAAAACTCTTTGAGAGTTTGAGTTGGATACTGCAAAGATTTGACTCTTTGGGTATTGTTGAGCCATAAAAAGCGTTAGCGAGCCCCAGCCGCATCCGAGCTCAAGAATGGTTTGGCCATTTTTTAAGTCGGCATGTGCTGCACTTATTTTTAAAGCCTTTAGTTCTGCATCGTCTAGATTTTTTGTTTCGCTATCCCAATAACAACTACTATATTTTTTATGCTTGCCTAGACAAAAATCAAAAAAAGTCGATGGCACTTCGTAATGCTGTTTATTTGCCAGATGCGGGACTAATGCAATAGGCGAATCATCCATACTTTTTAAAAAAGCATCTTTTAAATCTTGTGATTTTTCTGCATCTTGATTGCTAATTTCATCAAGTCGTTTCTTTAGAAGCTGTCTAATACCAAAACGAATCAGTGAATCTGGAAGCAACCCTTTTTCTGCAAGTAATAAAGCTTGTTTTAACATATTGAAATTTTTTTATTAGGATTTGTAAAAAATTAAATCTTACTTGAACTTATCTAATTTATTTGAAATAACTTCTGCAAGACTTGTGTTTATTTGATTGATCTTTTTTTGAATATTTTGTAGTACCAGCAAATCTTTTTCAGATTCGGCTATTTCAGCCAAGCCCATCATGGCATCAACATGTCTTGGGTTTATTTTTTCGGCTTTCGAAAATGCTTCCTTCGCAGCTTTAAAATCTTTTTTACCTTGGTCAGCCAATCCTAAAAAGTACCAAGCATCAGGTGAATTGGGATCTTCTTTAACCCACAAATCAGAAATCGATTTAAGTGTATCCCATTCTTTATTTTGGTAAGGAATGACCACTTTCATAAAATAAGGCTTCTGTTCGAGTGGCATAGCCCAAAAAGGAATCTCTAAAGTTTTGAGAGACTTGGCATCGGGTTCCTTCATAAGCTTTTTAATCCATTCGACTGGCAAGCTGTAAAAGAATCCTTGAGGCCCCGGGCTTTTAAAGGTCGTAATTCCGATTAAATTATATTTTTCATCAAATAGGCCGCCGCCACTCGATCCAAGAGAAAAGGCTGCATCTGATCTAATAATGACGCTGTTATCCAAGTTATGGATAGCTTTTACAGAACCGTAAGATGGCTGTGGCACATTGCTCCCATTCGGGTAGCTGATATTAAATACATCTTCTTCATATTGCAGTGTTCTGCTATCGCGCATAGGTACCGGCTTAAAGGGCAGCTCTTCAAATTTGAGTAAACATAAATCATGTTTCCAATCTGCTTTAAATGCGATCGGCTTATATGCATCGTCATGTTTGGCAATATTAGCGCCCAATGTATTCGCAATGACATGACAATCTGTCGCGACATACTCTTTACTGACCACAACACCGGTTCCCGATCCAGAGGAGCCATCTGGGAAATCCACATTAACTGTAACGATTGAATTATTAAGCTCTAATAATTTTTCAAATGGCACTGCAGCTTGAACCTGGCTTGCGATGAGTAATAAAATTAAACTTATCTGTTTTTTCATAGTCTGTATGACTGTAATATAAAAATATCGTTCATAGTGCCATAATAAAAAATGATCAAAAATATTCTCGGTACTAATCTTGAAGTTTGTAGCTTAAACCCTATCACAGGATTCACTAGAAGTGGCTGCTGTGAGACAGGGCCGGAAGATCTTGGGCAACATACCTTATGCGCCGAAGTGACCGATGAATTTCTTCAATTTTCAAAGTTACAAGGTAATGACCTTATGACCCCAAGACCTGAATTCAATTTTACAGGGCTAAAACCAGGTGATCGATGGTGCTTGTGTGCGAGTCGATGGCTTGAAGCACTTGAAGAAGGAATTGCGCCGCCAGTGATTTTAGAAGCGACTCATGAAAAAGCATTGGAGATTATCGATCTTGCAGAGCTCAAATATCATCAATTAAGGTAACTTATGGCCTACAACGTAAAAGAAATCGGAGAAAAGATAAGTCTAAGATGTAACACTTGGTCTTATATTTTTCCTTCTATTGAAAAGAAATTTTTAACTTCTAGTTTTGATGATTCTATTCGCATTGCGAATGAGATTGCAAAAATTGCGAATCATTTAGACCATCATCCAGAGCTCGTATTTAGGCACAATGCCTTGATCATCAAAGTTCATACCCACAGCGCTTCAGGAATTACAGATAAAGATTTTGAATTGGCCGAACAGATTGATCAGTTACTTGAAACTTAAATCTACTCTTTAAGTTTTTTCAAGTCTTCAATAATTTCTTGGCTATGTTTTGAAGTATCTACACTAAGATATATCTTAGCAATCTTGCCTTGAGGATTAATTAAATAGGTATATCTTTTGGCAAGTTTAATCACTAAAAAATTATTTAAAGCGCCATAGAGACTTGCAACCTCTCCTGAAGCATCTGATAAAAGAGGAAAAGGTAAATTATATTTTTCGGCAAATTTCTTATGAGAGAAACTGTCATCAATACTCAAACCTATTACTTGCGCACCTAGGTTTTCTAAAAGTTTAAAATCATCTCTAAAATGGCAAGCTTCGGTCGTACATCCAGGCGTGTCATCCTTTGGGTAAAAATAAAGAACCACCCATTTACCTTTAAAGTCATTGAGGTTTACTTGGCGCCCTTGATTATCCGGGAGTGAAAAATGTGGTGCGTCATCACCTGGCTTTAAGGTAGGGGCTGCCATGATATTTATTCTAAATAAATATATAAATATACCTACACAGATGACAATAAATATTTTCATAGAAATTTTTCCTATTAATTAGGACTTTATATTACACGAGATTCTTAAGCACCCGCGCTTATCAACTTTTGATGACATCAATTATAGATGCAAATGATGTCTGCTAAGAATGACAGAATCTTTTTCGTTTTTAGGCCATAGTGTAAATGTGAATAAACTTACTAAAATAGATTTAGAATTTGGAAAAATTCTTAGGAAGAAAAGGTTACACAGAAAGCTCACTCAAGAAGCTTTATCAGCTGACTCAGGCTTATCTAGAGCTTATATCAGCGAGTTAGAAATGGGCCACAAGGACCCAAGTCTCTATACATTATTCAAATTATCTTCTGCTTTGAAAATCAAAATCTCATCATTGATTGATGAGGTTGAGCACAACCTATAAGTTAGACTGGCGGTGCTGCAGGTGCTTTTCTGCCTGGGGCTGCAGGTGGTGTATAGCCTGCAATTCGGCATTGAATACCTTCAATCATTTTACCTTTTGCGCCATGCTGAATAATCGTGCAAGTTTGAATCAGATTTTTGCTTTGTAATTCTGATATGGTCTTTCTTAATTCTTTGATATCAATCCCCGTATCTTTAACAATCTCGTGATCAATCTTTTGTCCGTGCTTTTGTAAATATTTTAATACCACTTCTTTTGTCATGTTATTACCTTCCTTTTACTAAATTTGGTGGGCCCACCTGGACTCGAACCAGGGACCAAAGGATTATGAGTCCTCTGCTCTAACCAACTGAGCTATAGGCCCTCTGATAGATTGGTTTATTCTTTGCCGTTTTCTAAAAAGCTACGCAATCTTTCTGAGCGGGTTGGATGTCTTAATTTTCTTAATGCTTTGGCTTCAATTTGCCTAATGCGTTCACGCGTCACATCAAATTGTTTGCCGACTTCCTCTAGCGTATGGTCTGTGTTCATTTCAATACCGAAACGCATGCGCAATACTTTAGCTTCACGCGGTGTGAGTGACTCTAAAATTTCTGCAGTCACATCACGAAGTGATCCATACACAGCAGCATCAATCGGGGTTAATGTCGCGGCATCTTCAATGAAGTCACCAAGATGAGAGTCCTCATCATCGCCAATGGGAGTTTCCATCGAAATAGGCTCTTTAGAAATTTTTAAAATCTTTCGAATTTTATCTTCTGGCATTTCCATTTTTTCCGCGAGCACAGATGGATCAGGTTCAGCACCTGTCGATTGTAAAATTTGTCGTGAAATACGATTCATTTTATTAATCGTTTCAATCATATGCACTGGAATACGTATGGTTCTTGCTTGATCGGCGATTGAACGTGTGATGGCTTGTCTAATCCACCAAGTCGCATAAGTAGAAAACTTATAACCGCGACGATATTCAAATTTATCGACTGCTTTCATTAGACCAATATTGCCTTCTTGGATCAGATCCAAAAATTGCAAACCACGATTGGTATATTTTTTAGCAATCGAAATTACAAGGCGTAAGTTAGCTTCAATCATTTCACGTTTAGCACGTCGAGCTCTAGCTTCACCTGTCGTCATTTGCTTATTGATCTCTTTTAAATCTTTAATCGACAAGCCCGCTTCTTTTTCAATCGCAATCAATTGATCCTGCTGATCCACGATGGAATGCTTAAAGCGTTCTAATTTTGCGTTATAGGGTTTCTCTTGCTTAAGTTCAGCGACTAACCAATCAAGGTTTGTTTCATTGCCTGGGAATGTCTTAATAAAATGTGTGCGAGGCATGCCTGATTTTTCAACACAAAAATCCATCAATTTTCTTTCGTGTGTACGAATTTGATTCACACGATTTCTGACTGAGTCGCAAAGCGCTTCGACTTGCTTTGCAGAAAATCTAAATTCCATCAGTTCTTTTAAAACAGATTCGTGAAGTTTTTTGTAAGCCGAATCGTCAATGCCTTTTTTAAGGCGAATGTCATTCATCTTCTGATTCGTTTTTCGAATCGCAGCAAAACGTGTTAAGACTTCTTCGCGCAACTTAGCAAGCGCTTCCGCTGAGATTGCTGCAGCTTTTGCTCCATCTGCGTCATCATCTTCTTCTACATCTAACTCTTCTTCAACTTCTTCTTCGACTTCGGCCGTCACAATCGGCGCTTCCACTTCGACATCAATTAAGCCATCTACCACTTCATCAACACTCAATTCGTTCGACTCAACTTTGTCGACCATCGCAAGAAGTTCGGTAATGGTGGTCGGACATGCAGCAATTGCTTGCACCATGTGTTTTAAGCCATCTTCAATGCGCTTTGCAATTTCAATTTCGCCTTCACGCGTCAATAGATCGACGGTACCCATTTCACGCATATACATACGCACAGGATCTGTTGTTCTACCAAATTCAGAATCCACTGTTGCTAAGGCTTGTTCAGCTTCTTCAGCCGCTTCTTCATCTGTTACAGGGGGAGGCACATCCGCCATAAGAAGCGCTTCTGCATCTGGGGCTTGTTCGTATACCATGATCCCCATGTCGTTGATCATGCTCACAATGCCTTCGATTTGTTCAGACTCTTGAATTTCGTCAGGCAAATGGTCGTTAATTTCAGCGTAGGTAAGATAGCCGCGCTCTTTACCAAGAACGATTAAAGTCTTAAGACGGGTGCGACGCTCTTCGACGGCTTGCGGATTGGCATCATTCGCATTTCCGTAGAAATCTTTCATTTTGGGGTTCTTTTTTTGCGACGGGTCTTTTTTTGGTCTGGCCATGCTCTACCTCATTCTTGTTAGGGCTTATTTTGCCTTATAAATCAACAAAATATAAATAAACGCGTAACCTTTAAGTGTACCAAAAACGGTCTTTTTGGTCAATGTAAAGACTCAAACTCTAGGGGGTGTTTTAGGTCTTTGGGTAAGCGTTTTAAGGTGTTCCTTTTCTTCCTCTGAAAGGCTGCTCAAGGGTTTGTCTTTTAAAGCACTAAAATGCGCTTTCGTTTTGGACGCTTTTCCTTGTTCAAGCAGTGTTTTTCTTGCCCCCTCAATTTCAGACTCAAAATGAATCTGGTCATCAAAATGAGAGAGTTCTTCATGGACTAAATCCATGATTGTACTTTCTACTTGAGATTTTAGACCATGAAGGATTGAGGAAGGTTTCGAATCAGGCTGATTTAAAGTCATCGTTAATACTTTTTTAAGTAAATCATCTTCAAAACTATCGCTTTGTGCCAAAAGCAAATCTTCATTGATCGCAAGTTCAGGTTTTAAAATGATAAGTAAAATAAATTTACGTTTCACCGATGAAGGAAGTTTCCCTTTTGTTTTAATGTTAGTTTTATTCGATTGAAATTGAGGTTGGGCCACATGAAGTAATTGATCCATTTCTTTATCATTCAAATGCAGCAATTCAGCAAAACGCTTTCGCAAAAGTAAACTTAATTTAGGGGCAGTAATTTCTTTTAAAATAGGCTCTGCTTCATTGAGAAATTTCACTTTATCTTCTTGGGTTGCTAATGGATTTTTTTCGGTTAAATGTTGTACAAGATATTGCGATAAAGGCATCGCGTCCTGCATCATTTTTTCAAAGGCCTCTTTGCTATGGGCTCTAATGAAGCTATCCGGGTCATGCTCTTCGGGTAAAAATAAAAATTTCAAAACGACTTTGTCGTTCAAGCTTGGAAGTGCATTCATCATGGCTCGCCACGCTGCAGCCTTGCCTGCATGATCTCCATCAAAACAAAAAATAATCGTCTCAGTTTGACGCATTAATTTTTTAATATGAAATGCAGATGTGGCTGTGCCTAATGTAGCGACTGCATTCATCACACCAAATTGTGCAAGCCCTACAACATCCATATAACCTTCAACCACTAACACTGATGCTTTTTCACGAATCGATCGACGCGCAGCAAAGAGTCCGTAGAGTTCTTGGCTCTTTTGAAAAAGGGGCGTTTCAGGGGAGTTGTAATATTTAGGGGTATCTTCAGGATTGATGACCCGCCCTCCAAAACCAATGATCTCGCCTTTCATATTATGAATAGGAAACATGATGCGATCACGAAAACGATCGTAGCGTTTACCTTGATCATTTTTTAATACGAGCCCTGCAATATTAAGAGCCTCGTCGTCATATTTTTTAAATACACTTTCTAAATTTTGCCAACCTTCAGGGGCGTAACCTAATTGAAAAGCTTTAGCGACTTGCCCAGTCAGTCCACGTTTTTTTAAATACTCAATCGCACGTTCTGATTTTTTTAAAGCTGTTTGATAATACTGAGATGCAATCTCTAGCGCTTCGCCTAGTGCTAAATTTTTTTCTTTGGTTTCTGGTGAAATTTTTTGTGTATCCTGCGGGACCGCTAAACCGACTGATTTCGCTAAATCTTCGACCGCATCGACAAAGCTCATACCTTGATATTCAATTAAAAAACTTAATGCGGATCCATGGGCGCCACAACCAAAGCAATGATAAAACTGCTTGGTAGGGCTTACCGTAAATGAAGGGGACTTCTCTTGATGAAAAGGACAGCAAGCCACATAGTTACTGCCTGCTTTTTTTAAAGGCACACTTTTATCAATCACATCGACTACATCAACGCGATTTAAAAGTTCTTGGATGAATGACTCTGGAATCATATGCGTTTAATCATAGCTTAAAAAATAAAAAGGAGCCCAAAGCCCCTTCATCATTTTTTAAATTTTTGTGTTGAGTTTTAGTAAAAGATTAACCGAGCTTTTCTTTAATAAGACTTGATAACTTACCCATATCAGCGCGGCCCACGACTTGGGGTTTAACAATCGCCATCACTTGGCCCATCTCTTTAATGCTAGTGGCGTTTGCAGCTTTAATCGCAGCATCGAGAATAGCAATGACTTCTGCGTCAGATAATGCTTGGGGAAGATAACTTTGCAAAATCACCACTTCAGCTTTTTCAACATCGGCTAGATCTTGTCTTTTAGCTGATTCATAAGCTTCAATGGAATCACGACGTTGTTTTAACATTTTTTCAATGACTGCCATCACATCCTGGTCGGTCAATTCAATGCGTTCATCGACTTCGCGTTGCTTAATGGCTGATTGAAGAAGTCTAATCGTGCCAAGACGTGTGACGTCTTTAGCGCGCATAGCCTCTTTCATGTCCTCAGTAATCTTAACTTTTAAGGACATAAGAAAAAACTAGAATAATTTTGGGGGGAGCATTTGATTGCGAAGACGACGGTACTGACGCTTCACTGCTGCTGCAGCTTTACGTTTACGTTCCCACGTTGGCTTTTCATAAAACTCACGCGCACGTAAGTCATTAATAAGGCCTGTCTTCTCAATTAAGCGCTTGAAACGACGAAGTGCTACGTCGAATGGCTCGTTTTCTTTTACACGTACTGTTGACATTAAACTCTCTTATTTTAAATAATGCGTTTTTTGTAATTTTCCCAAAAGGTATTCTGGAAAAGTCCGTTATTTTAATGCTAATCTATTCATTTATCAATCTTTTTTGAGCCTTAAACCCATGTTGGTACTTGGTATTGAAACCTCCTGTGACGAAACCGGATTAGCGCTTTATGACAGTCAAAAGGGGCTTTTGGGACATATTCTTCACTCTCAGGTCGATCTTCATGAGGCTTATGGCGGGGTCGTGCCGGAATTAGCCTCTCGTGACCATATTAGGCTTATTTTACCCTTACTTGAGAGTCTTTTTAAGAAGACGGGTGTCAAAAAAGAAGCGCTTGATGCCATTGCTTATACCCAAGGACCGGGTTTATCAGGGGCTTTGTTGGTGGGAAGTTCGCTCGCTGAAGCTTTGGCTTTTGCGCTCGAAATCCCTACGATCCCGATCCACCATTTAGAAGGTCATTTGCTCGCCCCCTTATTAGAGAAAGATCCTCCCGCTTTTCCTTTTTTAGCGCTCCTGGTTTCAGGCGGTCACACACAAATTATCCATGTGAAAAAAATGGGTCAATACGAAATCATTGGCGATACTTTAGATGATGCCGCAGGCGAGGCTTTCGATAAGACTGCGCAATTATTAGGTTTGGGCTATCCGGGTGGCTTGGCACTTTCTTTATTAGCTGAAAAAGGAAAACCTCGTTTTGATTTACCAAGACCTTTAATTCATTCTAAAGATTTAAATTTTAGTTTCAGTGGATTAAAAACAGCCGTGCTTCATCTTATTCGTGCGCAAGACAATTTAACGGACGAAATTAAAGCTGATATCGCTTTCGCATTTCAAGCGGCAATTACCGAAGTCCTAACTAAAAAATGTCTGATGGCGCTCGATCAAACACATCTCAAAAATCTTGTGGTTTCAGGAGGTGTGGGTGCCAACAAACAATTGCGTCATTTGTTAACCACAACATTAGCGCAAAAAAATTATGGGGTCTTTTTTCCGCGCCTAGAATTCTGCACAGACAACGGCGCCATGATTGCATTTGCAGGCGCGATGCGATTAGATACTTCTTTAAAACGTGATCTTAGGTTTGCAGTGAAACCAAGATGGCAACTCGCATAAAACAAAAAATTATTTTTTGTCTTTAAACCCTGATTCCGTTCCATCGATTAAACGTTTGATATTGTCGATGTGTCGAAGTATTAAAATTAAAGCAATGATGGATGACGCAATCAATTCATAAAAATCAATCCCATAAAAAAACCCAATGACAGGGGACAAGCTTCCAGCAATGATGGCAGCTAAAGATGAAAATCGCCAAATAAAAAAGACGCCAAGCCAAATCGCTAAGACGGTAAGTCCCAACATCCACGAAAATATAAAGAGTATGCCTGCAGCCGTTGCAACCCCCTTGCCACCTTTAAACCCATAATAAATAGGAAAGATGTGTCCGATCATTGTCGCAATGGCAATGAGTCCTAACATGAGCGGAGGTAATTCAAAGTATTGGGCCAAGCCCACTGTAAAAGCCCCTTTCAGTGCATCGCCTAAGAGGGTAAATAATGCTGCTAATTTTTTACCCGAACGTAAAACATTGGTAGCCCCTGGATTTTTTGAGCCTATCGTTCTTGGATCGGGCAATGAAAATATATGACTAATCAAAATGCCAAATGAAATAGCGCCAATGAGATAACTAAAAAGAATGTAAATCACGTTCATCATTTAAAAATCACTTTATAATGAAAACTCTATTTTACAATTTTTTGAAGCGCTCATGACGTCCCCACTTATTTTTATAGAAGAGATGAAAGTCGAAACCCATATTGGTGTTTCCGATTGGGAGCGTGCGTTACCTCAAATACTTCTTATTGATCTTGAAATGGCACTTCCAGATGTGGCCTCAGCCACTTCAGATTTGATTGGAGATACGATCGATTATGCTATGGTTTCCGAGCGAATTAAATCGATTACATCTACGCATACGTTTAAACTTTTAGAGCCCTTAGCACATCTCATCATCGAAACATTAGAAAAAGAATTTAAGTCGCCTTGGATGAAAATCAAAATTTCAAAGCCTCAGATTTTGCCTCAAGTGAAAGCTGTCGGTGTGATCTTCGAAAAAGGTGTGCGCACTTAACCTCTTGGGTGATGTGTTTCGTGAAGTTTTTTTAAGCGTTCGCGTGCCACGTGTGTATAAATTTGCGTCGTAGAAATATCAGCATGGCCCAATAACATTTGAACCACTCGCAAATCTGCACCATGATTAAGTAAGTGTGTCGCGAATGCGTGTCGTAATACATGAGGCGATAATGTTTTTTGTATGCCAGCGATCAACGCATAGCGCTTAATCAAATGCCAAAAGGATTGTCGTGTCATTAATTCGCCGCGCTGGGTTACAAATAAATCATCAGACACATGTTGATTTAATATCGACGGCCTTGCTTCCTTTAAATAACGATCAATCCATTCCACTGCCACTTCACCCATAGGGACTAATCTCGTTTTACTTCCCTTACCTGTCACTCGAATGACACCATCACTCAAACTGACCTCCGTCACGCGGAGACTAATGAGTTCAGTGACACGAAGCCCGCATGCATAAAGAAGTTCTAACATCGCTCGATCGCGAAGACCCAAGGGCGCTTCAATATCAGGCGCTTTTAATAGGGACTCCACTTCAGTTTCATTTAAACTTTTAGGTAAAGACTTAGGTAACTTAGGTGCTTCAATATGAAGGGTAGGATCTTCATTGATGTGATGCTCACGTAAATGATAGCGGTAGAAACGTCTAAGTGTTGCGATCGATCTTGAAATACTTCTGGCTTTCACATGGCTAAATTTATTGGCAAGGTAAGCTTGGATATTACTTTGATCAGCCTCCAATAATATTTTTTTGCTGTCACCATTCAAAAATTCTGAGAACTGCATCAAATCAAAACGATAACTCTCTAGCGTATTTTTAGCTAAGCCATCTTCAAGCCATAAGTGATCAATAAATTGATCGATGACTTTTTTTTCATCATCAGAAATTACAATGGGATCGCGTGTCTTTTTCATCATTAAAAAAAGATTAACACAAATAAAAAAGCCCCGCTTTAACGGGGCTTTTTAAATTACTCAGCTGCCTTTTCGGGAGCCGCCTCAGGCGCTGCCGCCTTCGGTGTTTCTATTTTTGGGATATCTTGAATAATTTCTTTTTCACGTGCATCTAATTTTTCACGGATACGTGCAGATTTACCTGAGCGTTCACGTAAGTAATAAAGTTTTGCACGACGTACATCACCGCGACGTTTTAATTCAATCGATGCGATGAGTGGAGAGTAAGTTTGGAATGTACGTTCAACGCCTTCACCTGATGAAATCTTACGCACAGTGAATGCTGAATTCAGGCCGCGATTTCTTTTTGCAATCACAACTCCTTCGAATAGCTGCACACGTTTTCTTGTACCTTCGACTACATTTACACCGACTACGACTGTGTCGCCTGGTGCAAAGTTAGGGATGGTTTTACCTAGACGAGCAATTTCTTCTTGCTCTAATAATTGAATAATATCTGCCATAATCCGTTCCTTTTAGTTATATAGAGTCTTGTTCCTGCTTATCAATTTCTTGAAGCAGCCGAGTCTCTTCTTTAGTCAACAGCCTTGCGGCCAACAAATCAGGTCGTTTGACCTTGGTTAACGCTAACGATTGCTGTAATCGCCAGGCGCTAATTCTAGCATGGTTACCCGACAATAATACATCCGGCACCTTAGATCCTTCATACACTTCGGGTCTCGTATAGTGAGGGCAATCAAGTAAGCCATTCACAAACGAATCCTCAATCGCTGAGTTATCATCCCCTAATACCCCTGGTAGCTGCCTAATAATGGCATCCATCACCACCATGGTGGGCAATTCCCCGCCACTTAATACATAGTCACCAATCGAAATTTCTTCGTCAACACTACTTTCAATCAGCCTCTCATCCACCCCTTCATAGCGACTCGCTAAAAAAATGAGTCCTGAAGCGTGTGACAATTCCATGACTTTTTGATGCGTGAGTGGCAATCCTCTTGGGGATAAATGAATCACTCGTGCATCTTTAATGCCTTTATTCATTTGCGCTTTTTTAGCTGCATCGATGGCCTTCTTTAAAGGCTCAATCATCATCAGCATGCCAGGGCCGCCGCCGTATGGCCTATCATCGACTGTGCGATGTGTATCACTCGTAAAATCTCTTGGATTCCATAACGTTAAATCTACAAACGCTTCATGAAATGCGCGAGAGGTAATCCCAAAATCCTTTAATGCTTGAAACATTTCAGGGAAAAGTGTCACCACATCAAAAGATAAAGGTTTCATTTAAAAATCTTTATCCCAGTCCACTTCAATTTCTTTTTTTTCCATATCCACATTTAAAATCACATGCGGAATAAAGGGGATTAAATATTCTTTGTCGCCCTTTACGACTAAGACATCGTTCGCGCCTGTTTCCAGAAATGTCTGAACGATACCTAAATGTTCTTTCTGTTGATTGATGACCCTATGTCCCATCAAATCATTCCAGTAATATTCGCCTTTTTCTAAAGCGGGTAATTCATGCTTAGGCATTAAAATGGTTTTGTTTTTTAAACCGAATGCCTGATCTCGATCATCAATATTCATTAACTTAGCAACAATCGTATTGCCATGAATTTTTGATGTTTCGATTGGGTAACTTATAGATGATTTTTCATCTCCAATAAGCCACTCTTTTTTGTTGAGAAGTTGATCGATATCTACCGTGAAGGGCTGAATCTTAATCCAACCTTTGACGCCATATGGCCCACTGATGCGTGCCATGATAAATTTTTCTATCTCACTCATATCACTTGTATCAACAAGTGAATCAAAACATTAAACGCTTTCAGCAGGTGGTTCAGTCGCCTCAGCTGGAGCTGCTTCAGGAGCTGCTGCTTCTACTGGGGCCGCTTCAGGAGCTGCCTCAACTGGAGCTACTTCTGCTGTTGCTTCTGGCGCTGCCGCTTCTACCGGAGCTGCTTCTGGTACAGCCGCTGCTGCAGCTTCTGCTGCTTTAGCTTTTTCTTCTGCTTCTTTCGCATCCATTGCTGCTTTTAATTCTTCAGCTTTTTTAGCTGCTTCTTTCGCTTTTCTTACTTCCACTTTGTCTGCATCTTTTTTCTTTAAAGCCACAATTGCTTCTGGGCCTTTTGCATGGAGTTTAACTAAACGATTAACTGAATCTGAGAGTAGCGCACCATGGCCTTTCCAATGTGTCACACGTTCGTTATCAATACGAAGTGCTTCGGTGCCAATCTTAGCCATAGGACTATAAAAACCAATACGCTCAATAAAGCGTCCGTCGCGGCGATTTCTTGAATCTGCTACTACTACATTGTAAAAAGGGTTCTTTTTTGAACCACCTCTAGAAAGTCGAATAATTACCATAATTTACACTCTTCAATTAGTTAAAAATTTTCTTAAGAAAGGGGCGGATTTTACGCTATTTTTGGCATATTTGGCAAGTAAAATCACTTTAAAGACAAGAATTTAAGGTGTCTTTTTGCCTATTGATAATGCGTAGGATCTACCACCCCAGCCGCTTTGAAGCCATTTTGCCTTAAACGACAAGAATCACAGACGCCACAAGCGAGGCCATCTTTATCTGCTTGGTAGCATGAGACCGTGACACTGTAATCCACACCTAGGTGAAGCCCTTTGGCAATGATGGCTTCTTTGGATAAATCAATCAAAGGGGTATGAAGTTGGATGGTTTTACCCTCGACCGCCGATTTTGTCGCTAAATTTGCCATGTTCTGAAATTGCGCAATATATTCAGGTCTGCAATCGGGATAGCCTGAATAATCGACTGCATTCACCCCTATAAAAATATCATGGGCGCCAATGACTTCAGCCCAGCCGAGCGCCAAAGTGAGCATTAAAGTATTTCGTGCGGGCACATAGGTAACAGGAATATGAGCGCTTAATTCGGTCGGTACTTTTAAATCAGGATTAGTCAGCGCTGAAGTGAGCATCCAGCTTAAATCAAGCTCAACCGTTTTATGATCTTTGACATTAAAATGCGCTGCAATTTTTTTAGCGGCTTCTAATTCTGCAATGTGGCGTTGATGATAATTCACACTTAATGCATAACATTCATAACCCTCGCTTTTGGCAATCGCTAACGTGGTGGCTGAATCAAGTCCGCCCGATAAAAGGATCACCGCTTTAGACACCTTGTTTTTCTCCCCAAAGCAATTTGTGCAATTGAATTTGCATGCGCACAGGAAGTTGATCTTCTAAAATCCAATTTCCTAAATCAGTGGCCTGTAATGTTTGATATACAGGTGAAAATAAAACAGTACATTTTTGCGTGATTTGATATTGATTAATAATTTTTTTAGCCCAGTCATAATCTTCACGACTGCACAGTACAAATTTAATTTCATCTTTTGCACTAATCGTATTTAAATTATCCCAATGATTCTTTTTCTCTTCGCCTGAGTCGGGTGTTTTAATATCTAAAATAATTTTAATACGGGAGTCGACTTCTTGAATGGATAATCCTCCACCTGTTTCAAGTGAGACCTCATAACTAGCATCTGCTAGCACTTTCAAAAGATTCAGCACTTCTTTTTGAGCTAAAGGCTCCCCGCCTGTGACAGTGACATATCGTGTGTCATATGTTTGAATCGAAAGCATAATGTCATCGATACTCATCATGGATCCACCTTGAAAAGCATAAGCCGTATCACAGTAATGGCAACGCATGGGGCAACCGCTTAATCGAATGAAAATGGTAGGTAATCCTACGCGTGATGATTCACCTTGCAGTGAATAAAAAATTTCAAAAATTTTAAGTTGTGTCACGTTAGAAATTTAAGGCAATGAAATTGAAAAAATTAAGGCTTGATGCTGTCTAAAACTTTTAAGCGTTTTTGTGCGTTCTTAATAAGATCGCTCTGAGGATATTTTTTAATTAAATCCTTTAAACTTTTTTTAGCTTCAGGAATAAGTGCCAACTGAATTTGTGCATTCGCTAAACCTAACAAAGCTTCTGGGTTTTTTGCGAATTCGGGATGTTGATCAAGTAATTTTTGATAAGTGCCTATCGAGGCTTTGTAATTTTTTAAGTTAAATTGTGCATTAGCTAAACCATATTTAGCATCAGCTAATAATGCACTATTTGGAAATTGTTTAATAAAATCAGTAAAGGCTTGGAAAGCTTCTTTATTTTTTAAGCTATCTAGAAGTGTATTCGCCTGATCGTAAACTTCTTGATCAGTAGGCGTTTTTACTTCTGGCACTAACGATGCTTCTGCGCTTTTGTTAGACGGGGGCGTATTATTTGTAGATGATTTTTCTTCGATCTTGCGTAATCTTCCATCTAAGTCTTGATAAAGATCTTTTTGGCGCTGCTCAACTGTTGCATTTAAATGGCGAAGTGTTTCCATATCACCACGTAATTTCGAGACATCTTGCTTGATTAATTCGAGCTGATTCAACATGTCGTTAAGGCTGCCACTTTTAATGACAGCCTCAAGACTTACAATGCGCGATTCCAACTCAGTTTCTTTTAGTTGCATCTCCTGAAGTTTTTTTCTAGCATCTGTATCTTCAAAGAGTGCTGCGTGTAAAGGTGTGACAAATAAACACGCTAAAAGTATGAGTTTTTTCATTAAAGCTTAATGCTTACTCTTTTTCGTAAGAGATATCAACGCGACGATCTTTTCCATAACATGCGTCATCTTTACAATTCGTGTCCGCACGCTCTTCACCAAAGCTCACTGTTTCGATTTGTGTATCTTGTGCGCCTAATACATTCATAGATTTCTTAACCGACACAGAACGTTTTTGGCCAAGAGACACATTATATTCGCGTGAACCACGATCATCCGTGTTACCCGTTAAAGTCATTTTTGCTCTTGGATGCGAAGCCACATATTTAGCATGGGCTGCGACGAGATCTTTATATTCCGCTTTCACCACATCTTTATCATAGTCAAAATAAATACTACGTTTAGATAAGATGTTATTTGGATCGCGAAGACTTGCAAGATCGAGATCTTTTTCATCATTAGATACAGAAGGGCCAGCAGGTTTTGAAGCATCATTAATAGGTGTTGAGCTACAACCTACTAAAAATAATGAGAGTAATGATGCAAGCAGTAATAATTTTTTCATTTTCCAAATCTCCATTAAGTTAATTTATTTTACAAAAGGTGCCCAAGCGGGCTCTCTAATATCATCGGCATGAATATTAAATGATTGGCGAACCGCCCCATCAATCGATACGGTAGAAAGATCGCCAGATCCGTTGATCTTATGTGCATATAGTATCACATGCCCATTCGGTGAAAACTTAGGCGCTTCATCAAAAGGACCGTCAGTAATTTTCGTAATTTGTCCTGTTTGTAAATCATGTAACACCACTCTAAACCTTCCTTCTTCTTGCATCACATAGGACAACATTTTTCCATCAGGGGAAATATTAGGATTTAGATTTTGATTGCCCTCAAATGATACGCGCTGAGGCTCGCCGCCATTTGATGAAACTTTATAAATTTGTGGGCGACCACCTCGATCTGATGTGAAATAAATAAACTTTCCATCAGGCGACCATACAGGTTCCGTATCGATATGCGTACTTTGGATAAGTGGTTTTAAATTAGACCCATCTGGGTCGATTAAATAAATTTGTGAGTTCGCGTTATAGGTTAAAACAATCGCAAGACGTCTGCCGTCCGGAGCCCATGAGGGTGAGCTATTATTACCTTTAAAATTAGCCACAATTGTTCTTTGTCCTGTCACTAAAGACTGAATATAAATAATCGGTTTTTTCTTTTCAAAAGATACGTAAGCAATTTTGGTTGCATCCGGTGACCATCTCGCAGAGATAATAGGTTGAGGGGATCCCACCACTGACTGCACATTAAATCCATCCGCATCAGCTACATTTAAAGAATAACGACCTTTATTTTTTGAAATATAAGAAATCTTAGTACTGAAAACGCCTGGAATTCCCGTTATCTTTTCATAAATGGTGTCAGAAATTTTATGGGCTATCGCACGATATTGAGCCACGGGTCCTGAAAATTCCATCGTTGTTAAAATCGTTTTTTTATTAATATCTACTAAAAACCAATTGACCTTCATACGATTATTATTCACTTCTACTTGGCCTAGCGTCATCACTTGGGCTTCAATCGCAGCCATTTCAGAGTAATTAATGTCACTTAAGGCTGAGGGTTTATTCATTAAACCTTCTACTTCGAGAGATCTAAAAAAACCGGAACGATAAAGATCGGCCGCAATAATTTGATGCATACGGCTCGTAGATTTGTCAGCCGCGATTTCTTTATAGGGCATCACCGCAATATTAATTTGCTTCGTACCACCCCCTGAAATCTCAATCGTTTCAATTGCAAAGACATCGATACATATAGAAAGCAAAAACAAGGAAATAAATGTTTGAATTATTTTTAGCATATTCGAATTATATTTTTTCATTGGGATGGAAGTTAAGTTTTAAATTTTTAAATTTCGAAAATAAATCTGTATCCGTCGGTACCGGTAAAGGTTGTGATTGAAAAATAGCACGTTCTACTGATTCATCACATACCGGAATGCCACTTGATTTTAACATTTTAGGATTACCAATCAATTCGCCTGTAGGCATCAATCCAATTTCGAATTGTAATTCTACAGGGCTAGTTCCGCATAACTGCTTATTCACATTCTGTTGAATTTTTCTTTGAATCAAAACTTTGTATTTATCCATCTCACCTAATTTAGCTCCACCCTCTTGAGCATTGGATTGTTTCATCTCTTCATGACGATTTAATGAAGGTTTTGGCTTTTCTTGTAATAATTCTTGTTGGAGTTTAGCTAATTGATCTTGCTTTAAAAGCTCTTCTTGAATTTTCTTCAAATCATCCTTCTTTTTTTGATCTTCTAATTTTTTTCTTTCATCTTCTTTTTTTTGTTTCAAACTAATATCAGCCTTATCACTCGTCAGCGATTTAATAATTTCTTCAACTTTAGAGGGCTTATCCACAGGCTTAGGTGGTTCCACTTCAACTTTCTTTTCAGGGGCTGGTGTCTCTATGGGTTTAGCACTTGATTGAGGAATGGAATCCCATAATTCAACTTCTGCCACCTGAGGCAACTTCACCCGCCATTCAAAACTCACAATCATGATCATGATTAACAAGATATGCACGCTCGCTGCATAAATCGCGGCTCTTCTCGCAATGATTTTTTCTTGAGGTCTAATCACGTTAAATTTATTTTTGCGGCTTTAAAAGTAAGCCTACTTTAGATACATTGTTTTGTTTTAAAAGATCCATGAGGCTAATCACTTCGTCATATTTCACATTCTTGTCAGCGGCAATGACGAGCGCTCGATCAGGCGTTGTTTTAATTAAAGATTGCACACGACCTAATAATCGATCACGCGTATAACTTTCACCATCAATTTCAATGGTGTTATTAAGTTTGACTGTAATCACAATAGGCGCAGCTGTTTGTTTCAATGTTTCACCTACTTCAGGCAGTTCTACAACACCTGGATTTGTCATAGGCGCTGTCACCATAAAAATGACAAGTAAAACTAAAGTCACATCGATATAAGGCACCACATTGATCTGATTCATTAAGCGACGTTTACGCATCACTTATCCTTTTCTTTGAAGGATGTTAACGAACTCTTCCATGAAGCTTTCGTATCTCACAGACAAACGATCGACCGATGTGGCAAAACGGTTATAGGCAATGACCGCAGGAATCGCTGCAAATAAACCAATCGCGGTTGCAATGAGTGCTTCCGCAATACCAGGAGCCACTTGCGTTAATGTCGCTTGTGCGACATTCGCTAAACCTCTAAAGGCATTCATAATCCCCCATACCGTTCCAAACAAACCAATATAAGGACTCACCGATCCCACCGATGCCAGAAAAGGTAAATGTGCATCTAAGAAATCAAGTTCACGATTGTAAGTCGCACGCATCGCTCGTCTTACACCTTCAATCACATCACTCATATCGCTTTTAGATGTTTTATGACGATTAAATTCTTTATAGCCCGCTTCAAAAATAGTCGCTAAGCCCTGATTCTTAATCCGACCACTATGAATGCTGTCATGAAGTTTACTAAGATCTCCACTCGTCCAAAATGTGTTTTCGAATTCATCAACAGATAATTCCGCACTTTTTAATACCGAAACTTTAATGAAGATATACCACCAAGAAAATCCAGAGGCCGTTAATAAAATTAATATCACAAGCTGAACAGGGATCGTCGCTCCTGTGATTAAACTTAAAAAAGATAAATCATTCACTACATTCATAAGGACTCCATTGTTTGTTTAATGGTGGGTGGGATTCGAACGGGTTTAAATTTTTCACTATCAATGCATGCAATATCGACACTTGCGTCAATTAACATTTCATCATTTCGATAAATCATTTGCCTAAATTCAATTTTGCTAGAACCAATATTTTTGAGTTCACTTTTAACGATCAAGTCATCATTAAAACGAGCGGGGAACTTATATTGAATATCAATACGGTGCACCACAAACATAATATGGTTGTCTTGTTTTAAATGACGTTGATCAATGCCAATACTTCTTAACCATTCAGTTCTGGCACGCTCCATAAATTTTAAATAGTTGGAGTGATAAACGACACCACCACTATCGGTATCTTCAAAATAAATACGAATGGGCAAAGAAAAAGTTTTTATTCCTGCCATAAATTATCATTAAGCTGTTGAGTAGGTGGCTTCATACCAAAGTGAAGATACGTCGCTTGCGTGACAACACGTCCGCGCGGAGTGCGCATGAGATAGCCTTGTTGAATAAGATAGGGTTCTAATACATCTTCAATCGTTTCACGTTCTTCGCCAATCGCTGCGGCTAAATTATCAATACCCACAGGGCCACCATTAAATTTTTCTAAAATCGCTTGAAGTAATTTTCGGTCCATCACATCTAAGCCCAGTAAATCGACATCTAACATCTTAAGTGCGTCATCTGCAATCGCAGCTGTAATTTTTCCATTCGATTTCACTTGTGCAAAATCGCGCACACGTCTTAATAAACGATTTGCGATGCGAGGTGTGCCACGTGAACGTTTTGCAATTTCTAACGAGCCCGATGGATCTATATCCGCTTCTAAAAGCGAAGATGAGCGATCCACAATTTTGGCTAATTCTTGTTCGCTATAAAATTCTAAGCGAGACACAATCCCGAATCGATCACGGAGGGGATTAGTCAACATACCTGCACGGGTGGTCGCACCGATGAGTGTAAAGGGTGATAAATCAAGGCGCACTGATCTAGCCGAAGGGCCTTCACCAATCATGATATCAAGACGATAATCTTCCATGGCGGGATATAAAATTTCCTCAATCACAGGGGACAGGCGATGGATTTCATCAATGAATAACACATCATTCGGTTCTAGATTGGTAAGAAGCGCTGCAAGGTCACCTGCTTTTTCTAATACAGGGCCTGAAGTTTGACGGAGGTTTACACCCATCTCTTTTGCAATGATATGAGCTAAAGTCGTTTTGCCTAAACCGGGTGGGCCAAAAAGAAGCACATGATCAAGTGCTTCATTTCTATTTTTTGCAGCCGAAATAAAAATCTCTAATTGGCTTCTAACTTTTTCTTGACCGACATATTCTTGAAGTTCTTTAGGGCGCAGCGCGCGTTCAATGGATTCCTCTACAGGCTCATTGACGGTACTTGCTACAAAGCGATCGGATTCAATCATGAGTCTTCATTAGCCTTTAGATAAATATTTTAAAGCTTGTTTAATGCCGTCATTCACGGTGAGATTCGTATCTAAACTTTTTACAGCATTTAAAGATTCACGTTCATTGTAGCCTAATGCAATGAGTGCATTGAGGACATCTTGGCTAATCGATGTGATACCAGAACCCTTAGTACTTAAAGCTGAATCAAGCGTAAATTTATCTTTAAGTTCGAGCAGTAATCGTTCGGCTGTTTTTTTACCAATACCAGGCACGCGCGTTAAAAGGCCTGCTTCTTGTAATGACACCGCTTGAATCAATTCATCAATCGACAAGCCACTTAAAATGGCGAGGGCTGATTTTGCTCCAATGCCATTCACTTTCAAAAGCTGTCTAAACATTAAACGTTCTTGGTTAGTACCGAAACCAAATAGGAGTTGTGCATCTTCACGCACGACAAAATGAGTAAGCAATGTGACTTTTTCACCCACTTGAGGAAGCAAATAAAAAGTACTCATAGGTACTTCACATTCATAGCCCACACCATTGCAATCAATTAAAGCCAAGGGGGGTGTTTTATCTAAAAGAATGCCAGAAATTCTGCCTATCATACGAGCCTACCTTTTTTCATGCGGTAACTTAAAGCATCCATACTTTGTAATTGATTATAAGCATGTGCATGACACATGGCACATGCAAGCGCATCTGCAGAGTCTGCTTGAGGAATTGAAGGTAATTGTAAAAAACGTTTGACCATTTCTTGTACCTGTTCTTTTTTAGCATGGCCTGAGCCCACCACTGATTTTTTAACTTGCAGCGCTGTATATTCATAGACAGGTAATTTTTTAATCACCGCCGCACTGATCGCAGCTCCTCGAGCTTGACCTAATAAAAGGGTGGATTGTGGATTCACATTCACAAACACTTTTTCAATGGCAACTTGTTTTGGCTTATATTGATCGATCACTTCAAAGAGCCCTTCTAAAATAATTTGAATCCGCTCTGGCAAACTATCGCGCGCATCAACTTTGGCGCTCACAGTTTTAATCACACCACTTCCAAGGTAGCGAATCTTGTCACCACTTTTTTCAACGACACCGAATCCTGTCATTCTTAAACCAGGATCAATACCAAGGATGATAATAGGATCACTCAACGATAGCTTTAATCTTCAATCACTGCGGTGGTATAAACTTCCTGCACATCATCTAAATCATCCAGTGTATCTAAAATTTTTTGCATCTTAATGCCATCATCACCACTTAATGCATTTTCTAGTGTGGGACGCATCGCAACTTCAGCCAGTTCTATTTTTAAGTTTGCTTTTAAAAGCGCTTCTTTAACTTGAATAAATTCATTGGGCGGTGTGATGACTTCAATACTGCCATCTTCATCATTAATAATGTCTTCAGCACCCGCTTCCAAAGCGACTTCCATGACTTTATTTTCATCTGAACCGGGACCAAAAAAAATACGGCCACAATGTTTAAATAGAAAAGCGACTGATCCATCGGTGCCTAAATTACCGCCATTTTTAGTCAGCGCATGTCTCACATCAGCGACAGCTCTTTGTTTATTATCCGTTAAGCAATCAATAATAATCGCGGCTCCACCAATACCGTAACCTTCGTATCTGACTTCTTCGTAGCTCACGCCTTCCAATTCACCCGTACCTTTTTTGATGGCACGCGTAATATTGTCTTGCGGCATATTCTCTTCCTTGGCGA
>SESD01000315.1_pt1 | contig 29960 bp, 26 predicted proteins | sample 3171411 | NCBI WGS metagenome assembly SESD01 (sample SAMN06051880, study PRJNA518727) | freshwater metagenome | biome: subpolar coniferous forest; feature: holomictic lake; material: water; isolation source: holomictic Lake 442, 16.5 m depth | place: Canada: near Kenora, Ontario | collected...
TCGCTGGGCTTGGAGACGATGGGTGGCTTGGCTGAAAAGGTTATTCCGCGCAACAGCACCATACCCACGGCGCGCGCACAGGAATTCACCACGTATAAGGACGGCCAGACGGCTATGAGTCTGCATGTTGTGCAGGGTGAACGGGAGCTGGTGAGTGATTGCCGCTCGCTTGCGAAATTCGAATTAAGAGGCATTCCTCCCATGGTGGCCGGGGCCGCACGCATTCGTGTGACCTTTCAGGTTGATGCAGACGGATTGCTTAATGTGGCGGCACGCGAGATGACAAGTGGTTTGGAGGCGGCGATTGTCGTTAAACCTTCCTACGGCCTGTCGGATGCTGAAATTACCCGCATGCTGCAAGATTCTACACAGCATGCACAGGACGATATGCAGGCGCGTGCACAACGCGAGCAGCAGACCGAAGCGAATCAGCTGTGTGATGCGGTGCAAAATGCGCTGGCGCAGGACGGTGATTTGCTGGATCTTGTTCAGCGTGCGCATATCGAAGAGCAAATGGCACGACTGCGAGATGCGCTGCAAGGGGGCGGTCAGCCGTTGATTAAACGCGCCATGACAGCCTTGAATGAGGCAACCGTCAGTTTTGCGCAGGCGCGTATGGACAAGAGCGTGACCCGTGCACTGGCCGGCAAAAATATTTCTGATCTGGATACCAAATAATGACGCAAATCATCGTATTGCCGCATGAAGAGTTATGCCCGAGCGGGGTGTTAATCAATGTTGATGCAGGAATTTCCATTTGTGATGCGTTGCTGCAGAATGGTGTCGATATTGAACACGCCTGCGAAAAATCCTGCGCCTGCACCACCTGTCACGTCATTATTCGTGAGGGATTGAATTCTCTTAATCCGGCTGATGAACTCGAAGACGATATGCTGGACAAGGCCTGGGGGCTGGAGCCGAATTCGCGACTGTCCTGTCAGGCACTGGTGGCCAACACCGATTTGGTGGTCGAAATCCCGAAATATACGATCAATATGGTGAAGGAAGGCTGATATGAAATGGATCGACGTGCGCGACATTGCCATTGCGCTGGCTGAAAAATATCCCGACACCGATCCGCGTACCGTGCGTTTTGTCGATCTGCATAATTGGGTGGTCGAGCTGGACGGATTTGCAGACGATCACGGTCACGGCGGCGAAAAAGTGCTCGAAGCGATCCAGGCGACCTGGATAGACGAGGCTGAATAAGATGTTTAATTTCTGGCGGCGTATTTCGAATAGCTGGTTGTATCTGGCAGGTTTCCTGTCTGCAAGTGGTTTGATGGGATTCGGTTTTTATCTGCAATATGTCAAACATCAGGATCCTTGTCCGTTGTGCATGGTGCAGCGCGTGATTTTTATCGGGATTCTGGCGCTGTATCTGATTGCTGCAACGCAGGGTCCGAAACGTTTGGGCGCACGCATTTATGCGGCGCTGATTGTATTGCTTTCAGCGTCCGGTGTTGCGGTCGCTGCGCGACATATCTGGATACAGCATTTGCCTAAAGATCAGGTTCCCGCCTGCGGGCCGGGGCTCGATTACATGTTAGAAACCATGCCGATGGCTAATGTGTTGAAAGAGTTGATGCATGGTTCCGGTGAATGCGCAGTACGCGGCTGGACATTCCTTACCTTGGGCATTCCTGAGTGGTCGTTGTTATGCTACCTCGCGCTGGGCGTCTGGGCCGTGCTGATCGCGTTGCGGGGAAAGTGACGCGCGGCCTTGGCAAACCAACCGCAATAAGCGGCGAATGCGCACAACGTATTTTAGATTTTGGCTCGTGGCAATAATTCGGGGCTTGTTTCTTTGCACCACCGGAAACACCATTCAGGAGGCGTCGCTGTGAGATTCAAACGATTCGTTGTACTGTTTTTGGTATTATTCGGACTGTCTGATGCGGCTTTTGCGCAGGTGTATTCATTCGGTGTGTTGCCGCAGCGCAGCGTGGTGTTGACTGCACAATATTGGAATCCGATACTCGATTATGTGCAACGCAAAACGGGTATTGAACTTACGTTAAAAGTGGCGCGCACTGCGCCTGAGTCAACTGAGGCAATGGAGAGGGGCGAGTATGACTTCGTCTATTCCAATACGATTTTTCACCCCAAAATGGCGCAGGCGAATTATCAGGTCATTTTGATGCCGCGGGATGAAGCCATCAAAGGCCAAATAGTGACGCTGGCCGATTCGCCCATTAGAACACTTAAAGAAATCGACGGGAGAGAGGTTGGCTTCCCCTCACTGAGTGCGTTTGTGGGATATGCCGTTCCCATGAATCATTTGCTTGGTCAAAAAATAACCGTGACGCCCGTTTTTGGCGGCAATCAAGAAGGCATTATGGGGCAGCTCAAGTCAGGTAAAGTCCTTGCTGCCGGTGTCAATAATCAGGTGATGGCGGCTTTTGCAGAACGTGAAAACATCAAATACCGCATTCTTTGGGAGTCTCCTCCCTTTAATAACCTGCCCATTGCCGTACATCCTCGCGTCCCTAAAAAAATAGTGGATGCAGTCAAAGTTGCGATTGACAGTATGGAGCGAGAGTCAGAGGGTGCGAGAATTCTTGAACGCTCCGCTCAGGTCATCGGGCAAAAATCTCCATACGGATTTCAACTGGCCTCGCCATTGGACTATAAGAGTTACAAAGATTTCTATAAGCATTTATTGCTACAAGAAAGCAAATAATGTTTGATTACTGGAATCGATTGCCTTTTATCGGAAGACTGCTGTTTACCGCCAGTATGGCGCTGTTGCTGGCCGGTGCCGTGATGTTGTTCGTGTCGGCCAGGCAAGAAGCTTTTGAAGTCAGATCTGACCTGGAAAGTGCATTAGTGCAAGAATTGGAGTTGTTGCCGACAGCCTTGGCTGAGACCGTGGTGATTGGCGATTACGCAACGCTAAAGCAATCACTGGAACGTTTCGTTGCACAACCGCTGATCAGTTCGGTCGAATTTCAGGATGCCGCTGGCGCGCACCTGGCTAGCTCGGACATCTCACATGATGCCAAGGCACCCGACTGGTTTTTATCCCTATTTAACTTTTCTGATGTCAAAGGACGCGCGAGTATCGTTGTAGGCGGTAAAAATTATGGTGAGCTGACCGTCACGCTCACTGCAAATGACTTATCAAACAGGGCATGGTCACGGCTTAAAGGCCATCTGGGGATTTTGTTTTTAGCGATTGTGCTCGATTTTATTGGAATCTGGTTGGTGTTGCGTCAAGGCCTAGCACCGTTAAAAAATCTACAGGCCGCCACGCATGCGATCGCCGCTGGTAATGTTGATATTCATCTTAATCTGGCGGGGAGTGCAGAATTACGCGGTGTGATTGAGTCTTTCAATGCCATGGCCGCGTCGGTGCAAGCCTCTCAGGAAGCACTGCGTCAATCAAAGGAACAACTTCAACTTGCCATTAATGGCGTGAATGACGGTATTTGGGACTGGAATTTGTTGACGAATGATGTTTATTATTCGCCGAAATGGAAGGAAATGCTGGGGTATGCCGATTTTGAGCTGCCTAACATCTTCGCAACTTTCGAGGGGCTACTGCATCCTGATGATAAAGAACAGGTCACTCAAATCATCAGCAGCTACCTGAATGATGAGATAAAGAGTTACTCAATAGAGTCACGCTTCAAGCATAAGGATGGATCCTGGCGCTGGATTCTCGCACGGGGTATGGCGTTACGCGATGAGCAAGGCCTGCCTTATCGGATGCTCGGGTCGCACACCGATATGACTGAGCGAAAGCAACTGCAAGAGGATTTACGCAACAAGGTCAATTTTATTGACGCGATTCTTCAGTCGGCGGGAAGTTTAATTGTGGCGATCGGCCGTGACGGGGCGATTGTCCAGTTCAATAAGGCTGCCGAGGACTTTACCGGATATACGTTTAGTGAAGTGGCCGGGCAGCCGTTCTTTTGGAGCCGGTTTCTTTTGCCTGAACAGCAAAGTGGCGTGACAAAAGTTTTTGAATCAGCGCTGTCCGGAAACATCAAAAAACGTTATGAAAACTATTGGGTATCGAGGGACGGGGAAAAACGTCTTTTTGATTGGTCCAATGCGGTGGTTAACGACAACGAAGGCCAAATGCAATTTCTGATTACGATCGGGGCTGATATCACCGAACGCAAATTGCATGAGGAAGATCTTAAACGTTCCAATGACGAGTTGGAACAATTCAGCTACAGCATTTCGCATGACATGCGCCAACCCCTGCGCATGATTTCAAGTTACATGCAACTTCTGGAAAGTAGTCTGGCAGGCGGACTCGATGACTCAACGCGTGAATACTTCAGCTTTGCCATTGAGGGGGCCAAGCGCATGGATAAAATGATGTTGGGTCTGCTGGAATACTCTCGCATAGGACGCAAGGGTGAACCCTCTTCTTGGGTGGAAAGCCGTCAGCTACTGGACGATGCCTTATTGTTTTTGAGACCTGCGGTTTCAGAAGTTAATGCACAGGTTCGTATTGAAGGCGAGTGGCCCCGCGTCTACGTCAGTGAGGATGAAATACTGCGCCTTTTGCAAAACCTGATTTCCAACGCCCTTAAGTTCCGCACTGCGGCGCGCACGCCGGATGTGCTGGTCACAAGTGTCATTGATAGCAAGGCATGGCACGTGTGTGTCAGCGACAACGGGATCGGTATCATGCCGGACCAGATCGGGCGTTTGTTCCATGTCTTTCAGCGTTTGCACGCGCGCAGTGAATACGAAGGAACGGGTGTCGGATTAGCGCTCTGCCGAAAAATTGCTGAGCATCATAATGGAAGCATTCACGCTGAATCAGACGGTGAGGGGTATGGCAGCAGGTTTTGCGTCGACCTGAATGTCCCTCATGAGATAGCAAAGTCTGGGACGTGAAGCGCAATCAGCACAACTAATTTGTGAAACCCGCTCGCGCAGTCACCGGGCGGTTTCTTGTTTTCAGGCGCAGAAACGGAATGTTTAACGAATGCAGCCGTTTCAATCGGGGGTGTCGTGCCGTTCACTGCGCCGGTACTGACCAGTTGTAGCCTTGCACAATGCCGCGCGGGTCGTATTTGATTTGCAATGATTTGAGCTGTGTCCCCGAGACGTTGGAGAGTGTACCAGCAGCAAAATAATAGGTCCATTCTTCATAGCGCGCGCCATCGGTTTCAATTCTAACGCCCGTGCTGCTTGGCGCACCGAGCCAGCTGCGGACATCTGTCTGTGAGGTCGTGCCGCGGGTTACTTTGTTTGAAAAGGCCATGACGTCAAAATCATTGCCGACATGAAAGGCGGTCGCGCTGCATGCGGCGATCAGCAGCAGCGTGATTGAGATGAAAATAGTTCGCAAAGTGTGTGTCATGGCGCGCTCCTCGTTTTATGTTTCACTGATCCGTGCTGCTCAGAATACTCCGTTTTTGTGATCGAGGTCAGGAACCTTAGTTTGTGGCTTATGCCGGCGACTTGCAGGATGCGCTGTGTCAGGCGGCGTACGAAAACGTCATCCGTTGCCGTACAATACGCGGCATGAACATCAAAACTTTCCCCGATAGTCCCTACCGTTTACATCAGCCTTTTGAACCCGCAGGTGATCAGCCGACGGCCATCGAACAGCTGGTCGAAGGCATCAACGACGGTCTGGCATTCCAGACTTTGCTTGGGGTGACAGGTTCGGGTAAGACCTACACCATGGCCAATGTGATTGCGCGCTGCGGGCGTCCTGCGATGGTGATGGCGCCGAACAAGACGCTGGCCGCACAATTGTATTCCGAGTTGCGCGATTTTTTCCCGGAAAATGCCGTCGAGTATTTCGTCTCCTATTACGACTATTATCAGCCTGAGGCTTATGTGCCGTCGCGCGATGTGTTCATCGAAAAGGATTCGGCGATCAACGAGCAGATCGAGCAAATGCGGCTGTCCGCGACCAAAGCGCTGCTGGAGCGGGAAGACTGCATCATTGTCGCGACGGTATCGGCGATTTACGGTATCGGCGATCCGGTCGATTACCACGGCATGATTCTGCATCTGCGCAACAATGAGAAGATGCACCAGCGCGAGGTGATCAAACGCCTGATCGAGATGCAATATGACCGCAACGACATCGATTTTAGCCGTGGGCGGTTTCGCGTCATGGGGGACGTGATCGACGTGTTTCCGGCGGAAAGTAGCGAGTTGGCGTTGCGCATTACCTTGTTCGACGACGAGGTGGAAACGCTGTCGTTGTTCGACCCTTTAACCGGCCACATCCTGCAAAAAGTGCCGCGCTACACCGTTTATCCATCCAGCCATTACGTCACGCCGCGCGCAACCGTGTTGCAGGCAATCGAAACCATTAAGGTGGAACTGGCCGAGCGCATCGCATTTTATATAAGGGAAAATAAACTAGTCGAGGCACAGCGCATCGAGCAGCGTACTCGTCACGATCTGGAAATGCTCACCGAGATTGGCTTTACCAAAGGGATTGAAAATTATTCGCGTCATCTGTCGGGTAGAAATCCGGGCGATCCGCCGCCGACCCTGCTCGACTATCTGCCGCCGAATGCGCTGATGTTCCTCGATGAAAGTCATGTGATGATTCCTCAGGTTGGCGCGATGTATAAGGGGGATCGGGCGCGCAAGGAGAATCTGGTCAACTACGGTTTTCGTCTGCCGTCCGCCATGGATAACCGCCCGTTACGGTTCGACGAATTCGAACACATCATGCGCCAGAGCGTGTTTGTCTCAGCCACGCCCTCCGTGTATGAGGCGGAGCATGCGGGGCAGGTGGTAGAGCAAGTGGTGCGCCCCACAGGACTGGTCGATCCTATTATTCTTGTGCGACCTGCGATCAATCAGGTGGACGATTTGATGTCGGAAATACGCTTGCGTATTAATGTTGGCGAGCGCGTGCTGGTCACGACTTTAACCAAACGGATGTCGGAAGATTTAACTGACTACCTGTCTGAGCACGGCATCAAGGTGCGCTATCTGCATTCGGATATCGAAACGGTGGAGCGCGTGGAAATTATCCGCGATTTGCGTCTGGGGGAGTTCGACGTGCTGATCGGCATCAATTTGCTACGCGAGGGGCTGGATATTCCTGAGGTGTCGCTGGTGGCGATACTGGACGCAGACAAGGAAGGCTTTTTGCGCTCCGAGCGCTCGCTGATCCAGACCATCGGCCGTGCGGCGCGGCACCTGCATGGTACGGCGATTTTATATGCCGACAGAATTACCAACTCCATGCAGCGCGCGATGGATGAAACGGAACGCCGCCGCATCAAGCAAGTGGCACACAACCTTGAATACGGTATCACCCCGCAGGGTGTGCAAAAGCGCATCAAGGACATCATCGAAGGCACGTATGAACTGGACGATGCCCGCCTCAACCAGAAGGCTGCACAGGAGCAGGCTAAGTATTTGGCGATGAGTCGTGCGCAAGTCACCAAAGAAATCAACCGGCTGGAAAAAGAGATGCTGGCGGCGGCAAAAAATCTGGAATTCGAGAAGGCATGTGAACTGCGTGACCAACTGAAAAAACTGCGGGATAACGTGCTGCTCTCGACGCTGTAGATGGTTGTCCTCAAGTGGAAAGAAGGCCTGCGTGTAGTGTAGGGCGGACGTTCCTGTAAAGGAATAGGTAAAATCGCGTCTATGGAAAAATCTTACCTGTCCGACGAAGCTGCTCGGAAATTTTATCTGGATGCCATTGCCGACCGTTCTGTTGAAAAAAGGCTGCGCTCGGCAAATTAACCAATGTAGGCGCTATTGCGACCGCTATCGGCAAAGAGGTGCTGCTGCTCGAAGAAGTTATTCTTCAGGCATCGTATTTGGCGCATGTGCATGATTTTCATGGCCAGAATGGATTCAGGAAGGATGCTAACCCGGTTATTGCCGAGGATATTCCACTGGCGCTTACCGTAATAAACGGAGATAAGTCGCCTCAGTTTACGGGCGAGTTATCCTGTGTAGAACTGCCATTGGTGAGATTCACCCTGATCATCAAATGGGTGACGTACAAGGTAATTGGGGAGGTCAGGCCGGGCAGGAGAAACAGAAATGTTGCAGTCTATAATTTTTACAAGCGGTAAAACGGCTCACGGTACGGGATACTTACGCCCCCCGCTTAACGTCCTTGACGGCCCCGTGAGCTTGTCCGCATTATATGTAAACCCGACTTTCGGCGCAACTCGAATCGGGATTCAAGCAGAAATGCAGGGCGCAATCGTTATTGCGCCGGATGAGATGAGTTTCTCTATCTCTATGCGGCACCCTTCGGTTATTGCGCCCTACAAGTGCTATGAGGATACGGGCATATTTGAATGTCCGCGTGGGCAGTGAATCCTGCCCACCCTGCGTGTTTTTGGTTCAATCAAAGCAGCGGAACAATCATTAGGGCTACGATATTGATGATTTTAATCAATGGGTTAATCGCAGGTCCTGCGGTATCTTTGTAAGGATCGCCGACGGTATCACCCGTGACAGCCGCTTTGTGGGCTTCAGAACCTTTGCCGCCGAAGTGGCCTTCTTCGATGTATTTCTTGGCGTTATCCCATGCGCCGCCACCGACCGTCATGGATATCGCGACAAAAATGCCGGTGATGATGGTGCCGACCAATACGCCGCCCAGTGCCTGAGGGCCCAGCGTCAGGCCGACCACCACGGGGACTGCAACCGGCAGCAGAGAGGGTACGATCATTTCACGAATCGCGGCTTTAGTTAGCATGTCCACGCAGGTGCCGTATTCCGGTTTGCCGGTGCCCTCCATAATGCCGGGAATTTCCTTGAACTGGCGGCGTACTTCGACGACCACAGCACCGGCCGCACGGCCAACCGCTTCCATGCCCATCGCACCGAACAGATAGGGAATCATGCCGCCGATAAAGAGGCCCACGATCACCATGTGGTTGGATAAATCAAAAGTCGTCACGACACCCAGCTTGGCATCCAGTGCATGGGTGTAGTCGGCAAACAGCACTAGCGCTGCCAAGCCTGCCGAGCCAATCGCATAACCCTTGGTGACGGCTTTGGTGGTGTTACCCACGGCGTCCAGCGCATCGGTGATGACGCGCACTTCATCGGGTAGTTTGGACATTTCCGCGATGCCGCCGGCGTTGTCGGTGATCGGGCCGTAAGCGTCGAGCGCGACGATAATGCCCGTCATCGAGAGCATGGCAGTGGCGGCGATGGCAATGCCGTACAGACCCGCCATCGAATAGGCGCCCATGATCGCCATACAGACCACGATCACCGGAGCTGCGGTGGATTTCATCGAAACGCCCAGACCCGCGATGATGTTGGTGCCATGCCCCGTGGTGGACGCTTCGGCGATGTGGCGTACCGGCGCATATTCGGTGGCGGTGTAATACTCGGTGATCCATACCAGTGCGGCGGTCAACAGCAGGCCAATGACGGTCGAACCGTACAGCGCATTCACGCTATATACGCCGTTATCTCCCATGATCCATTGCGTTAGCGGATAGAAAGCGATCAGCGCCAGAACGGCGGATACGGCAAGACCGCGATACAGCGCGTTCATGATTTTGCCGCCGGGACGAGCCTTGACGAAATAGGTGCCGACGATCGAGGCGATAATGGAAAAACCGCCCAGCACTAGCGGATAGATTACCGGGTTACTGCCCGCATTGGCCATCAAGAGTCCGCCTAACATCATGGTGGCGATGATGGTGACAGCATAGGTCTCGAAAAGGTCAGCGGCCATCCCGGCACAATCGCCGACATTGTCGCCGACGTTATCAGCGATGACAGCAGGATTGCGCGGGTCGTCCTCGGGGATGCCGGCTTCGACTTTACCTACCAGATCGGCGCCTACATCCGCGCCCTTAGTGAAAATGCCGCCGCCTAATCGCGCGAAGATGGAAATCAGAGAACCGCCGAAACCTAAGCCTACCAGCGCGTGGGTGGCGTCCGACATGGATGCGCCGCTGTTGATCAAAAATGCGTAATAGCCCGCCACACCCAGCAGGCCTAAACCGACCACCAGCATGCCGGTGATGGCACCCCCTTTGAAGGAGACATCGAGCGCTGCATTGAGGCTTTCTTTGGCGGCTTCCGCGGTGCGGATATTGGCGCGCACCGAGACGTTCATGCCGATGAAGCCCGCAGCGCCCGAGAGTAGTGCGCCGATGGCGAAACCGGTTGCGGTTTGCCAGCCTAAGGCTGCGAAGATGACGATAAACAGGATGGCGCCGACGACGGCGATGGTTTGATATTGGCGGGCCAGGTAGGCGGAGGCGCCTTCCTGAATCGCGGCGGCGATTTCCCGCATTCGCTCACTGCCGGTGGGTTTGGCGAGGATCCATTTGATTGAAAACACGCCATACAAGATTGCAACAACGGAGCACAACAGCGCAAAGCCTAGACCACCTGACATGATTTTCTCCCTGAGTTGAACCGCTAAAATAAACGCCACCCGGTCAGTGTTTCCTGACTGTCATAATCATAGCAGCATCGGAGCGCTGCGCGAAACTATGTCATCTGATTTAAGACGGCCAGACCTGCGGCTGCGATTTGTCCGTCTTCAGATGAGCGCACCCCGCTGATGCCTAAAGCGCCGACCATTATGCCGTCGATCAGCAACGGCACGCCGCCTTCGGCCGGGATGACGCTGGGCAGAGCCAGATGGATCAGGCGGCCGCTCAGCACCGCATCTTCCGATGTCTTAGTCGCGCGCCGGAAGGCGATCGCGGCATAAGCCTTGGCAATCGCCGTTTCGACGCTGCCGAACTGGGTGTCGTGACCGCGTTGCAGATACAGTAGATGACCGCCGTCATCCACCACCGCGATGACGACGCGCCAGTTATTGCGCAGCGCTTCCACATCGGCCGCCGCCGCAATGCGCTTGGCATCAGTCAGCGTCAGAACAGGTTTGGTAGACATGATCATCGTGTCAGTGCAGCGAAGATGTTGTTACAGATGTCGTTCACGCTGCCTACACCGGCAATTTTGACTGAGACGGGAGCGGCGGTATCTCCCGTTGCCGCCCAGGACTGGTAGTATTCCACCAGTGGCTTGGTCTGGTCGTGGTACACATTCAGGCGTTTGATCACGGTTTCTTCAACGTCGTCCGGACGCTGTACCAGTTCTTCGCCGGTGACGTCATCTCGTCCTGCGACCCTGGGCGGATTAAAAATCGTGTGATAAGTACGGCCTGACGCCGGATGTACGCGGCGACCGCTCATGCGCTGAATGATCTCGCTGTCGGCTACGTCGATTTCAACCACGAAGTCGATTGGGATGCCGGCGTCTTTCATCGCTTGTGCCTGCGGGATGGTGCGCGGAAAACCGTCGAACAGAAAGCCGTCTTTGCAGTCTGCATCCTTGATGCGTTCTTTGACCAGATTGATGATGATGTCGTCGGAGACCAGACCGCCCGCATCCATGATGCTCTTGGCCGCCAATCCGAGCGCAGAACCTGCCTTGACCGCCGCGCGCAGCATGTCACCGGTGGAGATTTGCGGGATGTTATATTTTTCCTTGATGAAGGTCGCCTGAGTGCCTTTGCCCGCTCCTGGTGCACCTAAAAGTATGACGCGCATGGTATTTCTCCTTTAATTAGTCGTTAGTCGTTAGTCGTTAGTCGCTAGTTTTTTATGTCTGAATGGGCGTGCGCAGCACACCACACCAAAACTAAAAGCTAGCTACTAGCAGCTAGCAGCTGAAAGGTTGCTATTGCTGCTTGCAAATCTTCTGCGGTGTCAACGCCGGCCGGTGGGGCGGAATCTGCGATAACCACACCGATTTTGTAGCCATGATACAGCGCTCGCAATTGTTCGAGCGATTCATATTGCTCCACCGGTGTGGTCCAAAGCTGACCGTAATCGCGCAAAAAACTGGCGCGATAGGCATAGATGCCGATATGTCTGAGCACGGGCAAGTCGGCCGGCAAGCCCTCTCCTGCGGCAAAGGCATCGCGAGGATAGGGGATGGGGGCGCGGCTGAAATACATCGCATTGCCCTGTTTGTCGAGCACGGCCTTGACGATGTTCGGATTGCGCATCGACGCTTCGTCGTGCAGGGCGTGGCAGGCGGTGGCCATCGCACATTCCGGATGTTCGTGCAGATGCTGCGCGACCGCGCGTATCAGTTCCGGCGGCATCAAGGGCTCATCGCCCTGCACATTGACGACGATCGTGTCATCCGGCCAGCCCTGGCGCTCGACAACTTCTGCGATGCGATCCGTGCCGCTGATGTGGGTGTCGCGCGTGAGGCAGGCTTTAAAGCCGTGCTCATGCACCACATTGGCGATTGCGTGATGGTCGGTGGCAATCCAGATATGCTGCGCGCCGCTTTTGGCGGCCTGTTCTGCAACGCGCACTATCATTGGTTTGCCCGCGATGTGGAGCAGCGGCTTGCCGGGCAATCGGGTGGACGCATGGCGTGCCGGGATGACGACGTTGAACGCGATCATGGTAGTCTCAACTTAGCGTGCTTCGGCTTCTTCGGGCGTCAGTTTGCGTGCTTCGTCCGCCAGCATCACCGGAATACCGTCGGCAATTTTGAAGGCCAGGCGGTCAGCGCGGCAAATCAATTCCTGTTCAGCTTTGCGATAAATCAGCGGGGATTTGCACAGCGGGCAGACCAGAATATCGAGCAGTTTAGCGTCCATGAGTGGCAATCTTTCGCAGTAGTTGATCGGTCAGAGCTGGGTCAATCAGGGCATCGACACGCAATACCCAATATTTATCATCAGCGAATGCGGCGCATTTTACCGCATCTTTTTCAGTCATGAGTAGTGCATCGCAATCCTGATAAATCAGTTCGCCCGATGTGTAGGGGTGATGGTCGGGAAATGCATGGGGCGTGACGGTCAGCCCCAGTGTGGCCAGATGGTCGAAGTAGCGTTGCGGGTGGCCGATACCGGCGATTGCGTGCACGCGTAACGTCTTGAAATCAAATGCTGTTGCCGTTTTTGTCGGATCGGTCAAATTGTAGAAAATGTCGCCCGATAGTTGCATTGAATACTGGCCCGGATTGGTTTTTCCACCGTTGACTACCACGGCATCGACGGATGCCAGTCGTGAAACGGGTTCACGCAAGGGACCTGCGGGGAGCAGATAGCCGTTGCCGAAACGGCGCACGCCGTCGATGACGACGATTTCCACGTCGCGCTGCAGACGGTAATGCTGCAGACCATCGTCGCACAGGATAACGTCGCATAAAGGATGCGCTTGTATAGCCGCCTGAGCGGTGGCAACCCGGTCACGCCCCACCCAGACGGGGCAGATGCCGCGCTGTGCCATCAACTTGGGTTCGTCGCCGACCTGCTCTGCGGTACTCTCGGGGGTGACGGCCTGCTGCTGTGTGTGTCCGCCGAAGCCGCGGCTGATGATGACAGGATGATGGCCGGCATTTGCTAGTTGTTGTGCGAGTTTCAGGGTCAGTGGCGTTTTGCCTGTTCCGCCTACGCTGATGTTGCCGATGACGATCACCGGCACGGAGAGTTTAAAGCTGCGTAGTACACGGCTTTGGTACAGCGTGCGGCGCAGGGCTGATATTGCGCCGAACAGCCAGCTTACCGGCAGCAGGATCAGGTGTCGCCAGTTACGCTGATACCAGTGCGCCTCGATTCCCGCCATGGCGGCTAGTTCGCTTCGTTCTGTGTGGCGAAGGTGATGCGGCCAAAGCCTGCCTTGCGGGCGGCTTCCATCACGTTGATGACCGCCTGATGCGGCGTCTTGGCGTCTGCATTGATGACGATCACAGGATCGGTCTGCGAGCCTGCAGCCGTTTTAAGCGCGGCGGCTAACGCGCTGATATCGGTGAACTTCAGCGTGGCGTTGTTGATCGCATAATGGGCTGTGGCATCGATGGCGACGTTGACCGGCTGCGCGGTCTGAGCTTCCGCGCTGCCGCCCGCCTGTGGCAGGTTGATCTGCAATTCGGAATATTTGGCGTAACTGGTGGTGACCATCAAAAAGATCAGGATGACCAGCAGTACGTCTATCATCGGAATCAGATTGATTTCCGGTTCTTCACGAGTGCGTCCGCGTTGAAAATTCATCGTTTAACCTTTGCGCTGACCGTGCACGATTTCGACCAGTTTAATGGCTTGCTGCTCCATCTCTATAGTCAGGCTGTCGGCCTTGGCGCGGAAATGACGGTAAAAAATCATGCTGGGGATTGCGACGATCAGGCCGAAGGCGGTGTTGTACAGCGCAACAGAAATACCGTGCGCCAGAATCGCCGGGCTGTTGCCGGCCGCTGTTTGGGCGCCGAAAATTTCGATCATGCCAACCACGGTGCCGAACAAGCCCAGTAAGGGACTGATCGATGCGATGGTGCCAAGCGTGGTGAGAAAATGCTCAAGATCGTGTGAAGTCGCGCGTCCTGCTTCCTCGATCGACTCTTTCATGATTTCAGGCGTGCTCTTGATGTTTTTGAGGCCAGCGGCAAAAATGCATCCCAAGGGTGAGTGTTTGGCAAGTTTAGCCAGCATGCCTTCGCTGACGCCGCGTTGCTTGAGTTCTTTGACCACTTCATCGAGCAGGCCCGGCGGTGCAATGCGACTTCGGCGCAAATAGATGAGCCGTTCGGTGATTAAACCAGTAGCAATGATGGACGCAAAAATCAAAAACCAGATCGGCCAGCCAGCCGCTTCTACGATTGCAAACACGGGTATTCTCCAAATGTGCTTAAATTGCCAAAACCGCGCCGCTTTAAAATTGCAGGCGAAGGATATGCCAAGGATTGATAACGCGTAACTGTAGCGTGTCGCGACCGGTTGAGCAAGACATCTCAGATTCTTGTTAACAAGATTGCGCTAATCCCACGTTATCAAAGCGTATTTTAGTTTACCCACAATATCTGTGGATAACTCTGTGGATAAGATTGCATACCCAGGCTTTAAAGCGGTGAGCTATAAGGGTTTTTCTTACGCTGCCTGTTTTTTGACAAGATTAATTATTCTTTTAAATCAATATGTTAGTGTAAGTGTAAAGGTTTTGTTACGGAAGAATGCTCGCTATGCGGCATGTTCTCTGGGTTTGTGAATAATTTTGGATTGTCAATATGTCTGAACAGCTATTTTTAGATACAAAACCGCGCGTGCTGCAGGTTTTTGAACTCACCCGTGCAATCAATCAGTTACTGGAGGGTAATGTGCCGGCGCTGTGGGTGCGCGGGGAAATATCCAATCTGGTCAAAGCAGCATCCGGACACTGGTATTTCGCGCTCAAGGACGAACAGGCGCAGGTGCGCTGCGTGATGTTTCGCCATAAAAATCAATCGCTGGACAGCACGATTACCAACGGGAGTCAGGTTGAGTTGTTCGCGGTCGCCTCTCTGTATGAGGCGCGCGGTGATTTTCAGCTGACCGTCGAACAACTGCGGCCGGCAGGATTAGGTGTGTTGTATGAACAGTTCGCCAGGCTTAAACAAAAACTGGAGGATGAAGGCTTGTTCGATGCGGCACGCAAGCGTCTGTTACCGGCGTTTCCACGGCGTGTTGGGATCATTACCTCACCTCAGGCCGCCGCATTGCGCGATGTGTTGACGACTTTGAAGCGGCGGCTGCCGGGCGTGCCGGTTATTTTGTACCCGACGCCGGTGCAAGGCGCGGGCAGTGCGGAAAAAATTGCCGCAGCCATCCAGACGGCCTGTGAGCGTAATGAATGTAGCGTGCTGATCCTGTGTCGGGGCGGCGGCAGCATCGAGGATTTGTGGTCGTTCAACGAGGAAGTGGTCGCGCGTGCCATCTTTGCCAGCACCATACCGATGGTCAGCGGGGTGGGGCACGAGACGGATTTTACCATTGCCGATTTTGTGGCTGACGAGCGTGCCCCTACACCGACCGCCGCAGCGCAGCGTGCTGTGCCTGATCGCGAGACGCTGCTCAAAGGTTTGCGGGATACGGCGCAGCATTTATTGCGTTCGCAGCGCAACCGTCTGCAAAATGCCATGCAATCGCTCGATTATCTGCAGCGTCGGGTGGTTCATCCGGCAGAGCAATTAAAGCAAAAATCGACCGTGCTCGATCAGATGCAACAGCGTTTACAGCGCAATTTTTCGCACGGACTGCAGCAGGAACAGTGGCGCTGCAAGTCGTATGCGCATCGGCTGCGCGGTGCAGGCAGCGATTTTCACCGCATGCAGGATAGACTCAAGCATCAGTCGGCGCGTCTGGTACAGGCGGTGCAAACCGGACAAAGCTGTAAACAGGTGAGACTAGCGACGGCAGGCCAGCATCTGGGCTTGCTCAATCCAGATCAGGTGCTGGCACGGGGCTATAGTCTGGTGCAGGATAGCGCGGGGCGACTGGTCTGTGGTGCCGAACAGCTGGCGACGGGCGACGCCTTGCGTATCACCTTTGCCGCAGGATGGGCGAAAACTGAAGTGACTGAGTGCGGGCGTTGAACCTATGCTCGCAGAATTGATGGATAATTCGCGACTGAATCGAAAAACTGCTGTTAGGAGTGCATATGAAACTAAGTCTTTGGCCAACGCCTTTTTACTACAAATTTGAAGAAGATTTAGAGAGCTTCGACAGCGAGCCTTGCCTGATTATCGCCAATGACGGGCAGGAGTATTTTGGCGATTTGATGCGCTTTGCGCCTGAAGAGGGCGTGTTCAAGATTCAGCCTTTTAACGGGGGGATTTCCAGGCTGAAGGAAGAGTCAGTCAATTATTTGAGACTGTTGCATCCGGTACACCTGATTAAAATTTCCGGGCTGCTCAACGATACGCATACGATTTACGGGGCGTCTGAGAAACAGGCGTGCTCGATCGTGTTTGTCAACGATAAGCGGCTGGACGGTGAAACCGTCGGTTTCGCCATCGATAAAACCGGGCTGTATCTGTTTTTGGTACATACCGAAGATTCGGTGATCCGCTGTTTTATTCCGGCTGTCTCAATCAAGCACTACCAGATAGGCAAGAAAATCGGTCAGATGTTGATTGAGGAAAAAATTGCCACGCACAAAGAAATCAATTCCGGGCTAGAAAGGCAAGATCAGTTACGCCATCAGCGACTGGGCGAGTATCTGACCAATGAGCAGATAGTCAGCTCCGAGCAACTGGTCGCAGCACTGGGGCGGCAGTCGGGCACGGTGCTGAAACTGGGCGATATGCTGGTCAATGAAAACCTGATTACCCCTGAGGTGTTGCAAGAAGCGCTCGCTAAACAGCGCACGGATAAAAAAGTTGCCTTAGGCGAAATTTTGATCAACATGGGGGTTGTGAACACGGAAGTTGTTCAGAGCATGCTGGCTAAAAAGCTTGGTATTCCCTTCGTCAACGTGCGGAAGTTTTTTGTCGAACCGTCCACCTTTCATCTGGTGCCGATCAATTTCGTCACGAAGTATTCCATTTTGCCGCTCTATCATACGGATCACTCGCTGATCGTGGCGATGGAGAATCCCTTGCTCTGGGAGCCGCTCAATGAACTACGTGTCATCACCCATCTGACCGTTGTGCCTGTGCTGGCGGCACGCGAAGATATTATTTTTGTTATCAATGAGTTGCGCGGAGAGAAAACCAGCCGGCAGAGAATTGATGAACTGGCTGTCGGCATGACCTTCGATGGGGGCGGGGAGGAGTCAGGCGAAGAGCTGGTGGCTGAAACGGATAATACCCTGGTGGGACTGGTCAATAAGATGATGCTGGACGCCTACGATCAGGGGGTGTCGGACATACACATCGAAACTTACCCGGATAAGCGCAATACGCAGGTCAGGTTTCGCCGTGACGGGGTGATCAGCAAGTATTTCGAGTTTCCGCAGGCCTTTAAAAAGGCGCTCATTTCCAGAATCAAGATCATGGCGAAACTCGATATTTCCGAGCGGCGCCGCCCGCAGGACGGCAAGATTGAACTTAAACTAAGCCATGATCATAAAGTCGAATTTCGCGTCGCGACCGTGCCAACGGTCAACGGGCTCGAAGACGTCGTCTTGCGCGTGCTGGCGGGTGCGAAGCCTATCCCGCTTGAAATGATCGGGCTGCCGGCCGATGTATTGACACGTATGAAGGAACTGGTCGAAAGGCCCTACGGGCTTTTTCTGATTTGCGGGCCGACCGGATCGGGTAAAACGACGACCCTGCATTCCGTGCTCGGGTTTATCAATTCACCCGAACGCAAGATCTGGACCGCAGAGGATCCGATTGAAATTACTCAGGAAGGACTGCGTCAGGTTCAGATCAACGCCAACATAGGCTGGACCTTTGCCGCTGCCATGCGCAGTTTTTTGCGCGCCGATCCTGATGTCATCATGGTCGGTGAAATACGCGATATAGAGACGGCAAAAATCGCTATTCAGGCATCGCTCACCGGACATATGGTGTTTTCCACCTTGCACACCAACAGTGCGGCTGAGAGTCTGGTGAGACTGCTCGATCTGGGGATGGATCCGTTTAACTTTTCCGATGCGCTGGTCGGCATTCTGGCGCAGCGTCTGACACGGCGATACTGTCAGGAATGCCGGGAAATTTACACCGCGACCGATGAAGAAATTAAAGCGCTGGCGGAGGAATGTTGCACCGGAACGCCGCAGGTTCCTGAGCAAGTGATACAGAACTGGCGAAAAAATTATCTCAATACGGAAGGGAAGTTTTCTTTGTACGCTGCACACGGCTGTCGCGAGTGTGAAGGTTCAGGCTATAAGGGGCGGGTGGGGCTGTACGAATTGCTGGAGGCAACCCCCCCGATTAAAAAGCTCATTCAACATCAGGGGACGGTTGAGCAGATTCAGACGGTCGCGGCAGGACAGTGTCTGCGCACCTTAAAACAGGCGGGCATTGAACTCGTGTTGCAAGGGCAGACGAATATTTTGCAGATCAGGTCCGTCTGCAATTAGCGCCGGATGACAGATCCTGCACCGCATAAAGTTGGAGCATTGGTGCCGGACGCGTTAAAATCCGCCTTTGCTATCCTTTTTGGCTTTTTACCGCGAATGAATTCATGAAATTTTGTCTGGCCTGCCAACAACCCTTTGCCAATAACGACTGGCGTTGCCCCGCCTGCGGGCACGTTCCGCCCGAGCGCGGCAGCTTTATGGCGTTCGCGCCTGCCCTAGCCGAGCAGAACGACGGGTTTAATCCTGATACCTTCCAGCGTTACGCATCGGTTGAGGCCGGGCACTTCTGGTTTATTGCCCGCAATGCGATTTTGCAGGACTGCATGACGCGCTATTTTCCGGTTCGTCAAAATATTCTGGAGATAGGCTGCGGTACCGGTTTTGTGCTGGCGGGTACAAGACGGATTTATCCGGATGCAGCCCTCTCAGGCAGCGACATTTTCACCGAGGGGTTGGAGTTTGCCAAGCAACGCGTGCCGACGGCCACTTTGTTTCAGATGGATGCCTGCGCGATTCCGTTTTGCGAGGAGTTCGACCTGATCGGCAGTTTTGATGTGCTCGAGCATATCGAGGACGATCAGGCAGCGCTGGTGCAGATGTATCAGGCCTGTCAGACAGGGGGCGGGCTGATCTTGACCGTGCCGCAGCATCGCTGGTTGTGGAGCAGTACGGACGATTATGCTCATCATAAGCGTCGCTATACGCGCGCCGAATTGCTCGAACGCGTGACCCGCGCGGGATTCAAAGTCGAGTATGCCAGCTCCTTTGTGGCGCTTTTGTTGCCTGTCATGCTCGCATCGCGCCTGTTGCAAAAATCGGCGGATGCGGCGGATCAAATGGATGCCGGATTTAAAATTGGCAAGCTGGCCAATACGATCTTGGGCGGCGTGATGAAGGTGGAACGGTGGTTGATCTCCACTGGCATTTCATTCCCGCTTGGCGGGTCATTGTTGCTGGTAGCCAGGAAAATACGATGAGCCTTTTTGCGAGTAGGAAATTGTGGTGGCTGGTGGCGGTGGTCGGCGTGATCTGGTTTGCCAATCTTGAATACCGTACGCTGATCAAACCCGATGAAGGGCGCTATGCCGAGATTCCGCGCGAGATGGTGGCGTCCGGCGACTGGGTGACGCCGCGGCTGAATAATTTAAAGTATTTCGAAAAGCCGCCGCTGCAATACTGGGCGACGGCTGCCGCCTATACCGTGTTTGGCGAACATCAATGGACATCGCGCCTGTGGGCCGGGCTGACCGGCTTTGCGGGAATCTTTCTGGTCTGGTTCGCAGGTACGCGGTTGTTCGGGCGGGAAGCGGCCGGCTTTGCGGCGGTGCTGCTGTCGGGCAGTATGTTGTATGTGATGATGAGTCACATCAATACGCTCGATATGGGCGTGACGTTTTTCATTACGCTGGGGATTTTTTCCCTGCTGCTGGGGCAGAGTGCGACCGATGTCAGGCAGCGGCGTAACTGGATGCTGCTGGCGTGGGCCGGCATGGCGCTGGCGGTCCTGTCCAAAGGCTTGATGGGCATCATTTTGCCGGGTACAGCGGTGTTTATCTATTGCCTAGTGCAGCGCGACTTTACGGTGTTAAAACGCATGCACTGGTTAGCCGGCTTGTCGGTTTTTCTGCTGATTACCGCGCCCTGGTTTTATCTGGTGATGAAGGCGAATCCCGAATTTTTCGGTCGCTTCTTTATCTACGAGCATTACACGCGCTTCACCACCAAAGACTTGGGCCGCTATCAGCCGTGGTATTACTTTGTGCCGGTTTTGCTGGCCGGTATGCTGCCCTGGACGGTGCTGATGATCGATGCGGTGTTGCGTGCTGTTTTCGGAGCTAAAGATCAGTCGTTTGAACGCCCGTTTAATGCCGCACGATTTTTGCTGGTCTGGGCTGTATTCATCTACTGCTTCTTTTCAATCTCCGGATCCAAGCTGCCTTCTTATCTGTTGCCGATGTTTCCGGCACTGGTGCTGTTGATGGGGCAGCGTCTGGTGCAGATGCGCGAGCGGGTGTTGTTCTGGCAAGTCTCGCCTATCGTGCCGGTCGCGATCGCCTTTTTAGTGCTGGCGCTCAATGTGGACCGCTTTGCCGATACGCCGACACAGATTGCCCTGTATCCGGAATACCGTCCCTGGTTGGTGGCGGCCTCTTTAATGCTGTTGTTGAGCCAGTTGTCAGGCATGGCGCTTTTGTGGCGCAATAAGAAGTGGCCTGCGGTGCTGGTCTTATCGTTAGGCACGCTGCTCTCCGTGCAACTGGGGGTGTCAGGCTACAATACGCTGGCGGGCGAGCGTTCTGCGAAACATATCGCGGAGGCGATCCGCGCCGAGGTCAAACCCGACATCCCGTTTTATTCGGTGCTGACTTACGAGCAGACCTTGCCCTTTTATTTGCAGCGTACGTTTACCCTGGTGCAGTTTCAGGATGAAATGGACTTTGGCATTAAGCAGGAGCCTGAGCGCTGGATTCCGACGCTGGATGCCTTTCTGCCCGTATGGGAGGCACAAGTCGAAGCGCTGGCCATCATGCCGCTGTATGCTTATCCTCAATTGCAACAAATGGCCGGTGCCGGAAAAAAATTATCCATGAAAATCATCTTTCAGGACGGCCAATATATCGTGGTGAAAAAAATATGAATCTGGTTAGCTTCAGCATGATTATGGCGGGGGTGATGCTGAATGCAGCCGCCCAGATATTGATGAAAACAGGGACGAATTCGATCGGTTATTTCGATTTTAGTCTCGCCAACGTCGTGCCGATCGGCTGGCGGCTGGCGACGGAACCTCATATCATCGGCGCGATGGTCTGCTATGTGTTTGGCGTCGTGATCTGGATCCTTGCATTGTCGCGCGTACAGGTCAGTATCGCCTACCCCTTGCTGTCGATGGGCTATGTGGTGAATGCCGTCGCGGCCTGGTATTTATTTAACGAGTCCTTCAACCCTGCCAAAGTGATCGGCATGGGCGTGATTATTCTCGGTGTTGTCATTATTTCGCGAGCCTGAACGTCAAATACTTTTTCCACGAAAAATACGAAAAACACGAAAATCACGAAAAAGTAATAAGGAATTTAATCGCTGGTGTGGCTTGCCTGAGACAGATTTGATCGACAGCTTTTGTTACATAGAGCAGGTTGTTTTTCCTTGATTTTTGTTCGTGTATTTCATGCCTTTCGTGGACAGAAAGATTTTGATGTTTTTGTGGGGCTTCATTTTTTTGGATATTATCTCATGACTACTTTTCTTCCCTTTTCCAAACCGACGATTGATGAGGCGACGATAGCCTCGGTTGCCGATACCCTGCGTTCCGGCTGGATCACCAGCGGCCCCAAGGTCATCGAATTCGAAAAACAACTCTCAGCCTACTTTGGCGGTCGTCCGGTTCGTACTTTCAATTCCGGCACCTGCACCATGGAGATTGCGCTGCGGATCGCCGGAATCGGTGCCGGGGATGAAGTCATCACCACGCCGATATCGTGGATGGCGACCTCCAATGTGATCCTCGAAGTCGGCGCGACCCCGGTGTTTGCCGATATCGACCCTGTGACCCGCAACATTGATCTTGATCTCGTGGAAGCCGCGATTACCCCGCGCACAAAAGCAATTATTCCGGTGTATCTGGCAGGCCGTCCGCTCGATATGGATCGTTTGTATGCCATTGCGGCCAAATATAAATTGCGCGTGATCGAAGATGCCGCGCAAGCCATCGGTTCGACATGGCGTGGACGTCCTATCGGATCATTCGGTGATTTCGTCTCATTCAGCTTTCAGGCCAACAAAAACATCACGACTTCCGAAGGCGGTTGCCTGGTATTGAATACGCCGGAAGAGGTCGTGCTTGCCGAAAAATATCGCTTGCAAGGCGTGACGCGCAGCGGTTGGGACGGCATTGATGTCGACGTGCTGGGTGGTAAGTACAATATGACCGATATTGCAGCGGCGATCGGGCTGGGGCAATTCTCCCATTTGAACGACATTACCTCGCATCGTCGCGCGCTGGCGCAACACTATTTCAAGGTGTTGGGGCCGGATTTCCAGGTGCGCACTGGTGCGCAATTGCCGCCTGCCGAATTTGAAAACACCAACTGGCATCTGTTTCAGATCGTGCTGCCCGATACCATCACGCGGGCTCAGTTTATGGAACGCATGAAGGCCTTTAATATCGGTGTGGGCTTTCATTACGCCCCGATTCACCTGTTCACACTGTACCGGGAGTTGGGTTTCAAGGAAGGCATGTTTCCGATTGCCGAGCACGTCGGACGTCAGATCGTCTCGCTGCCGATGTATTATTCATTGACCAAGGCTGATGTGGAACGCACCTGTGATGCAATGGTCGCGGTGCTGGGGTAATTATTCCACCAGCAGGGTCACGACAACGCGGCGGACGCAGCAGCATTTGTACTTGGGAACATTCAGTTCGTTCAACATCATCAAACAGGCGAATGTCGTTGGGAAAATTTTCAACCCGGAAGGCCAAAACGGATGTATGAGCTAAAAAAAAGACTGCTGGCGGCTTGGATTTTGTTTGGCTGTGGGATCCTCGTTACGCTATGTGCTAGCTTCTATGTCAAGCACGGCATCGAGCAAGCCGTCTTTAAGCAACTGACATTTTCCTGCGACCAGGCTACGCTTAAAATCCAGGATCGGCTCAACACCTATGCCATGATACTTCGCGGTGGCTCAGCCCTGTTTGCCGCGAAAGACGCCGTCAGTCGTGACGAATGGCGTGCTTATGTGAGTACCTTGCACGCTGACCAGAATGTTCCGGGGGTGCAGGGCATAGGATATTCCCAACTGATTCCACAGGGTCGGCTTGCCGCTCACCTTGCTCGAGTTCGCGGCGAAGGATTTCCCGACTATACCGTACGCCCAGTCGGTGAACGCGCTATCACGACTTCGATCATCTATCTAGAGCCTTTTCGAGATCGCAACTTGCGCGCCTTTGGTTTTGATATGTTCTCCGAACCTGTGCGTCGCACCGCCATGGAACACGCCAGAGATAGCGGCGAGGCAGCACTGTCGAGCAAGGTGACGCTGCTGCAAGAAACAGCAAAGGAAATTCAGGCCGGTGTACTGATGTATTTTCCTGTCTATCGCAGGGGCGAAATTCCTAACGCACTAGAGCAGCGACGGGAGGCACTGATAGGCTGGGTTTACAGCCCGTTTCGCATGAATGATCTGATGACTAACACACTTTCTGACTTATCAGACAGAGAGGGGCGTGCTATTGATTTGCACATTTACGATGGGAAATCCCAGTCGCCAGCCAACCTACTGTTTGACAGTACCCCATCCAACACAGCAAAGTTTAATTCGGCGCTCCATCTGCGCCGCGTCATCCAATTTGATCAGCATACGCAGTGGGTGCTGCAATTTGACGCGATTGCTACGGCCTTGTCGTTCGATTACACCCTCGCCTGGGTCACCCTGATCACGGGGCTTGCAATCAGTGGTCTTTTGTTCGGCCTGATGTTATCGATCGTCAACACAAGAGCCAATGCGGCCAAGATAGCCGCAGGACTCACATCAAAAATCAGCGAGATCAGCCAGCGTCACACGCTCGCTGCAGATTCCGCCCATATTGGTGTGTGGGATTATGACGTCAAAGAAAACCGCCTGGTTTGGGATAAGTGGATGTACGCACTGTACGGTGTGTGTGAAGAGAATTTTAGCGGAGCCTACCAGGCATGGCAACAAGGTCTGCATCCGGATGACAGTGTGCGCGGGGACAGGGAGATTAACGACGCCTTGAGTGGTGAGCATGCATTTGATACCGAATTTCGGGTAGTCTGGCCTACGGGGGAGGTGCGCTACCTCAAGGCCGCTGCCATGGTGTTACGCAACGCCGAAGGTGACGCTTTGCGGATGATTGGGGTCAACTACGATATTACAGACAGGAAGCGGAGCGAGTTTGCGCTGACAGAGCGAATGGAGCAATTGAACAACATCTTTGCCCTATCGCCGGATGGTTTCGTATCATTCGATGATACTCAGCGTGTCAAGTATGTCAGCCCGGCCTTTACCGAAATGACCGGATTGAGCTTCAATGAGATTATCGGACTTGATGAGAATCAGTTTACCGAAAAAATGGCCGCCATTTGCATCTCGTCCCATACCTTCCGCAGTCTGGATGATTTGATTTTCCTTAACGCCGCGGACGTCAGCAACAAACCCCAGCGTGAATTAATCGAACTGATCGTTCCCGCCGGCCGCACACTTCAAGTGAGTGTGCGGACCAACAATAACGTCCCTGTTTCGAAGATATTACATTTTCGCGATGTCACCTATGAAACCGAAGTCGACAGGATGAAGAGCGAATTCCTCTCCCATGCAGCGCACGAATTGCGTACGCCCATGTCCAGCATTCTTGGCGGGAGCGAGATATTGTTGGAGCTCGAACTGGATGCGCCCACCCAGCGCGATCTGCTGGAAACCATACACCGTCAATCGTTATGGCTAGTCGAGATTATCGACGGGTTGCTGGATCTGTCCAGAATCGATGCGCGTCGCGGACAGGATTTGACCATTATTTCTGTCGATATCGCCGAGCTCGTGCAGGATACGGTGACGAATATGGCGGTCGCTGACGAACGATGGAAAATCATGCTTGATCTGCCGCCGGGTGGTATCTTCGTCCTGACTGATATCGCTAAACTGCGGCAGGCATTGATAAACATTGTCAGTAACTCAATCAAATATTCACCGGAAGGTGGGAAAATTCGCCTGGCCATTAGCACCGTTCCGGGTAGGGTTGGCATCACGGTCAGCGATCAGGGTATCGGCATGACGCCAGCACAAATCCAGCATTATGGTGATCGCTTCTGGCGGGCAGACGCCTCAGGAAATATTGCCGGCACCGGATTGGGCGTGGCAATCGTCAAGGAGATTCTTTTGCTGCTGGGCGGCAGTCTGGAAGTTTCGTCGCAACCCGCTCAGGGTACGCAAGTGACTTTGTGGCTGCCGACACACACGGCATAAATCCCTTGCGTGAATGCGTCAATCTGATGCGCTTAGGAGCTGGCAGGGCAAGTGCTGCTATGTCGCAGATGTGGCAGGCCGTTTATTGTGTTGTCGGTTAGAATAGGCCCCTCGCATGGTTAAGTCATTTTCCTGTGCCTCAACTGCCTTGATGACGTTTATGACACAATTTTACGCCCTGGTCCCTGCAGCTGGTTTTGGTGCTCGCATGGGACATGAGTTACCCAAGCAATATCTGCCGCTGGCAGGTCATCCGATGATTTATCACGCGATCGCAACGCTGTGTGCCTGCGCGGAAATCACGACCGTGTTTGTAGTGTTGTCTGTCCATGACTCGCTGTTTGATACCTTTGACTGGAGCCGGTTTGGCGATAAGCTTCAGCCTTTATACTGCGGCGGCGAAACCCGTGCGGATACCGTGTTGAACGGACTTCTCGCGTCTGAACTTGAGCCGGATGACTGGGTTTTGGTGCACGATGCGGCGCGTCCCTGTCTTGCGAATGCGCATCTGACCAAGTTGATCAATGAATTAAAGGACGATCCGATAGGCGGAATTCTGGCGGTGCCCGTTGCGGATACGTTAAAGCGCGCGAGTGCTGACGGGCGTATACAGCAAACTGAAAACCGCGAGCAGTTGTGGCAGGCGCAGACGCCGCAGATGTTCCGCGCAGGTCTGCTGGCGCAAGCCTTGCAGCAATGTAAAATAGTGACCGATGAGGCGTCAGCCATTGAGGCGTTGGGGTTGCATCCTAAGCTGGTTGCGGGCGACTCAACGAATTTTAAAGTGACCTATCCGCAGGATTTGAGGATGGCCGAATTGTTGCTTGGAGAGAAAAAATGAGGATAGGTCAGGGGTTCGATGTGCATCAGCTGGTTGAGGGGCGGGCGCTCATCATCGGCGGTGTCACCATTCCGTATGAAAAAGGCTTGCTAGGCCATTCGGATGCGGATGTCTTATTGCATGCGATTTGCGATGCGCTGCTGGGCGCCGCAGCCTTGGGGGATATCGGCCGGCATTTTTCCGATACCGATGCCAAATTCAAAAATATCGACAGCCGCATCCTGCTGCGTGAAACGCTGCATCTGGTGCGCGGTGCGGGATTCCGCGTCGGCAATGTGGATGCGACCATCATCGCGCAAAGCCCTAAGATGGCGCCGCATATTTTTAAGATGGTTGAACACATCGCAGCGGATCTGCGCATTGAGAAGAGTGCCGTGAACGTGAAGGCCACCACCACCGAGAAGCTGGGTTATACCGGGCGCGGTGAAGGCATTGCCGCACAGGCGGTTGTCTTGCTGATTTCGGATAAGTAAGGTAATTCAAATACTTACTCACGCGGAGGCGCGGAGAAAAGCAAAGCCAAACTTGAGAAAAAAGTCATTTATTAGAATATGTCGTTTTAGTTTCTAACCGTCGTTTTGCTTGCTAGCAGTCGTTCTGGTTTTTGATTCGATTTGCTGATGAAACAACTAGCCATTCCACTAAGCAATCAGAAAACGGTTGCCAAGTGGCTGGTTATCCGCGTTCTCCGCGCCTCCGCGTGAGATTGCTTTTGTCAATTTAACCTGATTGTTTAAATGAAAATACTGGCTTTAGATACATCCACCGAATATTGTTCGGTGGCGCTCTGGCAAGAGGGTGCGGTGATTCAGCATTGCGAACTCGTCGGGCAGAAGCATTCCGAATTACTGATCGGGATGGTAAGTGCGTTACTTCAGGAGTCAGGCGTTCGTATGCAGGATTTGGACGGTATCGCCTACGGCTCTGGCCCCGGTTCGTTTACCGGCGTGCGCATCGCGTGCGGTGCAACCCAAGGCCTCGCGCTGGGGGCTGATTTGCCGGTATCCGGTATCTGTACCCTGCTGGCGCTGGCCGAAGCATCGGGCCGGGATCGCGTGATTGCGGCGCTGGATGCGCGTATGGGCGAGATTTATTGTGCCGCTTATCAAAAGCAGGAGGGCAAATGGATGGCCGTTTTTGAGCCCTGTCTGTGTAAGCCTGACGTGGCGCCATCCGTTGACGGTGCGGACTGGTTTGGCGCGGGCAGCGGATTTGCCGCGTTTACGGATGCATTGCAGGCGCGCTATGCAGGGCAATTGAACGGTGTGGATGGGGCCGCCATTCCGCAAGCCGCGGCGATCGCAAAGCTGGGTGCCGGGCAGTTTGCCGCAGGACTCGGTGCAGATGCGGCAGCCGCGCAGCCGTTTTACCTGCGTGACAAGGTGGCCTTGAAGACGACTGAGCGGGAGCAATTAGCCCGCGCCTCGCGGATCGATAATTAATCATGGGACCTGCATAGCGTCATGCACTTTCTTCGTTATTGCCTGTTAATTTCCCTCTTGTTTGCGGGGTTGATGTCGCCGTCCTGGGGGCAGGAAAAGCCGCACGTGTTGCTGTTAAATTCGTATCACCACGGTTTAAACTGGACTGACGACGAAACAAAAGGGGTGCGGGACGTTCTCGAAAAGAGTGCGCTTCCCGTCGAATTGCACGTCGAGTACATGGACACCAAGCGGCTGAACGACGAAGTTCATTTTAAAAACCTGCGCCAGTTGTTCGAATACAAGTACCGGCGCACCCGGTTTTCCAGCATCCTCGTGACTGACAACGACGCATTCAACTTTCTTCGTCAGTATCGGGATGATCCTGTTTTCGCGGGCGTCCCGGTCATCTTTACAGGGGTAAATTTTTTTCATCCGGACATGCTGTCAGGGTTGCACGGGTTCACTGGCGTCGCCGAGACATTTGAGGCGGGGCAGACGGTCGGTGTCATGCAGCGACTGCATCCGGGCGTGCGGCGTATCGTCGTGATTATCGATGCCACCACGACCGGAGAGGCGATTCGTAAGGAAATGGAGCCGATGCTCGTGCCTTATAAGGGGCGCATCAACTTCGAATTCTGGAATAAGTTATCGCTGGAACAGTTGCGTGAACGACTGCCAAAGCTTGATAAAGACACGCTGGTGCTTTTGATGCCCTACGCCAGAGATAGTCTTGGCATCTATATCAGCTATCCTGATCTGGCCGCGATGGTGTCACAAGCGTCCCCTGTGCCGGTTTATGGTACTTACGATTTCTATATGGGGTACGGCATTGTCGGCGGTCGTCTGACCAGCGGAGAAGCGCAAGGGCGCGCTCTGGCCGACATACTTCAGCGGGTGTTGAGTGGAGAAAATCCAGATCTGATTCCGGTGACGACGGTTGCACCCAGTGAATTTAAGTTTGACTCACGGCAGTTGCATCGCTACGGCATTAACCCTTCCGGACTGCCGCCTGAGAGTCGAATTCTGTTCCAAACCTGGTATGAAACCTATCGAATCTGGGTATGGACAGGCGCGCTTGCAGCTTTAGTCACAATTTTGTTGGGCTGGGGGTGGATACGCTCCTATAAACTCGAACGGCGAAGCGCGGCGGCTCTTAAACAAAGCAAAGAGCAGCTCGAAGCCATTCTTAATTCGACATCCGAGAGCATCTTTCATGTGGATGCGAACGGCATTATTCTGGCTATCAACGACATGGCTGCTCACCGCGTCGGGCAGGAACCGCAGGCGATGATAGGCAAGAGCGCCTTTGATTTTTTCCCGCCGGAAGTCTCAGCCGGCAGGCGTGAAAACCTTCTGGAAGTATTTCAGACGGGCTTGGAAGCGCACACGGAAGATGTGCGCGATGGTCGCCATTTTTCGCTGAATTACTACCCCATCTTCGATAATGATAACAAGGTCAGTTCGGTCGTGGTCTATGCGGCCGATATTACCGGGCGCAAAAAGGTGGAAGTGGAGCTGGGCATAGCGGCGACCGCTTTTGAGTTGCAGGAGGGTATGCTGGTCACCGACGCAGACCGCGTGATCATCAGGGCGAACAGTGCTTTTACAACGATTACCGGTTATACATCGGATGATGTGGTTGGCAAAAAGCCGCGTATTCTGAGCTCAGGCCGGCATGATGCGTCGTTTTACGATGCAATGTGGCAGAGCATCGACGAGGCCGGCACGTGGGGCGGGGAAATCTGGAATTGCCGCAAGAACGGAGAGATTTATCCCCAACATCTGACCATCACGGCGGTGCGGGGTCTGCAGGGGCAGGTCACCAATTATGTCGCGGCTTTTTCCGATATCACCCAGATTAAGGGCGCGGAAGAGAAAATCAGGAATCTGGCCTTTTATGATTCGCTCACAGGCCTACCCAATCGCAGGCTGTTGCAGGATAGGCTTCAGCAGGCACTGTTG
>SESD01000316.1_pt1 | contig 29909 bp, 27 predicted proteins | sample 3171411 | NCBI WGS metagenome assembly SESD01 (sample SAMN06051880, study PRJNA518727) | freshwater metagenome | biome: subpolar coniferous forest; feature: holomictic lake; material: water; isolation source: holomictic Lake 442, 16.5 m depth | place: Canada: near Kenora, Ontario | collected...
GCGCCGCCGCTGCCGAACCCAATTCCACCCATTTGTATGGGTGCGTCGGGTGAGCAGATTGGTTTGCCGATGGTCGGACGCCTGGCCGATATGTGGAATGGCTTCATGCGCGGTGAGACCGATTGGTTGCGCAAGCGCGACATCGTGCGCGCCTCAGCCGAGAAGGCTGGCCGCAACCCAGCCGACATCGAAATCAGCATGACTGTCGAACGAGCGCTACCCGACACCGATGCCGACGCCGCCGAGTTCCGCGAGCGCCTCGAGTATCTCGTGGGGCTTGGCGTGCGTCACTTTGTACTTGACTTCGGCCACCCGCAGTCCACCGAGCCGGTGCACCGTTTTGTCGAGCAGGTTATGAATCCGATGCGTGCCGAAAGGTAATGACTTTCGGCCCTAGATCGGCGAGGGCATCCTCCGTAACTTTTGAGATGAGACCTGCCGACCGATGGCAGCAGTATCGAGGGAGTTACGGCAATGGTTCAGATCACGACATCGACCGAGCTGCCGGAAGTGGCCTCCGCCCCGGATGCCGAAGCGTGGGTCGGCCTGAAGTTGCTCGACCTCGTTGACCATGTCGAAGCAGTGCATCATCGATACCTCGCTGAAGAGTTGCCACGAGCGTTGGCATTGATTGATGCGATTGCCGACGAGCACTCACGGCGCCACCCAGAGTTGCTCGAGGTGCAACGCCTGATGCATGAGCTTCAGGCCGATCTGCGTCCACACCTCGTGAAAGAAGAGCGGGTGCTGTTTCCAATGGTGCGTCGTTTGGCCGCGGCCAAGGTGGCCCCCTCGTTTCATTGCGGCACGCTGCAAAACCCAATCTCCATGATGCTGAGCGAACACGGTCGGGTGAGTGAGTTGCTGGCCGACCTCCGGATTGCCGCACATGAATACGAACTGCCGTCAGACGCCTGCGCTACCTATCGGGCATGCTTCGAGTTGCTCGTAGAGATCGAGGCCGACACGCATCTGCACATACACAAGGAGAACGACGTGCTGTTCCCCGCAGTAGTAGCGCTTGAGGCTCGCCTCACGCCGTAGTGCCGGGGCAAATGGAGCGGTGCGTGTTGCGCTAGTGAACTGGCCAGAGCAGCGGATTGCCGGGTCCGCCGACCAAAGTTCCGGGCTCGGCTCCACCAAGCCACATCGCCCGGTCGAAGGCGCGATACGGCGAGTCATCGGGCCCCACGCGGGTGCCGTCGGCCACATAAATCACGGTCATCACCGAGCGCAGTAACGGTGTGTTGTTTGCCGGAGCGCGGTGCAGGGTCCAACCCGTGTGAAACGTAGCGTCGCCCGCTCGCACCGCGCCGTGGGTGCTGGTTGGAAACCCGCGCTCGCGAACCATCTCGTCGAAACGTGCCTCTGATTCGTCGCCGATCACCCATTTGCCGAGATCGCCATGCAGGTGGCTGCCGTCGGCGAAGGTCATGCTGCCGACATCGGCGGGCACATCGACGAGCGGCATCCACATCGTGATGGTGCGGTCAGTGTCGAGCGGCCAATATGTCTGATCCTGATGCCACGGTGTGAACCCACCGAACGGCTCTTTGAACAATGCCTGATCGTGATAGAGCCGAACGCCTTCGACCCCGAGAAGGTCGGCGGCCACCTTGGCAAAACGTGGTGCGAACGAAAACATCTTTGCGACGTCGTCGTTGAAGCAGATATTGGGAACCTGCAAAAACGCTTTGCCGTAGGTGTCGCGCTTGGTGATGTCGGGGTGGCGGGCGGTGGCGCGCTGCACGGATGACTCGATGGCGGCGCGGTACACATCGATCTCGGAGGTTGATGCCAGCCCGCGAACAACTGTGTGTCCATCGCGTGCAAATTCAGCGATCTGCTCGACGCCAACATTGACCAGCGACGTGAGTGGCGGCACTGATGAGAGGTCGTGCTCGGTGCTCATTGCACGACCGGAATTGAGCCGCCATGTTTACGCGGGGCGTTGGGGTCGGCCTCGGGCAGGTGTAGCGCCACGCTGCCTTCAAGCCCTTCGAGTCGAGCGACTGCTTCCGAGATTTCGAAGAACGCGTCGGCGTCAAACAAGTGTGGATGCTGTGGATCGTGAAGGCGCTTGTCGAGCTCGGCGAGTGTGTCGCGCCAGCCCTCGCGACCATACGACGGCCACTTGATGCCGGCCTGCATGAACACGATGTCGATGAAATAGCGCGAGGTGCCTTCGCCGCCTGGTTGTGGGCGGCGGGCATGCACCAAGGCCGAGTGGGCAAAGACAACTGAGCCTGGAGCGAGATTGTTGAGCACCACCGTTCCGGGGATTTCTTCAGTGCCGCAGAACCACAATGCATCGCGACGCATGACCGCGCGATGGCTGCGACGCAGCAGCAGCATGTCGCCGATAGTTCCGTTGAGGCCGGCCAGATAATGCAACACGTGAACCTGCGTATGGCTGCGGTTCACCTGTGGGATCTGCTCGTAGTCGTGATGCCAACCCACGCCCGCAAGGCCGGCGTTGTGGCGAGCTGCGTGGCAGTGGTGCAGCGCGTAGTTGGGGTCGCCCATGAGCTGGTCCATGACGGCGAGCGTCTTTGGATCGGTGATGAGCGAACAGAGCTCGTCGTATTTCCACACGTTGCGACCATCGAAGCGCGGCTCGGTATCGGCGTACCGGTCGACCTCGTCGCTGGCGGCGCGAATCTGCTCGGGCGACAAGAAGCCTTCTCGCACCACAAAGCCGTCTTTATGAAACTGAAGAACTTCTTCGTCAGTCAACACGTTCAGGTCGGTCTGCATGGGCGGATCGTACGGCATAGGTGAACCGTTTGTTATTACTGGCGGATGCGTGATGCCGGCTGATAATTCTTGCCGGCGGTCTCATCGACGCGTGACAACAACAGTTCGCACGGCGGCTCAAACCGTTGGGCGAATTCGATGGAGCGCTCAAGCCCAAGCGCTTGCCACATCGGAATACAGAAACGGTCGGTGGCATCTTCGATCTGTTGACGCAACGCCAAACCAGCGGGCAACACTGTGTGGCCATCGGCCAGACCGCGAGCGTTGAGCGCAGCCCAGCCGCCGTCGATATCGGCGGGCGACGTGCCCCGCGACTTCGCCAGCCAGTCGGGCTCATACCCGAGCCATGCGTTGTGCAGAATGGAGGCCTCGGCGTGGGTGAGCCCCTCGGCTACCACTAGTGCCCAATGCGTATCGCCTCGCCACTCGCGTAGGCAGTTCACAGCATGCCAACCCGATAGCAGCGGGTCGGTGGGTCGAGGCATCGCGAGGTGCGCCCCGAAGAACACTCGTCCGACGAGAGGTAGCTGATCGACAACGGCCCAGAGTTCGGCAGCCATCTCGGTGAGTGGTTCGATGATGTCGGGCGCGTGTTCGCGAAGCCCTTCGACCACGGCCGCATCGCGTGCTGCCCAGATGTCGCCGAAGCGTTCGGGGGTGCCGAGAAGCTGAAATACGGCGCCGATCCCTGCCGGGCTGATCGAACCAAACGATGCAACAACAGCGCTGGCACCGGCGCCGGCCAATGGTGCGCACCGCGAGGCGATGTAGCCAAGTGGCCCAGCGAAGGCTTCGGGCATGCCGGCGTCTTGGTAACGACGCCCCGCGCCAGGGTCCCAAAAGATCCATCCGATAGTGGTCTGTACCGAGCGAGCGTTACGTCGAGCAATCTCAAGCCAATCGACGGCGGCATCGGGAGAGTCGGAAGTCATGCCACAAGTTAACGCAGCGTGGTCTCGATTTGGAGTCAGAAATAGGCTCTGACCTTGGCGGAACGAGAGGGATTTGAACCCCCGGCCCCTTGCGAGGCTTCCGCTTTCAAGGCGGATGCATTTGGCCACTCTGCCATCGTTCCGCCCGACAGGCTAGCGTCGCCGCTCATTGTCCGGTGAGTACAAATCGGCGGAACGTGAATGATCGAGGCATCGAGCAGCGTTGGTCGCCACGATTTCGCGATGATCAACTCGATATTGGCTGAACATTGCAGATGCAGGTCGGCGTTTCGTCCCGTTAGTATTGCGGGCGGAGAGGTGCCAGAGCGGCCGAATGGGGCACCCTGCTAAGGTGTTGATGGTTTCGGCCATCCGTGGGTTCAAATCCCACCCTCTCCGCCATTTGGCCTGTTTGGCTTTTCTGCTCGTGCGCAACCGAAACACTCAATACCCTGAGTGTCGACGGTTGGAGGTTCGTAATGCTGCGTGCGGAGCGCTCTGTGATCCCCGTGTTTTGCTGTGCCGTGTTTGTCTGTGGCGCGCTGTTGGTCTCGTGCGCACGTGACGACCACTCGTTGCCAGATCTCGGTGTGTCAGCCCAATCGCAGTCGGTCGATACGTCCAGCTCGCTGCTGCCCATCGTCAGTGCCCCGCCGACAACAAGCGGTACCCCGGTGCTGTCTGGCGAGGATCACGTCCGCTTCGACTTTCTCGCCGCGATGGCTGCTCGCAAAAAGTGCGACGTCAAGCCAGCGGCATGCGACTTTGCGGCGGTGTCGGTGCAGGGTTCCGCGATGGATCTCGCCACTCGCCAGACGATGACGATGTATACCGACAACAACTTGAGGGCTGTCGCTGGCCGCGGCGACGTGTTCATTCGAGTCGAGTCGGTGAAGGTGTCGGGCAGCGATGCGGCGGTGGTGAGCTGTGTCTTCGACACCGAGGTCATCGTCGATGTTGGGCGGGCATCAGGGGCGTCCGATGATGTTGTCTTCGACGATTCGCAGCGGTCCGATCGCGTGCGCTGGCGGCTCGAGCTGGCCGATGGGTCGTGGCACATCATCAACGGCGAACGGCTGCGGACCTTGACTGGAGGTGACCTGTGCGGTTTCTAGCGAGCATTGCGTTGATGGTTGCCACTGCAGCTCCGTCGCCGGCTTTGGCGGCTGGCACGATGGGCTCGGGCAATGGATCGGGTGGCCAGACGGGTGGCACCATCACGGCAGGCGTTCAGTTCGGTTCGCCGCCGGCGGCAAAGGGCAAGACCGATACCAAAGGTTGTACTTGGCAGCCCCTCGTAGAGCTCCAGACGCTCACGATTTCGGTGACCGAGAAGATGGTGAATGGCATCAAGTACGTGTTGTTCTATCGCCAGTGCCCCACCTCGGGCCTCGCCTATTGGGTGCCTCAGATTCCACCAGCGCATCTGGGCACAAATGCCGCCGCCGCAGTTGAGGAACGGCTCCCGAGCCCGCGTGTGGGCTCCGCTCCACCCGCCGACCGGGTTGTGGTGAACGTCGGTATGTGGCTGTGGACCAACCCCGCCCAGTACCAACCTGTGTCGGTTACGGCGTGGGTGCCAACCACCGCGGGCATTGCGTGGGCAACCACGACGGCCACCCCCATACGTTTGGTGTTCGTGTCGGGCGAGCCCGGTGCGTCGCCGATGTCGTGCCAAGGCCCGGGTCGCGAGTGGTTGCCTCAGTACGGCGATGAGCTTGCGTCGCCATGCATGTATACGTATCAACACTCGTCGGAGATCACGGCGTCCAATGTGTTCGACGCAACGTTGTCGATCGTGTGGTCGGTGCGGTGGACATCGAATGTTGGGGCCGGTGGATCACTCGGTGAATACACCACATCGACCAACCAGCCGATCACGGTCAATGAGATTCAGGCGATTGTCGGGGGCTGAAGCGGCGCCACCAAATGTTGCAATTTGATGACAACAGGGATAGACATTTCGACATCTAGCCAGGCGACATGTCGCGGGGGTGACGTTTTTCGGCGCCCTTCAATCGTTCACAGACCGGCCATCGGGGTCGTGAAGTGAGCGAGAAAGGGCACGAAGTGAGCCAACACAACGATCACGGATTTTGGGACGACGATCGCACCTACGCATCGTCTCCTCGCCGAACTCGCCCATCGCTCGGGCTGTTTTGGTCGCGGCTTGGGATCATCGGTCTGGTTGGGGCGATTGCCGTTCCGGTGGCTTTTGCCGTCTCGAAGAATGAATCACTCGGCTCGGTCCCTGCAGCTGTGGCGCAGGATCAAATCGCCGCAGCGCCAGTCGAGACCCTTGCCCTCGTGATTGTGCCGGTGGCCACCGCGTCGGTGGCCCTTGAGCCAAGCACCACTGTTGCGCCAATCACGGCGCCAGCCACCACACCGGCTCCCGCCACGACCCAGCCAAAGCCCAAGGCAAAGCCCAAGGCAACAGCCAAGCGCAAGGCCGAATGCAAGACCCTCTACACAGTGGTCGGCGGCGACTCTTGGATTCTCATCGCCAAGAAGGTGGGTGTCTCGTTGAAAGAGTTGTTGGCTGCAAGCAACTCGAGAACCTCGACACTGTTGTTGCCAAAGCAAACGGTGTGCTTGCCGGCCAACGCCACGCTGCCAAAGGTTGTGGTGCCCAAGCCCAAGCCAGCGCCTGCCAAGCCAGCAAAGACGCCGAAGGCTGCGTCGAGCCCCCCTACAACATCGGCCAAGCCGAGGCCGAAGCAGCCACCGATGCCCGAAGCTCCTGCAGCGCGTAGCTACTCGGCTGGTGAGGTCGAGCAGATCATTCGCGATGTCTGGCCTGATGATCTTGAGAGCCAGGCACTTTCAATAGCGAAACGTGAGAGCAATCTGCACCCCACGTCACGTAATTCATGCTGCGTTGGACTCTTCCAGATTCATTGGAATGCCAACCAACGTTTCTTGACCAGCATTGGAATCACGTCGGTGACCATGCTGTATGACCCAGTCCACAACGCAACCGCGGCCTACCGCATGTACTTGCGCAACGGTTGGACGCCGTGGTCGTGACAACGAGACGCCTGCGAGCGTTTTCGTTTCGGGTGTCGGCCGCCTAGACTCCCTGCGGTTATCTGCACTGGTAGCTCAATGGATAGAGCATCTGACTACGGATCAGAAGGTTCGGGGTTCGAGTCCCTGCCAGTGCGCCAAGCTCTTTGAGCTCGTCTGTGATCAGCGGCCCCTTCGGGGGCCGTTGGCGCGTCTGGGCTTATTTCACCACCATTGCGAGAATCATCAACGCAACGAGCACCAACGTGGGTACGAACGGCAATTCGCGGAACCCGTCGAGGACCTTGGTCGTACGACCTTTGGCTTTCTGTGCGCTTTCGACCTCGTTTCTGTAATCGGTCGGATACCGCTCGATATTTGCTTGGTAATCCATGATTTCCTCGTCTACAACGGCTTATTTCCCGGCAAGCCGCAATAGAACCATTAAGAACTGCCAGTTCTTTGAAGGCAATGGTCCGTTAGCAGCAGTAGAAAAGGGTTCAGCCATTGGCGCTGTGTGTCCCCAATGGCCCTCGTCAAAGGTGGCGCAAGGGGTATGTACCGAGTGCAAGCCACGAGCGAGCCCGTTCGTTGTCAACCACTTGGTGCGGGCGGAGCGCCTGCTCGGAGGGCAAAAGGTGTGTCATTTAGCACGAATACGACCGTACTAGTACCAAAAGGTGCCCTGAACTGGGCTTATGTGCCATATTTTGGCGCAAATGAATGAGAGTTATTGCTTTGGCCCGCGAATGACGCGCGATTTGATGCCGTCGATGAGCCGATCGACGAGGTATTCATACGACTCGTCGAAGGGCTTGTCGGCCCCGGTGGTCCAGCGCAACGAAAAGGCGCGATCGGCCAATCGATCCATATATCGAACCAAGTTGGGGTAGCGGCGAGGGTCGAGCCCGGCCAACTGCGCGGCCGTGTTGGCCGCCCAATCAGGGTTGTCCTTCTCGGCGAGTTGGGCGAGCTCAAGGCTGACGAAGCCCACCACAGAACCTGTGACCGAGTTGTAGGAGTCAACGATTTCGCTCTCGGGAACGCCGGCCGCCACGAGATGGGCGATGATCGCCTCAGCAATGGCCAAGCCGCCTTGCTCGTTGAGGATCTCGCTGCCGATGAGCCGGGCAATGTTTGGATGCCGATGACACGCCGCCCGGTACCGTCGGCTGAGCTCGCGTGTCCACGTTTCCCAATCGTCGGGCATTGCTGGCGGCACAACGCCGCGCATCCATCGGCTGCCCACTGCGGCCAGAAGTTGGCTCCGGTCGCCAACGTGCCAATACAGCGCTGCCGGATAAACACCCATCGCCGTCGCTAACGAGCGCATGCTGAACTCTTTGGCGCCGCCCTGGTCGATCAGACGGCTTGCGGCGCTGACGATGGCGGTCTTGGTCAACGGAACGGTTGGCAAGTTGCCCTGATTCGATTTCTTCTTGGCTTTGCTGTCCACCGTCATGGCCTTTCGCTATGAGCCTGCACATGAGTTCGCGCGTTGAGCGTTGACCGTTGCATAAGATAACTCTTACGCAATCTTGTACGGTGTACAAGAATTCCACGCCTAGGTACGAGGAGATGTTGTGTACCCAGATCTGAATTCAAGGTCAGCGAAACTGTACGAGCGTGGCCGCTTGGTCATGCCGGGCGGCAATAGCCGCGTCGGCGTGATGTTCGAGCCGTATCCGCTCTATGCCGCGAGCGGCAGCGGCTGCCGGGTGATCGATGTCGATGGCACCGAACGCATTGACTTCGTGAACAACTGGTCGTCGCTGATTCACGGGCACGGCAATCCGGCGGTGCTTGCTGCGTTGGCAGAGCAATCGCAAAAACTCCTTGCAGTAGGTATGCCAACCGAAGTCGAGATTGAGCTCGCCGAACTGCTGTGCGATCGGGTTCCTGGGATCGAGCAGATTCGATTCTCGAACTCTGGTTCAGAAGGTGTGCTGATGGCGTTACGCGCAGCGCGCGCGTTCACGGGCCGGGCCAAGATCGCCAAAGTCGAGGGTGCCTACCACGGCAATGCCGACTCGATTGAGGTGAGCGTGGCGCCATCGCCAAAGTCGTTCGGAAGCCCTACCGCGCCGGCCAGTGTGGCCGCCACTGAGGGACTCACCGAGAGCGTGCTACGAGACACCATCGTGCTGCCGTTCAACGACGTCGATGCCACCCGTGAGTTGATCGTGAGTCATTCGGCTGACCTCGCAGCGGTCGTCATCGACCCGGTGGTATCGAGAATGGGCTTCGTCGAGGCCACGCCCGAGTATCTGCGAATGATCCGCGAGGTCACGCTCGAACTCGGCATTGTGCTCATTTTCGACGAGGTGTTTTCGTTTCGTACTGGGTACCGCGGCGTGCAGGGCCGCTACGGCATTACCCCCGACCTCACTGCGCTCGGCAAGGTGATCGGCGGTGGCCTGCCTGTTGGGGCAACCGGTGGGTCTGCAGAGATCATGTCGGTCTTTGACCAAACCATCAAGCCGTTGAGGGTCGAGCATGGCGGCACCTATAACGCGAACCCAATGACGATGGCGGCTGGCTTGGCCAGCATGATTCAGATGACGCCCGATGCCTACGCGCGCCTTGATGCGCTCGGCGAGCGTGCACGATCGGGGCTACGTGATGCGATTGCTGATGCTGGATTACCGGGCAAGGTGTACGGCTGCGCATCGATGGTTTCGCTGATCTTCAGCAACGAGCCATTCTCGAATTATCGCGAGCTGCCGCTGCGCCGACGCGAGGCCGAGATGGTCTACATGTTGCATCGCTATCTCCTGAATCATGGCGTTCAGATCATCCCTCATGGCATGCTCATCTTGTCGACCGCGATGACCGAGGCCGATATCGATTTCATGGTTGACCGAGCGCGAGATGGCATGCGCGAAATTGCCACAACCTTCACTTCTGGGAGCTCGTCTTGAGTTTGAACATCGACCACATCCGTCCGTTGTTTCCGGCCCTTGATGTGCACGATCACGGTCGTCGTCGCACGTACCTCGATAACCCTGCAGGCACTCAGGTGCCGAGACAGGTCATCGATCGAATGCTGCATGCGTTGGTGCATTGCAACGCAAACATGGGCGGCAACTTCACGACCACACGTGAGGCAACAGCACTGGTCGATTCGGCTCACGCAGCGATGGCCGACTTTTATAACGCCAACTCGGCGCGCGAAATCGTCTTTGGTCCAAACTCGACATCGCTTGCCTTCGTCATCACGCGTTCGATTGCGCATCTGTTTAATGAGGGCGACGAGATCATCGTCACTCGTATGGAGCACGACGCCAACGCGTCGCCGTGGCGCATCTTGGCCGAAGAGCGCGGCTTGGTGCTGAAGCGGCTCGACTTTGACCGCTCGAACTATCAGCTCAACGTCGAGCAGCTCGATGAGCTCATTACTGATCGCACTCGGTTCGCGGCCATCAACTACGCCAGCAATCTGCTCGGCACGATCAACGATGTGAAGGGAATCTGCAGCCGCATTCGGGCTGCAGGCGGCCTCACCTATATCGATGCTGTGCAATACGCGCCGCACGGCCCTATCGATGTGCAAGAGCTCGGATGCGACTTCTTGGTTTCGTCGGCATACAAGTTCTACGGCCCGCACCAAGGTGTGCTCTGGGCACGCGAGGAACTGCTCGAAAAACTTCACCCGTACAAACTGCGCGTATCGAGCAACGAACTGCCCGGTCGATTCGAGACCGGTACCCAGTCGCTCGAGGGCCAGGCCGGAACGCTCGGTGCAGTCGACTATCTCGAGTGGGTCGGGCAGACAATGGGCACAGAGTTCAAGATCGCCAATCCAAGCCACACTGAGCGCACCAGCAACGTTCATGCTGGTCTGCGCGCGATGGCTTCGTACGAAGAGACCTTGTCGACCCGCCTCATCGAAGGCCTCGTCGGATTCGACGATGTCATCGTGCACGGCATCACCGACCCCGCTCAGTACTCAAAGCGCGTGCCAACAGTGTCGATCTCGAAACCGGGTATGCGGCCAGCCGACATGGCGACCGCGCTCGACGACAAGGGAATCTTTGTGTGGGACGGTCATTCGTATGCCCTCGACGTGGTCGAGTGGCTCGGGCTCGCCGATAAGGGTGGCGTTGTTCGCTTCGGGCCAACTCACTACAACACCATCGAAGAGATCGACTTCACGCTCGAAGTCGTTGCCGACTGTCTTCGTCGCAGCTAACTGATGCCGCCCGATTTCGTTGGCGATTGGAGCGTCGATCACACAACGCTGCGTATCGAACTTGATGCGCAGCGCACGGTGGTCACCTCTACCTTGGCCGTCCGGCGAAATGGGATGGCGCCTCTCGACGCGCCGTTGGTGCTCGACGGAAAAGGCTTCGAGTTGTTGCACGTCAGTATCAACGGGGTTGTCGTCGATGAGAGCGAGTACGTCCAGAGCGGTGCATCGCTGCAGCTTTCATTGGATGGCCTCAGTACCGCCGATGTGACCTGCATCGTGGCAGTTGCTGCAGGTGGGCCAACGCATCCAGGGCTCACTGCGCGCCCAGGAATGTTGAGCACTAACTGCGAGCCACACGGGATGCGGCGCATCATCTATTGCCTCGACCGGCCCAGTGTGAGGTCGACATACCGAGTCACCCTTGTGGCCGATCCCACTCAGTACCCGGTGTTGCTGTGCAACGGCGATCGCGTCGGCCAGGGAACGCTCGACGATGGGCGGCATTGGGTTTCGTTTAGCGATCCAATACCCAAACCCACGTACCTGTTTGCCCTTGTGGCCGGAACACTTGAGTTCCGTTCTGCGAAGCACACGACAAGCGACGGCCGTCGTATCAATCTCGAGGTTGTCGCGGCCCCAGAACTGATTGGTGGTGCCGCATATGCGCTTGAGCTGATGCCCGAGGTGATGGCCTGGGATGAAGCCCAAGGCGGCGTTCCGCACGACCTCGACACGCTTCGCTTCGTCGCTATTCCGGGTTACCCAGACGCCACCGAATATCACGGACTGATGTTCTTCGAACCGACCACGTTGCTCACCGATTCCGCTGGCTACACCGACGATGATCTTGTGCCCATCTTTGCCAACGTGTCGCACGAGTACCTGCATCAGGTACGTGGCAATCGGGTCACTGTTGCGGATTGGCAGCAGCTCGCGCTCAAAGAAGGGCTCACTGTCCTTGGGCAACACGACTTCCGTGAACAGCGCTATGGAGCTTCAGGTCGAATTCAGTTTGTGATCGACCTGCGCCGTTTGCAGTTCCCTGAGGAGATCACCGTGGGCGCTGCGGTGCTACAGCCGGGCGTGACCGATCCGGCTCAGCTGTACACCCGGACCACCTACTTCAAAGGCGCTGAAATCTTCCGAATGTTGCGCAGCATTGTGGGCAGCACAGCGTGGCGGCAGGCGTTTGTGGCGTTCATTGAGCGCTTCGATCTGGGTAGCGCCGGAGTCTTCGACTTCGTCAACGAACTTCGCACGGCCGCTCCGCATCAGGCCGAAGCCATCGATGGCGTTGCTCGATGGTTTTCACTTGTTGGCCGACCCGTTATCGCTGCAACCACCGAGTCGAATGCAGAGGGTGTGTTGACCATGAGCCTCACGCGCACCGACTCCCTTGGTGATGACCCGCCGGTATTCATCCCTATCGATGTTGCATTCTTCGGAGCCGATGGAGCTGCCATCGAGGTAGTCGAGGCTGCCGCGGTTGGCGCAGCGCTCAGCAGCCATGTGCACCAACTCTTGCTCACGGAGCGGTCTCAGCGCTTTAGCTTCCGAGCTGGGTCGACATCGATCCCGTCGCTCTTGCGGGGCTATACGGCGCCGATCGATCTCAGCACTGACCACACCAGCGAGCAGCTCGCTGTCATTGTTCAGAGCGAATCCGATGCGGTGGCGAGGTGGCTGGCAGCGGAGCAACTCATGATTCGTGGCATCGATGCGATCCGCCGCGACGATGCGGCGGCGAGCGGCGCGGTTGTCGAGTTGTTAGCCGCGTCGCTTGGCGCCGTGCTGATGAATCCCGCAGTGGATCCTGCGATCGTGGCGCATCTGCTTGCATCGCCCGATGAATACGCCCTCGGCGATCGCGACTGGCTGATTGACGTCGATGGAGTCCACAACGGTCTGATGACTTTCCGGAGGCGGCTTGCTGAAGCGATTACCCCGCAACTTCGCGAAGCCTTCGAACGTAATGGTGACGACATCGCGCAAAGTTGGCAGGCACGCGACATTGCCAAACGGTCACTAACCGATGTGTGTTTAGGGCTGTTGCTCGAAACTGGTGATACGGCCGATATCGATCGGGCCGTCCGGCGCATCGACTCTTCGAACAACACCACCGCAGTTCGGGCTCTTGTTCAGCTCGCGCATCACGATGGTGCGATCGTCGACGAAGCATTGGCCCGTACTTCCGAACGTTGGAGTGGTTCACCTCGGTTACTCGAGCGTTGGATTCGCGCTCAGTCGGGTTCGCGAAGCGCGAGCACGATTCAACGCATTCGGGCGATCGTCGACAGTGACCTCTACGTGCGTACCGACCGAGCACGGGTAATGGCGGTGTGGTTCCCCTTTTGCACCAGGAACCGCAGCCAGTTTCACGATCTGTCGGGTCAGGGCTACGCCGCGTTTGTCGACGAAGCAGCGGAACTGTTTCAGGTAAACCCGGCGCTGGTGTTGCGCCTCGTCGGCGACCTCCTGCAATTCCATCGATTCGATGATGCTCGTGTTGCGTTGATGCGCGCCGAACTCACGCGGATGCGAACGATGCCGGGTCTGCCGCAATTTGCGGCGGGCCGGCTGGATCAGTTGTTGGCCCCCTGATGAACGCGCGCATCGGCGTGCTCGGGTACTCGCATGAAGCGAATGCCTTGGCGCTTCCGCTTCGGTTGAGTGATGGGCTCGACGTGCGGTCTCGGCCGGGCGGCCTGGCCGCGAGCTGGGAAGCGGGACCCTTTATCGAAGCGCTTGCAACGCTGATGCCATTCGAACTTGTCGCATTGCCCACGCTCGAGTTCAGAGCAGGCGGCCCGCTACTCGACTCCGATTTCAGAGAGTTCATGGCGACCTTGTCGGGTGAGTTGAGAGCCGCTGGGCCACTTGATGGCATCGGTGTACTTGGTCACGGCGCCGGCACTACTACCTCGGCCTCCGATCCCGATGGCGAGTACCTCTCGCTCGTACGCGCCATCGTTGGCGAAGACGTGCCGATCGTGGCAGTGCTCGATCTGCACGCCAATGTCTCTGCGGCAATGGTCAGTGCATGCGACGGCATTGTTGGTTACCAAACGAATCCTCACGTCGATATCCATGACCGGTTACGTGAGGCTGCAGCGCTGTTGCATTGCCTCGTCGGGGGTGCTCGTACGGTGCGCGCCTTCAGCAAGCTGCCGCTGGTGTTGCCACAAATCGCTCAGCTCACCACGGGTGGCGAACCACTTGGCGAGGTTGTCGAGTTGGGTCAACAACACTGTGTCGAGCCGATTATGAATGTGTCCGTTTTTGGTGGTTTCGCTCTGGGTGACTCGCCAGATTGTGGTCTGTCGGTTGTGGTCACTGCCGCCGAGAATGGTGGCCGCGAAGCGGCTGGATTGGCGCAGCTGTTGGCTGACCGAGCGTGGTCGCTGCGAGATCGGTATCGATTGCACGCCACAGGTCTGGCGGATGCAGTTGTAGCCGCAGCGCGTACATCGAACTCTTTGGAGCCCGCAGTGTTGTTGGCTGATGTGGCCGACAACCCCGGTGGCGGCGCGCCGGGCAACACCACGTTTTTACTTCGCGCGCTCTTCGAAGCGGGCGTTGGCGATGTGTGCATGGCGCTGCACTGCGACGCTGCGCTTGTTGACGAAGCTTGGCAGGTCGGCGTCGGTGGCGAATTCGAAGCCACGTTCAATCATGGTTCGGTCGATGAGCTCGCCGTGCCCTTCGCTGCCCATGCGATCGTGCTCGCTCTGATCGATAACGATTTCGTTCCGACACATGGGGTGTACGAAGGAGCGGTGCGGTCGCCAGGCCGGGCGTGCGCTCTGCAGATTGGCGGCATCACGGTGGCGGTGGCGAGCAAAGCACTGCAGTGCGCCGACCCAGACACGATGCGTCATGTGGGCATGGCCCCAGAGCTGGCGCGCGTGGTGGTCGTGAAGTCGCGTGGCCATTTCCGCGCCGGCTTCGACGCGATGTTTCACCCAGCGCAGATCATTGAAGTTGGGGCGCCTGGCGTAGCCACCCCCGATCTCGCGTCGGTACGGTGGCAGCATCTGCCCCGGCCGGTCTTTCCGCTCGACGATGTCTCCGACCGAGCGATGATGAGCCGAAGCGAGGTCGTACTGATGCCCGAGCCGACCTCAACACCGAATGGAGCACCGCAATGATCGAAGGCACTGTGCATGTTGTTGCCACTGGCGGCACCATTTCGTCGCACTTCGACGGCACTGAATGGACCGGTCTCACGGGCGCCGAACTTGTTGGCGAACTCGCGGAGCTCCCGGTTGCGGTGCGAGTCACCGATGTTGCTTCGGGCCCAAGTTCGAACCTTTCGGTCGACGACATGGTGATGATCGTCGCCCAGGTGCAAGCAGCTATCGATCAAGGCGCACTGGGTGTTGTGGTGCTGCACGGAACCGACACGCTGGAACTCACCGCGTTTGTCGCAGACCTGTTGCTCGGATCGCGCACCTCGGTTCCTGTTGTGTTTACGGGCTCTATGCGAGTTCATTCGCACAACGAGCCAGACGGACCACTCAACATCGTTCAGTCCGTTGCGCTCGCAGCGTCGCCTGACGCTCGCGATCGTGGTGTGATGGTGTGCCTCAACGGCGAGATTCACTCAGCGCGGCGTATCACCAAGATCGATGCCACAACCGTGAATGCGTTTACGTCGGCACCGTTCTCAAGTGTAGGAAGCTTCGTCAAAGAGTTGCCGCGGTTCATCTCGCCTTCCCAGCGAAGCACTGTTCACACCGCGGCTCTCGAACCTGCGGTCGTGCTTCTCACGGCGTACCCCGGGATGGCTCCAGAGTTGTTCGATCTGGCGGTCGCTGGCGCACGCGGCATTGTGCTCGAAGTCTTCGGCGATCTCAATGTTCCGGTGGCGTTGTGGGATCCGATACATCGCGCATCACAAGCGGGTGTGCTCGTGGTGTTGGCATCTCGGCCGTACACCGCCACGTTCGATGACGATGGGCTTGCGCTCATGGGCGCCATCGGGGCCGGCGGCCTGAGTCCACAGAAGGCGCGCCTCGCCACGATGGCTGCGTTGGGCTCTACCTCTGATCGCGAGTCAGCTATTTCGTTTCTGCGGTTGCTGCGCGATCACCCGACATCGGAGAACAGATGAACGAGCAACGGTTGCAAGAACTCGTCGATGCCCAGGTGGCCGGTACCTCACCAAGCTGCATCCTGCGTGTCGAGTACCCGAGCGAACACTTCGTCTGGCGAGGCTCGGCTGGCACGGTCAGCCGCAATGACGCGACAGCGGTGTTACCAACCGACTCGTTTCGCATCGCCAGCATTACGAAGACCTTCACTGCAGCGGTGCTGATGCAGTTGGTCGATGAGCACCGGTTGCAATTGGACGACCGGATGGTGTCGCTTCTCGACCCGTCAATGGGCGACCTCGTCGATCAGGTGCATGTCTTCGAGGGTCGTTCGTACGGCCGTGAGATCACGGTGCGTCAGTTGTTGTGCCATTCGAGTGGCTTGTTCGACTACGCGAGCGCTCCCGAGTTCTTCAGCGTGCTCGGCGCCAACCCAAGCAAAGTATGGACTCCGCGAGAGCTTGTCGAGCTCGCGGTTACTGCGGGTTCGCCGTTGTTCGCACCAGACCAGGGCTATGGCTATGCCTATTCGGACACCGGCTATGTGCTGCTCGGATTGATCATCGAGCAACTCGACCAATGTGCGTTGCATGAGTCGTACCGGCGCCGGATTTTGGCACCTCTCGGCCTCAGCGAGACCTATCTCGAGGGATACGAAGCGCACCGAGGACCGCAGCTCACCCATGCATACGAAGGCGAACTCGATGTCATGGCCATTCACGGTTCTGCCGACTGGGCTGGCGGAGGGTTGGTTTCTACGGCCGCCGATCTCGCCACATTTGTGGCGGCGTTAGTGCGTGGTGACGTGGTGAATCGCATCGCACTGGCTGAGATGTTTTCATACGACTTTCGGGCGCTCGATCCGGCGCGTCACACGGTGGGCTATGTGGGCTATGGCCTCGGAGTCGACGCGCGGCAGAGTAATGGTCTCGAGTTGCGCGGCCATCGCGGGCACTGGGGCGTTCTGATGCATATTGAGCCCATGAGCGGTCTGGTGATCACTGGCACCATCAATCAGGCGAGTTATCGCCCCGATGTGTTGATGCATGCCGTGACCGAACTGATTGTCGGCCAGCCTTCTCGTTGATGTTCAGATTCCTCTTGTACGGTGTGCAAGAATACGTGAGTACTTGACCGCCTTGTTGCCCACGTTTTCCGAGGGCTGCAGGAAACCTTTTGGGAGGGCTTCGTGAACGCACGCATTTCAAAATCAAGGGTTCGCTTCTTCGCCGTGGCGGCTGTCGTGGGAGCGCTTGCGTCAGCGTGCAGCAGCAGTTCGCCAGCACCGAGCGATGTCACTTCCGCTGTAGCCGACACCACAGCGTCGTCAGAGGCGGTAATCACCACCGAGGTAGCCGCTCCCAAGTCGGGTGGCAATCTCGTGGTTGGTGTCGACGCCGAAGCGACAGGTTGGAGTCCACAGAACGACGCTTGGGGTCATGGTGGACACGACGTCGCTCGTGCCGTCTTCGACACCCTCGCCGTGTATGACCCAGCAGGTGTGGCCCAGCCGTATCTCGCTGAGTCGATTGCCGCCAACGCCGATTCGACGGTTTGGACCATCAAGGTGCGCCCCAACGTGACCTTCCACGACGGTGATCCGCTCACGGCCGACGCTGTGAAACAGAACTTCGATGCCGCCCTAGCGAGCCCGATCGAAAAGGGCGCCCTTGCGCTGCTGTCGTCAATGAAGGTCGTCGACGATCTCACGCTTGAGATGACGATGTCGAAGCCATGGGGCGCGTTCCCTAATGCGCTCACTGGCGGGTTTGCCGGTCAGCTTGGTTACATCGCTGCCCCGAAGATGTTGGCGAGTCCCGATGGCAGCCGTAATCCTGTCGGCACGGGTCCATTCGTGTTCAAAGAGTGGAGCCCCGACGACCATCTCACGGTGGTTCGCAACGACAAGTATTGGCAGAAGCCAGCGCTGCTCGACTCGGTTGAGTTTCGCCCCATCACCAACTCAGACAGCCGCAAGGCTGCGTTTGCCAGCGGTGACATCGATGTGATCGCCACAGCGAATGCTCCTGAAGTGAAGACCTACCTCGATCTTGAGTCGCAGGGCAAGGCGCATGTCGTGAAGGCGCCGCCGAGCGACCCCGATGTGATCCTGTTGAACACCTCGAAGCCACCACTTGACGACCTTCGGGTGCGCAAGGCGATGGCCATGGCGCTTGACCTCAACCGCATTGTTGACTTTCTCGAAGGCACCGGCGTAAAAGAAGTGGCTACCGGTCCGTACCCCAAGGATTCGTTCTGGTACTACAAGACCGATTACCCACAGTTCGATGCTGCTGCCGCAAAGAAGCTGATCGACGAGTACACGGCCGAGAAGGGCCCGATCAAGCTTGAGTACGCAGGCAATCAGGATCCATTCATCGTGTCGTTCCAGGAACTGATCCAGTCGATGTGGGCCGATGTTGGCATCACTGCCGACATCGTGTCGCGGGCGCAGGGCGAGAACGTTGGCGCGGTATTGGGCGGCAAGTACGACGTAACGGGTTGGGGCGGTATCGGCGGCGATGATCCCGACAACGACTACAACTACTTCCACTCGGGTACGGGCCTCGACCTCACCAAGTTCTCAAGCCCAGCGCTCGATGCAGCGCTCGATGCAGGTCGTGCCCTCAGCGACCCGGCTGCCCGCAAGGAGCAGTACGACATCGTGCAAAAAGAACTTGCCGCCAACGTGCCATTCCTGTGGCTTGAGTTCACCGGTTGGACCGTCGTGGGTCAAGGCAAAGTGATGGGTCTCGACGCATTCACCTTGCCAGATGGGTCTCCCGGTCGGCCGCTCACGGCTGCGCGCTTTTATCTCAAAGATGTGTGGCTCGATCAATAGTCGTCGCAACTACGCTCGACGTTTATGAGGCTGGTTGCTGCCCGATTGGTGCGCCTAGCGCTGGTGTTGCTCGCAGTCACTGCCGCGTCATTTTCGATGATCAGTCTGTTGCCTGGCGACACGGTCGATTCAGTGCTTGGGGCCAAAGCAAGTGCTCAAGATCGTGAGAAGGCACGCGAAGAACTGCATCTCAACGACCCGTTGCCGGTTCGTTACGTTTCGTGGCTGAGCCACGCAACGAATGGCGATCTTGGTAAGTCGTATCGAACAAAGCAGCCGGTTGCTGAAGCCATTCAGCAGCGCATTGGGCTCACGCTCGAACTCGTAGTGCTCTCGCAGTTGATTGCGTTATTGATTGCGACACCGATGGCGATTGCGTCGGCGCTTCGTCCAGGTAAGTGGCTCGACCAGACGTCATCGGCGCTGTCGCTTGGCATGCTCGCCGCCCCGGCGTACATGCTGGCCGTTGGAATGCTGGCGGTGTTCTCAGCCAAGCTGCATTGGTTCTCGCCGACCGGGTTCACGCGCATCAGCGTGAACGTCTTTGACCACTTCCGTTCCTTGACGCTGCCCTCGTTGGCGCTTGCATTGCCCGAGGTAGCCATCTACATGAGGCTGCTGCGCAGCGAACTCATCGATACATTTCAGCAGGACTACATCTGGTTCGCTCGGGCGAAAGGCTTGGGCACGGGCGCCATCGTTCGTCGACATGCGCTGCGACCATCTTCGGTCGGCGTGATCACGGTTGCTGGCGTCACGATGGGTCGCATGATCGGTGGCACGGTGATGGTCGAGAGCATCTTCGCTTTGCCTGGGCTTGGCGGGTACACAATCGACGCAATCACACACCGCGATTTCCTTGCCTTGCAGGGCGCAATCGTGGTGTTCACCGTCGGGTTTGTGATCATCAACTTCGTGGTCGACATGTTGTACGGCGTTCTCGATCCGAGGACGCGGATATGAGCCTGGTTACGAACAACGCGGGCGTGGCTCATCTCGATGCTTCACACGAGGACGATGAGGGTCTGGCCAAGGCCCGATTACCTGTCTCGAATGTCATCGCAATTGGTTGGCTGATAGCGCTGTCGCTTGTGGCGCTGTTTGCCGATGTGCTTCCGTTTGCCGACCCGAAGGACACCCACGCTGGTAAGCCGCTCAGCGGGCCCTCGGGGCACAACTGGTTGGGCACTGATCAGCTTGGTCGCGATCTGTTTTCGCGCAGTGTGTATGGCGCGCGGGTCTCGATTGTTGTGGGCATTGCCGCAGTGCTGCTGTCGTGCGTTGTGGGTGGCTGCATCGGTTTGTTTGCTGGGTACTCGCGTCGCCGCGCCGACACAGTCATTATGTTCCTCGTTGATGTGCTGCTGGCTTTCCCGGCGTTGCTGCTTGCCGTGTCGATCGTTGCATTTACAAATAGTCGCGGGCCGGTCACCGTGGTGTTTGCAATCGCGTTGATCTACTTGGGGCCCACCGTGAGAATTGTTCGCGGACTCACGCTGAACGTAGGAAAGAACGACTTTGTCTTGGCCGCACGAGCAATCGGCTCGAAGAACTCGCGGGTGATCAGGCGCGAGATCCTTCCCAACGTGTTGCCGTCGATTCTGTCGTTAGCGATTGTGGCGATTGCTGGCGCGATGGTTGCCGAGGGCGGCCTCGCCTACCTCAACCTGTCTGTGGCCCCACCCACACCAACGTGGGGAGCGATGATGGCCTCGGGTGTCAGCAAACTGGACCGCAGCGTGTATCCGGCTGTGGTGCCGGCAGCAGCGATGTTCTTGACGGTGTTGGCGCTCACGGTCATCGGAGATCATTTGCAGCAGCGCGGCAATCGAGAAGGGGGCGCGATATGACATCGGCCAACGAATATCAGGCAGCGATAGAGAACTCACTTGTTGGTGCCGTGCGTGTCGCCGGCCGGGTACCCGAAAGCTTCTCAATGGTCGACCGCATGCAGCGTTATGGGGTTCCAGGCGTCGCCGTGGCGGTTGTCGAAGACGGCGAACTGAATTGGGCGAGCGGATACGGCGTTCGTGCTCAGGGCCGTTCGCCAGTTGTTCCCGGCACTCTGTTTCAGGCGGCGTCTATCAGCAAGGTCGTGAATGCTGTGGGTGTGCTCGCACTGGTCGAGAGCGGAGCACTCGATCTCGACGTCGATGTGAACAGTTATCTCAAGCGCTGGCGAGTGCCTGACAATGAGTTCAGTGCAGAGGCTCCTGTGACCTTGCGCAGGTTGCTGAGCCACACGGCTGGCACCACGACGCCCGGGTTCCCCGGCTATGCACCGGGAGCCACGCTGCCTACGTTGGCCGAGGTGCTTGGTGGCCGAGCACCGTGTAACACCACGGCTGTGTTGATCGACACAAAACCCGGTACCAACTTTCGTTATTCAGGTGGCGGAACCACCATCGTGCAGATGCTCGTCGAAGATGTCACCGGACGCGCGTATGCCGATGTGATGCGCGACATCGTGCTTGCGCCGCTGGGTATGTCGGCGAGCAGTTTCCAGCAACCACTTGGCGACCTCGATGCTGCCGGAGCAGCGTGTGGACACGATATTTCTGGGCAGATGCTTGCCGACGGAGTGAACGTGTATCCCGAGTTGGCGGCCGCTGGCCTCTGGACCACCGTGCTCGATCTTGTTCGCTTTGTGACATCGATGCAGCGCACGCTCGGCGGGCTTGAGACACCGATTATCTCGCGCGAAATGGCCGACCTAATGATCACCGCCATCGCCCCCGGACCTCATGGGTTGGGGCCCGAGATTGCCTCCGATGGAGCCACGAAACGTTTCCGGCACAACGGAACAAACGTGGGCTTCTGTAGCCAGTTCGAAGCGTTTGTCTCGGGTGGCAGAGCCGCTGTTGTGATGACAAACGGTGATGGCGGCAACACATTGCTCGGTGAGATTCTGAACAGTGTTGCCACGGCGTATGAGTGGCCAGAGTTCGTGCCACCCGCGATTGTCGCGGCTGAAGTGCCAGCCTTGGTTTTGGAGCAGTACGCAGGGCGCTACTCCGGCCCGTTCGATCGCCCGCTGCGATTAGTGCACGAAGGTGTCGAGCTGTTCTCGCCATCGCCGTATGGTCGCCGTCAGTTGATCCCGCTGACGACAACGAGATTCCTCGACGCTGAAACCGGAGCTGAGATTGCTTTCGAGACCGAAGCCGGTCAGGTCACGCGCGCCGTGGTCTACGTTGGCGGAATCGAACTGATGACCTACGAGCGACTGCCATGAACAACATCGACATCACAGAAATCAATCGTGTTTGGGACGACGACGCTGTTCCGATGCTCATGAAGTACATCGAGATTCCAGCTCGCTCACCGATGTTCGATCCCGACTGGGAAGCAGCCGGACATCTTGATGCCGTGGCCGAGTTGTTCTTGGGGTGGGCGCAGAAGCGTGACCTACCTGGGCTCGCAGTAGAGCTCGTTCGGTTGCCTGGCTTGACCCCTGTGCTGGTGGCCGAGTTGCCGGCAACGCGAAGCGAGCTTGCCGACTCCACGGTGGTTCTGTACGGCCACATGGATAAGCAGCCAGAGATGCTGCCGTGGTCCGATGGGTTGGGCCCGTGGACTCCGGTCTTGCGCGGCGAGCGGTTGTATGGCCGCGGTGGAGGCGACGATGGCTATGCGCTTTTTGCGGCGTTCTTAGCGCTCGAGGCACTGCACCGTGCTGGTGGCGATCATGGTCGTGTTGTGGTGCTGATCGAAGCCAGCGAAGAGAGTTCGAGCGTTCATCTCGGTGCGTATCTCGACCATCTTGAGTCGCGCATCGGGCGTCCTGATTTGGTTGCGTGCCTCGACTCATTCTGCGAAACCTACGATCGAGTGTGGCTCACCACCGGCTTGCGCGGGGTCGCAGGCGGCGTGCTCGAGATCGTTGTTGCCGAAGACTCGCCGCACAGTGGCCGTGCCAGCGGTGTGCTGCCGTCGGCGGTGCGCATCCTGCGGCAACTGCTTGATCGCATCGAGGACTCCGCCAGCGGCGAAATTCTGATTGAGTCTGCCAACGTGCAGATCCCCGACGAGCGTGTGCGCGAGGCAGTGATTGCCGCCGGCCTGTTTCCGTCGCTCGCCTCGTCGTTTCATCCGGTGCCGGGTTTGCAGCCCATGTCGCACGATCCCGCCGAGCAATTGCTGCGGGGCACGTGGCGTCCTGCGCTAGAAGTCATCGGCATCGATCACATTCCGTCCGTAGACGATGGTGGCAACGTCTTTCGTTCTCGCCTTCGCGTGAAGCTGTCGTTGCGGGTTCCGCCCACCAGCGACGTCCAAGCAGTTGTTACCGAGATGTTTGATCGTCTCACCACCGATCCGCCGTATGCGGCGCACGTTCACTTCGAACCCGGCGCTCGCGGCCCTGGCTGGAACGCTCCGCCCTTCGCTACATGGCTCACCGACGCTGTGTCCCATGCGAGCGCTATGCACTTCGGTAACCCATCGGCCTCGTGCGGCGTGGGCGGCACGATTCCGTTCATGGGCATGCTCGTGCAGCGCTTTCCAGATGCGCAGTTTTTGGTCGTTGGCGTGCTGGGCCCAGAGTCAAACGCGCATGGCCCTGACGAATTTCTTCACGTTCCTACAGCAAAGAAGCTCACGGCTTGCGTGGCCGAGGTGCTCAATGCCCACGCTCGGTCGCTGCTGTAGTGGCTGAGATCGCCTCCACACTCGTGCACGACGCTGAGGTCAGCGCTGCCTTGGCTGCCGCCGCGGCTGATGTCGCGATCGACACCATCGATGCAGTCGCCGATCTTCAAGACCTTCGCGAACTCATGCATCAGATCTGGGGGCCCGAGATCGTGCCGCCGCGCAACTTGTTGCGCGGCATGGCAATGGCTGGGTCGAGCATTGCACTGGCGCGACGAGCTGGTGAAGCGGTTGGGTTTTCGATCGGGTTACTCGGGTGGACGGGCGGGGTTCACTTTCATTCGCATCAGGTGGGCGTTCTGGCGGCCGAGCGGGGCAGTGGTGTTGGCTACGCGTTGAAGCTTGCGCAGCGGTCCCAGTGCCTGGCCCATGGGGTCACCGAAATGCGTTGGACCTTCGATCCGCTACTGGCCTCGAACGCCACGTTCAACCTCGTGCGGCTCGGTGCCACCGTTACGTCGTTCATCCCCGACTGTTACGGAGCTCGAACCGACGCCTTCAACACCGGCGATGTCACCGATCGCGTCAAGGTGTCGTGGCGCCTTGATCGGCCGGTGGGAGCACCAGCGTTGTCGCCCGATATGGCGGCTGAGCCATTGATTGCTCTGGTCGATGATGGCCCGCGGGTTGCTCGGTCGGTTGCGTCGGCGCGACCCGGTGCGTTCATACCCCTGCCCGATGGTTACCACTTGTTGCGCGGCGAGCATCCGGCTGCGGCGGCTTCGTGGCGTAATGCCACTGGTGCGGCATTCGTTGATTGCTTCGAGAGTCGACTCAATATCGTCGGATACGGCCCACTCGGTTATGTAGTCGGTGAAGCATTGTGAAGCTCGAATCGGTAGAGCTCGTCAGAGTGAAGATGCCGTTGGTGCGGCCGTTCCGAACATCGTTCGGCAGCCAACATGTGCGCGATGTGTTGTTGGTGCATGTCATTACCGACGTGAGCGATGGGTGGGGCGAGTGCGCTGCACACGCCGAACCGTTCTACAACGAAGAGTTCGTCGACGCCTCCGAGATGGTGCTGAAGCGGTGGTTGATACCGCCATTGTTTGATCAAGCACATCTCACCGGGGACCGAGTGCTCGATGCGAGCAGAGTTGTGAAGGGCTACAACGCGGCGCGGGCATCGATCGAAATGGCCGTCCTCGATGCCGAGCTGCGTGCTCGCGGAGTTCGCCTTACGAGCTACCTCGGGGGAGTCCGCGAGCAAGTGAAGGTTGGTGTGTCCATCGGCATCACCGACTCGATTGCACAATTAGTCGACGTGGTTCGAGGCTATGTAGCCGACGGCTACTGCCGGGCGAAGCTCAAGATCGAGCCCGGCTGGGACATTGCCGCTGTGCGCGCCGTGCGCGAGGCCTTTCCTGATCTGGCGTTGCAGGTTGATGCCAACGCGTCGTACGGGCCCGCCGATGTTGCCCATCTCGCTCAGCTTGACTCCTTTGAGATGCTCTTGATTGAGCAACCGTTTGCCGTTGACGATCTTGCTTCGCACGCTGCGCTGGCAAGCGCCATCAATACGCCGGTCTGTCTCGACGAATCGATCCTGTCGGTCCGCGGTGCGCAGCTCGCCCTTGACGCTCAGGCGTGCTCGGTGATCAACATCAAGGTTGGACGCGTTGGTGGACTGCTCGAGGCCAAACGGATACACGACTATTGCTCGGAACGAAATGTTCAGGTTTGGTGCGGCGGCATGCTCGAATCGGGAGTCGGACGTGCAGCAAACGTGGCGCTTGCAACGCTCAGCGGGTTCACGCTTCCCGGCGACATCTCTGCGAGCGAGCGTTACTTCGCTCGCGACGTCGTTGAGCCATTCGTGTTAGTGGACTCATCGTTGGCCGTCCCCCAAGGTGCGGGGCTTGGAGTCACGGTAGACGAGCGTGTGCTTCACGAACTTGGCGCTACGCGCGTGAGCCTGCGCTCGAGCTGAATCAACTCATCAAACGCGGCGCGCCGCTGGGCACTAATGGCGCTCAGGTTGGGGGCCACCGCCACGCTCATGTGGGTGGTCGAATAGTCGCGGGTTGGGTGTGAACTCAGTGAGCCGTAGTGATGCAGCAGGGCGCTCATTGCGCCGTTCTCGGTGAGCACATCGGCCTCGATGGTGTGAATGCCAACATGGTCTGCGGCCACGAGAAGTAGCTCGAACAACAGGTGGCCGAGGCCGTGATGCTGAAACTCATCGACCACTGTCATTGCAAACTCCGACGTGCCGGGGAGCTGCGGAATGGCGATGAGCCGAGCGACGCCGATGGCCGCCTCGAATGGCGAATGTGAGGTGTCGTCGAGTGTGTCCATGTCGAATGCCACGACGGCGAAGTGCCGAGGCGGATCAATGGAGAGCAATGACTTCATCACAGAGTCGGGCATACGCGGCATTGCGCTGAAGAACCTCATTCGTCGCGACTCTGCGCTCAGGCGCTGAAAGCCAGCGGCGAGTAGGTCGCCGTCGCGTGGTGTTGCCCAACGCAACGCGACCCGGCGGTTGTCGAGGGGGATAACAATCATTGGTGACTCGCAGCAACGCTGAGCGACCACACTTCGATTGGTTCTGCGAATCCCTTGAGCATTCGCCGGCCGGCTTGCGCGGCGCTAAAGCTGATGGCTCTTGACTTGATGCCGGCATCGATGAGCACTTCACCTGGAATAGCGATGTCGGCCATGCGCGAGGCGCGGTTGACCGTGTCGCCATAGAGGTCGCCACCGTGGGCGATCACTGGTCCAAACGCCAGACCGCCCCGCGGCTGCGGCGCGTCTCGCGGTCCCACTTTCTCGAGCAGCCCGAGGGTGATTGCGCATGCGCTCTGGGCGTCGACCGCCGTGAACATCACTTCGTCGCCGATCAGTTTGATGACGCGGCCACCGTGGTCAGCCACGAGATCGCAGGCGTCGGCTTCGAACGTGAGCACAAGAGCCAGCAATTGTTCTGATGACAGATGCTGCGACTGCGAAGTGAAACCGGTCAGGTCGACAAAGCCCACAGCAACCGACACCATTGGGTCACGGGGGGCATCGGCGCGGGTGAGCCGAGAGGTGTGAAACGACTGTTCAAGTTGAGCTCGAAAGAGGGGCTCAAACACAGCGGTGGCAGCGTCGGTCATCAAGATTGCTTCGTAGCCCTGACGCGCCAGCATGAGCAGGCTCACCTCGGAGTCGGCCGCTAGGGGCGCCTCGACATCGAGTATGAACATCTCGCCAGCGGCTTCAGCGATGCGACGAAGTGACGTGCCCAGCACACGCGAGAAGTGCAGCAGTTCATCGCGGCTAAAGAGCGCGGCCGCATCGTTGAATGCACGAAACATTGTGATGTCGCTCGTAGTAAACGCCGCCTCGTCGGGGTCCACCGGAGGCAGCCCAGTTGCGCGACGAATGTCGATCAGCGACTCAAGCGGTGACCCCAGCAGCGACGCGATGTCGCGCAGGCTTGAGTATGGGCCGGGTCGCAGAGCCATGGCTCCCGGTAAGGCGTCGAGATGCCCCGAGTTCTTTGCTTTCACCATTTGTTCGATGGTGATGCCAAACGACGCGATCCAGTTCAGGAGATCGCATTGCGAATCGGCATCAGGCGATGTGGGGTCAAGGAGTCCGGCAGCGACCCATGCTTCAGTGGGGTCATCGATCGGTGTCATCACGCGCAGCCTAGTTCTGTATAACAAGACGAAAGTCCGGCCCGATTGGACCGGACTTTCGTTGGTGGCGGGCGTGCGGCCGCGAACACGGTCACGCGTTGGTGGCACTTTTCGCATGTGCCGCGTCAGCGCAGGCGTTTGGGCTGCTTGCCAAGGTGGCCGCGACTTCGTCGGTAGGCGACAATTGTTGGCCGAGTCGCCATGCGTCGAGATACTTCGGCGGCAAGATTTCGCCGCGCCGGACCTGCCACTCAACGGTGGGGCATGGCCACGAAATGCCGAAGTGCGTGTGGCATTCAGTAGCACGCGCATCACCGGTTTGGCCCATGATCCCGAGCGCGTCTCCGGGAACCACGATGGCACCCTCGGTGGTACTGATCGCCCCGAGGTGAGCGAAGTAGTAGCGCACGCCGTCGTCGCCGATCATCGTGACGTAATGACCGCCGCGAGTTGCTGGGTCATTGATTGCGGGCTCCCACGGGTCGGTGGTTCGCACCTGGGTGACTGTGCCCGATGTAGGCGCAACCACGTTTGCTCCGCATCCGAATACATCGATCGCCTGATACCCGGCGTGCCTCGTGCCGTAACTCACGTTGCGACCGGTAAATGGGAACACGTAGGTCGGCGTCGGCACGAACGCGGCAGTCGTGGTAGGCGTCAGCGTGGTGGCTGTGTCGCCGACTGTCGTTGACGTTGTGGTTGTAGAGGCCGTGGTTGGCGTCGTGGGGGCTGTAGTGGCAACGGGGGCACTGGTGGGCGATTGGCTGGTGCAGCCGACGCTTGCAACGGCACAGAAGAGCAGCAAGCCGATGCGGCTCACAGAGCGAGTTCGGTACGAAGCACTTCGAGTTCGGCAGCGATGGCGTCGCGAGCGAGATCACGAAGCGTGTAGATGTCGGCAACGGTCATGCCGGTGACCTCGATGGGTTCAAGCACTCGAACTTCGGCCACGCTGACACCAAGGCGCCAATCGTTTGGACGCAGCGCTGAGTGACAGCCGCTCACCGCTACGGGCAAGATGGGCGTACCCGTTTCGATCGCCAGTCGGAATGCGCCGTTCTTGAACTTTCCAAGCTCTCCGGTCTTGCTGCGAGTGCCCTCGGGGAAAAACATCACGCTGACCTTTTTGCTCAGACGATCGGCGCATTGCCGCATGGCATCGGTGGCGCTGCTGACCTCGCCGCGGGTGAGCCGAATGTCGCCGGCAAGCGACATCTCCCATCCCATCACGGGGATCCTGAAGTTCTCGACTTTGCTGAGCCACTTCATCTCGAACGGAAGGTGGCTGATGAGCAAGATGTCGACGAATGATTCGTGGTTCGCCACCACGATGTACGGCCGCCGAGGATCGGTTGGGATCTTGCCGCTCACGCGGAACTTCCACAACGGATTCAGACTGCACACGACTACACACAGTTTGCGGAATAGGTAGCCGGTCCAATAGCGACCCTTATCGAAGGGCGCAGTGACCACACGAACGATGGTCATCAACGGAAGCCAGATAATCACGCCAAGTGCGATGACTAACCACGCCCACAGCGACAACACGGTGCGCACGACAGCGCCGCCGAGCAGACGTTCGCGACGCGATCGTTTTGTTGTGGGTGAATTTGGCACGCATCTATGGTGCCATGCTCGACACTGTTTACAGGAGTCCGCATGAGTCGAGTCGGCACGTTCTTTGCCTGCTACGGTTTGGTTTTTGCGCTTCTGTAAGCGCCAACGAGGGGGATTTTCGTGTCCAGTGTGTTTTCTGTTGTTCGTCGAGCCGCCGTTGCCGCCGGAATTGTTGCCTCGGTTGTCGGCCTTGGTGCAAGCACCACGCAGGCGGGCCTCCCTCCAACGCTGTCTGTGTCGGTCTCATGCGATAGCCAGACAGGTCAGCAGGTCATCCACTGGTCGTATACCAACTTCGGCACTGGCAACGTAGAACTACGTCGAAATTTCGATGCGTTCTCGGGGGTTCAGCTTGCTTCGGGTTCGATGATCTCTGTTCAACTGCAGATGTCTCCAGACGTGATCGCGCCGAGCGAAACCGCCACTGCCACGTCGTTTGCCACGCCCGATGCAGTTGGCACGGTCAACGTTGTCGTCCAGATTTTTGATGCTGGTATTGACCGATTCCTGAATGTGGCCGGCACTGCCACACTGACGGGTTGCGCTGCACCAACCACCACGGCTGCACCAACCACTACTGCGGCGCCAACTACAACCACCGCTAGGCCCACAACCACTGCCGCGCCGGAGTCACAGGCCCCGTTGCCAGAGACCGGCGGAGACAACTCGTTGCTTCCAGTAGCGGCTGCGTTGCTGGCCACGGGTGTCGTGCTGCTCGCAGCGCGCCGTCGTCTCAACGCCTAATCACAGGCGCCGGGTTCGTTAGCGACGAGCGAACTCGGCGCGCTTGTGGGCGCGCGCGAAGATGGTTTTGAGGTAGGCGCCTTCGGCGAACTCAATCGGATGGTCAACGCCGTGGCCAGTGCGCGCCACCTCGCTAATGCGGTGGCGGCTGCTCTCGGCGGCGAGATGAACCGCACCGAAGAACTCGACATCAGAGACTCGGCTTGAGCACGATGACTGAACAAGCAAGCCGCCGTCGTCGAGCAACTCAAGGGCCAATTTGGTGAGCCGCTTGTATGCGTTGAGTGCGCGATCGACATCGGCTTTGCGATGGGCGAACGACGGCGGATCAATGATGACGACATCGAAGCGTCGGTGTTGCTTGGACATCGTGCCCATGATCTCGAATGCGTCGCCAACCATCGTGGTGTGTTCGCACTTTTGCACGTTGGGGATGACCATGTT
>SESD01000317.1_pt1 | contig 29863 bp, 24 predicted proteins | sample 3171411 | NCBI WGS metagenome assembly SESD01 (sample SAMN06051880, study PRJNA518727) | freshwater metagenome | biome: subpolar coniferous forest; feature: holomictic lake; material: water; isolation source: holomictic Lake 442, 16.5 m depth | place: Canada: near Kenora, Ontario | collected...
TCTGCAGCATGGTGTCGCAGAAGGCGTCCAGCTCGTCCTTGCCCTCGCTCTCCGTGGGCTCGATCATCAGCGCCCCCGGCACGATGAGCGGGAAATAGATCGTGGGCGGGTGGTAGCCGTGGTCGATGAGGCGCTTGGCGATGTCCAGGGTGTGCACATCGCCCTTGGCCTGGATGGTGTCGCTGAACACCACCTCGTGGAGGCTGGGAGAGTCGATGTGGAGCGCGTAGGCCCCCTGCAACCGAACCCGGATGTAGTTGGCGTTCACGATGGCCCGCAGCGTCGCCGCCTTGAGGCCGTCCGAGCCGTGGCTCAGGCAGTAGGTCAGCGCCCGCACCAGGATCCCGAAGTTGCCGTGGAAGGTGTGGACCTTGCCGATGCTCTGGGGGCGATCCCACTCGGTGCGGTAGGTGTGGGCTGGCACCTCGCCCTCGCCCACCTTGACGGTGTCGCGCACCACCACGGGGAGGGGCAGGAAGGGGATCAGGCGCTCGGCGCAGCACACGGGACCGGCACCGGGACCGCCGCCGCCGTGGGGCGTGGAGAAGGTCTTGTGCAGGTTCAGGTGCATGACATCCACACCGAAGTCGCCGGGCCGCGCCACACCCACCAGGGCGTTCATGTTGGCGCCGTCCATGTAGACCAGGGCGTCCACGCTGTGCAGCAGGTCGCTCACTTCCTGGAAGCGGTACTCGAAGACACCCACGGTGTTGGGGTTGGTGATCATGGCGCCAGCGATCTCGGGACCCAGCTCGGCAACGAGCGTCCGCAGGCCCTTGCGCACCTTCCCGGTGACGGGATCCGTGACGTCATCGAAGGCGATGGTGCCATCGGGCAGGGAGGGCAGCTCCACCACCTCGTAGCCCGCCATGGCGGCGGTGGCGGGGTTGGTGCCGTGGCCGCTGTCGGGGATGAGGATCACGCGGCGCTTGGCGCCCCGGGCCACATGGTAGGCGCGGATGAGCATGACGCCCGTCAGCTCACCGGCGGCGCCGGCGCTGGGCTGGAGGGTGACGCCGGGCAGGCCCGTGATTTCTTTCAGCCACTCCTGCAGGGTGTAGAGCGTCTCCAGGTTGCCCTGCACGAAGGCATCCGGGGCCATGGGATGGGTGTCCGTGAAGCCGGGCAGGCCCGCAATCTTTTCATTGATGCGGGGGTTGTGCTTCATGGTGCAGGAACCCAGCGGGTAGATGCCGTCGTCCACACCGTAGTTCCACTTGGAGAGCCGCGTGAAGTGGCGGATGACCTCCACCTCGCTCAGCTCCGGCAGGGCGTCGAAGCCGCTGCGCTTCAGGTGGGCGGGCCGGGTGTCCTTGGCCGGGGGCACATCGCATTTCGGCAGGTCCATGCCCCGCTTGCCGGGGACGGAGCGCTCGAAGGAGAGGGGTTCGCGCTGGCGGAGGAACATGGTCACACCTCCTGGGCCGTGACGGGGATGCGGGCGAGGATCTCAACGAGGCTCTCGATCATCGACCGGGTATGGAGCTCCGTGGCGCACCAGAGGATGCAGCCGGCGTACTCCGGATAGAAGCGGCCCAGGTCCAGGCCCGGCAGCAGGCTCTCGGCGAGGCAGGCGGCCTCCAGGGTGGCGTAGTCACCGTGGTAACGCAGGGCGAACTCGTTGAAGAAGGGCGCCGCAAAGAGGGGCTCGAAGTCCGGCAGGTCCAACAGGCGCTCCCGCAGGTGCTGGGCCTTGGCGGCATTCAGCTCGGCGAGCCCCGTGAGGCCCGCGGGCCCCGCCAGGTGCATGAAGATGTTGGCGCGCAGGGCCACGAGGCCCTGATTCGAGCAGATGTTGCTGGTGGCCTTGTCGCGGCGGATGTGCTGCTCGCGGGCGGTGAGGGTGAGCACGTAGCCGGTGCGGCCCTCCAGGTCCTTGGTCTGCCCCACCAGGCGGCCCGGGATCTCGCGCTTGTGGGCGTCCTTCACGGCGAGGAAGCCCAGGAAGGGGCCGCCGAAGGTGGGCTTGTTGCCGAGGCTCATGGCCTCGCCGCAGGCCATGTCAGCGCCGGCCTTGCCCGGTGACTCGAACCACCCGAAGGCGAAGGCCTCCTGGGTGACGCTCACCAGCAGGGCACCCGCGGCGTGGATGGGGGCGGCCAGGGCCGTGAGGTCCTCCACCGCACCCAGGAAGTTGGGGTAGCCCACCAGCACCGCAGCCACATCGCTGTTGAGCTTGGCCTGGAGGTCGTCCAGGTCCGTGACGCCGTCCTTCAGGCCCACTTCCACCAGGTGCAGGTCGTCGTGGGGATCGAAGTTGGTCTTCAGCACATCGCGGTACATGGGGTGCAGACCCCGGCTCACCAGCACGGTGTTGCGCTTCTTGGCGACCCGCACGGCCATGAGGGCCGCTTCCACGCAGGCGGTGCCACCGTCATAGAGGCTGGCGTTGGTGACATCCAGGCCCGTGAGGTCGCAGATCAGGGTCTGGTACTCGAAGATGTGTTGCAGCGTGCCCTGGCTGATCTCGGGCTGGTAGGGCGTGTAGGCCGTGAACCACTCCTGACGGCTGGTGAGCGCATCGATGGCCGAGGGCACAAAGTGGTCGTAGGCCCCGGCGCCGAGGAACTGGGCGCAGAAGCGGGTGTTGCGGTTGGCCAGGCCGAGCATCTGCCAGGCCACGTCCTGCTCGGCACCCTGGGTGGGCAGGGCCAGGTCCCGGTGCAGGCGCGCCGCTGCCGGTATGCCCCCCAGCAGCGCCTCGGCGTCCGGAACACCGATGGTGTCCAGGAGGGCGCGATCCTCAGAAGGGGAAGAGGGCAGGTAGCGCATGGTGACCTCGAGCAAAGAACCATGGAACGGCAACAGTCCAGGGTATCAGGCGGCCCCTGTGCTTAATGTCGCTTCCACAGGTCGAAGGGCTGGGTTCCGATCAGGAGGTTGAAGCCGCCGGCCGCCTTGCCGCTGCCCGGAGGCGGGTTCAGAACCTTGAGGGCGCCGTAGGAGAACTCCACGTAGAAGTTCGAGAGGGCGGTGCGGAGCATGAGGCCGGCGCCCTGGGCCCGGGGTGAGGTGTCCGCCTGCATCAGCTGGGAACTGTCCCGGGCCACCCAGGCCACGTCCAGGCGCGCCGACAGCTCCACGGTCAGCCCCAGGCCCACGTAGAACCGCACCGGCAGACCGAAGCGGACGGCAGCGAACTCCGGTGCCATGAAGCCCACGGGGCGGGAGCCAATGACGAAGGAGGGTCCGCCCAGGACCCACCAGCGGTCCAGGGGCAGGCGCCGGCCCTGCCCCCACTCCAGGTCCAGGTCGGCCCCCAGGTGGTCGCCAAAGGTGGCCAGCCCCCGCACCCGGAGGTAGCTCTGGTGGAAAGTGGCGGCGGGCAGCGCACCGGCCTCGGCGCGGCCGGTGCCAAAGCGACCCCGGAGCAGCAGGCCCTCCCGCGGCAGGGTGTGGCGGTCCAGGTTGTCCCATTCGGCGGACAGGAAGGCCGAGTCCTGGCTCTGGGTGAGGCGGCGGCCCTGCTCCCGGAAGGCGGCGTTGCGGCGGCCCACCTCCAGGGTGGCCTTGCCGGTGCCCAGGTTGCTGAAGCGGAAGTAGGTGCGCAGGACCAAATCAGAGGCACCGACGAGGCCGCCCTCGCCGCCGGCCGGCAGCTCCGGGGCGGACCAGGGCAGGGGGATCTCCAGGCGCTGCTGCCAGTAGTCCGCCGCCAGCTCCACGCCCGCCCCCCGGGAGAAGCCGAAGGGGCTGCGGAGGGCGAAGGAGGCCTGCTCCTGGAGGCGGTTCCGGGCCGCACTCAGCTCCACCTCCGTGCCCCGGAAGCCCAGGTTCAGGGCCCGGAAACCCAGGCCCAGCTGGCCGCCCAGGGTGGTCTCGTAGCCCAGGGCCAGGTCGATGCGCTCCCGCTGCTGGGGCACGGGCACCAGGATGAGGACGGTCCCCCCGCCGGGGTCCGGGCGAAGCTGGTAGCGCAGCTCCGCCAGGTGGAGTCGATGCTCCGCCAGGCCGATGCGTTGCTGTAGGTCCGCCGGCCGGAAGGGCTGGCCCACAAGGGGGCCCAGCAGCTTCAAGAGGTGGTCCCGGTCCAGGTCGCCGCCAGCGGATGGCCGGATCTCCACCCGGGTCACCTGGGGCTCTGCCAGAACAATGGTGAGCCGCCCGCTCTCCGCATCGAAGGCCGAGCCCCGGGCATCCACCAGGGGCTTGCCCTCCATGAGCAGGCGGTAGACCAGGTGAGCCATGAGCCGGCCGAAGGTCTGGGGGTTGAAGGTCTCACCCAGGACGAGGGTGCCCTCCACCGTGGGCTGTAGCGCCGGCCCCCAGGCTGCCGGGGCCTGGAGCGCCAGCTCCCGGATGGCAGCGTAGGGCCGCAGATGGATGGTCAAGGTGGCATCTGGGTCCAGGGTGGCCCAAGCCTCCCGGGCCAGGCCGTGGACGAGGATCTGCTGGAGGAAGATCTGCACATCCTGGAGGCGGACCGCGCTTCCTTCGCCCTTCATGAACTGGGCCTGAAGGGCGGTCACGGCAGCGCTGGGGGGTGCAGGGGCCTCCCAGGCCAGGCGGGCCACGGGCAGGACCTCCTGGCTCAGGCGGTCCCGGAGGAGGGTGTTCATGGCCTCCCGGCGGGTGTCGAAGGCCTCGCGGCCCAGGCGCACCAGGCGGGCACCGCCGGCACCGTAGTCGAGGAAGGCACCTTCGGGAATGCCGGGGCGGATGAGGAAGTCTGCCGCCGCCCGGCTCTCCCACTGGCGGCGCTCCACCACCAGGTCCAGGCTGCGGGCCGCCACGGAGAAGATGTTGGTGGAAGGCCGGGTCTCCAGGGGGGCGCTGGCATCCACGCCGATCACCAGGTCCGGCTGAAAGGCCTCTTTGGCTGTGGTGACCGGCAGGTTCTCCACCAGGGCGCCGTCCACATACTGCTGGCCGTCGATGACCACGGGCCGGAAGCCGCCAGGGATGGACATTGACGCGCGCACCGCCTCCACCAGGTCGCCCCGCTGGAACACCCGGCCCTGGCCGGTCTCCAGGTTGGTGGCCAGCACCCGCAGGGGCCGCTGGAGTCGGTCGAAGTCCCCGCCCGAGAAGTAGGCGCCCCGGGCCAGCAGGCCCTGAAGCGTGTGCTGGATCTCCACCCCACTGCGGAGGCCCTCGCCCAGGGAGAAGTGGCCGGCCAGGCGCTCAATGGACAGGAAGGTGCCGCTGTGGTCCTCCTGTTCCTGCAGGGTCTCGCCGGGGTCCCGGAGGTGGGGCTCCAGGAAGGCCCGAGTGAGGTCCAGGCGGCCGAACAGGTCCTCGATCTCCAGGCCCGAGAAGCCGCTGGCGTAGAGGGCTCCCACCAGAGCCCCGGCGCTGGTTCCCGTGAGGCTGTCCAGGGGGTAGCCGACCTCCTCGAAGCGCTGCAGGACGCCGATGTGCGCCAGGCCCCGGGCGCCGCCGCCGCTGAGGGCCAGGGCCACCCGCGGCATCCCCGGGATGACCACCCGGGGGGTGAAGCGGAACACCATATCCGGCGCCTCGACCTGGACCTCGATGCGCCGGGGTGTCGCTGCGGGCGGAACGGCAACCTGGCCCCAGAGCAGGGCCGGAAGCGCCGCCAGCAGCAGGGTCCTCACGGGAGGGCGGCCCGCTGCGCCTCCATCAGCGCCGCACAGCCCACCAGCCCCAGGTCCACCAGGGCAGCTGCCTCGGCCCGGGAGAAGGGGCGACCTTCGCCCGTGCCCTGCAATTCCACCAGATCCAGCTCGCCGCCACCCGCCGGACGCGCCGCCACCAGGTTGCAATCCACCGCCGCCCGGTGGTCCTCCTCGTACTCCAGGTCCAGGATCAGTCCACGTCGGCCCTCGCCACTTTCCACGATGCCCGCACTTACTGCCGCCACCTGGCGAACCAGGGCCGCCTCCAGACCTCGGGTACGCAGGGCCAGGGCCACTGCCACCCAGGCCCCGGTGATGGCGGCACAGCGGGTGCCACCGTCAGCGTTTAGAACGTCGCAGTCCACGGTGAGGGTGTGCTCCCCCAGGGCCGTGAGGTCCACCGCCTGGCGCAGACTGCGGCCGATGAGGCGCTGGATCTCCACGGTGCGACCCTGCTGCTTGCCCCGGGTCGCCTCGCGGTCAGACCGCGTGTTGGTGGCCGCCGGGAGCATGCCGTATTCCGCCGTGAGCCAGCCCTGGCCCCGACCCTTCATCCAACCCGGGACCTTGGCCTCCAGGCTGGCGGAGCACAGGACATGGGTGTTCCCCAGCTTCACCAGGCAGGAACCGCCGGGGTGCAGCTGGACGCCGATTTCCATGAACAGGGGGCGCAGCGCCTCGGTGGAACGCATCAGCAGCACCCCTTACTTTCGATCTTGTCCACCCGCCCCTGGTGCCGGCCACCTTCAAAAGGTGTATCCAGGAAGATTTTCAGGTAGGATTCTGCATGGAGCGGTTCCGTCAACCGCTGGCCGAAAGCGATGGCGTTTGCGTCATTGTGCTGTCTGGCCAGCGCTGCGTGATCCTGGGAAGTCACCAGTGCGCAGCGGATGCCAGCGTGGCGGTTGGCCGCCATGCTGATCCCAATGCCGGAGCCGCAGACCAACACCAGACGATCCCAGCGGTCCCTGCCCTCCGCCGCCCGGTGTGCGAAATCCGGGTAGTCCACCGAGCCCGTTCCATCCGTTCCGAAGTCCACCACCTCGTGCCCATGCTCCAAGGCCCAGGCCTTGAGCCGTTCTTTCAGGTCAAACCCCGCATGATCGCTTGCAAATCCGAGCTTCATCGTCCAGCCTCCCCGTCCCCAGCCTACCGCCGCGGGACCCGTTCATGCTGAATCCCTTCCTCCAATACCGGCCCCAGGATCGGGGCTTCCTCCTCTGCATGCCCGAGGCCGTGGACGCCACCGAGTGGCTCCGCGCCCTGCGCAACCTGCCGGGGGACCTCCAGGGCCGCGAGCGCCTGACCCCGGCCAAGGCCCAGATCTTCCTGGCGGACGGCTCCCTGGTGGAGATGCACGCCGTACCCCTCCGCTGGCAGCGGGCCTACTCCTGGCTGTCCTCCCTGGCCCTGCGTCCGGGCAACGCCGGTCCCACCCTCCGCTACTGGACCGCGGCCCTGCGCCTGCTCCAGTCCCTGGTGGTCCGGGGCGCTTTGCTGCCCCAGCTCGACACCTCCAGCAACCCCTGGCGTGCCCGCTGGGGCGTGAGCCTCACCAGCCCCTCGGATCGCGCCGTCCTGAGGCAGCTGGCGGAGGCCATGCCCCCGGCGGCCCTGGCCTTCCCGGAGAACGACACCTGGGCCTTCACCAAGACGGTCCTGCTGGGTGACTTGGACGCCTTCGACATCGAGGACGACCAGGCCCTGCCCCCCTCCGCGGACGCCGTGCTGACGGCCTTCCTGGAGGACGGCGCCGACTTCGTCATGCGCTTCGTGGCCGGTGGCCTCCGGGCCGGGGACGATCCCCGCCTGGCCCTGGTCCACCGCCTGCGGGGCCACAAGCGGGACCGACTGCCCTGGGACGAGCGCATCATGGTGGCCCTCTCCCACCAGCTACCCGAGTTCCCCACCACCGGCATCACCGAGCGCACCCTGGGCGAGCAGCTCACCCAGTGGAGCGAAGGTGCGCGCCCCCAGTGGCTGCGGCCCAGCCTGCGCCTGGAGGCACCCCCCGTCCCGGCCGTCGCCCAGGCCGTGCAGGATGCGGACCGTCTGACGGAGGAAGGCTGGCTGCTCAAGGTCGGCCTGGAGACTGAGGCTGGCTCCGATATCGGCGTCGCCCGGCTGTGGGAGCCCTCCACTGAGACCGACGTTCTGCAGGCCCGCCAGGCCCTGCTGCGGGGCCTGGCCCGCGCCGTCCCCTTCTTCCCGGCCCTGGAGCGGGCCCTCTCCGGCCAGAAGCCGGAGGACCTGGTGCTGCGGCCCACCGAGGCCTGGGGCTTCCTCACCCGCGGTGCGGCCCAGTTAAAGGAAGCCGGCTTCCTGGTGCACATCCCGGAGGACCTGGCCGACTTCGGCGGGGCCAAGCGGCTCCGCGCCAAGGTGCGCCTGGGCGCCCGGGATGTGACCGAAGCCTCCCCCACCACCCAGGCGGGGCTGGAGGGCAGCGTCAGCGCCGACTGGTCCCTGATGCTGGGCGACGATGCCCTGAGCGTTGAGGACTTCGCCCAGATGGTCAGCCTCAAGCACCCGCTGGTGGCCTGGAAGGGCAAGTGGGTGGCCCTGGACCCCGAGACCCTCAAGCAGATCAACTCCGTCATGCAGGCCAGCCGGGGCGCCGGCTTCGAGAGCATGACCAAGGGCGAGGCCCTGGCCGCAGCCCTCACGGGCACGGCCCGCATCCCCGGCGTGAGCGAGGCCATCGAGGTGGAGGTCGCCGGCGACTTCGGTGCGGCGCTGGAGGACCTGAAGATCCTGCCGGACAAGCCCATCACCCAGCCGGAAAGCTTCCGGGGCCAGCTGCGGCCCTACCAGCTGCGCGGCCTGGCTTGGCTGGATGGCCTGGCCCGCCTGGGCCTGGGCGGCATCCTGGCGGATGACATGGGCCTGGGCAAGACCATCGAGGTGCTGGCCCTGCTGCTGCACCGCCAGATCCAGAACCCGAATGTCGGCCCGCCCACCCTGCTGGTCTGCCCCACCTCACTGCTGGGCAACTGGGAGCGGGAGCTGGCCAAGTTCGCCCCCACCCTGCCGGTCTTCGTCCACCACGGCAACAACCGGGACCGCCTGCCGGCCCACTTCCGGCCCCACACCCTGGTACTCACCACCTACGGCGTGGTGCGCCGCGAGGAAGACACCTTCGGCGGCCGCGTCTGGGGCATGGTGGTGGTGGACGAGGCCCAGGCCATCAAGAACGCTGGCTCGGCCCAGGCCAAGGCCATCCGCAAGTTGCGGGGCGCCAGTCGTCTGGCCCTCACGGGCACGCCCATCGAGAACCGCCTCACCGAGCTGTGGGCCATCATGAGCGCCGCCCTGCCGGGCTACCTCGGCACCGAGACCCAGTTCAAGGAGCGCTTCGCCACGCCCATCGAGAAGTACCGGGACCCCGACGCGGCCAATGAGCTGCGCCAGCGCATCGGCCCCTTCATCCTGCGCCGCCTCAAGAGCGACCGGACCATCATCCAGGACCTGCCCGAGAAGCACGAGATGAAGGTCTTCACCACCCTCAGCCGCGAGCAGGCCCAGCTCTACCAGGCCCGCGTCGAGAAGATGGAAGCGGACCTGGGTTCCGCCACCGGCATTGCGCGCCACGGCCGCATCCTGACCCTCCTCACCCACCTCAAGCAGATCTGCAACCACCCGAGCCAGTTCCTCAAGGCCCAGGGGCCCTACCGTGGCCGCAGTGGCAAGCTGGACCGCCTCACGGAGATGCTCGAGGAGGTCGTGGAGGCTGGCGAACGCGCCCTCGTGTTCACCCAGTACAAGGAGATGGGCGACCGCCTGCAGGTGCACCTTCAGGAGGCGCTGGGCTTCGAACCCCCCTTCCTCCACGGCGGCACCAGCCGGGAAGGCCGCGATGAGATGGTGCGCACCTTCCAGGAGGATGCGGACGCTTCGCCCGTGCTGCTGCTCAGCCTCAAGGCGGGCGGCGTAGGCTTGAACCTCACGGCCGCCACCCACGTCTTCCACTTCGACCGCTGGTGGAACCCCGCCGTGGAGGACCAGGCCACGGACCGCACCTACCGCATCGGCCAAACCAAAAACGTGCAGGTCCACAAGCTCGTCACCATCGGCACCCTGGAAGAGAAGATCGACGCCCTGCTGGAGTCCAAGCGCGACCTCGCGGACCGCGTGGTGGGCTCTGGCGATGGCTGGCTCGCAGAGCTCGACGACGACGCCCTCCGCCAGCTGGTGGCGCTGGACCCGGACGCCGAGCTGCTGGACCCGGATGAAGGCCCCCCCGAGGAGGCCCCCACAGGAGCCACCCGCCGCACCCCGAAGGAGGTGGGCCCATGATGAGCCACGCCGATCGCTTCGGCACCACCTGGTGGGGCCGGCTCTGGATCCAAGGCCTGGAGAAGCTGGGGGACGACTACGAGAACCGCCTCCCCCGCGGGAAGAAATACGCCGAGGACGGCCATGTCTCGCACTTCGGCGTGCAGCCCGGCGAGATCCAGGCCCGCGTCCACGGCCGCAAGACCTACAACGTGACCCTGGGGCTGCCAGCCCTCACCGCTGCCCAGTGGGACAAAGCCCTGGACCGCATCGCCCTGGAGAGCCGCTTCGTGGCCTCCCTGCTGGCGGGCGAGATGCCGCAGGGGCTCGATGAGACCTTCCGGGAAGCCGGTGCCAGCCTCTATCCTCGCGTCCCCAAGGAGCTGCAGACCCACTGCGACTGCCCGGACTGGGCCAACCCCTGCAAGCATGTGGCCGCCGTGTGCTACGTGATGGCGGAAGCCCTGGACCGCGATCCCTGGCTGCTCTTTGACCTGCGCGGGAAGAGCCGGGAAGAGGTGCTGCAGTCCCTGCAGTCCGCCCTCGACGCAGCGGCCGTGGCCGCCCCCAAGAAGCGCGGCCGGCCCCCCAAGAAGCGGCTCACCGTGGCCGACCTGCTCCGCCGTGAGCAAGCCCCGGTGGAGCGCTGGCGCAGCCTCCCGGAGGAGGCCTACGACGCCCTGCCCATGCCCCTGCCTGAGATCGGCATCCCCCGCGTGATCCCACCGGACCCCTCCGTGTTCACCCAGCTCGGCCCCCTGCCCTATGCCCGCATCGAGACCAGCCTCTGCCTGGCCGCCCTCATGCACCGCACCGCCCAGTGGGCGCAGCAGCAGATCGAGGATGGCCCCGGCCGCCTCGACGACGGCGAAGGGGACGAGACCGAACAGCCGGCCTCGCCCTTCGACACCCCCCTCCAGCCTGCCCCCAGGCCCGGCCGCAACTGGCGCCACAAGAAGCGGCGCTGGGGCAAGAAAGCCAACACCTAGTCCTTCCCAGGAGTCCCCATGCGCACCATTTCCACGCCCGACGCCCCCGCCGCCATTGGTCCCTACACCCAGGCCCAGATCTCCGGGAACCACCTCTTCACCGCCGGCCAGATCCCCCTGGTGCCCGAGACCATGGAGATGGTCACGGGTAGCATCGAGGCGCAGACCGAGCAGGTCCTGAAGAACCTCTCGGCAGTACTCGCCGCCGCCAGCACCAGCTGGGACCGGGTGGTGAAGACCACCGTCTTCCTCACGGACCTGGGTGACTTCGCCGCCTTCAACGCTGTCTACGCCCGGGTCCTGGGTGAGGCCAAGCCCGCCCGTAGCACCGTCCAGGTAGCGGCCCTGCCCCGGGGTGCCAACGTCGAGATCGAGCTGATCGCCGAGGTCTAGCCAGCTTAGTTGCTCCGCAGGCGCTTGCGGTACATCTGGGCGATGTCGGCCGGCAGGGGGAAGATGGAGGCCTGGGTGACGGCCGTCTGTCCCTCCTTGGAGAACACGAAGGTCAGGAACTCGTAGAGGGGCGTCGGCAGGGCCGTTCCGGGTGCCCGGTTGAGGTAGAAGTAGTAGGTCCGGGCGAGGGGATAGCGGCCCGACACGACGTTCTCCTGGTTGGGCGGCACCGGATCCTTGGTCTGCAGCGGCGCCACCGCCAGCACCTTGTTGTGGATGAGCCAGTTGGAGAGGGTGGCGATGCCGATGCCGGAGGCGTCCGTCATCACCCCCTCGGCGATGCCGGGCCAGTCCAGGGTGTCCCGCACCGAGGGGGAGAAGGTCCCCTTGAGCAGCACGAGGTCCCGGATGGTGCCCCGGGCGGCGGTGCCCTCGGCGCGCATGTAGGGGTGGATGGGGCGGGCAGCGTAGTCGCCGCGCACACCCAGCTCCCCCCAGGTCTCAACGGGCAGGCCCTTGCGGAACCCAGCGTTGTGGGTGGTGGAGTACACCGCATCCAGCTGATCCATGCCGATGTCCCGGATGGGGTTGCCCTTGTTCACGAACACGATGAACGCATCGAAGCAGACCACCAACTTGGTCGGGGGATAGCCGAACTTCTTCTCGAAGGCCTGGTGCTCGGCCGGCGAGAGCTCCCGCGGAAGGTGGATCAGCTGGACCGCGCCATCCATCAGGGCCTTCACAGAGATGGTGGACAGGGTCTGGGTGACCTTGAAGCGGGCCTTGGGCTGGAGCGCCAGGAAGCCGAGCTTCCACTCCTCCCACACATCGGTCAGGGAGTCGGAACCGACGCACTCGATGGTGGCATCGAGCGGCTGGGTGGACGCATAGGGGGGCAGGTTGGGATCCACCTTGGGTGCGTACTGGACCACCCCCTGCCCCAAGAGCAGGGTGCTAGCAATGGCGGCAAGCAGGAAGGTGCGCATGAAGGCTCCTCGGGGGGAGGGTTGGGTTCCTGGCGGGGCAGGGCTCCGGGTGATGGTGAAAGGTAATGTGATTCTAGTAGGATCCAGGCAATATAATCCTAATTGACCTCGGGGGTATCAAATATTCCCGAGGCGGGACCTTCATTCGGGGTGGTGGGATGGACCTTCAGCACGCACCTGGATGCTTAGCCCTCTTCGGTCTCGCCGATGTCCTCTTCCACCGTTTCCCAGCGGTTCCGGGCCTGCAGCAGAGGGTTCTCCAGCTGGGCCAGGAAGCGCGTCATGCGGGATCCCCAGGTGGAAGCAGCCACGCCACCGGGGGCCACATGGGGCAACAGGTCCGCCGGCGCTTCTTCCAGGCAGAGCTGGGTGAGGATGAGGCTCTGCCGGTAGCTCTCTCCCACCGGCGTCAGGTTGGCTGCCAGGGTCTCCAGCACCTCCGCCAGAGGCGCCCCTTCGGGCAGGGCGGCGGCTTCCGCCTCCAGCACCTCCACGGTCTTCAGGCGGGCGGCGAGGAGCTTCAGGTGCAGCCGCTCCAAGTCCCGGCGCACAGCGCCGGAGGCCAAGGCATGGGCCGCATCCTCAAGGTGGGGATGGAGCTTTCTGAAGAGTATGGAAAGGGCCGCATCAGCGGGGGCCATCGGAGTTTCCGAGTTCATGGGTGCCAGCCTCGTGCTTCCCGTTGGACGAATGGGAATGCATACCCCAGCATGGGGCCAGGGAGCCAGTCATGACAGCCTCAGATCTTCTCGACGCCGCGACCCTCCACAACCTGGTGGAGCTGGATGACGGCGGTTATGGGCTGCTTGCGGAGATGGTCGACATCTTTCGGGATGACACGCCCCACCGGATCCAGGACATCCTGGCGGCCGCCGCCGCCGGGGACATCGAGGCCCTGTCCCGCGCGGCCCATGCCTTGAAGGGCGGCGCCGGTGCCCTGGGCGCCCGGGCCCTCAGGTTCCTGGCGGCGGATCTGGAGGCCCTGGGCCTCAGTGCCGTCCCCGCCGCCGAGTTACCGGAGCGCCTGGAGGCCTGCTACCGGGATTCCCTGGCAGCCCTGGAGGCCTACCTCGCGGAGCTCAAGCGGGGCTGATGGCTCAGGGCGCCCCGAAGGGCTTCACGCCGGGGGTGCCTTTGGGCGGGGGCTGGTCGCTGATCTGGAGGCGGCCGTTGGCGTCGGTCCACTGGTAGATGCGGTTGGCGGCCTGCTCCTGCGGGGAGGGCTCGGGCACGGTGCGCTGCTCCTCAACCTTGAAGCCGCCCCGCCCCTTCTGGAGGGCGATCATGCTGCCCGCCAGCTTGGGATCCGGCTGTACGGCCCGGCGCCGGTAGAGATCCAGGACCCGGGGCACGTAGGCCCGGGTCTCCCGAAAGGGCGGGATCCCCTTGTAGCGGTTCACTGCACCCTCGCCAGCGTTGTAGGCGGCCACCACCTTGGTGAGATCCCCCTCGTAATAGCCGTTGAGCCACTTCAGGTACTTCACGCCGCCCGTGATGTTCTGCCGGGGATCGAAGGGGTCGAGGACCCCGAAGCGCTCGGCGGTGGAGGGCATGAGCTGCATGAGGCCCAGGGCCCCAGACCGGGAGCGGGCCCGGTAGTTGAAGGCACTCTCGGCCTGGATCACGGCCCGGGCGAGGTGGTTGTCCACGCCCTCCGTCTGGGCGATCTCATCCACCATGGCGATGAGCTCTGGGCTCTTCAGAGCCCGAGCCATCTCGGTGACGGTCACCGCCAGCCGCACCTTGCCCACCCCCACGCTCTTGAGGGTCAGGCCCTGCCCCTTCATGTAGCTGGGCGGCAGGTTGTTGATGATGAGCCCACCCTGCTTGTCGTAGTAGGTGTAGAGGTAGGTGGTGCCAGGCTTCCCGGCAGACCTCGGCGTCCCAGCCGAGAGGGCCAGGGCAGCGAGGGCAAGGGTCAGGGCGGGTCGAAACATGGAAGGACCATGATACGCCAGCGCCGCTTAACCAAGCCGCGTGGCAAAACTCACCGTGGTTATCGGCTCGCTTCCACTAAAAGGCGCTCCACGAAGGACACGAAGGCGCCCTGCGGGCGCAGGGAGCACACGAATGAACCCTGACCCACCGCGGGCATCCCCAAGAGGGCGGCGGCTGGCTGCGGCCCCAAAAAGCCGTTCCAGCCGCCGCCCTCTTGGCCGGTCGCATATGCGACCGGGGGCCGAAGGCCCGGAGGCCCTGTCGGCGCGATGGCTCTATCTTCGTGTCCCTTTAAGGCCGTTCTTCGTGTCCTTCGTGGAGATCCTTGCCTGTTTAATTTAGCAAAGCAAGGCCACTGCTTACATGTTTCTCCGGTACTGCCCACCCACTTCGTAGAGGGCCTGGCTGATCTGGCCGAGGCTGCAGACCTTGGCGGCGTCCAGCAGCTCCTCGAAGAGGTTGCCGCCGCCCTGCGCCACGTCCTTGAGGCGCGCCAGGGCAGCCGGGGAGCGGTGGGCATTGCGGGCGTGGAAGGCGGCCAGGTTATCGATCTGCTGCTGCTTCTCCGCCTCGGTGCTGCGGATCAGCTCGGGCTTCCCGGCGGGCGGGGGATCGGGGTTCAGGAAGGTGTTCACGCCCACGATGGGCAGCTCCCCGCTGTGCTTGAGGTGCTCGTAGTGCATGGACTCTTCCTGGATCTTGCCACGCTGGTACATGGTCTCCATGGCCCCCAGCACGCCGCCCCGGTCCGCGATGCGGCGGAACTCGGCCAGCACGGCCTCCTCCACCAGCTCCGTCATCTGCTCAATCAGGTAGGCACCCTGCAGGGGGTTCTCGTTCTTGGCCCCGCCCAGCTCCCGGTTGATGATGAGCTGGATGGCGATGGCCCGGCGGACGCTGGCCTCGGTGGGGGTGGTGATGGCCTCGTCGTAGGCATTGGTGTGCAGGCTGTTGCAGTTGTCGTAGATGGCGTAGAGGGCCTGGAGGGTGGTGCGGATGTCGTTGAAGTCGATCTCCTGGGCATGCAGGGAGCGGCCCGAGGTCTGGATGTGGTACTTGAGCTTCTGGCTGCGGTCATTGGCCCCATAGCGCTCCTTCATGGCCACGGCCCAGATGCGCCGCGCCACCCGGCCGATGACGCTGTACTCGGCGTCGAGGCCGTTGCTGAAGAAGAAGGAGAGGTTCGGGGCGAAGTCGTCGATGTGCATGCCCCGGGAGAGGTAGTACTCCACGAAGGTGAAGCCGTTGGCCAGGGTGAAGGCCAGCTGACTGATGGGGTTCGCCCCGGCCTCGGCGATGTGGTAGCCGCTGATGCTCACGGAGTAGAAGTTGCGGACCTTCTCCTGGATGAAGGTCTGCTGGATGTCACCCATGACCTTGAGGCTGAACTCCGCGCTGAAGATGCAGGTGTTCTGGGCCTGGTCCTCCTTGAGGATGTCGGCCTGCACGGTGCCGCGCACGGTCTGCAGGGCCTCGGCCCGTACCTTGGCGTAGACGTCCGGGGGCAGCACCTCGGCGGCGGAGGCCCCCAGTAGGGCGAGGCCCAGGCCGTCGTTGCCCTCGGGCAGGCCGCCTTCGTAGCGGGGCCGGGGTACGCCCAGAGCGGCGCAGTCCGCATCCACCCGGGCCACGGCGGCCTCAAGCTGACCGTGCGCCCGCAGCCACTGCTCGGCCTTCTGGTCCATGGCGGCATTGAGGAAGAAGGCCAGCATCGTAGGCGCCGGGCCGTTGATGGTCATGCTGACGCTGGTGGTGGGGCAGAGGAGGTCGAAGCCGGAGTAGAGCTTCTTGGCATCGTCCACGGTGCATACGGACACGCCGCTGTTGCCGATCTTCCCGAAGATGTCGGGGCGCACATGAGGGTCCTCGCCGTAGAGGGTCACGCTGTCGAAGGCCGTGCTGAGGCGCACGGCGGGCTGGCCCTTGCTGACGAAGTGGAAGCGCTTGTTGGTGCGCTCGGGGGTGCCCTCACCGGCGAACATGCGGGTGGGATCCTCGCCGGCACGCTTGTACTCGAAGACGCCACCGGTGTAGGGGAAGCGGCCCGGCAGGTTCTCCAGCAGCTGCCAGCGCAGCAGGTCCGACCAGCCCGTGAAGGAGGGCAGGGCCACCTTGGGAATCATGGAGCCGCTCAGGGACACGGTGTAGTTGGCGGTGCGGATCTCCTTGCCCCGAACCACGTAGATGTTCTCGGGCTCGGTGTAGCAGCGCTTCACCCCGGCCCAGTCGTGGATCAGGCGGCGGCTCTCGGCGTGCAGCTCACCCAGGTGTTCCTGGTAGCGCTGGCGCAGCACCAGCAGGGCCAGGCCCTGGTCGCCTTCGCCGCGCTCGGTGAGGTGGGCCACGTCATAGAAGGTTCCAGCGGGCGGCACCTTGTCGCCCAGCACCTGCAGGCTGGTCCAGAGCGCGTGGGCCGCCTCAGCGGTGTCGGCCTGGCGACCGGCCCAGGCCTTGTAGCTCTGCACCGTGTCGGCGATCTCCGCCAGGTAGCGCACCCGGGCGGGCGGGATGATGGCGGCCTGCTTCGGGGGCGTGGGTGCGGCGGCCAGCTGGGGGACCCAGCCAGCGCCGGTGCGATCCGACAGCAGGCGCACCAGGTTCACGAAGAGCCAGTCGGTGGCGGGGTCGTTGAACTGGCTGGCGCAGGTGGCGAAGACCGGCATCTCCTCGAGGGGGAAGTCGAAGGCCTTGCGCGCCCGCTGGACCTGCTTGCGCACATCCCGCAGGGCATCCTCGGCGCCGCGCTTGTCGGCCTTGTTCAGCACCACCAGATCGGCGAAGTCCAGCATGTCGATCTTCTCAAGCTGGCTGGCGGCGCCGTATTCCGGCGTCATCACATACATGGAGAGATCCACCAGGTCCGCGATCTCGCTGTCGCTCTGGCCGATGCCGGCGGTCTCCACGATGACCAGGTCGTAGCCTGCCTCGCGGGCCGCGGCGATGCTGGCGGAGAGGGCCTCGCTGGTGGCGCGGTGGGCGGCACTCCGGGTGGCCAGGCTGCGCATGAAGACGCGGTCACGGAGCTCTGGGTGGTACAGGGAGTTCATGCGGATGCGGTCACCCAGCAGGGCGCCGCCGGTCTTGCGCTTGGTGGGATCCACGCTGAGCACAGCCACCTGCTTGTCCGGGAAGTCCACCAGGAAGCGGCGCAGCAGCTCATCGATGAGGGAGGACTTGCCGGCGCCACCGGTCCCGGTGATGCCGAGCACGGGCTGGGCCGTGCCTTTGGCCGAATGCCCACTGCCGGCGATCGGTTGGCCGTCAGCCAGCTCGATCTCGGTAATGCGCCGCGCCAGGGCATGGGCGGGAGTCGTGGTGCGGGGGTCCGTATCGCAGCGACGGACCATGTCATCGATCATGCCCTGGAGGCCCATGCGGCGGCCGTCCTCGGGGCTGTAGATGCGCGCCACGCCGTACGCCTCGAGCTCAGCGATTTCTTCGGGGGAGATCACGCCACCACCGCCGCCGAAGATCTGCACATGGCCGGCGCCGCGCTCCCGCAGCAGGTCGACCATGTACTTGAAGTACTCCACATGACCGCCCTGGTAGCTGGACACGGCGATGCCCTGGGCATCCTCCTGGAGGGCGGTCTCCACGATGTCCTGCACCGCCCGGTTGTGGCCCAGGTGGATGACCTCGCAGCCCGTGGACTGGAGGATGCGCCGCATGATGTTGATGCTGGCGTCGTGCCCATCGAAGAGGCTGGCGGCCGTGACGAAGCGCACCTTGTGGCGCGGTGCGGTCCCTTCCTGCTGGAGCGTGGCGGATGCGGGCGCAGTGGTCATGGCAAAGACCCCCTTTGGGCAGGCCCTATTCTACCGGTCCTTAGCCCCATCCAGAAGCGGGGTTATCTAGGACTTACCCCTCATCCAGCAGGGTCAGCGGGAAGCGGTCCTCCATGAGGGACTGGCGCTCCTTCAGGTGCTGGATCAGGGCCTTCCACTTGGGCAGGCCGCGCAGGGGCTCCAGCATGGGGCTGCGCTCGTACCAGGCCGTGCAGCCAAAGCCCCGGGAGAAGGCCCGGGTGGCCATCTCCATGGCACTGGCACGGTCCCCGAGCATGGCGTAGGCCTCTGCCAGGCGGATGGTGAACTCGCCGTCCGGCTCCCGCATCCCGATGCGCTCCTGGTCGTACTCCCGCAGCTGCTGCCAGGCTTCATCGCGCTGGCCCTCGAGGATCAGCTCGAAGATCCGGCTCAGGCGGGTGATGTTGGGATAGCCGTTGATGGAAGCCGTGGCTCGGTGAAACTCCTGGCGGGCCTCGGTGGTGTCCCCCTGCACCAGGGCGAGGTAGCCCCGGTAGAACGGGGTCACGCCAGAGGTGTTCCGCAGATGCCCGGGCTGATCCCGGAGGCTGGCCGCAAAGCGTGGCAGCTCCCCGGTGTACAGGCAGGTGATGTCCAGTGCCTGGGGCTGGAACTCCGCAAAGGCAAGGTGGTCCCGGATGTCCATGGCCTTACGGGCCAGAGGCAGCAGGCCTGCGCCCCGGGCTGCATAGGCCACGCCGGTCAGGAGGGTGGGGTTGTTGGGCTGCCGCCGCCGCGCCTGCATCAGGAGGTCGAGGGCCTCGCGCTGGTTGCCGTTGTCGGCCTTGAGCAGGGAGAGCAGGAAGGCCCCGCGCGGATGGCTGGGGACCAGGGCCAGGCCCCGCTGCAGGTGCACCTCGGTCTCGGCCTGCTCCTGGCGGAACGCCGCCGGGCTGTTGAGCATCCAGCGGTACCGGAGGTTGCCCAGGAGGATCCAGGCGGTGGCGCAGTCGGGCTCTTGCCGCACCGTGCGCTCGGCCAGAGCCAGGGCCTCTTCCATGCGAACGTTCTGGAGGCGCCAGGCGCCCGCACGAATCACATCCCAGAACGCCCCAGGAGACTTCGGAACCAGATTGGGCGGGGTCCCCTTGATGGTCAGGGGGAAGCCTCGGAAAAAGGCTTCGAAGGCCTGCCCGGGGGCGGTGGGGTCCAAGGGTCGGGAGGTCCAAGCCAGGGCGCCATCCTTGCCGATGTCGCCGCCTCGGACGAAGCGGTAGGTGAGGCCGAGACTCTCGCCACTGCGACGGGGCTCCAGGAGGACCAGCAGCACATTGGACTGGCCGTGCAGGGAGCCGAGGCCCTCAGGCAGGCGACTCACCAGGGTCACGGCGTGGCCACCGGCCACCTCCAGCGCATCCTGGACCAGGCTTCCGATGGCCCGCTCCTGGTACGGTTCCAGGCCAGTCTGGCCCTGCGGGAGGGCCTGGGTCACCAGCAGGATGCGCGTCGGCCGCCGGAACCGACCCAGGCCCCAGGCCAGGGCGACGGCGCCGACCAGGAGCAAGATCAGGGCCGCCCCAAGCACAAGGGGCGTGCGTCTGGATGCGAACTCAGGGAAGGCCATGGCCCCTTAGAATAGAGCGCAGCGGCCGGGGATGGCATCACCTCTTCCGGATAAGGCTCCAAACCCATGGAACCCGGGTCGCCGACCGGAGCCCTCCGGCCCATAATCTAAGGCGGGAGCCCCCATGATCCGTGTCGCCCTTGCCGCCCTGCTGGTCCTGCCCTTGGCTGCCCAGACCGCGGCCAAGCCTGCACCACCCACGGAAGATGCCACCATCGAGCGCTTCCGAAAGCACGCCACACCTCGCCCCGTGGCCCCGGCGGCCCCCCTCAGCGCCGAGGAGCGCAACACCATCCGCCGCTTCAAGGAGGCCAAATCGAGCGTGGTGTTCCTCTCGGCCGTGAGCCCGGCCCAGGACACCAAGACCCTCGAGCCCCTCAAGCTTCCGGCGGGCTCAGGCACCGGGTTCGTGTGGGACGAGTGGGGCCACATCGTCACCAACCACCACATCATCACCCTGGAGGATGGCGGTAAGCGGGTGGCCGATGTGGAAGAGGTGGAGATCACCCTGGCGGACGGCAAGACCTACAAGGGCCGCGTCATCGGCTACAGCTTCGCCTACGACATTGCCGTGATCCAAGCCTTTGCCCCCCTGGAGGCCATGCGGCCCATGCCCCTGGGCAACAGCCACAAGCTGTATGAGGGACAGACCGTGCTGGCCATCGGCAATCCCTTCGGGCTGGACCACTCTCTGAGCCGCGGGGTGATCTCAGCCCTGCAGCGGAAGATCGACACGGGCTACGGCAACCAGATCCCCAATGCCATCCAGACCGATGCTGCGGTGAACCCGGGCAACTCCGGGGGCCCCCTGCTGGACAGCGGCGGTCGGCTCATCGGCATGAACACGGCCATCGTGGCCACCCGAGGGGAGGGCTCCGTGGGTGTGGGTTTCGCCATCCCCGTGGACACCCTCAACAAGGTGGTGCCCCAGCTCATCGCCCGGGGCCGCCTGGAGCTGCCGCGCATGGGCTTCGAGACCCTCAACGCAGCGGTGGCCCTTCAGAGCTTCGGCATCCAGCGGGGCCTGGTGGTCTCCCTGGTGGACCCGGACAGCCCCGCGGGCCGGGCGGGCATTCGCCCCCTGAAGCTCGACCCCCAGGGCGCCATCCTGGGCCTGGGGGATGTGCTGGTGGCCTACCAGGGCGTGCCCATCGAAAGCAACGGTCAGCTCATGGCCATGCTGGAACTGGAGCCTCCGGAGGACCTGGTGGTCTTCGATGTGCTCCGGGAGGGGAAGACTGTTCAGGTCACATTGAACCTGAGGAAGCGTCGACTCCCCTCCCGCCCGAAGGCCTGATTACCTCCTGCCCTTACTTCCGTGCCGGCACCTGGATCATGGGGGTCGCCCCGCCCATGGGCGTGATGATTAGATTGCCCTTGAGGCCGATGTCGCGCAGGGCCTGGATGCGCTGGTACTCGATGATCTGGGGCGTGAGGCTCTGGCTGACGATCTGCTGGGCCTTGGCCTGGCCTTCAGCCTCGATGCGCTTGCGCTCGGCTTCCTGCTTCTCCTTCTGCAGCACGAAGGCCATCTTCTGGGCGTCCTGGTCGGCGGCGATCTTGTCGTTGATGGCCTTGGTGATCTGGTCCGGCAGCAGCACGTTGCGCAGCAGCACCTGCTCCATCACGATGCCGCGCTCCTTGAAGGCGGTGGTGAGGGTCTTGGTCACGTTTTCGACGAAGCCCATGCGGTGGGTCGTGTAGAGTTCCGTGGCCGACAGGCCGGCGGCGGCGTCCCGCAGGGAGGTGCGGATCTGGCTGCGCAGGATCTGGCCCTCCACATCGGTGCCGATCTTCTCGTAGATCTTGGCGCAGCGGTCCTGGTCCAGGTGGTAGAAGACCGTGGCATCCAGCTTCACGGTGAGGCCGTCCGAGGTGATGACCGGGATGGAGTCGTCGCCCTTCTTCTGGCCCTCGTCGGCGATGCCCGACATGGTGTAGTTCCGGGTGCGGACCTCCATCTGCACCACCTGGCAGAAGGGGTTGATGAAGTGCAGGCCGGCCGGCAGCACCTGGTCCCGCACCGTGCCGAAGAGCACGGCGACGCCGGCCTGGCCCGGGGGCACCACCACGGCCATGGAGCCCAGGAAGATGACCGTCCCGAGGCCCAGGCCGACCCACTGCAGGCCTGCCAGACGGGTGGACAGCGGGAAGGGGACGCGGGTCTTAAAGCGCCAGGCGATGGCAGCGGCGGCGAGCAGCAGAAGGGCAATCAGGATCATGGGAACCTCCGGGAGGGTGGGGCTAGTGGGCATGTGGGGCGATCGGTGGTGGTTCGGTTGCGGGACTGGCCGCGGGGCGAACCCCGGGGTCCAGGTACTTCAGCGGCACCTTCAGGGGGCCGTCCATATTGGAGCACGCCACTTCAAGCACGGCTCCGGCCTGGGTGCCGGTGCGCCGGATGCGCAGCACCTGCTCGGCGGCCGGTGGCCCGGGCGCATCGATGACCTCATAGCCCCCACCGAGCACCCGGACCGAGGTGATGCGGAAGGACTGACCATCCCTGGCCTTCAGCTCCAGGGCCAGGAGCGTGGTCTTGGGGTCGGTGTAGACCAGTCGGGACGGCGAGGGGATCACCGCAGCGGCGATGCGCCAGTCCAGGTAGAGGGTGAACAGCGGCTGCTGCGGCCCGTTGGTGGCCACCTTGAGCACCTCCAGGCCGGCGGTGACACCCGGCTCCAGGCGCTCCGGTCGCAGGGCCAGGCGGAGGTCTGCAGCGGCGCCCTCGTGCACCAGGCCCCCCTCCAGGTGGCTGGGCAGGGTCCCCACCAGCACCAGCTTCAGGGGCTCGCCGCCCTCGCGGGTGAAGCGGAAGCGAACGTCAGGTCGCTCGTGGGGCGCCACCTCGCCGAGGCTCTTCCGCAGGCTGTCCACCGCCACCTCGGGGCGCACCTCCAGCTCCCAGCGCAGGATGTAGCTGGGCTGGGCCGGATCATCGGTGCCCAGGCGCACGGCGCCCTTCACGGGCCCCGCCAGTCCGCTGGGGTCCACCCGCACCGTCACGAGGCGCACCTCACCCGGGGCCAGGGGTGCCGCCAGCTGCGCCGGGTCGAGGCTCGCCCCCAGGGACAGGTCCAGGAGGCGGAAGCGGAAGGGCTGGTCATGGGTGCTGCGGATCCCGAACACCGCCGCCTTCACCTCGCGGGGGCCCACGCTACCGAGGCGCACCGGGAAAGGTGTGGTCAGCTCGATGCGGGCGGGGGGCACCGTCTCCGCCGCAGGCCGGACCACCGCAGGCGGGGCCTGGGTCAACAAGAGGGCGAAGAGAAAGGGCGGCGGCATATCGGGGTATCAGTGTGGGGCAGGAGTCCAGACCTTGCCTGGGAAAAGGTGCTTCCCTCAGTCCAGCCGGCGGATCCAGGCGGGATCGTTCCGTCCCTCGGTGGTCCGGGGGGTGGTGTCCACGGTCGCCTCGGCGATGCCCAGAGAGCGCAGGGCTGCGCGCAGGGCGTCGAGGCGGTCCTTCTGCAGCTCTGGCCGCAGGGCCTTGGCCGCCGGCAGGTGGATCACCCAGCGGCCGCCCGTGCCCCAGGCCTCGACCCAGCCCTCCAGCTTCTTCATGCCCGCCGGGCTGAGGTCCCAGCGTTGGGGCAGAAAGAACAGCAGGCCCTCCCGGGGCGGAGCCTGAGGCAGGGACCGGGGAGCGGTCAGCACCGGCAAGGGAGCGTACGCCGGTGCACCCAGGGCCAGCAGGGGGGAGGCCGCCTCGGCGGTGACGAGGTCGCCCTTCATGGGGCTGTGCTCCAGGGGCGGCACCAGGCGGGCTTCCGTGTGCCCGTCGCGCAGGGCCGTCACCCGCAACCGGGCGAGGGTGCCCCGGACGCCGGGTCGGCGCACCGCCAGGCGATCCCCCACCTGCGGAGCCGGGCTGCCCTCCAGGACGTAGATGCGGTCGGCGGGATCGTAGGGCGGCGGTCCCTGGCGCACCACGGCGACGACGGTCAGGGCCGCCTGGGCGCCGAGGGCGCTGGTCAGGCCGAGGCCGAGGACGAGCAACGGGAGCCGCATGGACACCTTATCGGCACCGAGACCCAAACGCCCTTAAAACGGCCGAATGCCCAGCGTCCCCAGGAGGTCCCCCAGCAGGTACAGGGACCCCGTCACCAGGCGGGGACCCTCTGCGGGAAGCCGCAGGAGGGCCGAGGCTTCCCGCAGGTCCAGAACCCGGGCGGGGAGGTCCCAGGCCGCCCCCAGCTGCTCGGCCGTGGCATAGCGCTCGGCGTCGCCCCGCACGAAGGTGACCGAGAGGGGCTCCATCCGCTTCAGCTCGCTGGCCACGCCCGCCAGGTCCTTGTCGCCCATGGCCCCGAAGAAGAGGTGTGGCCGAACCCTGCAAGCCAGGGCGTGCTCCGCCAAGGCCCGAGCGCCCTCGGGGTTGTGGGCGCCGTCCATCCACACGGCATCCAGACCCGGAACCTGCCAGAGGCGGCCGGGCCAGTGGGTGGCGACCACGCCCTCCCAGAGGCGGTCCGCAGGCAGGGGGAAACCCAGCTCCCGCAGGCAGCGGGCCGCTTCGAAGGCCGTGGCGAGGTTGTCCAGCTGATGCAGGCCCGGCAGCCCTACCCGCCGACCTCCGACGCCCGAGTGGTCCCAGCGCACCTCCGCCGGCCCGAGGCGCGGAGCCGGCCGCAGCACCGCCTCGACGGGCAGCAGAGCGCGGACCCAGGCGGGATCGAGGGCGGGGCCCAGCACCAGCGGGCGGCCCGCCCGAGCGGTGCAGAGCTTCTCCCGGGCAATGGCTTCCCGGGTGTCGCCCAGGTACTGCTGGTGGTCCAGGCCCACGGTGGTGAGCACGGTGAGCAGAGGATCTGTGGCGTTGGTGGCGTCCCAGCGGCCGCCCATGCCCACCTCCAGCAGGGCCACCTCCACGCCCGTCATGCGGAAGGCCAGCAGGGCTGCGGTGATCATCAACTCAAAGTAGGTGGCCTGGATGCCCGCCCGGGCCTCGGCCTCGAAGGCCTCGCCCAGCAGCAGCTCCAGCGCGCCTTCCCCGATGGGCTGGCCGTCGATCCAGATGCGCTCCCGCACATCCGTCAGGTGGGGCGAGGTGGTCCAGCCCACCACCAGACCCGCCGCCTGCAGCATGTGGGCGAGGAAAGCTCCGGTGCTGCCCTTGCCGTTGGTCCCGGCGATGAGCACCACGGGGTAGCCGTCGTCCGGTCGGCCCAAGCCCATGAGCAGGGTCCGGATGTTCTCCAGGCCGCACTTGATGCCGAAGTTTCCTCGCCCGTGGAGCCGTGCCAGGTTGACGGTGCCGCCGCCGACGCTCATCACGCTCCGGCGGGGTTCGTCATCCACGCCAGGGTGGCGGCGATGAAGTCCTTGAGGTTGTCGCGGTTGACCACCTTGTCCACCATGCCGTGGGCCAGGAGGAACTCGGAGCGCTGGAAGCCCTCGGGCAGGCTCTGCTTGATGGTCTGCTCGATGACCCGGGGCCCGGCAAAGCCGATGAGGGCCTTGGGCTCGGCGATGTTGAGGTCACCCAGCATGGCGTAGCTGGCACTGACGCCGCCGGTCGTCGGATCCGTGAGGATGCTGAGGTAGGGCAGGCCCGCCCTGTCCAGCTTGGCGAGAGCCGCGCTCACCTTGGCCATCTGCATCAGGGAGAGGGTCCCCTCCTGCATGCGAGCGCCGCCGCTGCAGCTGACGATGATGTAGGGGCAGTGCTTCTCGAAGGCGCGCTCCACACCCAGGCGCAGCTTCTCGCCCACCACGCTGCCCATGCTGGCGGCGAGGAAGTCGAAGTTCATGATGGAGACCACCACGGGATGCCCGGAGAGGGTGCCCTCCACCACCACCACGGCGTCCTCGGTCTGGCCCGCAGCAGCCAGGCGGGCAAGCTGATCCTTGTAGCTCTTCTGGGCCACGAAGCCCAGGGGGTCCGCGCTCTGGAGGTGGCTGAAGAGGCAGGTCCAGCCCGGGTCCATCAAGTTCTCCAGCCGCTCGGGGACGCCGATCCGGAAGTGGTAGCCGCACTTGGGGCAGACATTGTGCGTGTTCACCAGTTCCTTGCGGTAGATCAGCTCCTTGCAGGCATCGCACTTGATCCAGAGGCCCTCCGGCACCCGGACAGTCTTCTCCTCGACCGCGGTCTTCTGTTGGCGCTTCTTCACAAACCAGGACGACATGGCGGGCTCCTTCCGGGGAGTGGGGCCTAGCGGCGCTTGGACGGACCGTGCTTGAGGGCTTCGAACAGGCGGTCCAGTTCGGCCTCGCTGCCGTAGTGCAGGACGAGGGCACCCGCCTTGCCACGGGCCTTGATCTCCACCCGGGTGCCCCAGGACTGGGTCAGCTCCTCAGCGGCGGCCTTGATGAAGATGTCCTGCGGGTGCTTCTTCCGGCTGTGGGGCCGGTCCTTCTTCTGCAGGCGCTGGACGCGGGCCTCGAGGGCGCGGACGCTCAGCTGCTGGGCCACCACCTCCAGGGCCAGCTCTTCCTGGCGACGGGGCTCGGTCACGCCGAGCAGCACCTTCGCATGGCCGACACTCAGGTGACCGCAGGCCACCTCGGCGCGCAGGGTGGCGGGCAGACGGAGCAGGCGCAGGGTGTTGGCGACCTGGGGGCGGGACTTGCCCACGCGGTCCGCCACCTGCTCCTGGGTGAGCCGCAGGTGCTCGCCCAGCTGCCAGTAGGCCGAGGCCTCCTCGATGGGGTTCAGCTCCTCGCGCTGGATGTTCTCCACCAGGGCGAACTCCAGGAGGCGGTCGTCCGGGACTTCCTTGATGACCACCGGGACCATGGCCAGGCCGGCCTTGCGGGCCGCCCGCCAGCGCCGCTCGCCAGCGATGATCTCGTACTGCTGCCCGACCTTGCGCACCACGATGGGCTGCACCATCCCGTGCTGCTTCAGGCTGTCGGCCAGCTCCTGGAGGGCGGTCTCGTCGAAGTAGGTGCGGGGCTGGGCCCGGTTGGGCACCAGGTTGCCCAGGGGCAGCTCCCGCGGGGTCGCATTCTCCGGGGCCATCTGGCTCATGAGCGAGGTCAGACCGCGGCCGAGGGCCGGACGCTTCGGCTGGGTCATCAGGCTTCCCTCCTCGCAGAATCTTCCAGGCTGATCCACTCCTTGGCGAGGCTCAGGTACGCCTGCGCACCGCGGGAGCGGATGTCATAGAAGGCCACCGGCTTGCCGTGACTCGGGGCTTCGGCGAGGCGGATGTTCCTCGGGATGGTGGTCTGGAACACCTTGCCCGGGAAGGCCTGGCGAACCTCGTTGGCCACGGCCTGGCCCAGGTTGGTGCGCTCGTCGGCCATGGTGAGCAGGATGCCGCCCAACTGCAGGCGTGGGTTGGCCCCGGTCTGGATGCGGCGCAGCGTCTCCGTCAGCTCGGCCAGGCCATCCAGCGCAAAGAACTCGCAGGGCATGGGCACGATGACCTCGTCGGCGGCCGTGAGGGCGTTGAGCGTGATCATGCCCAGGCTGGGGGGCGGGTCGATGATGATGTAGTCGTAGCGGCCCACAAGCGGCGCCAGCGCCTGGCGCAGCACCTGCAGCTGAGGCATCTCGTAGAGCTCAAACTCCAGCTGGGCGAGGTCCTTGCCGGCGGGGATCACCTGCAGCATCGGCACCTCGGTGGTGAGCACCAGGGCCTCGGCGGGGGCGCCCTTCATCAAGGCATAGGCACCTGCCCGGTGGTCGGGCTTGGGGAAGCCCAGGCCGGTGGTGCTGTGACCCTGGGGATCGAAGTCCACCAGCAGCACCATCTTCTCCATCATCGCGAGGGAGGCCGCCAGGTTGATGGCCGTGGTCGTCTTGCCGACCCCGCCCTTCTGGTTTGCCAACACCACCACCCGGGCGCGCATCAGGCGTCCATCCGTGTCGCGCAAGCGTTCGCCAGACCTAGCATTTCGATTTCCCCTCGGGTGTGGAACACGCCAGTCTATCAGGTCAGGTTCCACGGCGAAGGGGCCAGGTGGTCAGGAATGGATCCCTTGCGAAGGCGGGACATCCAGATGCCGCGTACCCAGCAGATGGACCGGCCCGCTGAGCCAGAGATCCCGCCAGGCGCCGCCCTCGAGAGCGCCGATGGAGAGGGTCACGGCCTCACCACCCGCCGGGTGCAGCGTCCACTCCGAGGGGCCGCCTTCGGAGGCCAGCCAGGCCGCAGCGACCGCGCACCCGGTTCCGCAGCAGAGCGTCTCGCCCTCCACGCCCCGCTCCCAGGAGCGGATGCGAGCCTCGCCAGGAGCGAGCACTTCCACCACGCTCACATTGGTCCCACCGGGCAGCGCAACGTGGTGGCGCAGCGGCGGCGCGAGCGCGGCGAGGTCCACAGCAGCCACGGAAGGCACGCGCAGGATCAGCTGCGGATTGCCGATCCAACCAAAGCCCGCAGGCGCTGGCACGGCCATGGGCACGGGACGCAGGCCGCAGCTTTCACCCTCCGGCATGCGGATCGCAGCGCCTGTATTCGTGCGCTTCAGCAGGATCCGCTCGCCGTTGGACACGGCCTCCACCAGGGTGCCTTCAGGGGCCCCTGGGACGGCCAGTGCTGCTCGGCTACCGTTGGAGCAAAAAGACTTAGAACCATCAGAGTCCCAGTGATCCAGACGCCATGGGCCGCCGTCGGGTCTTTGCATCAAAAAAAGGCCATCTAAACCCGGATTCCATTCCTGCTGGCAGATGGCTTTCACCCAAGCCGATATATCGCAAGAATTGAGTTCGTCCGCCCAGACGTATCCGAACCGGTTCCCGGAGGCCGCTGCCACATGGACCCTCAAGCTAGCGCTCGCGGTTGCGGAAGGTGTAAACGGTCTCGCCCTTCCGCGCATAGCCCTGTCTACGGGCCAGGGCTTCCATCAGCTCGGGGTCCTTGGCGGCCAGGCGCTGGACCTCGTCGAGCAGCTCGCGGTTGCGGTGGTTGAGCTGCACCAGGCGGGACTTGGCCGCAGCAAGCTCGGCCTCCCGCTTATGGAGATCCGGCAGCCCGCCCTGGGAGAAGAGGAGGGCCAGCATGGACAGCAATCCAGAGACGCCCAAAGCTCCCCAGAGGGTGGAGGACTTCAGGAGCCAGTTGGGGTTCATGCCAGGGCGCCGAAGGCTTCGCGGCCGGCATAGCGGGCGGCGGCGCCCAGCTCCCACTCGATCTGGAGCAGGCGGTTGTACTTGGCGACCCGGTCCGTGCGGCAGGGGGCCCCGGTCTTGATCTGGCCAGCGCCAGTGGCCACGGCCAGGTCAGCGATGAAGCTGTCCTCGGTCTCTCCGCTGCGGTGGCTGATGATGGCCCGGTAGCCGGCTTTGTGGGCCATGTCCACGGCCCGGAGGGTCTCGGTCACGGTGCCGATCTGGTTCAGCTTGATGAGAATGGCGTTGGCCACGCCCTCCTGGATGCCCTTGGCCAGGATGGCGGGGTTGGTCACGAAGAGGTCGTCACCCACCAGCTGGGTCTTGGCGCCCATGGCCACGGTCTGGGCCTTCCAGCCCTTCCAGTCGCCCTCGGCAAAGCCGTCCTCGATGGAGATGACCGGATGCCGGGCGGTGAGGCCAGCGTAGTACTCCACCAGCTGGGCCGGGGTCTTCTTGCCGCCGTCCAGGGTGTAGGCCTTGCCGTTGTGGAACTCGCTGGCTGCGCAGTCCAGGCCCAAGTACATGTCCTGGCCCAGCTTGTAGCCGGCCTTCTTGACGGCCTCCCCGATGAGCTCGAGGGCCTCCTCGTTGGAGCCCAGGTTCGGGGCAAAGCCGCCTTCGTCCCCCACCCCAGTAGCCAGCTTGCGGGCCTTCAGGACCCCCTTCAGGGCATGGTAGACCTCGGCACCCCAGCGGAGCGCCTCCCGGAAGCTCGGAGCCCCCACAGGCAGCACCATGAACTCCTGGATGTCGACGTTGTTGTCGGCGTGGGCCCCGCCATTGAGGATGTTCATCATGGGCACGGGCAGCAGGCGGGCCGAGGCGCCGCCCAGGTAGCGATAGAGGGGCATGCGGGTGGCCCGGGCCGAGGCATCCGCCAGGGCCATGGACACGCCCAGAATGGCGTTGGCGCCCAGCCGGCCCTTGTTCTCGGTGCCGTCCAGGTCGCACATCAATTCGTCCAGCTCAGCCTGCTGGAAAGGATCCATGCCCTGCAGGGCGGCGGCCAGCTCCACATTGATGGCGTCCACCGCACCCAGGACACCCTTCCCCAGGTAGCGCTTCTTGTCGCCGTCGCGGCGCTCCAGGGCTTCCCGACTGCCCGTGGAAGCACCCGAGGGCACGATGGCCTGGCCGATCGTACCGTCAGAGAGTTGTACCCTCGCCAGCACGGTGGGGTTCCCACGGCTGTCGAGGACTTCAAGGGCTGAAATGCGGTCGATGAGGATCATGGGACCACCCCGGCAGAGGGGCGCGCCAGCGCGCCCC